>WNGN01003771.1_pt1 | contig 10985 bp, 10 predicted proteins | sample 5400561 | NCBI WGS metagenome assembly WNGN01 (sample SAMN13153379, study PRJNA577476) | soil metagenome | isolation source: 115 cm soil or saprolite under Garry oak tree replicate 2 | place: USA:California | collected 2016-06-15 | reverse complement strand
GGGCCCGCGCGATCGTGTCGCGCTGCACCCTATAGTCGGTGTAGTTGCCGACGTACTCGAGGGTGCGGAGGCGGTCGATCTCGATCACCTTGTCCGCGATCGCGTCGAGGAGGAACTTGTCGTGGCTCGCGAGGAGGACGGCTGCGTCGATCTCCTGGAGGAACGCTTCGATCGTCTCGATCGTGTCGACGTCCATGTGGTTCGTCGGCTCGTCGAGCAGGAGGACGTCCTTCTCCTTCGCGTTTGCGAGGGCGCGCGCGGTGAGGACCTTGGACTTCTCGCCGCCGGAGAGGGAGCCGAACCGCTGGTCGAGCAGCTCCTCGCCGACGCCCAGGTCATTGAGGATCGGGTCGTTCACGATCACGCTCTGGCTGCGGGCGGCGCCCCGGGCGACGTGCAGGGATTCGTAGCGGGCCATGCGCGCGCTCGCGTCCGCGGCGTCCCAGGCGTCCGGGCGGGCCATCCACGCCTCGAGGCCGGCGAGGTCCGCCTCGATCCGCTGCGCCTCCGGGCTCGGGGCGGAGAGGACGTCCCGCACGACGGTCTCCGGCGGGACGTTCGGGACCTGCGGGAGGTAGCCGTACCGGAGGCCGGGCTTGAGCACGAGGTCCCCCAGGTCCGGCGCCGTCTCGCCCGCGAGGAGCCGGAACAGGGTGCTCTTAAGTCCGCGTGCTCGAGGACGAGCGTGGCGCCCCAGGATTTCCGGAGGTCCCGGCCCGCGATGATCGGCTCCATGTTAACGGGGGCTAGTCCCTGGTCCCCGATGAGGCTTCGCCCCCGCGATGGAGAGTATCAGGGGTGGGCGCCAGTCCATGGACAACGATGCCGCTGATCATCGAAATCTTCATCCTATCGACCGTCGGTTTGTCTTTGGAAGGACCCTAGGCCGTGAAACTCAGATGTTTGGCTTGTAGCTACGAATTCTCCGCCGGAGAAGCAATGAAGTCGATGTATACTGGAAAATCAATCTTCAAAGCAATGTTGGGCAGGCCTCGCCCAATTTTCTGCCCTCGATGTGACGTGGAAGGGCCTAGAAACTTTGTCTGCAGCGAATGCGGCCAGTATCATATGTGGAGCCCTGGACCGTGCAAGCGGGTCAACCGATAAACGCGGTGTACAAATGCGCGTCATGCGGACACTTGTCCATGGTCGATCTCGGATTGTGCCCAAGTTGCCGCAATGCGAGGCTTTCACTCTCGAGAAGAGCCGAAGACATAGCTCGGATGACCGCAATAAGTGAAGTTGGTCAGCGCCAGCTGATGCGCTGGATTCTGTTGTTCGTAGTGGGAATAGCCATTATGCTCTCCTTATTCGCTGTGTATCTCACCCTGTCCCTAGCCCGCTAGATAGTTTTGCTCGCTGCTTAACGGACCTGCCGATACTCCATGGGCAGTGCCATGGAAGCAATATCGACATGATGTCTTCGTCTCGCCGTCCAAGCATCGACCGTGAACTGAACCAGAGATAGTTCAATGTGAAGTCCTCAGGCGCCGGACGAGTCTCCATAGCTCCTCTGGTATCTCGTCATCCGGTGAAAGCCCAACAACTCGCCCGAGATCAGCTGGGATCAACTTCCTGCCCAAGTCCTGCAGAAAAAGTGCGCGAAGTGGCTCCTTCAGATCGCCAAGCTCCCCCCTCGAAAGTGCTGATGCAACCCGTTCGCGCTCCAACGTAGGGAAAGCTCGCACGATTGACTGAGGTGAGACAACATAATGTTCTATGGTTGGACGCTCCAGGGTGACCGTCCTGCGAATGTCAATCCTCGATCGGTCTAGAAAAGCAGACTTGGCTTTGCTTGCCGATGGCACGGTGTCCGTATCGCCATCGAACACCACAAGGTATGGTCTGTTTAGGCGGCGCAGAAGGGCGGCATTCGCATAGGCACCAACGCTGCCCCATCCTCCGGCGGGTACGACTGCCACGTGCAAGCCACCTGGGTGCTTCAAGGAATCGCGACGGGCTATCTCTGCGAAAACCAGCTCATCGGTTACCCCTTCAACTACGAGAACAGCCTCGAATTCGAAAATATCGCGAGGCATCACGCCAAGCTCAGCGGATAGGGCTGAGATGCCTTCTGGCTCCAGCTGCTCTACGAGAGCCCGACCATGCCTCGATCTGATAAGCCGGATTGAGTCCAGGGTTGTCTCCGCCACAATCGAGGGCGAGTGTGAAGTGATGATTAGTTGACGATCGGCCGCCAATTCGCGAAGATATCTGAAGAATACTCGCTGCATCTCAGGGTGAAGGTGGATTTCCGGTTCCTCCACAACAACGATCCCCGCAGGCGACTGACGAAGTTGGTACAAGCAAGAAAGAACCTGCTTCACACCTGCGCCCACTTGAGTGGAGGGATATGCGCCGAAATAGATATCACGGCGCCCCTGTTCTGACTCGAGCAACGATCGTATCGCAGGGTAGGCCGGAAACAATGTTCGCAGATCCTGCTGCAAGGCATCCAGAACTCCGGACTTGAACGGTTTGACACGATCCTGAATGAACGCAAGCGCCTCGGGCAGGTTCTCCGGAATACGTTCTTCCTGGTACTCTTGCATCTTTGAGTCGTTCCCAAAGGTGTCAACCGGTCGGACGGTGCGCTCCGCGTCAACAATCAAGAGATGTCCAGGTGCTCCTCGATCACCGAATAGCTCCTTTCGCGTCCTGTCCATCAACGCGGTGTTTGTCCCGTATCCAAAAACACCTCCCGTCTGCTCCTCTAGGCAACGGATTGCTCCGCTCTCGCTCCGTTCGAACAGCACCAGACTTTCGCCAGCTGTAACTTTCGCAATCCGCGCAATGACACGATACCTTGGACCCCCAGGCTGGGACGATGTCTCACGAGGAATTTCGGCCGACACGACAGTCCATAGAAACGTGAGACGAACAAGATCGGTGGTGGAATAGTTGCAGCCTGAGATCACCCACTGCTCTTTCGCGCCGAAGACCCGGGCCCACTCGCTTGGCGTCAATTCAAAGGAAATCTCGGCTCGAATGGCGCCGGGCAAGTCATCCTCGAAGATGCGATAATCCACAACGCCATCGAACTGATATTCTGTAATGTTCCCCCCTCCGCTCCCATGCCATGACACCTGTCTCGCGTCTTCGAATCTCGGAAACGACATCAGCAATTCTACGGCGCGGACAAGATTGGACTTCCCTGCGTCATTCCTCCCAACTAGAACCGTAAGGTTCCCAAACTCGATACTCACATCATGCAAGTTTCGATAGCCAGAAATCGACAGGTGTCGGACTCTCAAGCTTCTGCTCCCTCTCCGCAGATGGACGCCGAGCCCAAATCACTTTCTCTAAGGCCCTCGCCGTCGCGGAGCCAAGGTGTGCCCCCCCAATGATCCGCGCCTGGGTTCGCCAGCCGGTCTCCAACCCGTCCTTCGTCAATTCCCGCATGTCTAGAGTCAAGCAACCTTGGGGTGGTGAAGTCGGCCGTCAGATCCGACTCTGCTTACGCCATCGAAACAGCGGGCCATCCCTCCGCATGTATCTTTGAGTGGATCGTAGCATTCGCACCACGATGCTACGTTGCTCAGTCACCCTAGGCGAATTCGCCGGTTAGATCAGACGTTTAGACCTCGGTCCCGACGATGAATCTCTCTCGCAAGATACGCAATGGCTCCTCGAGGTGATAGCCTAGGGCAACATTGTGCGGCCATGGCAGTCGCAGTTGGATCTGGCGGAGCGACGGGCTTCGCTCAGCTCGGGAAGTGGCTCGAGTGGGGATCCATTACTCGAGCGAACCTTGATGACGTCTCAGGTGCCATCGGCCGTTAATGACGGACTGCTGCCACTGCGGAAGGGGCTTTTGTCCAACCCTGCTAGCATCGCTAGACATTGCGGTCCGGTTTGCTTCAGGAAATACGGGCCCTGCGGAGGTCGATGGACCGAGCCAACTGTGGCACCAGTCCCCATCGAAGAAGCGGAAGTCAAACCGTCGCCGCTGGAACGAGCCAGCTCGAAGATTGGCGGAATTGTCCTTCGACATGTCGCCGTGGGGTTGGCGTGCGGGATCTTGCCGACCGCGTGTCCTGCATTCGTAGCCATCAACCAAATTGCTGGCCTCGCAAAAACCGCCAATGACATCTATAATGCCTACACTGGGGCCCCCGACCGGTCCAGCCTTGTGGCTCCTGGGCAAACACTAGAAGAGCTTCAGGTTGCGGACCCGTCCAGGCTTTTCCCGGCCTGCGCTTGCTCTTTGACCTCATCGCTAAGCATCGCTCCGCGCTGTGTGCTTCAGATGGCTGTCCGAGCCTAATAAGCGTTTCCTCCGGGCGTTTCCCCACGGATGGCTAGCATAGCCGACATATCGCTTGAGTTAACGATCACGTCGCTCTTGCGCCATAACGCCACGAACGCTACTCGAGGCCTCGGAGAACTGGAGTCCCTTCAGGTCCGAATCGCAGGCAAGTCTCGAGCCCCAGGGCGTCTAAGTTCCGTCGGGCAGACACGAGGGGGCGCGAACCTTGGAGGTACTACGGGCCAGCATGCGATCGCCTAGTGTTCGGAAAGCAAGAACGCCTCGAATCTCTCTGCCAGCGGCGGAAGCGCGTCGGCGGTATAGGCATCGTCCAAGAACTGGGTGAAGGAGACTCTGAGAAGTTTCACATGGTTGAGTATGGCGCTCGGCGTCACCATGCGAGCGGCCCTCTGGTTTTCAAGAATGCCACGCAAATACATGACAAAGTGAATGGTATCTCCCACGAGCTGCGCAGTACACCATCTGCTGGAAATTCTAATTGCCATTTCCCGGCATCGATTGTTCATCACGGCCCAGTCAGTGATTGCACGGGGAATCTCGATCTCGTCCAATCCGCCTAGATGCTTGTACTCGTAGCTGGGGTGCCTCAGTTCAGTGCAGGCGCAGAGTTCCGCGAGGAACCTAGCAATCTGACCGAGAGGAGGTACGACTTGCTGACCGACCCCGCAGGTGTGGATCCACTTTGTGGCCTTGACGAAGCCGATGTCGTAAATCTTGAACCGGCCGTTCTCGTGAGCCACGTCTGCAATCAAATCGATCACCCGCGGGTCGTCGCGCCATGAGGCGAGATTCCCCTCGGCCTTCCAGACCTCCTTCACAACTCTGCGGGCTTCGAGCAGTGTTCGGTTCACGTTCATTCTTCGCTCGAGCAACTTGCCTATGGCGTCGACCTTCAGATTACGGGCCCGGATTCTCGATCGCAAAGGGGCGCGTCTCATGTTCAGCAAGCGGGTCTTCTCTCGTTCCAAGATCGTTTTCGTCCTCAACGACCATCGATCGTCCACACGCTCGAACGTTGAGATTGGTTTGACCAAGGAATAGACGTACTCGTTCTGTGCGGAGTTGGTGACTCCGGACAGTAGCGTCCAGTAGGCCAAACGGGTGAACATGTCCCTAGGGGATTTGGGCAAGGTCCGTCCGTAGAGCCATACCCGCTTAACGTGTCGTGCAAGGTCCGAAAAGCCGTCAGGGATTCTTGCAGGCCTCACCTCATTTCCCACGTACCGAAAACAGCACGATGCTACATAATAACTGGTCACAGAGGGGTAACGGTGCTCACTGATGCTCCTGGGGCGTCCGGGGTACGGCTCTTTGAGAGGCGGCACCCTCGCGCTAGGTCAGGTCGCATGACGAGCCCCTTCAGGCCCACGAGCGCAGGGGGCAATCACCGTGGATCGTCATCGCTGAAGATGTCGTGGTTGATGGGACGGAGGTGGACGGGGTCGCAGTTCACGGCCGCCATCCCGGTGCTCAACTGGTGAGCGGGGCCGAAGATTCCCGCTCGTGTGCTGGTCGAGTTTCACACGTTGCTGGTCTCGGTACGGTTGTTCCTTCACCACGTCGTTGAGCCAGTACAAAGCCCCTTCCTCGAGATTGAAGGAAGCCCAAGAAGTGAAAGCCGTGCGGCTAGTCGCGGTGGCAAGCAGCCCGGACTGACGAATTCCGGCTGCTTTTTGGTGATCGCTGAGATCATAGAGACGCTCCACACTGAAGGCGCCTGCGAACCTCGCGCCGACGCGAACCTTCGAGGGGTCTGGAGCTCTGGAAGGGGTAGCCCCGCCTTCGATCTCAGCGAGATACGGAGACGGCAGACCTTGTCGGGAGACGAGATGTAGGCGCTTCATGGCTCGCGTGATCGCGACGTAGAACAGCCGCCGTTCTTCAGCCGGCGCGTCCCCAGCGCTCATGCGCACGGGCTCCAACACGTCCGGATTCTCGACCTTGGACGGGAAACCGAAAAGGTGGTCGCTGGCGTTGGCGACGATGACTATGTCGGCCTCCAATCCTTTTGCCTTATGCGCGGACAGGATGCGCACTCCCTGCACATCCCGATCCGGGTTCCCCACAGGAACTCCATTCCGTCGGCAGGCCTCGATGACGTCCTCCAGCAGGTGATTGGTTCGGCTGAGGACGAGGATACGATCTGCAGGGACTTGGCGAAGCTCTTGACGGACGAGCGAGGCCGGGCGATCCACGATCGCCGAGTCGTCATCGGACACTTCATGCACGTACGCCTCCCCGCGCTCGCGGCTGGAGATGATGACTTGTTTGGGCACTTGCTTTTGATTGCATGCAATGAGTGCGGCGCCCGCCTCCACGATGACCGCGGGAGAACGGTAATTCATGTTCAGCATGGTGGTCGATGCCGGACCGAAGTGCGACTCGAAATTGATGATGTGATCGACGTCCCCGCCTGCGAAGCCATAGATTGCCTGCCAGTCATCGCCGACCGCGAAAAGGCGGGCCCCCGTCACCGCGATGAGAGAGTTCAAGAACCGCGCCATCGCGGCCGAGGTGTCCTGAAATTCGTCCACGAGCACGTGCTCGTACTTCGGAAGAGGATTCGTGCCACCTTCCAGGATGTCGGCGGCCCGATGTAACATATCGGAGAAGTCGATACGGCCCTCGGCCGAGAGCGCTGCCTGATATCGCTCGAGAACCGCAATTCCGAGTAGCCCAAAGTTGTGAACTCGCGGTGTCGACCTCTTAAGATGCGGTTGTATTTCCTTCGGCTCCCGCCGCATCGCTCGCGCGTTGGTGATGAATTGAACGAGCAGTTTTTCAATCGAGCTACCAATGTACTTCAGATCCCCAAAAGATTTCCCGATATCTTCGAATGTCATGGGCCGCAAGACGATACCGCCACGAGTCAACCGCTCTCGAAGTGCAGAGTCCAGCGTGCCCTCGGTTCGTTCGTAATCATAGAATTCGATGAGCGTCTTCCCTTCGTGGCGGAACTGATCTCGTTTCCACGCCATGCCTTCCTTGTACTCGGCGGTTGAAGTCGTCCATCCCGCAGGCACTTCGCCGGCTCGATTGACCCCCCAATATTCGACGGAGGCCCCACTTTTGGGAAACGTGAAGTCGGGGTGATAGGCGCCTCGTCCGCCGTCGACGCTAGCCCAGGACGCCTTGGCCTCATATTTGTATTCGACATGGTTGAGGAAAAGGAAGTCCGCGATCATCCGTTCGCCAATAGATCGGACATGCTCCCCTCGCAGCGTTCGATACGTCTTGTCGCCGCCGACCGCGGGTGCGTTCTCGTCCTCATTTCGATGAAAGTTGAGGATTGCGTTGATGTAGAGCTGAGCAAGGTGCGGATCCTGCCCAGTCCTTGCCTCTCGCAGCACAGCGGCAACTAAGGAATCCGTCCATCGGTCGTCCGCGACACTCATGGGCCCTGTGGCGGTCGCTTGAACGACACGTTTGCCGAGCGAATGAAGGGTCGAAACTGTGACGCCCTCCCTCTGGCGATTCGCGATCGGAACTCCCATCTGCTTGAGTCGATCCTGCATTTCCTCGGTGGCCTTGTTCGTGAATGTGACGGCCAAGATGGCCGTCGGACGAACACCCCGCTCCAAAAGGTATCGGATTCGGCCCACAATAGTTCGCGTCTTGCCCGAGCCTGCTCCGGCGATCACAAGGTTACGGACGTCGTCGCGCACGATTGCTGCCTGTTGCGCCTCGTCCGCTTTGAGTTCCTCGACGAGTAACTTCGAGTGGCGGGCCATCATTCGCCGCGCATAGTTCTGGTTGTGTCCATTGAGGGTTTGCCGCAGCTGGTTCGCTTGACGGAGGTTGCCCTCGAACTGATCCCGAATCGAGATATCCCGTGAGCGGCGAACGACTTTGGCGATCGGAGGTAGGATTCGTTCTGCGACTTCGGCGACTTTCGCTTCGAGAGGCCTCCGGACTCGCTCGGGGATGTAATCGCCGGTACTGACGAAGGACTGCAGAGAGCTTTCGATGCTCTGGAGATCGGGACCGACTTGCTGTAGTCGAATCCCGGCCTGGTGGACTTGCCGTTTCCTGTGCCACAGGAACGCGGCAATGCCTGTGACGGCGGCCGCAGAGACTGGGACCAGTAGTAGCGGGTCCATCCCACCACCCTAGGGTAGAATGTAGAGCACTGTCGAGAAACTTAAAGGACTTTGCTACGAGGCTTCATGTGTTGCTGAACGCGTACGCTCTTCCATGGTCGGAAGTAAGTCCATTGCCCACGACCTCGAGGAGAAAGCTGTTGAGTTCGTGCAAGAATTCCTTCAGCCATATCTCAATGGATCCGAGGACTACGTGCAAGAATAGAGTCCCGGGACAGCCACGCCAATCGTCACGAAAGGTGAGGTAGCGCTGGCTGCTCAAAGCCTGCTGTTGTGGAAGAGTTCCGCGCGGATTGAACGTCTCACGCGATGGTTGATTGGCCTGACAGGAGCGTTGGTGGCACTTACAGTCATCCTGGCCATCCTGACTTGGAGACTCGGGCGCTAGGCCCGCCAGAAGTTTGCTTGTCCATCCCGCGGACATCGCCTCTTCTCTCGCACGGTGACAATCGCTGTAGAGTGCCTCAGGCCTTGAACGCGTCTCTGAGAGGAACATTCGGGGGAGCGCTGATCAGACCCGGTTACGACGCGAGTGGAGCATGAAACTGCCACCATTCTGGATCTCATGGTGAACGAGGCAGCTGCTGGGCTTCTCGGAGACATCCAAGTGCTAGGGGGCAGCCGCTGATCGCGGAAGAGTGCTCACGTAACAGCGACAGGTATTAAGCTCGACCTGAGGCTATTTCTGGTTGTGGGGGAGGACGGACCGAAGGACATTCAGGCGGGCGATGCGAAGGACTTCAAGCGCATATGCAAGCTAATCCTCGAGCGTCTTGGTTACCGTGTCGTCGAAGATAGGGTCGACGTTTCACGGCCGGGACCTGTCGCACTGGATTTTCTGCTTTCCGGGGAAGAGGGGTCGATAGTGACCCTTTGCGCCGCGTCTCGGGCGACCACCTTTCACGGATTGGCCAAACGGGTGACGTACGCAATCGGGCCTGACCGGAAAATCATCGCGCCTTTTCAAGAGCGGGCCATTAGCGTTTCTGTCGTTAAGCAGTTGCAGTTGTCCATAGCCGCCCACAAGGCCCAGGGCGGAATGATAATTACCAGTGGGCGATTCTCAGGTCCAGCCATCGAATACGCGGAAGCAGTCTCGTCACTGGGCACTCAAGTGCAGCTCATTGACCGAGGGGTTCTCGCCGAAATGGCTGCTCAGGCAGGTATTGAGCTAACCGACAACGGTCAGCCACTCGTCTGGACGTACGGAATTTCGGACACGATCCGTCTCAAGCAAGCCCTTGGTTCTTACCTGGACGGTCTCTACGAGAGCTGCCCCCGGTTGCCATCGAGCCTTTTGGACGTCAGCGACCGCGAAGTAAGCCTCCGTCCATCGCTCAAGATAACCTATGATGTGGAGGCAGCAGTACGAGGTCGAGGTCGCGACGGCGTGCTCGATCGAATATCAGTCAAAGATGGGACGCTTTTCCTCGACGGTGAGAACGGGACAAGACTTGACGCTCACAGGACATCCTTTTTCGCGTCGTTCGAGCCCGTGCCCTATTCTGTCAAGAACTTTCGAGAGCTGCACCCACGATGGCTTCACTTCGAACTTGACGCTACGGGAATAGCGGCAAAAGCTAGAGAGGCGATTGCGAGTTACCATGCGAAATCAGGTACGTGGTGGGGGAACCGGGGAAATCTGTACTACGGAACTTGGAAACCCTCGAAGCGAAACGTTACTCTCAAGGATGTCACCCAGCTGTACCTCCCGGAAAACCGAGCGCGGCTCCATATCCTCGAGACTGCTTATCAATTCGAATTCCTGGAACATCCCTCGGGCAGAATCCAGCCTCTCGGAGAGGGTCTCAACCGTTGCGGAATCTGCGGCCTAAGCATTCGTCGACGCCGTCTACTCTGCAACATCTGCGGCAAGGTTGCGCACCGAAGGAAGCACGGGTTCAGGTGCAAGAGCTGTAGGAGAACCATGTGCCTAAAGTGCATCAAGTTCAGAAAGGGTATCCTCTGGAGGGTCCCGATTTGTCCGACTTGCGGCAGTAAGCCGTAGGAACACATCAAGACGCCACCACGGCTAAGTTATGGATGCTTACTGCATCGGACGAAACCGATAGCGATAGGTGTGAGGTGCACATCCCTCACCGCTCTCGACTAAGTGGCTGTCGGGCGTTCTCGAGGACTCGATAGATCGAATGACAATCTCCCGTTGAAAGGAACAAGTTTCGCCGGAGGCCAATCTTCTTCTCGCGTTGAAGCCGGCCGCGTTGGAACCCTCCAAGATCGACCGCGCCTTCTTTCGACCAGATAGAGCGCTCAAGGCTGCCGAGGATGATGTTATCTCTCCTAGTCGCGCCATCGTTCTCGCCTCGTGAGCTGTGGTGTCTACAACGCTGGCCGCGATGCCAAGACAACCACTCTCGACCTAGAACTCGGGCCGCCTCATGCTCTATCACTCGTTTGCTCACTACAAGCACGCCGTAGCAGGCTGCGGGGCATCGTTTTCCCCGAACATATCCGGGTGCGTAGAAGAATACCATGTCCCCGGGGTCAAGAGCAGGTCGTATGTCGGGTCGACAGAGTTCCCAGTGAGGGACACGCGATCGCGGCACCGGTAGGCTTCGCTCTTGAAAGTATGGCTGCGGAGTGTCGGCATAAAA
>WNGN01003246.1_pt1 | contig 10987 bp, 10 predicted proteins | sample 5400561 | NCBI WGS metagenome assembly WNGN01 (sample SAMN13153379, study PRJNA577476) | soil metagenome | isolation source: 115 cm soil or saprolite under Garry oak tree replicate 2 | place: USA:California | collected 2016-06-15 | reverse complement strand
ATTCTCGATTTGCGCCAATTGACCGTACGTGAATCTGTTCTCCTCGACGCATGCTCGTAAGGCCCCATCGGCCAATTGGGCCCAAGTGGGGCAACCGGCGAGAACAGAAACGCCAGCGCCCACAAAAGGGATCAGCACGCCGCGTTGCGCTGCATCTGTCAGACCCAGAGGGATGGTTGGTATCGGCAAAATGCCATCTGCCATCGGAAAACCCTGAGAGGAGGAGCGCGGCTTCATATGTGAGAGGCGCGGTCGCACTCGAGGGCCGAGATCGCGATTGTCGCGATCATCAACGCTAATCTCGACGACATCGCGGTGACAAGACCTTCGCTAACCGACCGCGTACTCGAGCGAGAGATCGCTTAGCTGCACGAAAATATCCGTTAGGGGTTTCAGACGAGACACCAACTGGACACCGCCGAAGCGCAATACGCTAAGTAATTGAAATTATGGCGCTCCCTAGGAGAATCGAACTCCTGTTTTCGCCGTGAGAGGGCGATCGTCGCTTAACAAACCGCACCAATTTCGCACCAGAAACGACCTCGCCAAAACGCGACGAACGCGCTCGACCTCTGACGAAATGCAATAAAATCAACGAAGCTGAGCTGTGTCCTAGCGCTCACAACGGTCAGGTCGCAGGTTCGAGTTCTGCCGGTAAGAATAGATCCTCATTATGCCCTTGAATTTTCGAGATCTCTGTCCCAATGAGTCGTCGGTCGAAGAACGCAGCGCGTCGGCATTTTGCTCTTGAGCAACTGCACTCAGAGCGGGGTCTTTCCATTTCGGTGCGACGTCTCGACGGATCTGGTGAGAAGCCAAAGCCTAAACCGTTTGAAAAACCGTTTTAATTTCGTCGTCTCAAACGGTGATTTTCTGTAAGTGCTTGATTGTAATGGCGCGCCCGAAGAGATTCGAACTCCTGACCCCTAGATTCGTAGTCTAGTGCTCTATCCAGCTGAGCTACGGGCGCGTTTTTCGCTGCGCATCCTGGGCTTAACAGCCCGCGTGCATCCGAAAACATATTCGGAAGGTCGCGAAAGAGCGCTTTAGCTACCCGCTCCGGCCTTGGTTGGCAAGGTCCGGCAACCCGGGATCTAATCCCTTCGTCATTCCGGGGCGCGCGGAGCGCGAACCCGGAATCTCGCGCAATTACCTCTGGATTCCGGGTTCATCGCGGAGCCTGTCATCGGGCGGCGCTTTGCGCCGACCCGTTGGCGATGCCCCGGAATGACGACGGCAGGAGCACTTCACGTGCCCTGTTTTACGCCCGTGCCCGTTCGTTGCGCACGCTCAGGAGTTCCACCGGCCGGTCCGGTATGACGATCCGGAAGGTCGCGCCGATGGTGCCTTCCACCAGATGGATGTCGCCGCCATGGGCGCGGACCAGTTCGGCGGCGATGGCGAGCCCCAGCCCGCTGCCGCCGGGGCGGCCCGAGGTCTGGAATGCCTCGAAAAGATGCTCGCGGGCCTTGGCGGGAACGCCGGGGCCGGTATCGGAGACCTCGATGATGGCGACCGAGCCTTCGCGGCGGCCGGTAATGCGAATCTGCAACGCCGCCGCGTCGCTGCGGGGCCGGCCTTCGAGCGCCTGCGCCGCGTTGCGCACCAGATTGAGCAGCACCCGAAACAGCTGGTCGGGATCGGCGTCGATGGAAAGCCCGCGCTCGATCGCGCTGATCCAGGCGATCGATGCATCCGAGGCCAACCCAGCCGATTCCCGGACCTCGACCACCACCGGCTCGATCGGGATCAGCCGGCGGTCGGGCGCGGCCTCCTGCGCGCGGCCATAGGACAGCGTCGACTGGCAGAACGCGATGGCGCGTTCCAACGAACGCATCAGCTTCGGCGCGAAGCGCTGCACCCGCGGATCGGGCACGCTGGCGAGCTGATCCGACAGCAGTTGCGAGGACGCCAAGAGGTTGCGCAAATCGTGGTTGATCTTCGACACCGCAAGGCCAAGTGCCGCGAGCCGGCTCTTCTGATGCAGCATCGACACCAGGTCGCGCTGCATGTCGGACAATTCGCGTTCGGCGACGCCGATTTCGTCGCCGCGCTGCGATGGCACGATGATCCGCGCCGAACTCTCGGGATCCTCGTGAAAGCCGACAAGGTTGGCGGTCAGCCGCCGCATCGGCCGCACGAACAGGTAATGCAGCGCGAGATAGACCAGGGCTGCCGTCAGGGTCGCGATCCCCAGCGAGACCAGCAGCAGGTTGCGGGAAAACCGGTACATCGCCTGCCGCAACGGCGCCTCATCGATCACGACCTCGATGAACTGCCCGTCGCCGGGAGTAGGCCCGATCACGCGCATGGTATGGTTGCCGGTCGCGAGCATGGTCTCGAACGAATCGACGATCGCGGACCACTTCGTCACGGTTCGCATGTCGATATCGTGATCGATCGCCGGCGGCAAACCGGCGCTGGCCAGAAGCCGGCGTTGCTGCCCCATCTTGATGGCGACCGCGCGCGCGCCGATGCTGGTCAGGATTTGCCGCGACAGCGAATCTGGAACCATGCCCAAGGGCGCCGCGTCGAGCACCAGCGCCGCGGTGTTCGCCGCCGCCAGCCGGTCGTTCAGCCGGTTGATCCGGAAATTCGCAATCGCCGGCACGTAAATCAAAATTCCCGCGATCATGACCAAGGGAATGGTGAGCAGCAGCAACTTGCCGGACAGGCCAAGCCGGCGCGACGGCAGCGGCCGCGGCGATTCGGGGGTCAGCTGGTCGTCGGTCACGGACACGGTATATGCCTTCGAATCTGCTTCGCGGCCTTGCGGTTCAGGATGCGTTTTGCTCCGGAACCGGTCAAATTACGGATCGCTAATGTCCGCCGGTTCCCGATCTAGTGCGCGGGGCGGCGTGCCGCCATCCTCGCCCTGAAAAACACCGCTAAGTTGTATATATTCTCACAAATTGCGCCGTTTCGAAGAAACCCGGATGTGGCAAGCGGCCAGATTGACGAAAACGGGTCGCTCCCGTATAAGCCGCGCCAACTGTCCGCGATGACCCGGTCCGACCGGGGCGGCTCATTTGGGCCGGAAATGGCCCGCTTTGGGCCGACCAGCATCGGCGGACTCATCTCAATATCAGGCAACTTGCCCGGTCAGCGGAGAACGACCCGTGAAGCGGACTTATCAACCCAGCAAACTGGTGCGCAAGCGCCGTCACGGCTTCCGCGCCCGCCTCGCGACCACCGGCGGCCGCAAGGTCCTCGCCGCGCGCCGCGCCCGGGGCCGCAAGCGTCTGAGCGCCTGAGCCGGGCTTCCCGGAGATTTCACCATGGATCGGCTAAGGCAGCGGGCGGACTTCGTCGCTGTTGCCGATGGCGCGCGGGTCAACAGCGCTGCCTTCGTGGTGCAGAGCCGCCGCCGCGACGATGACGGCCCGATTCGGGTCGGCTTTACCGTGACCAGGAAGAACGGCACCGCCACCGAGCGTAATCGCATCCGGCGCAGGCTTCGCGAACTGGTGAAGCGGCTGGACGTCATATCAATGCGACCGCACAGTGATTATGTGCTAGTCGGCCGGCGTGCGGCGCTGAACCGCGATTTTGCGACCATGCTCGACGATCTCCGCTCGGCGCTCCACCGCCTCGACCGGCAGCCCAAGAAACTTCGTGACCAAGCTTCGTGAACCTCGTGATGAGCCCGCGTGAGCCGCAAACCGAATTGAATGACGAGACCTGAACGATGACCGATAATCGCAACACCATCCTCGCCGTCATTCTGTCCGGCCTCGTGCTGATCGCCTGGCAATTCTTCTACAACATGCCGCAGATGGAAAAGCAGCGCGCCGCCGAGCGCGCGCAGAGCGAATTGGTGAAGCCCCCCGCGCAGGGCGGAAGCACGGCCACCCCCACGGCCACTCCGCAGGCCGGCGCGGCCCCCTCGCCCGCGGCGAACGCGCCCGCGGCGAATCAACCGGCCTCCGCAGCACCTGTCAGCCGCGAAACCGCCATTGCCTCGGCACCCCGAATCAGGATCGACACCCCGCGGGTCAGCGGCAGTATTTCGCTGAAAGGCGCGCGCATCGACGATCTGGCACTGGTGCAATTCCGCGAAACCGTCGATCCCAAATCGCCGGCGATCGTGCTGTTCTCGCCCTCGAACACGGCTGAGCCCTATTATGCGGAATTCGGATGGGTGCCTGCCAGCGGCATGACGGTGAAGCTTCCGGACCAGAACACGCTGTGGCAGCAGGAGGGCACGAACCCGCTCACGCCGAACATCCCGGTGACGCTGAAATACGACAATGGCGACGGCCTCACCTTCCGCCGCACCATTGCGATCGACGATCGCTATCTGTTCACGGTCAAGGATGAAGTCACCAACGTCGGCAATGCGCCGGTCACGCTTTATCCGTTCGCACTGATCTCGCGGCATGGCACCCCGCAGGTCGCCGGCTACTACATCCTGCACGAAGGCCTGGTCGGTTATCTCGGCGATCAGGGCCTGCAGGAGTACGGCTACAAGAAGATCGACGACGCCAAGGCGGTCAGCTTCAAGGTCACCAATGGCTGGCTCGGCATCACCGATAAATACTGGGCGTCGGCGCTGCTGCCGGATACCAACGCGCAGTTGCAGGCGCGATTCTCGTCCAATCTCGTCGGCACGGTGCGCACCTATCAGACCGACTACCTGCAGGATCCGCAAACCATCGCGATCGGCGGCACCGGCAGCGCCAATGCGCGGCTGTTCGCCGGCGCCAAGGAAGCCAGCGTGGTCGGCATCAATTTTCCGCTCGGGGGCCTCGGCGGCTACAACAAGCAGCTCGAGCTCAATCACTTCGATCTTCTGATCGACTGGGGCTGGTTCTATTTCATCACCAAGCCGATGTTCCTGGCGCTGGACTGGTTCTATCATCTGGTCGGCAATTTCGGCGTCGCTATCCTGCTGGTGACGGTGCTGGTCAAGCTCTTGTTCTTCCCGCTCGCCAACAAATCCTACGCGTCGATGGCGAAGATGAAGTCGGTGCAGCCGCAACTGGCCGCGCTGAAGGAGCGCTATCCGGACGACAAGGTGAAGCAGCAGCAGGAGATGATGGAGATCTACAAGAAGGAGAAGATCAACCCGATCGCCGGTTGTCTTCCCGTCGCCTTGCAGATTCCGGTGTTCTTCTCGCTCTACAAGGTGCTGTTCGTCACCATCGAAATGCGCCACGCGCCATTCTACGGCTGGATCAAGGATCTGTCGGCGCCGGATCCAACCAATCTGTTCAACCTGTTCGGCCTGCTGCATTTCGATCCGACGGCGGTACCGCTGTTCGGACACTACCTCGCGCTCGGCGTCTGGCCGATCATCATGGGCATCACGATGTGGTTCCAGATGAAGCTCAATCCGACGCCGCCGGATCCGACCCAGAAGATGATCTTCGACTGGATGCCGCTGATCTTCACCTTCATGCTCGCAGGCTTCCCGGCGGGTCTGGTGATCTACTGGGCATGGAACAACGCGCTGTCGGTGCTGCAGCAGAGCTTCATCATGCGCCGCAATGGCGTGAAGGTCGAATTGTTCGACAATCTCAGGGCGACGTTCGCTTCGAAGAAGGTCGAGTCGAAAACCTGACAATGCCCTCATCCTGAGGAGCGCGCTCCTGCGCGCGTCTCGAAGGATGAGTCCCAGATCATGGTTCGAGACGGCGCTGAAGCAGCGCCTCCTCACCATGAGGACACCGGAAGCCTTCGCATGACCACCGACATCGATGCGAAGCTGATCGAACAAGGGCGAAAACTGTTCGCCGGCGACTGGCAATTCTTCTGGGCCTCGCCCTCGATCGAAACGCTGCCGCCGATGGCGGGCATGGAGGTCGCATTTGCCGGCCGCTCCAATGTCGGCAAATCAAGCCTGATCAACGCGCTGACCGGGCGCAACGCGCTGGCGCGGACCTCGCACACGCCGGGCCGCACCCAGGAACTGATCTTCTTCGAAGGCCCCGAAAACGCGGGCTTCCGGCTGGTCGACATGCCCGGCTACGGTTACGCCTCGGCGCCAAAAGCCAAGGTCGCGTCATGGACCGCGCTGATCCACAAATTCCTGCAGGGCCGCAGCAGTCTGGCGCGGGTCTATGTGCTGATCGACGCCCGCCATGGCTTCAAGGAGGTCGATCTCGACGTCCTGAACACGCTCGACAAATCGGCCGTGAGCTACCAGGTCGTCCTGACCAAGGCCGATCAGGTCAAGCCTGCCGAACTCGAGCAGCGCGCCGCGGAGGTTCAGGCAGCATTGGCCAAACATCCCGCCGCCTTTCCGGAGCTGTTGGTGACATCCTCACGCACCGGCGCCGGGATGCCGGAATTGCGTGCCGCCATGGTGCGCCTGCTCGGCGAGCGTAGCCGATGATGCAATCCCGCCTGTTCCGCATTCTGGTCATTCTGGCCGGCATCATGGGGGTCGACGGCGTCATCCTGGCCGCGGCATCCGCGCATCAACCCGACGCCTCACGACTGGTGTCGGCGTCGTCGATGCTGCTGTTTCACGCCACTGCCGTGCTCGCGGTGGTGGCGCTGGCCGAACGCGGCGTCATCCATGCCCGAATCGGGATCGCGGCCGCATCGGGCTTTGTGGTCGCCGCAGCGCTGTTCGCCGGCGACCTGACGCTGCGGCAATATGCCGGCCATGGCCTGTTCCCGATGGCCGCGCCAACAGGCGGAACGCTGCTGATCATCAGCTGGCTGGCGCTCGCGGTGTGCGCCGCCTGGCCGCGACGCGCCTCCTAAATGCGGCGGACATGCTTTGCGCCGTGCCCGCCAATCAGATAGAACCCGCCCCACCCCGCTGACCACGAGACCCGCTTCATGACCGACGCGCCATATATCAGTCCGCTCGATCAGGCCCGCATCCTGTCCGAGGCGCTGCCGCACATGCAGCGATATGACGAGGAAACCATCGTCATCAAATATGGCGGCCATGCCATGGGCGCCGAACATCTCGCCAAGGCGTTCGCGCGCGACATCGTTCTCCTGGAGCAGACCGCCATCAATCCGGTGGTGGTGCACGGCGGTGGGCCGCAGATCGCGCAGATGCTGCAGCGGCTCGGCATCAAATCGGAATTCGCAGCCGGCTTGCGCATCACCGATGCCGCCACCATCGAGATCGTCGAGATGGTGCTGGCGGGCTCGATCAACAAACAGTTGGTCGGCTACATCAACGAGGCCGGCGGCAAGGCGGTCGGGCTGTGCGGCAAGGACGGCAACATGGTGGCGGCGTCAAAGGCGACGCGCAGCATGGTGGATCCGGATTCGAACATTGAAAAGGTGGTCGATTTCGGTTTCGTCGGCGAGCCTGAAAAGGTCGACCTGACGCTGCTGAACCAGCTGATCGGCCATGATCTGATCCCGGTGCTGGCGCCCCTGGCGACCTCGAAGTCGGGACAGACTTTCAACGTCAACGCCGATACCTTCGCCGGCGCGGTCGCGGGCGCGCTGAAGGCCAAGCGGCTGTTGCTGCTGACCGACGTTCCCGGCGTGCTCGACAAGTCGAAGAAGCTGATTCCGGAACTGTCGGTGAAGGACGCCCGCAAGCTGATCGCCGACGGCACCATTTCCGGCGGCATGATCCCCAAGGTCGAAACCTGCATCTACTCGCTCGAGCAGGGCGTCGAGGGCGTCGTCATCATCGACGGCAAGACCCCGCACGCGGTATTGCTCGAACTGTTCACCAATCAAGGCACCGGCACGCTGATCCACAAGTGATGACGCATGACCATTCATCGTCATGGCCGGGCACAGCAGCCTGCGAAAGGCAGATTGCCGCGCCCGGGCATGACGGTCCTGGTACAGCGCGGGCTTCTTACTCAGCCTTGCGTTCTGCGCTGATCTCATTGCCGGCTGCGGTAATTTCCTTTCTCGTCTCCGCCGTGCCGGCTTACGCCGACCTGAAACTCTGCAATCGCATGAGCTATGTGGTCGAGGTCGCGATCGGCATCGACGACAAGGCCGCCACCGCGACGCGCGGGTGGTTTCGTATCGATCCCGCGGCGTGCCGCGTCGTCGCGCAGGGGACGCTGACCGCCGACCGCATCCTGCTCAACGCCCGCGCGCTCGGGGTCTACGGCTCGTCGCCGATCCCGCAGAGCGGCGGAGACACGCTTTGCATCGCGCCCGACAATTTCGTGATCGCAGCTGCCCGCCAGTGCCGCAGCGGGCAAAGCCCGGCGCCATTCACCCAGATCAACCCGACGCGGACCGACGACGGCAATCTGGTGGCCTATCTTGCCGAGGACAGCGAGTATGATGACGAGCAGGCAAGGCTCGCCGGCATTCAGCGGCTATTGGTGGTGGCGGGTTATGATGCCGCGCCGATCGATGGCGTCGACGGTCCGAAGACGCAGGCCGCGTTGGCGGCGTTCCTCAGGAATCGCGGCCTGACGCCCGACATCGTGCAGGCGCCGAATTTCTTCGCGACCATGATCGAGGAGGTGCAGTCGCCCTCCTCCACAGGGCTTACCTGGTGCAACGACACGCCGCACAAGGTCATGGCCGCCGTCGGCACCGACGACGGCAAGACCGTGGTCAGCCGCGGCTGGTATCGCATCGATCCCGGCAAATGCCTGCATCCCGACGTCACCGGCCAGCCCAGGCAGATTTTCAGTTTCGCCGAGGCCGTAGATGCCGAGAACCGTGCCCTCAAGTTCAAGGACAGGCCGCTGAACTGGGGCGGCACCACCCAGCTTTGCACGCGCGAGACCAAGTTCGAGACCAATGAACAGGGCGACTGCGGCGCCCGCGGCTTCGCCGCGACTGGCTTTGCCGCCGTCGACATGAGCAGCGGCGGCAAAACGCTGCGCTTTGCGGTGCCATGATGAAATCGAGCCGCGCCTTCACCCACATCCATACCTGGGTGTTCGACCTCGACAACACGCTGTATCCGCATCACGTCAATCTGTGGCAGCAGGTCGATGTCCGGATCGGCGAATTCGTCAGCGCCTGGCTCAAAATATCCGCGGACGAAGCGCGGCGGATCCAGAAGGACTACTACCGCCGCTACGGCACCACCATGCGCGGCATGATGACCGAGCACGGCGTGCACGCCGACGACTATCTCGCCTATGTGCACCAGATCGATCATTCGCCGCTGCAGCCGAACCCTGCGATGGGCGCGGCCATCGCAAAACTTCCCGGACGCAAGCTGATCCTGACCAACGGCTCGACCGACCATGCCGACAAGGTCCTGGAGCGACTCGGCATCGGGGCGCATTTCGAGGCGGTATTCGACATCATCGCCGCCGAGCTGGAGCCGAAGCCGGCGCCGCAGACCTATCAGAAATTCCTGAGGGATCACGGGGTCGATCCGACGAGATCGGCGATGTTCGAGGATCTGGCGCGCAACCTCGTGGTGCCGCACCAGCTCGGCATGACCACCGTGCTGGTGGTGCCCGACGGCACCAGGGAAGTGGTGCGCGAGGACTGGGAGCTGGAAGGCCGCGGCGCCGCCCATGTCGACCATGTCACTGACGATTTGACGGGATTTTTGGAGAAGCTGGCGCTGGCCTGGTGACGCCGCCCGCGCCACTCCTCGGCCGTCATGCCCCGCGAAGGCGGGGCATCCAGTATTCCGCGAGGTCCGAATTGCACTCCAGCACCACGGAATACTGGGTCATCCGCCTTCGCGGATGACGACGCCGCAACTGAATCGAACGTCTCGCCCCACCTTGACTCTCCGTCCCCAAATCCCGACAAAGCCCCTCGCCCGACGAAATCGCTCGCCAAGGAAATCTCGATGTCTCTCGCCTCCCTCGAATCCACCGTCAACACCGCGTTCGACGCGCGTGACGGCATCTCCACCGCGACCAAGGGCGAAGTCCGCGACGCGGTGGATCATGCGCTCGATCTGCTCGACAAGGGCGAGGCGCGTGTTGCCGAGCGCGAGGCCAACGGCAAGTGGAAAGTCAACCAGTGGCTGAAGAAGGCAGTGCTGCTGTCGTTTCGCCTCAACGACATGAGCGCGATCTCCGGCGGCCCCGGCCAAGCGGCGTGGTGGGACAAGGTGCCGTCGAAATTCGATGGCTGGGGCGAGAACCGGTTTCGCGACGCGGGCTTTCGCGCCGTCCCCGGCGCCATCGTCCGCCGCTCGGCCTTCATCGCCAAAAATGTCGTGCTGATGCCGTCCTTCGTCAACCTCGGCGCCTATGTCGATGAGAGCACCATGATCGATACCTGGTCGACGGTCGGCTCCTGCGCGCAGATCGGCAAGCGCGTGCACATTTCCGGCGGCGTCGGCATCGGCGGCGTGCTGGAGCCGCTGCAGGCCGAGCCCGTCATCGTCGAGGACGATTGCTTCATCGGCGCGCGCTCGGAAGTCGCCGAAGGCGTGATCGTGCGCAAGGGCGCGGTGCTGGCGATGGGCGTATTTCTCGGTGCATCGACCCAGATCATCGATCGCGACAGCGGCAAGGTCTACATCGGCGAAGTGCCCGAATACGCGGTGGTGGTACCGGGATCGCGGCCAGCCAGACCGCTGAAAGACGGCTCGCCAGGTCCCGCGCTGTCTTGCGCCGTCATCGTCAAGACCGTGGACGAGCAGACCCGCTCCAAGACCAGCATCAACGAGTTGTTGCGGGACTAATACCGGTCCGGCCCCGATCCGCTGGCACCGGCCACTTCACGCGACGATGCGATTCGTTCACACCTGCGTAGCACGCGGAAATTTGTTCCGCGCAGTGCTGGCCCATCGCCGCGACCTCATGTTAAGCGGAGGCATGACTGATGCTCTCTCCATTGCCCGCGATCTGCTTCGCTGTCCCTCGGTAACCCCGGCCGATGCCGGCGCGCTTGGTGTGCTCGAAAGTATCCTGAAGGATGCCGGTTTCGAGGTACATCGCGTTACCTTCGGCGAACCCGGCACCGCCGATATCGACAACCTCTATGCCCGCATCGGCAACAGTGCTCCGCACCTCACCTTCGCCGGGCATACCGACGTGGTGCCGCCGGGCGACGAGAACGCCTGGAGCCATGGCGCGTTCTCGGGCGACGTCAAGGACGGCTTTCTCTA
>WNGN01003887.1_pt1 | contig 10988 bp, 14 predicted proteins | sample 5400561 | NCBI WGS metagenome assembly WNGN01 (sample SAMN13153379, study PRJNA577476) | soil metagenome | isolation source: 115 cm soil or saprolite under Garry oak tree replicate 2 | place: USA:California | collected 2016-06-15 | reverse complement strand
GCGCGACCTACGATCGAATCGCAGAACCGTTCGCGGCCCGCCGACGGGAGCCCTGGCCCGAGGTCCGATCGTTCATCGAGTCATTGCCTCGTGTCGCGCGGGTTCTCGATCTCGGAGCAGGCAACGGACGACACGCGAAGATCCTCTCTCACCGCGGCAATCAGGCGGTGGCGCTCGACTTCTCTCTGCCCCTCCTGATGATCGGGCGCGCACGCGAACGAGGAACCGCGGAAGCCATGCGCATCGATTGGGTCGGAGGCGAAGCGACGAAACTGCCGTTCCGTGACGCGTCATTCGACGCAGGCCTGTGCATTGCGGTCTTGCATCATCTGCCGCTTGAGACGGATCGGCTCGCCGCATTGGGTGAGCTCCGACGCGTCCTTCGCCAGCAAGCGCCCGTGTTCCTCAGTGTGTGGGCGCGAGAACAGCCACGCTTTCGGTCGAAGCTCGCGGCGCCCGAGATTAGCGGTGATGTAGATGTGCCGTGGACGATGCCCGACAAGACCGTTGTGTCGCGGTTTTACCATCTGTTCCGGGAGGGCGAGTTGGAGCGATTAATTATCGGATCGGGGCTTCACGGAGAAAGGTTTTTCCACGGTGCGGGAAACTGGTTCGCAGAGGCACGAACGAATGGCTGACCCCCTCGGCACGTTTGGCAGTATATTCTCCGCGATCATGGGGAATCCCATGTATCTTCTCCTCACGATCAGCGGGTTCGCACTCTTCGCCCTTCTAGTCGTTGCGCATCACATCCACAAGATTCACAGCGAAGAGATTTTCGTCCACCAGGCGTGGGGCGCAAACTGGAAAGGCCGATAGATCGGCGCATTCCGCGATATCTGAACCGGGCGGAGAGGGAGCACGAAACTCTCATATCCGCCAGGCCGTATCGAGGCGGTCCGGTTGGGGTCGCATTGTCGAACGTCCCGGAAGGGCTTCGTTACACAAAAGACCACGAATGGGCGAAGATCGAGGGCAAACGCGCGCGGATTGGGATTACGGACTTCGCTCAGGATCAGCTGACGGATGTCGTGTACGTCGAGCTGCCACCGGCCGGTAAGACCGTCAAGCAAGGAGAGCCGATCGGGACCGTCGAATCGGTGAAGGCCGTCAGCGAGATTTTCTCACCGATCAGTGGGAAAGTCGTCGATGTCAACAAAGCCCTCGCGGACAAGCCCGAGCTCGTGAACAAGGATCCGTACGGCGAAGGCTGGATGGTCGTCCTCGAGCCCGCGGAGCCTGTGCAACCGGGTGCGCTCATGGACGCGGCGGGGTACCGAAAACACATTGGGGACTAGTCGCCGGGACTGCGGCTAGCTCGCATCCGTCGTGAGTCTGCGCCCGGGGGAAAGATCAGGAGAGAACGCCCGCGTGGGGATTCGAACCCCAGTCCCCAGGTCCGAAGCCTGGAAGTCTCGTCCAAACTAGCCTACGCGGGCAAGGCCGACACAGGGCCTGCGGATTTGAAGATGCGCCTGTGACGGAGCGCCGTGGGTGCAGCGTTCAACTCGGTGCACCCTTCCGTTCCTCCGGAGGTCGCACCTTTCGGAAGTTCGCGTAAATCAAGGCGTCGTACGCCAACTTGAAGGCCCCCGCTGCCACCAACGGCGTGCCGAGCCAGAGGTTCGCGAGGGCGTAACCCGCCAGCGACGGACTGATTGATGACGAGACCGTACGCGTGGTGCTCGTGAGTCCCGCCGCCGCGGTCCGGTCTGGTTCGTCCACGATGGACATGACGTAGGACTGCCTCGTGGGCACGTCCATTTGCGACAACGATTGACGGCACAACAGGACGAAGACCGCCATCAACGCCGTCGGCGCGAGCGCCACCCCGATCAGCAACACGTTTGAAGGCACGTGCGTGAAGACCATCGTCCGCAGGAGCCCGACTCTCTGCGCGATTCGCTCCGCCAGGAGAAACGACAGCGCGGTCACCAGCTGGGTCGCGAAGAAGATCGCTCCGAGGGTCGCCAAGTCCAGGCCGAATCGGAGGTAGAAGTAGTAGGAGAGGATGCTCTGTCCGATGAACCCGCCCCCGAAGGAGTCCACCGCGAAGAGGGCCGACAGCTTGGCCACGATCGGTCGACCGCGCGTGGATAGCGCCGATCGGCTTGTCAGGCCGGGGTCCGGTTCGACGTGTCCGGAGAGGCCGGAGTAGAGCACGGCGCCGAGCAGTCCGGAGATCATGTACCCCAGGAAGAGCGGCGAATATCCAATGTAGTTCGGAAGGCCCGCGAGGAGCGCGCCGGCCGAAGACGCTCCGTATCCGACGAGGTTGTACACGCTGAATGCCAGCGTCCTGCGATCGGAGCGACACGTCCGCGGAAGGATCGCCGTTTCGAGCGATAGAAACGGCCCGACTTCTCCCGCCCCAACGGTCATGTTCCCGACGATGCCCGCGAGCACTGGGGCCCACCAATCCCTCGAGACGAATAGCAAAGTTCCCGCGACGAAATCGGTGAGCGCGAAGAAGACGAGCGTTTTCCTTCGACCAATCTTGTCCGCGACGAAGCTGATGATGAACGTGTAGACCGCGCTGCTGAGCACGGTCGCGGTCAGGACGATTCCGATGGCGACGGGAGTGAAGCCCAGTTGGGCGAGGTAGACGCCGAAGATCACTCCAAGGAAACCGTAGGGGACCGTCCGGATCGTCTTCTCAAGGAAGATGAGTCTCCCGTCTCGATCGATCCAGTCTCCGAGACCCGTAGACCCACCCCGCTCATCCGAATCGTTTCGACCGCTTCGGACGCGACGAGCGCTTGGGCGGGGGGCGCGCGCGGGGGGACGGGGTCCATTTCAGTTCCATGTGAATCTCCAGTTCGTCCTCTTCCTTCGCGTAGAGGAGCTTGAACGTCACCGGCTCGGTGGGCTGAACCAAGAGCTTCTTCTGGCCCGGCAGGACCTTAGAGAGATCGACCGAACGCCGGCCCACTCCTGCCCCCAAAGCGACAAGGGACTTTGAGAGCTCGTCCCTGCTGAGCCGGTCCTTATATCTGAAGATCGACTCGTGGACTTCTCGGTAACTCTCCAAGACTTCCATCATTTTGGTCCAGTGGCCCATGCTCTGGGAAAGCTCGGTCCGTCCTTTTTCGGTGAGGGCGTAATGCTTCCGGTCGATTCCTTCATCGCGGAACTCGATTCGACTCGTCACCAGCCCCCCCTCCTCGAGCTTCTCGAAGGCCGGGTAGATCGTCCCGGTCTTGGGCTTCCAGTAGCCGGAGAACCTCTTCTCGAGTTCCCGAATTACTTCGTACCCGTACATCGGCTTCTCGGACAAGAGCAGGAGCAGCCAAAGGGAGACGGCTCCAATCTTCATGCCTCGCGGTGCGGTCGCGGCCATCCACTCACCCTGTGGCGGGCGAATCGCTTTCGGGTTTATATGCGTAGATATCCTACTCAATGGCCAACCGACCGGCGCGTCGGAGAGATTAATATACATAGATGTACTACCTGCGTAGAGACTCTACTCAGGAGGGCTTCGATGAAATGGGTAACCCGAGAGAAGGCAAAGGTGGACCGGATTGCGTGCCCGTGGCTCGTCACAAAATTCGTCGATCCGAAGGCGGAGTTCCTGTTCGTGCCCCGGGAAAAGGTCTTGGAAGTCGCGAAGGCACAGGGCGCGATCCCGTACGACAGCCCTGGTGCCGAGCTGTTCCACTACAAGGAGGGAGGCGACGAGCGGTGCAGCTTCGACGCGATCATCAAGAAATACAAGCTCACAGACCGCGCGCTCCTTGACATGGCCGAAATCGTGCGCTCGGCGGACGCGGCCCCTCGAAATCCTCGACCGGAGGGCGCAGGACTGGAGGCGATGGCCCTCGGCTTCCGTGAGAACTCGAAAGACGATTTCGAAAACATGCGGCTCCAGTTTCCCGCGTACGATGCACTCTATACGTATTGCAAGCTCAAGGATGAAGGGAAGGCCAAGTTGGAGCACGCGCCTCGATGAGCCTTCGCCTTCTGGGCCACATCGAGCTTCCCGCGCATTCACGGAAAGGTGGCTTTGATCACGCTGCCGTCCATTACGAGTTCTCTCGGCTCTACGTCGCCCATACGTCTAACGATGATGTCGACGTCGTAGACTCCGCTTCCGATCGGTTCCTTCGGTCCATTCACGGACTGAAGGGTGTCGCGGGCGTACTCGTTTCGGAAGAGAGGGGTCTCCTCTTCACCGCAAATCGCGGCGAGAACACGATTAGTATTTTCTCAACCGGCCGGGAGGAAGAAGTGATGCGGCTCTCCGTGGGAATCCGTCCCAATGGGCTCGCCTTCGATTCATCGCGGGGGCTCTTGCTGGTAGCAAATGTCGGCGACCCCGAAATCGGCAATTCATCGAGCGTTTCGATGATCGATGTCAGCCAGAAGGCCGTGATTGGGACCGTGGTGCTTCCGGGGCGCCCTCGGTGGGCCGTGTACGACGAGGGGACGACCGCCTTCTATCTGAACATCGCAGATCCTCCCCTCATCGTGGAAATCGATGCGAAAACTCCCTCGAAGATGCGGGAGAGATACAAGGTGCCCGCCAAAGGACCGCACGGTCTCGATCTCGATCCGCAACGAAGACACCTTTTCTCCGCTTGTGACGGAGAGAAGCTGGTCGCGGTCCACTTGGACTCCGGAGAGATTCGTTTGGTCGGGGAGCTCAGCGGCCCGCCGGACGTTGTTTTCTTCAACTCAAGGCTGAGCCATGTCTATGTCGCCGTCGGCACCCCCGGAGTGATTGACGTCTTCGACGCAACGCGAATGAAGCTCCTCGAAACCGTGTCGACTGAGAAAGGAGCCCACACATTGGCGGTCGACCAAAAGAAAAACAAGGTCTACGCCTTCCTGCCTGACACCCACCGGGCGGCGGTATATCAAGACGAATGAGATTGGGAGCTGTCACAGATGAACCAGCAGGAGATGTTCACAGAGGTAGTAGCACACGTCGCGAAGATGTGCGCCGTCAGCGCCATGACCGCCCCGAAGAGCGGAGGGCAGCTCTTCCTCAAAGGGTCCAAGCCCTTCATTGAGACCACGATCGTCCAGGATAAAGAAACCCTCCACCGTCTCGCGGAATGGCTTCGGGCGCGGGGGACGAAACTCAAGAACCCCATTTTCTTCCGCGATGCCGACACGACCGAGAAGGTGGACCTCATCCTGTTCATCGGACTCGAGAAGTGGTATCCGCCAATGTACGACTGTGGCGCGTGCGGCTACGGCACCTGCAACGAATTTCTGCGCGCGGCTCCAGCTCATCACACGGAGGATTCTGAGGATTGGGAGTTCCTCGGACCGATTTGCCAGCTACGATGCATCGACCTCGGCATTGCGGTGGGATCCGCCGCGAAACTCGCGAGCATGAACAACGTGGACACCCGTTGTCAGACCCGAGTCGCCGCCGCCGCGAGGCACCTCGGAGTCATTCACTCAGACCTAGCCGTCGCGCTCTCGATGAGCGTGTCCCATAAGAGCATTTTCTTCGACAAGAAGATTCCTCAAATCGATTTCGAAGCTGTGCCAATATCGTGACCCATTCCCCGCGAAGGGCGCATCTACGTGACCGATGTCAAGCGTTGGGGAACCCCGTCACGACCATGGAGGCTGGGTCAGCTACTACTCACGCATCCCAGTTGCTTCGTGTTCGTGCTCGAGGGAAAGAAGTTCAGGAATTCTGCATCCCGAGCGCGTGACCATTCAGGATGGATCTCGTCTGCCGTCGTTTGGCGGACTCGTGGTCCCCACTACTGGAGGCTGAGATAGAGGAAAATAGCAAGCGCTGCTGCCTTGAAAGTCTCGGCAAGCAGGAGAAACGGCGTCTGACCTCCTGGCGGGATCGCGAACAAGCGGAACAGGACGGGTGAGCCGACGACGGTCTCGGCAAGGAGCGCGCCGAGGACCAGAACGAAGCCCAGCGCAAAACTCGCCCCAGTGTCCGAGTACATCCGTGCGTAGATGACGAGAAGAGCGACGAGCAGCGCCACGTTGAGCGTCGAGAGGATGAGGCCAAAATTCTCGAACGTTTCGAACTCCGGGGGCGGGCGGCCGAACGGATGCTGCACGGGCGATGGCAGCGACAGGAGCCCTAGCCCTGCGACCACGCCGATCATCAGGACGATCGGCACCCAGACACTCGCGCCCCACCTTGTTTTCGTGACTTCCGCCGGCATGTCTCACCCCTCATTCTTCTTCCGAAACTTCTCGAGAATTCGCTCTAGGTCGTCCCAATGCGACTCCGTCGCCGGTGAGAGGAAGTACACCTGACCATACCGTGGTCCGGAGGTGACCACCACCTGGTTCTTGAGAAGGACACGAAGGTGATGGCGTATACTCGTATAGTCCAGATCGAGGAGCTCCGCGAGCTGCTGGGCATTCCGAGGTTCTTCGCGGATCGCATGGACCACCTTCCCGCGGACCGGGGCGCCGACGCTGCTCCCGAAGAGCCACCAAAGTAGTCGCCCGAAGCTGTCCACGCGGACCGGCGCTCCCAGACTGAAGCCGTGTCATCTACCTTTCCTTCCCCGTCGAAGTCGATTAGAGACGAGGGAGGAGGAGGCTCAAAGGTTGGAGGTGGAGTCGGCGGATGCGAGCTCGATGGTGTCGATCTCTTGGGGTCTTGTCGCGCTCGCCGGAGAACCGGGTTGACTGTCGGATTCGAGAGCCAGGATTTCTCGGTGGAATAGCGGGTGTCGTCGTCAAAAACCTTGATCCCGGCTGCAACCTGGAGCACGGCCAAGAGGGCGGTAATCTCTCTGAATTGCATGCGCCTCACCTTTGTCCCATACCGTCATGGCGTAGAGGGCATTCTCGGTTTTTGCGAGAAGCTTCCCAGATTGTTAGCGAATCCGTTGCGCCAGGATGCAGGGGATTTGGGAAGAATCCGCTAACGACCCTGTAGGGTTCTCGGAGAATTGGCTCGATACACTGGCCCGTCTCGGGCGTGAGGCGATGGACCTCAGGAGGTGAATGACCTACGAAAGCTCTCGGAGCAATTGCACTGATGGCGATCGTCGCTGTCGTCGTGGCGGGAGTGTTCGTCGCGCACGCCGCGAGTGCTTCCAGCACCGTTGGCACGGACAACGTGTCCGGGACCGCGGCCGCCGCGGGTTCGGGGAACTCGACCGCCGGCCATACGTGCCCGAACATGACGAACACGACGGCGAGCTCAGCCGGCACCACGGCCCAAGGGATTTGGCCGTAGACGTCCAGAGTTCGGACCAGCCTGGACCGCAGGGGGCCTTCGAGGCCCCCATCTTTTTTTCTAAGACACGGCACGTAGAAGCCGTCGAAGATTCGCGAGACCCATCCTTAGATCCCGGGGCTCTCCGCCGAGTCCCAGTCGGAAATGGTCCGGCACCCCGAAGAAACGACCTTCCGCGATGACGGTCCCGTATTGCTTCAGCAATCGACTCGCGAGTTTCCCGACGTGCACCGTGCTATGCGGGAACAGCACGCTCCCACCCACGGGGACGTCGCCTTGGAGCGCCGGCAAGTCGCGGAGCGCGTCCGTGGCGATCTTCCGGTTCGCGTCGAGGATTCGCTTCGCCCGCCGGAGGAAGAAATCCCACCGGCCCAATGCCCAGGACGCAATCGTCTGGGAAACGATGGATCCGCCGCCCGTGGTGTAGTCTTTCATGCCCGCGAATTCCTTGAGCAGATCGGGTGCTCCGACGATCCATCCGACGCGGAGCGTCCCGAGGCCGCATACTTTCGTGACCGTCGAGAGGGTAATCATCCGGGGCCCGAACTCCGCGACGCTAGGCGGCCTATTCTCGAACGCAAGCTCGCGAAACGTTTCGTCGACCAGCACGTGCCCGTCGCACTCCTCCGCGATATCGGCCAGCGCTCGCAGGTCCGAGCGGGAGAGAGCGGTCGAGGTCGGATTATTCAGATTCGCGAACACGAGAAGTCGCGCGCGTCGCCCGGCCAGTTTCCGCCAGCGATCCAGATCGAGTCGCCAGCCGTCTTTGCATTCGCGCGGGATTTCGACGACCTTCGCACCGACGCCCCGCGGGACGTCGCGGAGCGGAGAGTAAATCGGGATGTCCACGAGGACCTGGTCCCGCGGATGGACGAGGCTTGCGTTGACCAGGAAGTTCGCTTCCGTGGCCCCGGTCGTCACGAGGACTCGGTTCGGACTCGTGCGGTGTCGCTTCGCGATCAGCCGCCGAAGCTCCGGCGTCCCATTTCGGAAGGTCCAGTTCAAGTCCAGGTCTTTGGGCAAGCTTCGCCCGAATCCGTCGAGGCGGAACTCGCGGATGTTCGAGAAGGAGATGTTCAGCCGGGCACCGTGGACCCGTTCGTAGTGCAATAGATGCTCGAACGGAGGGAACTCCATCGCACCGGGCGGATGGTCCGCCGACCTATGAATCTTCGGCCCGATTTCTATTTGATTGGAAAAATAAAGGTCGGGCCGCTCAGAGCGGCCCGCAGGTGTAGGTGGGGTGGTCGGGCATCCCGAGTGCATCCGGTCGCTCGGCCCAGAGCTTGAAGATGAAGCTCCCGCGAGACTGCGGGTGGACCTCCACCAGGAAGCCGTCCTGAGCCGCGCCGCCGAACGCCACGAATCGCTCCGAGAAGACCGAGCTGAGGGTCCAGTCCGCGAGGTTCGGGCTCTCGCCGTTCGACGAGGCCACCATCGCGTAATAGTTCAGGGCTTTCAGCATGGCCGATCCGGAGCTCCGGACGCCGGCCGAGGCGTTCAGGCCCGGGACCACCAGGGACGCGTATCCGGCGGGGTCCCGCTCCTGGACCTCATGGAGGACCGCGGGCCAATATTCCGCCGACCCGATCGCACTGTCGAGCGTGGCCAGGTTCGTGCCCGCCGCGAAGCTCGTCCCCTTCGGCGCGAGGAGCGGGCCCTGCCAGCCGATGTAGTAGATCAGCCGCGTTCCGGAGACGACTTCCTCGGCGCCGCAGCCCGCGTAGACGGTCAGCTCGCCGGGGACCGTGTTATTCGGGTTCCGGACCTCCATCCGCAAGACCGCCGGGACCGGGCGGTTCGCGTTGTTCGCCAGGGTCGCGGTCACGCGGAACACGTCCCCTGGGGCGACGGTCTCCGGGATGCCGTCCACGCTCAGCGTGACGGCGAAGCCCGTCACCTGCACGTCCTTCGACACCGTGTTGCTCAAGGTGGGCGTCAAGATGCCCACCGCGCTGGCCGCCAACAGGACGACCAAGAGGATCGTCGCGCGCGGCCCCAGTTTGATTCCGTTTCCCATCGTTCGCACCTCACCCGCCTCACCGAGACGGGTCGAGACGCCTCACCGTCGCCTCGCCGGCATAAGGCGGGCTCATGCATGCATCGTGCACGTAGACGCGAGGTCGGGTTGACGACACCTTCAATATCTTCCGACTCCCTCGTATCCGTCCGGAGGTCCCACCCTGACCGATGTCGTGATCGCGGGAGCTTGCCGGACTCCCGTGGGCAAGTACGGGCGGGCCTTCCGGAACGTCGAGGCGATCAAGCTCGGCAGTACGGTCATCGCGGAGGCGGTGAACCGCGCCGGCCTGGTCCCCTCCGACATCGAGGAGGTCGTCATGGGCAACGTGATCTCCGCGGGATTGGGCCAGAACCCGGCCCGCCAAGCCGCGCTGTCCGCCGGCCTGCCGGATCGCGTCGGCGCCGTGACCGTCAACAAGGTGTGCGGCTCCGGATTGCAGGCCGTCATGTTCGCGTCGGACATGATTCGAGGGGGTTCGGCGGACATCGTCCTCGCGGGGGGCATGGAGTCGATGAGCCGGGCTCCCTATCTGGTCAAGGAGGCCCGCTGGGGGATTGGGATCAACAACGTGCCGTTCATCGACGCGATGGTGCACGACGGCCTCTGGGACGCCTACAACCAGTTCCACATGGGCGTCACCGGAGAGATCGTCGCGGAGCGATTCAAGATCAGCCGGGATGAGATGGACCGATTCGCCCTCGAGAGCCATCGACGGGCCGCGTCCGCGACCCAGAAAGGTCGGTTTCGGGAGCAGATCGTGCCCGTCGATGTGCCTGGGGCCGTCCCTCGAGAAGCTCGCGAAACTCCCGCCGGTTTTCCGCGAAGGCGGTCAGGTGACCGCAGGGAACGCGTCCCAGTTGAGCGATGGCGGTGCCGCGATGGTCGTCATGTCTCGAGACGCCGCGGACCGCCACGGCGTCACCCCGCTCGCCCGGATCGTCGCCTACAACACGGCCGGCGTCAAACCCGAGTGGGTCATGGAGGCACCGATCCCCGGGGTCCGGAAACTGCTGAAGAAGACGGGCCTGTCCGTCGACGACATCGACCTCTTCGAGCACAACGAAGCGTATGCCGCGGCGAGCCTCGCGGTGATGCGGGAACTCGGGATTCCGCACGAGAAGCTCAACGTGAACGGTGGCGCGGTGGCGCTCGGCCATCCGATTGGCTGCAGCGGTGCGCGGGTCCTCACGACCTTGGCGTACGCGATGAAGGACCGCGGCGCGAAGCGAGGCCTCGCCACTCTCTGCCTCGGCGGCGGCAACGCGGTGTCGATGATCATCGAGCGTCCGTGACAGCGAAGCCGCCCTCGGGCGGTAGAATTCGCTTGTAGCGCTCGCTCCATCCACCCGACATGCTGGTGTACATCGTTCGACATGGGGAGTCCGAAGCGCCAACGAAAGGGAAGGGGCATGCCACTGAGGAACGGCATCTCACGGCAGACGGCAGGCTGTGGGCGAAACGGGTCGTATCCGTGGCCGAGAAGGAACTGGGCTTCCGACCGGGACTGATTCTCTCGAGTCCATTGGCTCGCGCCAAGGAGACCGCCGAGATTGCCCGCGAAACGCTTGACCTGAAGTCAGAGATTCAAGTTGAACCGTGTTTGCTCGGGGAGACACCAGTCACCGAAGTCTACGCAACCCTTCGAAAATTGAGATCGACCGAGAGCGTCGCGCTCGTCTCGCACTTGCCGCTGATCGACCATCTCGTTGCCGATCTCCTCGGGGCCGAGTCGGAAATCAGGCTACACACGGGTGCGATCGCCGGCATTCAATGCAAGGGACTTCC
>WNGN01004710.1_pt1 | contig 10991 bp, 10 predicted proteins | sample 5400561 | NCBI WGS metagenome assembly WNGN01 (sample SAMN13153379, study PRJNA577476) | soil metagenome | isolation source: 115 cm soil or saprolite under Garry oak tree replicate 2 | place: USA:California | collected 2016-06-15 | reverse complement strand
TGAGTGCCGAGCAGAGAGTGGCCACCCAGGAGGAAAAAGTTGTCTTCCACGCTGACTCGATCTAGGTCGAGCAACGATGCAAGCATGGCCGCTAGTCTTTCTTCAATGGGTGTTCGGGGCGCGATGAAGCTGCTATCGTGCAGAGCATTTTCCGCGTTCGGCGCCGGGAGTGTGGCGCGGTCCACCTTACCGCTCGGTTTCAAAGGCAAGGCTTCTAGCTTCACGAATGTCGCCGGAATCATGTACGCTGGCAGCCGAGCAGCAATGAAATTGCGCAATTCCGTGTGCGTTGGCTGTGTCTTCCCTGCAGGCACGAAATATGCAACCTGGCGCTTGTCGCCCGGTTCTACTTCTCGGGCCACTACAGTGCTTGCTTGCACGGCCGGGTGTTCGTCGAGTACCTTTACGATTTCGGCCGGTTCGATCCGGAAGCCGCGAATCTTAATTTGCTCATCAACTCGACCCAGAAATGCGATCTGGCCGTCTGGCAGATAACGGCCTAAGTCGCCTGTCCGGAATAAACGTGCCCCCGGTTCGGAGCCGAAGGGGTCCAGCACAAATCTTTCCGCGGTTAGGTCGGAGTGGTTGCGATAACCGCGTGCGAGACCTGCACCTCCAACGTAGATTTCACCAGCTTCGCCAATCGGCACCTTCCGCATATCTTTATTGACGATATGGACTTGCATGTTATCGATTGGGCTGCCGATTGACGGCAACCGGTCTGCGTGCTCATTCGGAAGAATGGTCCCCGACGTGGTCACCACAGTGCACTCCGTCGGACCATAATTATTTACCAACTGAAACGGCAGCTTTCGCGGAGGATAGTGGTGAAGGGTGTCAGCTCCGGTGAGCATCACGCGCAGGCTGGTCTTTGTCGGCCACTCCAGGGTCATGATCCGCTCCGCTAAAGGAGTCGCAAGGAAGCAAACGGTGATCTTCTGCGAAATGAGCCAGTCGCGAACTGCTTCCGGATCATTCGCAGTGACACCATCAGGTAGATGTATGCTTGCTCCATTGGTAAGGTAGGGCCAGAGTTCCCACACCGCCGCATCGAACCCCAAAGCCGATAGATGACTTGCCCTGTCGTTGGGAGTGATTCTGAAAGCACGGTGATGCCATCGGATAAGATTGAGCAGGCCGCCGCGTGTGATTTCGACGCCCTTGGGCTGGCCGGTTGAGCCAGAAGTGTAAATGACATAGGCAAGATCGTTCGCTTTAGATTGAACGGCAACCGGTTTTGTGATTTGGTCGAGTGCTAACTGTCCTTCCGGATTTACCGCTACGACGCGTTCGGGCCGCAGCGGTAACGCATCAACCATACACTCCCCAGTCACGAGAATCGTCGCCCGCGCATCCTTCCACAGGAACGTTAACCGGTCTGTGGGATAGCTTGGATCCAATGGGAGGTAGGCACCTCCCGCTTTGAGAATGGCGAGCGCCCCCACAATCATCGCTAGGGAACGATCTAGATACAGCCCGACCACAACGTCAGGGCCAACGCCCAGCGAGCGCAGGACGTGTGCGACTCGATCGGCCCGACGATCAAGCTCTTGATAGCTTAGCGATCGTCTCCCATGCGTAAGCGCGGTCGCGCGCGGGGTAATAGCAGCCTGAGCGCTTACGAGCTCAGGCACACCTAGTTGTGAAAACGAGTCCAGCTGCTGAGAAATCGCTGTGCTCGTGCTTTGCAGCTTTGCACGGTTAAACGATGATTGCTGCTCAATTGAGTTTGCTGTCGTGTCACACATACTATGCCCTCCCCAGGAGATCCCAAAATCTGTCGTGATGGACTAGGTGCAACGAGTGAGTCAAGGAGCCACGCATTTGATGAGTGCTTTTTATTGCGATCCGTGGATCACACAACTGAAAACCAATTCGGCATACGAATCACAATAAACTTCACAGGCCTGTCCTCTGGAAAGGTTAGGCCCAAAAGATGCTAAAAACTTTCCCTGGAAACAGGATTGTGCGGGAACCCAGGTGAGCTCGACATCCTTGAAGTCGATATAGCGTCGGCAAAGGGGATAGAATGCCTTGTAAACAGCCTCCTTGGCCGAAAAAATCATCGTGAGACGCTCTTGCAAGTTGCCGGAACGGACCCAGTTGAGTTCGGTACTGTGGCAAACCAATTCGCTTATATCTGTTCCTTTCATCCTTCCCGTGGTTTCTAAATCCACGCCGATCGCCATCGGATTGGAACACTTAGCCGCGACAGCAACATTCCAAGGGTAACAATGCGTAATCGAGCCTGCGATTCCCTCAGGCCAGAGTGGCTCCCCTTTTTGGCCACGCAATATGGGGAAAGCGTTCGAGAACCCGATCTGATTCAAGGCCCAATGCGCCGCGGCTCGCCCTGCGGCGAATTCGATCCGTTTTCTTCTGCAAGCTCGAGGTGACAGCATTCCCAACTCTTCGATGTGAAGGACGTTGTCCGAGCAATCCTCCCCAGAGACGATACCTAGCCCGATATGCTCGCTCAAACGCAGAGAGCTCTCATTGGCCGCCATTGCCCAAGTCAGCGTCCGCTCCGCGACACTCATCAGCTGCCCCGTGTTTCTCCGTTCCGTTCGGCCACGCCAGGCGCATCGTGGCGACTCTTCGCCAAGTTCTGAGGGGAACCTACTGGACGTAGCTTCTGTGATATCAGCTAGCATGAGTTCAGGAATTGCGTGATGCATTCTTGGCTGTGTTGAAGATGGAAGCTGCACTGAACCTGCCACGGAAACCTGAAAAGTTTCCACGGTCATCAGAAAACGGCCGTTTTATTGCGGGAATGAGATCAAAAACAGACTGCAATTCCAGTATTAGCTCCCACAAATCTAAGTAAGCGTTCTTGCGAAATAGGTGCGCTTTCTTTATCCCTATGTTAGGAAGATTCTCTCCGCCAAAATCAGATAGAACATGTGGATAGGCAGACGTAGCCAACTGCATCGCTTCCGAAGAGATGTTACGTCGGCCACCGAAAGGGAAAGCGAAGAACTTGACAGGCTTCTCCAGACGACGTTCCAACAGACTCTTGGATCCTACAATTTCTCCCTCAAGTTTCTTTCGATCGGTGGAACCGCAGTCAAAGTGGGTATGCGTGTGGCTGCCAAATTCACCCCCGTTGCGACTCCAGTAGCGGATTTGATCCCAAGTCAGCGGGAAGAAACCCCTGGTCCCTTTGACCAAATCGTGCTCGAACTCCAGGTAATTTTCGACTGGTTGCGTTGCAACAAATAAAGCGACCGGGATTTCTGTCTCCTCCGCAACCGCTCGGAGACTCACAAAATTGTCTCCATAGCCGTCGTCGAAGGTGAGGGCAACGCAGGGGACGTGCACTGCACCGGAACGCAGGAGTTCAATGCTCTCAGAGAGACTCACAATTCGATAATGTTTCTGTAAGAAGCGAACCTGGCGCCAGAAAGTTTCTGTAGATACGCCCATCCGGTGAGCGCGATCAGTAACCAGGTGATGTGCGAGAATAAGTACCGGGTAACGGCTCCGCAACGAGCGGTACCAGTTCCGCAGGACAATAGAGGGCCAGCAGAGCAACAATGTCTCAATGCATAGCTTCCAGGCGGTGCGGCATCGCTGACACATGGGAGCCGGCTGCTGGTCTTTAATCGAAGCAGGTTCGATCTGATTCAAATAGGGAGACAAATTCCTCTGCATCCAGTCCTCTACTTCTCTTGGCGTTTGCGTCGTATCCCCGGCTTGCAGGTTCTTCGCGGTTTGTACGAGTAGATCGTCCGCCATCAAATCTGCTTTTAATGTCAATGCCAGCAAACTATCGTTAAGCTGCAAGGGGAGGGTTAGAGAAGCGATGGCCTCTGGCGTCTGTGCTTCTTTCGGGAGGTGTTCCACTTTGATGTCGACGCCTTTGGTCTCCGCCACTGCGCTTTGCGAGGCTCGGACAGTACCGCGTCGTGGAATCATTAAGAGCTTTGAGGGCAGCGCGAGTTCTCCAAGCACAATGACCAAGTCGATGCTCCGTTGACTGAAGAACTGTAATACTTTCCCGTCATGGGCATCGGCTGCCAGCAGGAATGGCCATCTCACGCGCATACATTCCTCTGCTAAGATTTCCGCTGTAAATTTCTTCGCACTGTTTCGCCGCGGACAGCCCTGAATACACCAGAACGCCCAGTGCATCAGTCCTTCTGATAAAGACCAAAACCAAAACTTAGCTTTCGAAAGCACTCGTGACGAGGAAAACGCCGGGCGTGTGCAGCCGTTAATGAGGAGCTGTTGCGCCAGCGGAAGCTGCTCGAGAGGTCGCTGGACGACCCCACAGATTTCAGCGCCTGGTACCTCTCGCATAATTCGTTTAGCCATCCGCCAAGCTCGTGAAGGCCGCGCACTGGACAAGATCAACATTCGGAAGGAGTTCATTTCAATTGTTTGTGCATCTCAGGGCGAAACGGTCTTCGTAGCTGGCTAAGGGCAACACCGACAAGAATAGCGGACTACAAGCTGTGTCTCTGCGTCCCCAAAATCGTGGCCAACATGGCAGCAGGTCTTGCCGCTAGCACAACGGGGCATGACTGGCCGATCAATGGACCTAGTAAGCCGTTATCGCCCCAGTCGAGATTCACGAGCCAGTTTGAAGTGTCCGGAAGTATCCGGACGTTGGCTCCTGACAGCCCCAGCGCGAATGGCCGGTCCTGCCCACTTTTCTTGAAACCGAAGCGCTCATAGATCTTTTGCATTCCCGGATGGCAGGAAACCAAGGACACAAAGCGTGGCTTGGTATCCGTGTGACCGGCTTGCAGGATGCTGAGCAAGGTGCCATATGCCAATGTTTCGGCGTCCTCGCCATCGCACTGCGCGACCAGAATTCTTTCGGCTGACTCATTCAGGATGACATAGCCAACTGTTTTTTCCTCGTCGAGAACCCGAAAAACCCGATAACGCACGAAAGAAAGACTGGGATTGTATCGCCAGTTGAGGTATTCCGGCGAGGGCGCAAAGCGGAAACGAAAAGGCGATCTACAGGGCAGAAGGTCGTGCGTAAAGTTCTGTTCCTCTCGCACCGACAGCTTTTCGGTAACGCTCGTGGGAATTCTTGAAGCGAATTCGGCAATTCTCTTTTTTCTTCCCGTGTGGCGCAGGACCCATTTCGCGGCCACTCGCCATTTTGGCTGCCCTGGGTGGGGAAGGTACGTCTTGTTCAGTTCGTAGTTGCGCACGCCTGTAAAAAAACTCCAGTTTTGTCTGCGGATGATCTTATGCGTCTCCTCGCTGCCCCCATAAACCAAGCCGACAGGGCAGGATTTTTGCCAGTGGAGAAAGAGGTAGGTCCCTAGCCCGGAGCGCAGCGAATGGAAATTGCTGCCGAATCCAACAATAATCTTCTGACCGTCATACTGGAACGGCATCCTCTCCAGGCCGATTGTGGCGATTGCGCTCCCATCGTCAGTCAAGATCATGAACAGCCTGCACCAGTCACTGCTCGCATAGTAGTAATCGACAAATGGTCGGTGGCCGAGGTTGCAATTTGGGCCGACACATTTGGCCACCCTTTGTAAAGCGTCGAAATGCTCAGGGCTGTACTCGATCATCCGCACGGCAGGCTTCCCCCTATCGGCGTTCGACTGTTCGGGAACGAGAGCCAGGCGGCTCGGCACTGTTGTTGGCAACAGCTTGCGACAAAACTGACACGGTGGTAGAAAGTCAATCGAACGCCGCACAAGTTGGAAATAGCTGAGCAGAAGCACATGGTGGATCTAGCCGCGCCGCAACCGTACATGAAGTTGGTGGATTGTGTAAGGGATTCCTGCTGGCTCCGCCAGCTCCTGCAAGGCCTTTTTAACTTCTTGGTCGCACTGCTTCTTCCTATCGGAGGAAATACGCATGAAGTGGCCTTCGATTCGTACCCACCAGCCCCAATGTCCTTCCAAGGAGTCGTAATAGGTTTCGTAGGACTCCTCAATGGATAGTTCAGGTGTAGGGAACGCCTTACTGAACAGTTTGTGAGCGGCTTCTCGGGTGAGTTGTTTCCGCATGCGTGCGGATTCCAGGAGCAAGGCCGGACCCATGTATTTCAAGAAAATCGGAGTCGTCTTTTGGATAAACTCTCGACCGTTATCGCGGCCGATGAAGAACAGATCCATTTCGGCTCCAGGTTTGAGCACGCGCCGGACTTCTTTTACCGCGGCATCCGGATCAGTGGTCCAATGAAACGCGAAAATGCTGAATAGATAATCGACCGACTCGCTTTCCAGAGGAATGTGCTCGAAAGATCCCTTCCAGATCTGAATGTTGCGAAATGGCTGGAGTCTGCTAACCGCTAGGGACCGCATGTTCTCAGCCGGATCAATGCCCACGAACTGAACGCCGGACTTGGCTCGGGGGGCTAGCTTCGCGAGTGCTCTCCCCGTTCCACTCCCAACATCGAGGATGAGTCGATAATCATCCTTGAAATGGATTGAGCCCAAAGCTTTGTCGGAGGCCTGACCCCAGCACGAGTGAAGATTCGGCTCGTCGTCGTAGTGCTCGGCAAGTCGGGAGTAAGTCTCGACGATCGGATTGGCGAGTCTTAATGACGGTGAGCTCAATTCTGTTGGCTCCTCAAGGTGATTCGGCACAAACCTTTAACGATGCAGAATTCACTCGGGTCGACGTCCGTGAGATCGATCCTGCAGCCGCTTCGGCTTTCGATGAACACAATCAGATCGATGAATCCGAAGGAGTCAAGCATGCCGCTGGCAATCAAATCCGTATCGGAAGAAATGTCACCGTTCGGTGAATTTCCTGGACGATGATTGCTCCGAACCCAGTTGATCACTAGATCGACGAGGTGCGCTTCTGACATGGCCATCGTCATGCATCCCCCAGCAGTTCCATAAGTTTTTTCCGGTCGATTTTTCCGTTGTCGTTCAGCGGCATCTCATCCACCCGGTAGATGCTTCGCGGCACCATGTAACCCGGGAGTGTCTCCCGGCAGTGATTCAGGATGTGCTGGTCATCCATTGTGTTGGCGACGCCGGATACGAAGGCAACCATGCCGTCCGCGCTGCCGAGGGCGACGGGCCAAGGAACCACGACCACTTGTTCGGCTCCGCTAGCCTTGCGAAGAACGGTCTCGATTTCTTGCAGCTCCACCCGGTAACCACGAATCTTGACTTGCTGGTCGATTCTCCCGAGATAATACAACCAGCCGTTTTTTCCCCGCGTGACCAGGTCCCCCGTGCGGTACCAAGAAGTCTCGCCGGTTTCTGGGAAACGAACGAACTGACGACGAGTGTTCTCGGGGTTGTTCCAATAACCGTCGGTTACTTGCGATCCCGCTAGGAACAGCTCGCCGGTTTCGGAAACCTGGTTTCGCTCGTAATCGACGATGCAAGCCTGCTGACCTGCGAAGACCCGCCCGATCGGGACAATTCCGTTCAAACACTCCCGCGGAGACTTCACTGGATCCCAGCGGTAATGTGAAATGGCAATCGTGGTCTCCGTTGGCCCGTAGAGGTTCTCCACAATAGAATTGGGAGCCGCTTCCTGCCAGTGTTGCGCGTGGATAGCCGGCAGGGGTTCGCCGCAAAAGAGACTGTACCGCAGGCTTGGAAAACATCCTGGTTGTAAGAGGTGCATCTTGGAGATGAGGGCCGCCACGGAAGGAACGGAAAACCACATCGTCAGTCCGCGATCTCGAATGAACTTGGCTGGCAGCATCACAGATTTCTCGGGCACGCAGAACAGGCAGGCTCCCCGCTCCCAGCACACGAACATATCGTGCACGCTCAAATCAAATGTCAGATCGAACTGCTGGGAGATGCGGTCCTGCTCGTTTATTTCGTAACGGTCTTTGATGTATTCGATGTAGGACCGCACGTTGGACTGGTGGATGGGAACACCCTTAGGTTCGCCTGTGCTCCCTGAAGTGAACAGCAGATAAGCGATGGCCGAGGAATCCACTTCGGTGTCGAGGGCAAGACCCTCGCCCTGCGACATCTGCCCTGAAGAAACAAACCGGTGCCGGGGGAACGCGGCGCGGAGCTCCGCAGCGTCGCCGCAGTCAGGCATGATCACGGTCAAGGAGCAGTCGATTTCTGGCAGAAGCCTGGGCAAATGCCCCAGGGCTTCCCCACCCACTACCAACACTCGGCATCCGGAAAGCAGAAGCATTTTCCGTGTGCGGTCGACAGGGAACTTGGGATTGAGTGGCACATAGCCCTTCCCGGCTCCGAGGATACCTAGCACGCTAGCGTATGCCGTCGCGCTCCGGGAGGCGAGCATTGCAGCGAGAGGTAACAAGTCTGGTTCCTGGTCGAGGATCGTCTTGGCGATGGCGGCGGCGCGGTCTCGAAGCTCGCGATAGGTTAAGCTCGTGTTATCTACAACCAGCGCGTCGCGAGACGCGAACCGCTCAGCGGATTCCAAGAAGCCTTGAATCAAGCCTCTGTGCTTCGTGCGTGTGGCGACAGCTAAAACGGGTCGAGTCGAACGCCGCTGGCTGTCTGTCCTTCGCACAAACTGTTCACCGTGCTGCACAGGAGGGACGGTCGCCACTAGGGGTTCAGTCGATTGCATCTGTTTCCTATTGAAAGGGGCAGAAACGGATATCACTCCCAGCCGGAACGGCTGACCACGACTTCTGCTCGATCGAACAAGCTGCTTGGCATGGCTGCCGATTCAATTGGGTGTCCTGTCTGGCATGCCTGCTGAAAGACCATTCCTGTGTGCCGCAGTTCTTCTTGATCGGGCGGGATGTCCAAGATAAACGTCCGAAAACCGACCGCGACGTAACGCGCGATTTCCTCTGCGACAGTGTCATAGCTTCCGACCAGATATGGACAGAAGGTCTTGTAATTTTCGAACGGCACCAGCCAGTATGGACTGTGATTCGACTTCGTTTCCTTTGCCATTTCGGACAGCTGATGGTGCCAGGAGGAATCCGACGCCGTCATGGCCAGCTGATGCGTGAGTTGACCCCTACGATCCTCGGGGAATCGCTCATGAGCGACCAGCCACGCTTCCGCTTCGTCCGGCCGGGCGATGATCCCGACACGAATGCCGGAAGCGAGTCCTGCATCCGGCGGCTCTTGACTGCATTCGCCGGCGGGTTTCGGATATTTGATGGCCGTCGCCCGAATCGCCTGAGCCATAGCCAATCCAGCATCCGATGACCCGGAGACGAAGATTCCAGGAAAGAGCTCGGGCGGCAGCGGTGGCGTCAGTCGCAGATTGTTGATTTCGTAGAACTCTCCAGAAAAACTGACGGGACCCTGGCCCGCCCGCGAACATGTTCAGGTAGATTCGCCTTCCATAAAGGTGACCAAGCGTGGTGATCATTTTGGCGACAGAGTAAGGATGCATATAGGCTGGCTGAATAGCGACCAAGGGTGCGAGCCGGTTTGTGTTCTGGATGATGATTTGCGCGATCAGCCAAGGATCGGCCTGGGAATTGTCCGTATAGACGAGAATCCCCCGGCAACCATGCTCCTCACTCCATTTAGCGACATCCACAACGTTCTGCAGGTAACCCTCTCTAGGTGCAGCACTAACCTGAGGGCACGTGGAGAAGGTCTCCAGGCTCGGAATACGAGATCCATCGTTCTTCATGTTTGACATACCTCAGCTAGTCTCCGCTCAGCACGAAGGAAAGATTGGCGAATCTGATTCACTGACGTGCCGACAAAATCGATTAGCACATCCTGCGCGCCGGCTCTGACCAGACTCTGTGCGCGCTGTGGTGTCGCAATTCCCAAACACTTCATGCCTGCTGCCCTTGCCGCTAGAACTCCTGAAACAGAATCCTCGAACGCGAGCGAATCCCTTGGTGCGACCCGCAACCTTTCAGCCGCTTTGCAGAAAATGGCTGGGTCGGGCTTACCCTTGGCAACCTCATCTCCCGTCACCACTGTCGCGAAATACTGGCGAAGCCCTACGAGATCGAGAATGTAATGAACTCTTTCGCTGCCGCCAGACGATGCCACGGCAGCGGGGAGACCAGCGCGGTTGAGTTCGTTCAGCAGCTCCCCGATACCAGCGACTGTCCTTACGCCCTTCACTTCTTCGTTGAAGAACAGATCCTTCTTGTGGCTATGAGCGTGAATTTCACGTTCGTCGAGGTCTCCAAGAAAGTGGCGCAAGATGTCTTCTTTCTTTCTACCGTCACGAACAAATTCAAGCTCTGCCTCGGTTACCGACTTTCCAACTGCCTCGGTTACCGACTTTTCAACTGATAGAAGGAATTTGTTCCAGGCGCGCATATGCGCCCGATGCTTGTCTACTATCACGCCATCCAGGTGAAAGATGAGGCTCTTGAGCACGAGGAAGATCTTACGGGACCGCGAAGCCAGGCCAGGTCCCTTGCGCGTATTGGTAGCTGGCCGGGGTTCCTATATCCACCAGATAGTCGGAAACAGGGTATGCCGCCATTCTTCCAACGAGCTTGGGCAACACGTCAAAGCCGATATCTGCGGGAATGCGCTTCGGGATCACATCAAAAATGGCCGGAGTCGCCAGCAGAATTCCGGAAAAAGCTAAATCGCCTGAAGGTTTTGCTGGCTTTTCCACAAATTCCTGAACAACGCCTTCCTGGTCAACCGTCACGATGCCGCACTGGTGCGGATTCGCAACTTTATTGACTCCCATTGTTGCTACCTGCCTCTGGCAACGGTGGAACTTCAACATATCTGTGAGGTTAGTGTTCGTCAGAACGTCAGCGTAAAAGATCCAGAAGTCGCGCTCGCCGCCAACCCAATGGCGGTGTGTCAGCACGGTTCCCGCACTTCCGAGCAAAGTTCCCTCCTCAGCGATCTGCAACCTGACATCCTGGCGATGATGTTGGAGATAGGCGTTTACGCTGTCCGCGTGAGCATGTGTATTTACAAGAACTTCAACGATACCGTGCCGACGACAGAGTTCGAGCCAAATACCGAGAATAGGTACGCCCTGAATGGATAGCAGACACTTGGGGATCGTGTCCGTCAGCGGCCTCAGACGTTCGCCCTTGCCTGCTGCTAGGATGAAAGCTTTCATAGCGCGGACTTGGCCCTACTCATGAG
>WNGN01003237.1_pt1 | contig 10994 bp, 11 predicted proteins | sample 5400561 | NCBI WGS metagenome assembly WNGN01 (sample SAMN13153379, study PRJNA577476) | soil metagenome | isolation source: 115 cm soil or saprolite under Garry oak tree replicate 2 | place: USA:California | collected 2016-06-15 | reverse complement strand
GCGCATCTTGATTCGTTCAATGCATTCATGTTCCTCGCCACGTCCAAATCGCGCGTTGTACTGCCACTCGTGGTCGCACTCGTTTTGGGAGGATGCTCGGTCAATAAATCGGGATCCGCCGGTACCTCGGTGGTCGTGCTAGTGGACTTCAGCAAGAGCTTTGCGCCTCTGGTAGGTGATGAGCGGGCACTTGAGGAGCTCGCGACAGCAACATCAGAACTCGCACAACGGGAGTGGCAGGCTCCTGTAGAAATTCTGTGGTCACGTATTCAGACTGCCAGTTTGATTGCAGGCCCGCTGTGTGGTCCTTTCCAATTCCAGCAATTCCTTATTAAACGCGACAACGATGACTCCTCTCAGATAGCCGACAAATTGCAGGCGTGTACGAAAACCGTAGTGCGGGCCTCAACAGCCGGTTCCGAGCGGTCTGCCTATACGGATATTTCAGGAGCAGTGGCGCTGGCGGCAGAGCAAGGGCAAAGCGTTCTCGGTCCGAAGTACATCGTCATCGTCTCTGATTTCATAGAGGATTTGCCTCCGGGTAAGCGGCCAATCCGATTACAACTTAACGGTGAACGAATTCTTTTGCTCCACCGCGTGGGAACGGGAAAGACGCCGCTGGCGCTGGCTGACCATCTTCTGCGAATTCAGCGCTGGAGCGAAGCGCTGCGAGAAGCCGGAGCGGCATCGGTGATAGCGCTTCCGTTAAGCTCTATCACCCAGCAACGCATCGTGCGAGCGCTGGGAAGTGGAACGAAAGAAGGCACGGACGTGGTGGTGCTCCAAAACCTGCCTGACACGGCACGACCGGAGATGCTCAAAACCATTGCCGCCACGCTGAACAAGGCTGCCCGCGATTGGCAGCCCCCCGTTACGGTAACCTGGGCCGACTTGCGGGATGAGTCTGCCCTTCCGTTACAGATGCCTCCGCTGGAATTTACGCCACGGTTGGTCAAGCCCCCGGATTCCTCAGCCCAGGATTTTCCCACGCTGTTGAGTCAATGCGCCGAGGCCATGCAGCGATTCTCGCCAGGAGCCAAGTTCGGCGACGTGGTAGGTTCGTTAAGCCTTTATTCTTCGGCTGGCGTGCTCGATGCGGACCACGTCTTCCTGATTGTCTCCAGTTTCACGAATTTGCCCAAAGGCCGGCGCGACTTACCCCTGAACCTCAAAGGCGCAAGGGTCGCGATGCTGCCTGCCCCCAATCGTGCGGACGCTTCTGACGAAGACGCCTATCTGGCGCGAGTCGCTCAGTGGGAGAACTGGCTTAAGCAACAGCACGCAAACGTCTGTCGTATTCCCTTCAATGGCGTAACCACAGACTCCCTGCTTGACTGCCTACATGGATCCTAGCCGTTCTGGTCAGACCTACTCAAACCTGCCCACGAGGAGCAGTGGAGCTGACTTTCCTGGTTCGCGGAGGCTCGGGATCTGCCGTACCACGGTTAACCCTACAAAGAATTGAGGATTTCCCTAAATTGACTGTCAGTCTTCCTTATTTTATGTAGCAATCGCACGGACTATTTCCATTCACCGTGGGTAGGTGTCGGTGGAGACCCCGCGAATCCAGCGCAAAGTACTGATGCTCGGTGCCAACCCGCTGGTGCGCGACGATGTGCGCGTTTTGCTCCGGAGCATGGGGTACCACTGCGTGGTCACCTCCACCCTCAAAGAGGCGCTCGAGTTGCCTGAGCAGGAAAAACCTGATGCCGCCATCCTTGACCCGAATTTCCCAGAGTCTCCGCCCTCCCGCGTGGTCGCCATGTTCCACAAGCGGGTTCCCGACCTGCGAGGCCGCTTTATTGTTCTCGTAAGGGAAGAAAGCAACCCGGAACTGCTTCAAGTGCTGGATGCCTATTCGGTTCCCAGAGTTCGGCTGGATAACCTTTTGCGAGAACTCTGGCCATGCTTGGATTCCCTCCTCCGCCGGGTTGTCCTTCCCCGGCAAGTCACGCGGGGCGCGCCGCTCATCTTTGACAGCTTTCTGGAGCTCTCATCTGCCGGTATCCGGTCCCTGGAACCCGGGTGTCGCCAACTTCGCTATGAAACGGGCACGCTCGTGGCGGACCTTTCACTGGAAAGGCGGCGAGACTCGGAGCGCATCAGCCTGACGGGTCAGGTATTGGACACCGCCAAGAAGGAGCCTCCGCTCGGCAGGGTGCCAATCGTTATTCAGGGCCATGCGGGGTTGATTGGCGTAGTTAAGACGAACGAGTGGGGCGAGTTTCACTCTGAATTCAAGCCCGAGCCAGGCATCACGTTGGAAATAAGAGCCAGAGAAAACTTCTGGGTATCGGCCGGTTTGCCGGATTTGAACAACGTCGTGCGCCGGGAATAAGAATCTGCCAGTCGTCTCTGAATCGTCGCGGTGTGGTCAGGCTCAGGAATACTTGCCGAGAAAACGAGAGAGGGTAAGCCATGAGGTTCAAATCACTGGGTGTGCTTTTGCTTCTCTGTGGGCTGTTCCCGGCTAAAGCCTCTGCCGACAACCGTTTCATCGTCCGCACGACGCTCGGTCTTCAAGGGCTTCAGACGGTTTGCAATCCTCTGGTAGGCCTCCCCATCTGCACGGTGATAGGCAGTGGGCTCGGGGATCCCCTGGGACAGCTTTTCGTCATCACCAGTCGGCTTGATCTCGACGATTTGCTGGCTCTTGAGGGCAATCTGCTGGGAATTGTGGATGCCGAAGTCGATCAATTGGTCAGTCTTGTCCCGCTTGGGTCAATGAATTCGCTCCCCTCAGCATGGCCTGATTACCTGACGCCTATGATGTCCGACAGAACGCTGGTGTCTTATCCTGCCAATTCTGGGGGAACTTCTGCGTGCAGCGATCCCTCGCTGTGTGTCTGGGATGCGTATGCGAACCAACCCGCCGCACACATCGTTCGGGCCCCGGATGCGCAAAGCCAGTTTGGAGTCACCGGCAGCGGAATCGTTGCGGACATTGACACGGGAGTGGATCCCACTCACCCCGCGCTACAACGTGTTCTATTGCCAGGTTACGACTTTACGCGGAACCAGCCCGGCGGCTCCGAAATGACCGACTTCACCGGCGCACCGCCTTCCGGCAGCACCAGTAACGTCGCTCAGGTAAATCAATCCACGGCGGCCGTGCTTGACCAGTCCACCGCTGCCGTGCTTGATTGCAACCAGCAAACGCCTTGTCAGTACGCCGCTTTCGGCCACGGCACCATGGTGATGGGCGTGATTCACCTGGTCGCCCCGACGGCGCAACTCATGCCCTTGAAAACCTTCAGATCGGACGGCACAGGCTTTCTCTCGGACATTCTGCACGCCGTTTATTACGCTGTTCAGCACAACGCCCGGGTAATCAACATGAGCTTTGACACCCAGACGTACTCGCGGGAACTGCGGACGGCGCTGAACTACGCCCGTAAAAAAAGCGTCATTTGCGTTGCCTCGGCCGGGAACGAAAGCCAGTCTGCTCCGCCACTCACGGTTTATCCTGCGCAGTGGCAAAACGCTGTGATGGGAGTCGCGTCTACGAGCGACCAAGACACAAAGTCTTCGTTCTCCAACTATGGCAATGCCATCGTGTGGGTCGCAGCACCCGGAGAAGCCATCGTCACAACCTATCCCTTCGGCACCTACGCGGCTGGATGGGGAACTTCCTTCAGCGCGCCGTTTGTTTCAGGCGGCTCCGCGCTGCTGTTAAACCTGCAACCGAATACCAATGAGGCTCAAGCCGCCCGCGCGCTGGCTCATGCCGTTCCCGTAGGCCCCCAAATGGGTCATGGCCGATTGGATTTGGTCCAGGGGCTGGGAGCAGTTCCCGCTTCCGATCCACCTCCCACGGGATCGATTGACAGTCCCTCGGGCGATGTGATTATCCTGGCCGGACAGTCCGTGTTTTTCTCAGGATCGGGCAGCGATCCGGATGGCCAAATCACTGCCTATTCTTGGTCGTTCCCTGGTGGCGAGCCCGAGTCGAGCAATGTGGCTGCGGCCGGCAGTGTAACCTACTCGATGCCCGGAATATTCGTTGTCACTTTCACTGTAACGGATGACGCCGGCCTGAATAATCTGAACCCGATCACGCGCACCATATTCGTTTTGCCTTGATTCCTATTCTGCGGTCCGCGCTGAACTGACCACGCGCGTGCCGACAGGCTGAGATTATCGGAAACGGTTCTCGATTCGCAGGCCAGCGAATCGTTGTCTGTCGAAATTCCTCGCTGTAGAGAACACCGCACCGCCCTTCGATTGCGGAAGCCACGGTCAAGGAGTCGTACCAAGAGAGCGGATACCGAGTCGCGACCGAGTTTTCGCCTCGCGCTTCAGTCACGACATCGCGTATTGAGTTTCGGTTGTATTTCATGAATCCACACTTGCTGGTAGGCGGCAGCGTCCCTGTTCAATTCTGTATTTCGGAAATCGAACGATCGACCCGCCGTTAACACAATCAGGGGTAAATCTCCCAACCCGACGGCTGACTTTGTTTCGGCAAAGCTTTCCGGCAGCACGATGCCCGTCGACCTATTCCCCACAAATGACTTTGGCTGCCAGAGAACAAGGGAAGCAACAAACCGGCACCGCGTAAATGACAGAAAAACATGCGCGAAGCCATGACTTCGAGTAAGGCCTTCGAGACGTAACTCGGGACAAGGGAGTGCTATAGTACGCGGCGCCAGAAGCGTTTCGGCGCGGGGGGTGAAACGTGAAGAGAAGCGAGAAGGTGGCGGCAGCTTTGGGGCTCGCGGCCATAGTGGCGCCTGGCGCGACGCTGGCGGCGGAGGCCTGGCCTGTGCCCCGCGACGATGCAGCGGACGCCGCGATGGCAGTGATTCGGCCAGAAGGAATTCGCGCGGGAATGCGATTCCTTGCCGATGATTTACTGGAGGGGCGCGGCACGGGAACGCGGGGATTCGAGATCGCGGCGAAGTACATGGCGAGCGAGTTTGAGGGAATCGGGCTGCAGCCTGCGGGAGAGAATGGGACGTATTTTCAAAGGTGCCCTTCCGGGAGGGGCACGTGGATGAGGCAAAGACCAGATTAACGCTCGTGAGGAACGGAAAAGAAGAGAAGCTGGTGCTTCGGGAGAACTACGTTACGTTCGCGGATCCGGGGCGCACGGTGTCGGAGGTTGAAGCGCCGGTGGTTTTTGTGGGCGACGGCGTGACAGCGCTGGAACTGGGCTATGACGATTACAAAGGGATCGATGCGAAAGGGAAAATTGCGGCATTTGTGTTTACGGCGCCGAATTTTGAGAGCACAGTGAAAGCGCACTATACGTCGTTTGCGGTGAAGAGCGCGAACGCCGTGGCGCACGGAGCCATAGGAGTGATTTTGCTGTGTGAGCCGGTCTTCGAGAAAATCTACCCGTTCCAGGAAATGGCCCGGGATCTGGCGTTCCCGCACATGCGCTGGTTGGACAAGCAGGGGCGGCCGAATGACTACTGGCCCGAGTTGAAAGGCAACGCGGTGTTGAACTTGGAGGCGACGAAGAAATTGTTTGAGGGAAGCGGACACCCGGCGGAGGAAGTTTTTGCGGCGATCAAGGAGGGGAAACCGACCTCGTTTGACCTGGGGGTGACGGCGAGAATTCACAATGAAGCGAAACTGGAGGACGTGCAGTGCCCGAATATCGTGGCGGAGTTGGAGGGGAGTGATCCGGCGCTGCAACACGAGTACGTGGTCTACAGCGCGCACGTGGATCACCTGGGAATCGGAGTGCCGGAAAACGGAGACAACCTTTACAACGGCGCGCTGGACAATGCGTCGGGGTCGGCGATCTTGCTGGAGCTGGCCCGGGCGTTCCGGCGGATGAATCCGGCGCCCCGGAGGTCGATTTTGTTTGTGGCGGTTGCCGGAGAGGAAGAGGGGCTGTTGGGATCGGATTATTTCGCACACTATCCGACGGTGGCGAAGGCGTCGATGGCGGCGAACTTGAACATGGATGAAGACCTGATGCTGTGGCTGCTGGAAGATGTAATTGCGTTTGGCGCGGAGCATTCCACATTGCAAGGAGTCATGGAAGCGGCGGCAAAACGGATGCGTATGAGCCTGAGTCCGGATCCCTTACCGCAGGAAGTCGTGTTCATTCGAAGCGATCAGTATTCGTTCGTAAGACAAGGCGTACCTGCGGTGTTCCCCGTGCCAGGGTTTAAATCGAGCGATCCGAAAATAAAGCCGATGGAAATTTTCCAGAATTGGGGGCCACACGCTACCACCACCCGGGAGATGACATGAATCAGCCGGGATTGCTCTTTGATGAGGCGGCCAAGTACGCGAAATTTATGTTTCTGTGCGGGTATTTGGTTGCGAATGAAACGCCGCGGCCAGCGTGGAACAAAGGCGACTTTTGGGAGAGCGTTACGGGAAGAGGTGATTGCTAGGCAGGCGGGTGACGTGTTCGAGGCCGCGCTCGCGAATCGTGAACTTCTGCAGCTGGCCACTGCAAGAATGAAGAAGAGTCCCACAACCACGCAAGCAATCGGTCTAACCATGTGCGTGGCCCTTGCCCGGATGAGTTTGATTAAACCCGGCGGGACCTCGAACCTCGGCGGTAAGCCCGCTTCCCATAAACCAGAACACCCAAAAGCAGCATCAAGAGTTCCGAGTACTTTAGCGAAGCTTACTCGTGATAGCGTTCTCGAAACTGAAACTTCGATTCGGAGTGGCAAAAGCGGGAGGAAAAAGATGGAGAGCGGCCGAATTGGTTTTGCTCTCTCGGTGTCTTTGGGTCTCATGGGGTTCGGATCAGTTACGGCTCAGCAACCGGACGCATCTCGTACCGGGTGGATCAGTGACGAGAGTTGCGGCAGGGAGCACACCAAGCCCGGCCGGGCAGATTGCGTGGAGAAATGCTGGCGGGGAGGTGCTTCGGTGGGGCACCCGGAATGGAAGGCGCAGCGAGCCGTCTTTGTAGCAGACACGGATCAAGGAATCTGGATTGTCGAAAACCCCGAAGCCGTTAGGAAATTCCCCGCGACCCATGTAGGGTTGGTTGGCAAATTCGATTCTGCGAAAAAGACGCTCTACGTTGAGACCATCGCGGCCGTTCGAAGGTAAGGCGGGACGCAAGTTTCCGGTGAGCCCGTTTGAACGAAGCCGCTAATCAGCCATTGTGACCATCGCACTGACGCAAGTTTCGCCTCTATTCGTATGGGGAGCCTATGGCCGTCTGGCCAAGCAGCATCCACTTCCGCGTAGGGTGGGTCATCGCCCGCGGTTGACGCACGTTGGGCGCGGTCTCTCCGGGACATAAGGCAAGCACCCGTCCCAGAAAAAATCGCCGCGTTGGTCCACGACAATGTGCGTGGTGGGTTTTCACCGGAACCTGTCAAAATAAACAGGGTCGATCTCCTGTTAGTCAGGTTACGGCGTCAGCGAGACGTTGCGGCCAATGCGGTCACGTCTGGGCGCCGAACACTTGCCGGACAGGCGCAGTATTATCTGCTGGCGCGAAGGGGCTATCTCGCCGCAAACCGGTTTTATTGTCGGACTGGCATCGGGCGCTGCACCGCAAAAACGAATGCTGAGAAACGACGCCTGGTAAGCCTGCAAACCGTTAAAACTCCTGGCCCCCAAATAAACTTGCGCGTTTGTCGGGGCCTTGTGAGCCTTCGTAGCTGCGCGAACTTCCTTGCCCAATCCTGGAAAACGTTTCTTCCAAACAGGCGCACTGGGTTTCTTGAACGATGGTGCGTTGCCTTCCGCTTTCCAGCGGAAATACACTCTGCACATTGGACTTAGCTCCATACGAGAACTCCGAAGGATAGCCCGAACCATGGCACGAGAGGTGCTCTTCTGCTGATCGCGGATTAGCTGCATGGACAGGGAACCCGACTTTTCGAAACCGAACCGTCGAAGAAAGATTTGCAGGAGTGGCGCGGACTTGAACGCGCAACTCGCTTCTCCCAGTCGGGTAAGAGAAATGATCAGGGCGATTATCTCCTGCCCTCAAACCGCGAGATCCTTGGGAAATCGGACCTGCTCATGACGACGGGGACATCTTTGCCATGGTGCTCAGTCTCGGGGTCCTTCGAGACAGCCGGCGCTAGGATTCTTTTGGTGGAAGATTTTGAGCCCTTCCGCGCATTCGTCACTTCGCTGCTGCGTGGAAATTTAGACATGCAAGTGTTCTGGGCGTCAAACGGGCTAGAGGCGGTCAGGAAAGCGCAGCAACTTAAGCCGGACTTGGTCCTGATGGATATTGGTCTTCCCGAGCTCGATGGCCTGGAGGCGGCTCGGCGCATCCGCAAACTCGCGCCATCGTCGAAGATCGTCTTTCTGACGCAAGAGACTTCTGCTGAGATGGTGAAAGAAGCGCTCAGCCTGGGTGCTTGGGGCTATGTTGCCAAGCTGCAAGCGGGGACCGATTTGTTAGCAGCGGTGACGGCGACCCTTCAGGGCAAGCGATTTGTCAGCAAGGGATTGGCCGGTGGCGGGTTTGCCCCAGCGAAAAGTCCGGACGGGGCCAACTAACCCGATACTTCGTCAACCTTGCGGCACTGTCCCTAACAGCCAGCGAGTCCGTGGCCGAAAGGTTGGATTGCATAAACCCGCTGGCAAACTACAGGCTTTCGAAAACAAAGACGCGAGCCCTGCGGCGAAATCAACTTCGGTGCCAAACCTCGCGCCTAACGGCTACTTTTGCTCTTGTACGAGCGGAATCGACCCGGACACCTGCAGATCGATTAACGAATTGATGTACCGATCCATTTGAAAAAACGTAGCTGTCTTTGTCCCCGGCAGGACTTTATTCATGATCGGCACGTACTTGCTGCGTAACTGCGCAACCTGTTCGTCGAGCGAAAGCGATCGCTTTATAAGGCTTAGCGCTTGATCGTCGGTCAGCGTCCCGAAACCGTTTGCGTATTCCTTAATCAAGGCGTATCGCTGGTCCCCGAGTTTCCTCAACTCCGCACTATATTGATCATTATTGATCATATATAGGCCAGAATTTGGTAGCCTCCGCGTCCGCGAGCTGAAGGCTGGCCGCGATCGTTTGCTTCTTACCCGATCGGAGGTCCTGCCGAAGCAATGCAACGCTCTGGTCAATCGAATCCTGTGCCGAAGATTGAGCCTGCACCTGCACGCCCGGAGACCATAACAGCGAAGCGCCTGTCAGCCAGAGTGCGACTGCGATCATCTTTTTCATCCTATCCCCTATCTTTTGTGTGCATTCAAACATCTGCTGCGCACACTCTCCGGCTGAGTGCCGGTCTTGCCCACTGTCAACTTTGACAGCGAGTCTATTGGCAAGCCCTGCCCGGCGTCTTAAGGGCATTCGGGGTCGAATTTTCATGACCTACCGAAAATCATCAACAGGATGCAAGAAAAACCCGTTACGACGGAACTCTTCTTGCGCACGTTCAATGGGTCTGACGGATTCGTCTTGTGCTCAGTAATGATTGTTTCTGCGGATGGCGGGATGGCGAATCGAGGCGATAGCGAATTTGACCCAATACCTTGCGGTGTCAGGGTCAACACTGTGAATTTGCATGTGGGCCCAGACCGCGTCCTCCGCGGGCATTTTGGCAGTTTCCATGTCTATCTTCTTCGAGCGTTCACAAGGTCTTCGCTCGCCACTCGCTTTGACAGGTCAAAGCCAACTTGCTCGCCCATGGGTTCATTACTATGAACCTCCGGACGCCTCGAGGAACGCAACGCGAGCAGAGAACTCGGAGCGCTCCCGGAATCCAGAGCGGCTGCAATCCGCTGGTTAGCCTTCACATGCTTGTTGCTCGGATCCCCTCCCCAAGCCGCCGAGGGCGAAGGACGCTGCAATTTGAATGAACGTTTGTAATTCGAAGCATTTTTTGTTGACCTAAGATTCTCGGATGGGCTTGGCCTCAAACACTTTTGCGGGAACGGAAGCAACGAGCGGGCCAAAGCCTGCCGTGGTGATGTTGGACAACATGCGCTATAGTTCGTTCGCGCCTAAACTGGGGGAGACTGCATGGCACGATCCGTTCTCGCGTTCATCGTGGGGCTTGTGGTGTGGGTGCTGGTCGCGTCGGTTCTAAACCGAGGCTTGCGACTTGCCCTCGGTGGCTACGCGGCGGCCGAGCCACAAATGGCGTTCACGCCGGGGATGATGGCAGCGCGCCTCGCGCTCGGGGCTGTGGCATCGCTGGCCGCGGGAGCGGTCACAAGGGTAGTCGCGCCATCGAACGCTCGCGTCGTGTGGTTGCTTGGCGTATTCTTGCTGGCGGCATTCATCCCGGTTCACGTTCGGCTGTGGAAGCAGTTTCCGGTGTGGTATCACCTTGTGTTCCTGGGGACACTCGTGCCCCTCGTTGTACTATAATAGGCGCGACGTTCGTTCGAAAACGCTCGCGCATTGAATCAAATGTGCAAGGCCAATAGGACCCTTCGCAGGCAACAGATCTGCAACGCGCCAATCGTGCCAAGTGCCAGGTCAGTCGGCAAACCGGAAAAGTAACTTTGCAAATTCAACGCTCCGAATCCGGTTTCTTTGAGCAATGCAATATACTCTTTGCAACAATTCAGGGATCGCCGGCATCGTGTGGAAGCACTGGAGCTCGCTAGGCGAGTGCCAGATTTAAATTCTCGATAGCCTCGTCGATTTCCGCCGTGTTTTTGTAGCCCACGGTTACGCAGTCAACCCCCGCGTTCTTGAACGCAAATTTCATGGCCGCTCGGCGGTCCTCACGGTTAAACGTACCCTCTCCCACCAGCTTCATGCTGACTACGCCCATCCCGTCTGTGCGGGCCTGTTTGACGTGCGTGACAACGTCGGGGACATTGCCCAAACCGTCTGTGTTGTAATCCTCGGCGTCCATCTTGGTGCCCTTATGGTTCATCCGAATCATGGCGACGTCGAGCCACTTGTTTCCGGGTACTTGGCGCAATGCCGGAAGACCGTGAACCGACGCGCCGTGGCTTACAATGACCCTTTTAGACTCAGCTTCCAGAATTCCATCCTGCCACCTGCGCGTGTCTGCTGGCCAAGTGGCGGTATGTTGCCAGTGCAGCAGCATTATGTCGAAGTACTCCGTATTCGC
>WNGN01003236.1_pt1 | contig 10994 bp, 10 predicted proteins | sample 5400561 | NCBI WGS metagenome assembly WNGN01 (sample SAMN13153379, study PRJNA577476) | soil metagenome | isolation source: 115 cm soil or saprolite under Garry oak tree replicate 2 | place: USA:California | collected 2016-06-15 | reverse complement strand
GAGGCCGACGCCGCGGTGACCGGACCGGTCAGCAGCCGCATGCGACGCTGTGGAATGTTGAACGCGGCCGCGCCGGGTGGCACGGCCAGCGCCCCGAATCCTTCCCAGACCGCAAACCAGCAACGTCCTGGCGTGCTGGTGTACGCCGCGAGCGCGGCGGCGAGGTCGACGGCGATAGCGACGGGCAGGCTCCCTTCCTCCGGCTCGCTGTCCCACAGTCCCGGCTGACGGTCGCCGTGGACCAGGCGCCAAGCGCCAACGATGCCGGGCCACTGCATGGCCCGGTGAGCCGCCCGGCCGTTGGCTGCGGCGACTTCGCGCCATGTGACGGCGACCTGGCCGCCGTCCTCCACGCGCCGTGCCGGGTGGAACACCCGCGCGTACGCCTCGAATCCTGATGGCACCACTGCAACGACGCTGCTGGCGAACTCCCGCAGCCGCTCGATCACCCACCCGGCAGCATCAGCATCTTGTGCCAGCGTCAACGGGCCGAGGTCTGCCATGGACGAAGGATCCAGCCCGGGCGCTTCGCCCGCAACGGGCTCTCTCGTGGCCTTGGACCAGCTGGCGGCTGGAACTGGTCGTCTCACCTTCACTGCCGCGGCTCCTGTCGGAGCCCTGCCAACGAGGTGGGTGGTCACCGGTCGCGGATGGCGTTCAGCGGGTGGTCTTTCCCGCTCTGAGGATGCGTACGTCGACCCCGACTCGCTTGGCCTCGGTCATCTTGGCGTCAGCAGTGACCAGAGGAGCCTCCAGCGCCTGGGCGAGGATCACGTAGGTGGCGTCGTAGACGGTGAAGTTGTCCCGCAGGCCCAGGATGTGGCCGAGCAGGTCGGTCATCTGGTGTCGTTCGATCCGGAGGGCGCTGAAGTCCTCGATCGCCTCGTCGAGTCGTACCTGGTCGAGCTTTCCGCCCAGTGCGTGGCCGCGCAGCGCGCTGGCCACCTCGAAATCCAGCAGAGCCGGTGCGTGCAGCTCCTCGTCGGCGAGCAGAGCGAGCAGCTCGGGATTGGCGGGCTCATCGACGAGGGCGTCCACCATCGCCGACGACTCGACGACGATCACGAAGCCTCGCGGATTCTGCGGATCTCCGCCACGGTGTCGGCGGTGGTTGGGCCTCCGCGCCGGTTGCGGCGGGCCAGCCGCTCGGCGATTTCAGCGTTGGTGGGACGGGCGGCGAGCCGGCCGAGCTCAGCGCGGAGGTAGGCGGTGAGGGTGAGGCCCCGCTCGGCGGCCTGCGCTTTGAGCGCCCTGACGGTCGCTTCAGGAAGGTCGCGAATCTGTACGAGTGCCATGGCGCCATGATATGCACTTGTATGTGAAGCATGCAAGAAGTATGGCAGAAGAGCTGGGGTGGAGGGGTAGGTGGGCGCTCCGCGGGCCAGTCGTCCCGGGTGGGAGCTGGCTGCGCGGAGCGCCCTGAGCTGCGGGTGCCTAGCTCAGCTCGTCGCCTCGATCGCGCCGAAGAGGCCGTGCGCCTCGTCGTCGATCCCGGCGGTGAACAGCAGGGTGGTCGGGTTGCCGGTGACGCCGTTGCCGAAGCGGAGCGCCCACAGGCCGTCGATCTGGATCACGCTGCCATCCTCGTGCCTGAGCCGCCCGAGGAACTCGCCCGTCGTAGGGTCGTAGGCGTTGATGCGGCCGTTGCCGAAGTTGCCCACCAGCAGGGCGCCGCTGAAGCGCCCGAAGCCCGCCGGGGCGAGCGTCAGGCCCCACGGGGCGTTCAGCTGGCCGTGCTCGATCAGATGGCGGAGCAGCTGGCCGCTGGTCGAGTAGACGTCGACGAAGCCAAGGGCTGGGCCGGCGACGTCGTCATGGGCTGCGGCGTCCTGCTTGGCGTAGGTGACGTACAGCAGGCCGCCCAGCTCCTGGACGTTGAAGGGCGCGAAGCCCTGCGGGACCGCGGGGTCGTGGAAGCTGCCTGACAGGTGGACCAGGGTGAAGCTCGAGTCGAAGACGTCGATCCGCGCCTGGTGGAAGTTGGCCGCGTACAGGAAGGTGCCGTCCGCGGTGCTGGCGATCGCCAGGCCCTTGTAGATCGCGTCGGGCGCGCTGGCGCCCACCTGCGCCTGGGTGGAGGGTGGTGGCGGCGGCACGCCGGGGTTCCAGCCGGTGACGAGCCCGGCCTCGGAATCGAAGATGAACAGGGCCGGGCCGCTCGAGTCGCCGGAGTGGACCACGAACCCGGACGTGGGGTTGAAGACCTGCCCGGTCGGGGCGCCGCCAGGGATGTTCACCACCAGTCCCTGCTTCTGGATGGGGCTGCCCTTGACGAAGCCGCGATAGATCGTGGCCTTGCCGGTGCCGTTGTCGGCCACCCACGCCGGGGTCGTCGGGCCGGCCGCCATGCCCCAGGGGTTGACCAGGTCGGGGTCGGTGAGCTGGGCCATGCCGGGCACGTCGGAGACGAGGTTGGTCTGGTGGTAGGCGTTGCCCGGGGCCGCCGCGGCGGCGGGCGCCACCGGCGCCAGGGCGACCAGCGCGGTCCCCAGGCCGAGGGCGAGTGCGCTGCGTAGCCAGCCGAGCCGGTGCGAACCGGGACGGGGCGGTGATATCGCTACATCTGCCATGCTGCCTCCTTGCAGGGTCGATGGGCCTTGCCATTGCCCAACCGATGGTTCGTCGAGCTGGGCGCGCTGAAGCCCCCCCCGCCCTTGCAACCGTGCGGACCCTCCTCCTTTCCGCATGTCGTCTCCGCATGTCGTCGCCGTCCGGGTAACTAGCTCCGGTGGCCGGTGATTCCCCTCATGGGTGTCGCCGGGCGCGGCGGAAAGCAGGCTCAGCCGACCCGAAGACGGCCACCGCCCACTGAGGTGACCCTCGCTCCCTGGAGGGACGCTGGAACTCGGCCTCGCGGACGAGGACCGCGGTCGCCGACGGGTCGTAGCGTGACGTCGACCCGTAACGGGCGACCCACGGAGGCATGCATGAGCAACGAAGGTACCGTCCTGGCGGGCGGCCAGGAACAACCGGCAACCCGGCCCGGCCAGCCGGAACGGCGCGAGGAGAGCGGCCGGTCGGAGGCGCGACGGGGAGCTCCCGGTGGCGAGCGGGCCGCTGTCGGGATCGCGCTCGGGACGGTCGCGGTGATCGTCTCGGCCACCCTGCTCTTCCTGCTGCGGCACCTGCTCGTCCGGGTCGTTCACGAGATCAGCCTGGGTGCCTGACCGTCGGCACCGGCTCAGGGCGCCCTCGTCGGCGGGGACGGCAGCGCCTGGAGGATGGGCCGGCGACCGAGCCGGAACGGCACGATGGTCACGTTCACCCCGTCCATGCTGCCGAGCGCCCGGAACAGCCCGGCGGAGGAGTTGTCGTGCAGCACCCGGCGCCAGAAGCCGGCGAAGCTGCGCTTGGGCAGCACGACGGTGACCTCCGTGTCGGGCCCGACCAGCTCAGCGATGGCGCTCTGCGCGCTGGCCAGCAGGTTCCGGTCCGGGGCGTCCACGATGTCGAGGGGGATCGGGATCCTGACGCGAGACCACAGCGCGGCCAGCTCGCGAGCCCGGTCGGGGTCGGTGGCGACGTGCAGCGCGGTGATGTGCAAGGGGTTGAGCTGGCGGGCGTACTGCAGCGCGCCGAGCATCGCCTGGTCGAGGCCCTCGACGAGCACGACGACCTCGTGGCGGGGCTTGAGGGGCGCGAGCCGCTGGGTCGCCTCGACCTTGAGCTCGGCCACCTCTGCGCCGTACGCCCGCTGGGTGCGCCGCAGCAGCCACACGATCACGGGGATGGCGGCTACCACCATCCAGGCGCCGTGGGCGAACTTCGTCACGGTGATGACGACAAGGACGAGGAGCGTGACCGCGGCGCCGAACCCGTTGACGGCCAGGCCCTTCCGCCAGCCCGGCTGCCGCTGCGTGAGGTGCCGGCGGGTCATGCCCGCCTGGGCCAGGGTGAACGAGGTGACCACCCCGATCGCGTACAGCGGGATGAGGCCGTGGACGTTGGCCTTGAAGGCCACCACCAGGAAGATCGCTCCCGCGGCGAGCATGATGATGCCGTTGGAGTAGACCAGCCGGTGGCCGCGCTTGCGGAGCTGGCGCGGCATGAGGGCGTCCTCGGCGGCGAACGAGGCCAGCACCGGGAACCCGTTGAAGGCGGTGTTGGCCGCCAGGACCAGGATGAACAGCGTGGCGACCTGCACGAAGACGAACAGCGCCTGACCGGTGCCTGTGCCGAGGACGTGACGGGCGATCTGGGCGACCAGGGTCGGATGGCCGCCCTCGAAGGGGAGGGCCCGCAGGCGGATGGCCAGGAACGTGATCCCGAGGAACAGGAACGCCATGACGAGCGCCATCGCGGTCAGGGTCTTCTGGGCGTTGCGGGCCTCGGGCTTGCGGAACGCCGGGACCCCGTCGGCGATCGCCTCCACCCCGGTCAGCGCGGTGGTACCGGCCGCGAAGGCGTGCAGGAGCAGGAACAGCGACACCGCCGCGAGGCCGCCGCCCGCGGCGGCGAGCCGGGCGGTGTCCCCCGCGTCGTAGGTGATCGGTCCGAGGTCGCCGAAGGCCGTCCGCTCGATGCCGTAGAGGACGACCCCGCCCAGGCTCGCGATGTAGACGTAGGTCGGGATGGCGAAGATCCGGCCCGACTCGCGGATACCGCGCAGGTTGCCCCACATCAGCAGCACGATGAAGGCGACCGAGAGCTCGACCCGGTAGCGGCCCAGCGGCTCGACCGCCGAGGCGAGCGCGGCCGTGCCGGCCGAGACGCTGACCGCCACGGTCAGCACGTAGTCGATCAGCAGCGCGGCGCCGCAGACCGCCGCGAACAGGCTTCCCAGGTTGTCCCTGGTGACCATGTAGGCGCCGCCGCCGCGTGGGTAGGCCGCGATCACCTGGCGGTAGGACAGCACCAGGATGAGCAGCAGGACCGCGACCCCGGCGGCCAGCGGCAGGGCCAGGCCGATCGCCGCCGTCCCGGCGCCGATCAGGACGAGCAGGATCTCCTCGGTGGCATAGGCGGTCGAGGAGATCGGGTCGGACGAGAACACCGCCAGGGCCACCCGCTTGCTGATGCGCTCGTGGGCGAGCTGGGCGGTCTTGAACGGCTGGCCGAGCAGGAGCCGCTTGGCCCGGTAGCTCAGGGACTCGTAGCGTCGTCCCTGTGGGGCGGGCGGCACGGCCCGCAGGGGGGGCTTGGTCTCCTTGGTCTCCACCGAACGCATCCCTCCTGGTACACGCCGTTACACCCGGCCGGTGCCGTTGAGCCCGCCGGCGACCACCGGCAGGCGGATGACGAAGGCGGCGCCGCCGCCAGGCGCGGTCTCCACCCGCAGGCTGCCACCCATCGCCTCGACCAGGCCGCGGCAGATGGCCAGACCCAGGCCGGTCCCGTTGCTGCGCTGGCGGGTGCGCTCGGCCCGGTAGAACTGGTTGAAGACGCGCTCGCGCTCCGCTTCGGGGATCCCGGGCCCGTGGTCGGTCACGCGGAGCTCGACGGCGCCGTCGACCTGCTGGCCGGCGATCTTGACGAGGCCGTCGCCGGCGTAGCGGCGGGCGTTGTCCAGCAGGTTGGTGAGGACCTGGTCGAGGCGGACGGGGTCGGCCAGCACCGAGGGCAGCGAGTCGGGCACGTCGACGACGATCACCTGGCGGGAGGGGGTGGTCCTGGTCCGCCGCACGACGGGGCCGACGACGTCCGAGAGCCAGGTGTCGGCCAGCTGGGGGTCCACGGCGCCGGCCTGGATGCGGGACATGTCGAGCAGGTTGGCCACCAGGCGGTTGAGCCGCTCTGCTTCGTGGTCGATCGTGCACAGGAACTCGAGCTGCTGGTCCGCGGTCCAGTGCACCTCGGGGTCGAGCAGGCTCGCGACCGACGCCTTGACCGAGGCCAGCGGCGTTCGCAGGTCGTGGGAGACCGAGTTGAGCAGGGCGGTGCGGAGGCGGTCGGCGGCCTCGAGCGCGCGGGTCCGCGCGTTCTGCTCGTCCTGCTCGGCCTTGTGGACGGCGAGTGCGGCCTGGTTGGCGAAGATCGCCAGCAGCCGCTGCTCGGTCTCCCCGACGGTCGCCGCGCCCGGCCCACCGGCGACCACGGCCAGCGCCCCGACCGACCGGCTGCCCCCGTGGAGCGGCACGACCATGGTCTGGCCGGGCGTGAGCGGGCCCGTGGGCACGGCGTCCGCGGCCCGCAGCTCGTCGAGGGCGTCGGCAGGAGCCCGGCGCAGCGCGTCGGGAATGTCGCCGTCGACGGCCGCGAGGCGGGCCGTCCCGTCCTCCGCGCTCAGCACGATGGCGCAGCCGGCGAGGTCGAAGAGCGCCCGGACCGTCCCCGCGACGCGCGCGAGCAGCTGTTCGAGCCCACCCTGGGTGACCAGGCTCGAGGACAGCTCGTAGAGGGTCTGCGCCTCCTGCTCGCGGCGCTCGGCCTGGATGCGCCGCTCCTCCCTGGCCGCGACCAGCCCGCTCACCACCAGCGCGATGAGCAGGTAGACGCAGAGCGACACGTAGTTCTGCTTGTCGTGGACGATGAAATGGTAGTGGGGCGGGATGAACAGCAGGTCGAAGGCGAGGAAGCCGAGCACCGCCGCGGCCACCCCCGGGCCGCGGCCACCGGTGGCCGCCGCCGCGACCACCACGAGCAGGAAGACGAGCACCACGTTGGTCGAGGAGACCTCCCCGCGGACCTGCAGCAGGCCCGCCGTGGCCAAGGCGGCGCCGGCCAGGGCGATGCCGTAGCCAAGCCCCGTCCGCGGTCCTCGGACCCCGCGTCGTCGCGTCCCGGATGCCTGCATGCCCGCAAGGATAGGCACCGTTCCCCCGAGGCTGGAACCCCTCGGGCCGAGAAGCCCTTGACGAAATCTTTGCACGCGGACGGCCGATCTTTGCGTCCCCTTTGCATCCGGTCGGGATGGTGGCAGGGCGGGGCCCCGCACGAGGACGCCCGCAGGGGGCCGCGCCCGGGGCACGGCGAGGAGGCGGTGGCGTGCTGGAGTGCGACTTCTGCTCGGGTGTCGACCCGCGGTGGCGCTACCCGACCACGCCAGCCGAGCACGCCGACGGACCGGTCGACCGGGCACCGCAGGCGCCGGACTGGTACGCCTGCCAACCGTGCCACGAGCTGATCGAGCACGACCTGTGGACGGAGCTGTCGGCACGGGCGACCACGCTGACCTTCGCTCCCGACTGGCACATGACCGAGGACCACGACGCCTGGGGCGCCGCCGTCGAGCGGCGCCGGGACGACGCCTGGGCCCGGTTTCGGGCAGCCCGGCGAGGGCCGGCGCTCAGGCTCAGCCGGCGGGGCCTGGCACGGCTCCTCCCGGGCGCTGCGCCCGGGAGCGCCGACCACCGCGCTCCCGCCGCGCCGGCTGGCCGCTCCCTGGCTCGCGCGCTCGGCCGGCGCCGCCCCTGACCCCGGTCCCCGGCCGGCGTCGCGGGCCGCCTCCAGCTGCTGACCGCGATCCCGCCGGGAAGATCGTCCCTACCGGACGACCCAGTACAGGGCGCCGACGACCACGAGCGTGACGACGGCGAACTCCCGCCAGCTGCGGGTCGGGAACGCGAACCAGCCGAGGAACACCAGCCGCTCGCGGCTGAACGGCCACCACAGCGGCACGCCCTGCACGGTGAGCCCGTCGGCGAGGACATGGGACACCGCCCCGACCAGGACGGCGACCGCGAGCAACGGGGGTGCCGCCGGCCCCACGACGAGGCGCTGCCCGGCGTCCACGAGCATGGCGAGCACCACGCACCAGACGAGCGAGTGCGTGGGCCCGCGGTGCCCGGGCGTGAGCCGGTGCCACCAGGCGGGCAGGAGCCGGCCGGTCACGGAGCTCGGATGGTCGAGGTCGGGCAGGAGCGCGGCCAGGCCCGAGACCAGGCCGATGCCGGCGACGGGCGCGCCGAGCGCCTTGGCGGTGACGACGCCGGTCGCCGTGCCGATGAGGAAATGGCTGTGCTTCATCATTCGCGGTGTGTCTCCGGACGCGGGCGGGAGGCAGGCGGGTCGAGCGACGCCGCTCCCGGTCAGTGTGGGGCAGCTGCTCACCCTCCGCGCGATCTGGAAGGCCAGGCGGCGCCGCGGCTGACCGGGGGCCGCCGCCCAGCGCGTCGCGCCCATGGTCCCGAGCGGGTTACGCTCTCGGGAGGCGAGCGTGGCGGAATGGCAGACGCGCCGGGTTTAGGTCCCGGTGGGGAGACCCGTGTGGGTTCGAGTCCCACCGCTCGCACTTCCGGTCTGACCAGGGGACCTCCTCTCCTCCTACGTCCGCGACGTAACGCGCGGCCGGGGATGCTGCTACCACCATCCCTGCCGCTTGGCCCATCGCAGCAAGATGGCCGAGATGGCTGCCATCACCGCCAGCACCACCGCCAGGTGGGCAAAGTCCGTGCGGCCGTTGACGATGATGTTCATCCCGTAGACCGACGACACCGCGGTGATCGGCAAGGTGAGGACCGCGATGAGCGCGAGGCGTTCGGCGGCGATCGTCACCTTGGTGTCGGTCCGGGCCTTGTAGAACTCGATCACCCCTTGGAGATAGCGGACCTGGCCGTCGGCCACCCCGCGGACCCGGGCGAACTGGTCCTCGATGTCGGCCACCAGCGGCTGCCCATCCGGAGGGACGAAGCGGCCCAGCGCCGACATCCTCCCGTAGATCTGGTGGCCCAGCGTGGCCATGTTGGACACCGCCAGCAGCGCGTGCCGGGTGCGGAACAGCTCCTCGAGGAACTCCTCGGGGTCGCCCAGGTGCCCAGAGGTGACCCGTTGCTCAAGCGGCCACACCTGGCGGGTGACGCTCTCCACGAACGCCTCCTGGCCCTGCACCAAGGCGGAGACGATCGCATAGGACAGCTCGAACGGCGACGTGGGGCGCAGCCGTCCCGCCTCGATGCGCCGCAGCACCGCGCGGGTCTCCCGCAGCGCAGCCTCCGGCGCGACCGCCGGGTTGACCGGCCCGTGGACGGTGACCAGGTAGCGAGGGCCGACGAACTGGTCCAGCTCGATGTAGTGGACGTGGCCGCCCGTTCCCAGCTCGGGGGCGTGCAGGACGACGAAGACGTGGTCACGGTAGGCGTGCACCTTGGGCACGGCGTTTCGCTCGATGCAGGCACGGATGGCGAGTGGGTGGAAGCCGAACACCTGCGACAGCACCCGGGCGGCCTCCTCGTCGCAGGCGGGGATGTCCACCCAGACAAGCCCGTCGTCGCGGGCGAGCAGGGCCGCAAGCTGTTCGACCGGATGCGGCTCGATGCCTTCTTCGGCTACGAAGCGAACGTCCATCCCGCGCGCCACCTCCTTGGACCGGTGATCCCGCGCCGCTGGGACCGCGCGGCTCAGCAACCGGGGCGAAGCACCCAGAGGATTGTGGTGCGCGCAGACGGGGGCGGCCAGCGGGCGTTCCTGCACAGAGAGCCAGCGAGCAAGGCGGGAGGTCGAGACGAACCTCACGGCTGATGCCTGCGTGCCTCCAAGGTCGGTCCCACCGCCAGCAGTGACAGGTCCGCCCGATCGCGCACGAGCTTCCTCACGTTAAGACCGACCCTGTCGACGGGTAGACCCACGCTGTACCCGGAAGGGGGTGCACCATGGAGCTTTCCGTCCCTACCTCCCCGTCCTGGCTTGCCGGACTCCGGCGAGCCGCGCGGGCCTACCTGCGCGGGGTGTCGGACGAGGTTGCCGACGACGTCGTCCTGGCCCTCAACGAGGCGGCAACCAACGCGATGCGGTACGGCTCGAGCGGGGGACAGCCGATCCAGGTGCTCGTCCACGTCAGCGACAACTGGGTCGAGGTGTCGGTGCTGGATCATGGCCCGCAGGCGCCGCCCGCGCTCCCAGCAACTGCCGACACCGACGAGCTGCACGTTGGCGGGCGGGGGCTGTGGCTGCTGCGCCGCCTGGTGGATGAGGTGCGGCTTGAGCGGGTCAAGCTCGGCACCCGCGTGACGCTGCGACGACCGACCGGGCCAGCGGCGACCCTCAGGTCGGGGTAGCGCAGGTCGGTGATCGGCTCCGGGCGGCTTCGACGTGGGCCTGGTGTGGTCACGTTGCGCGGCGGACCGGCGCCACGGTGGGGACGGGTTCGGTGGTCAGGAAGTCGACGATGACCGTGTTGCACAGCGCCGGCTTTCCTGGAGGAGGAAGTGGGAGGTGCCGGGGACGACGGCCAGTTCGGAGTTCGAAATCCCTCGGTACAGCGCGAGGGTGTGCTCCAGGGTGATGATGCCGTCGTCGCCGACCATCACGAGGGTCCGGCTGGTGACGCCGCTCAGGTCACCCGGTGTCATCGCCTCGGTCGGCCGGGGCCGGGACACACCCTACCCGCGAGGCACGACAGCGGCGCACCGCCCGGCGCGGCCGCTCCGCCCCCGAGGACGGCCAACCAGAGGACGCACCAGGGCAACCTCCCGGTTCGTTACCGATCCATGAGCGGCGGGATGCACGCTCGGGATGCGCGACATGCTGATGAGGTGTCGCGCTGGCACCGCGGCTTGGCTGCTGCCGCCGGATCGGCAGCGGTGCCACCGGGACGGGGAGGGGGTTCACGGCGCCCCTCCCCTACCCGGGCACGACAGGCGGCGGCTGGGACGGCCGGGATGGCACACTGGCGTGACCCGCCCACCCGCGCCCAGGAGGCCGTCTCGGCACCCCCCCGTGAACCGCACCACGGCCCCGGCGCCCCGCCCGGGCGGCGGGCGCCCGCCAGCGGGGGCCTGTGGGCGCCCGAACGGCGGGCCCTGACCATCGGGCTGGTCCTCACCGTCACCCTGGTTGCGTTCGAGGCGCTCGCGGTCATCACCATCCTGCCCGCGGTCAAGGACGACCTCGGCGGCCTGCGCCTGTACGGGTGGGTGACGAGCGCGTTCTTCCTCGGCACCCTCGTCGGCATCGTGGTCGCCGGGGAGCAGGCCGACCGGCGGGGTCCCGCGCCGCCGTTCGTCGCGGCGATCGCGCTGTTCGCCATCGGCCTGGCGATCGGCGGCCTGGCGCCGACGATGCTCGTGCTCGTGCTCGCGCGCGGGCTGCAGGGGCTCGGCGCCGGCGCGATCCCCGCC
>WNGN01010574.1_pt1 | contig 10997 bp, 8 predicted proteins | sample 5400561 | NCBI WGS metagenome assembly WNGN01 (sample SAMN13153379, study PRJNA577476) | soil metagenome | isolation source: 115 cm soil or saprolite under Garry oak tree replicate 2 | place: USA:California | collected 2016-06-15 | reverse complement strand
TCCGCATGCACCCCCACGTACGGTTCTCCTCCCGCCCGCGCCGAAGGATCAGCTCGCGGGTGTCTGGATCAAGGGGCGGCCTCCCTCCGACGCGCTTCCTTCTATAGGTCCGCTTCCGCCGCACCAGCTCCCGGTGCCACCGGAGTAGGGTCTCTGGACTCACCATGAAGGAAGCCCAGGCCGGGCGGGGAAGCGCTCGGCTGGCCGCTGCAAGCATCACGCGATCGAAGCGGCGAAGGCGGGGCGGCCCCGCCTTACGCCGGAGGACCTTCAGCTGATGGCGCAGGACGAGGATCTCCACATCCTTTGGCTGGCTCTGTGACTCGGAGCCTCCAGCGAAGCCGAAGAGTCGACGCAGCACGAGGTGAACCAGAGCAAACAACATGGGCGCAACCCCCTCTCTAAGGACGGGAGATGCTACGAGAGACCCGCTCCGAACACGGATCGAGGGTTTTCGTGCCCTTTTCAGGTTTCTGTACCCCACCGGCAGGGCTGACGCATCGAAACGGCTGTCCGAGAGGGGCCCTTCATTTGAGCACTCCCGCGATCCGGGGTCGCCGGTGGCCTGAGTTTCCTAGCTGATCAGGTCGGGATTGTCGACTTGGGTCTGAGTGTCATGGGCCCGCCGGTTCCTGAGACCAGCTTCGCAGACCTTCAGCGAACTCTCGGTCCTTTTCCCGTAGCTTGAGGAGCATCGCCTGATCGAGGCGAGCCCTTACCGACTGGGCGGCTTCTCGACGTCTGGGTGGGCGCGGTGCTTCTTGAACATGGAGTCGGTTCCTTCGTGGTCAGTCGACGGGCAGGGCCCAGGATACCCAAATCGAGCCACGACCCGGGGCCCGGGCTTCCCCCAGCAGACCGGGGGCTCGGAAAGTAGCGTCTGACAGCGGGGTTCACCTACTTGCCCTTCTTGCTCCCGCCCTTTGCCTTCCCGGTGCCTCGTTGACCGTGGTCTTCGGGTGTTGCTTGACCTCCCGCTGCGGCACAAACCGCCCGGTCTCCGCGCTTCTTCCGCGCTTGCCGAATGATCCGCTTCCCTTCGCAGGCATCGCTGCCCCATTTCGCCGATAGCCTCTTCATAGGAGAGTAGCGCTACGCCAGCGTGCACGAGCTAACTCGACCTGGTTAGAGCACGAGTGAGAGGGAGCGTCAAGGTTCCCCGGATAATTCGAGGCCGCCAAGAAGTAATGGGCGGGGGCCACCGCCCCTCCCGCGGTACGTGGCCTTCAACACCCGGGCGTATTCTTGGCCCGTGCCGAATTACCGGATCACTATGCCTCGAATCGGCAGCCGCCTCACGCTTGATGCCTGCCGCGCCAAGGCGATGGCCGATGCCCGCAAGGAGGGCATCCGAGGCGAACCCGAAGTCGAGACCTACGACGGCTGGCACAGTTCGAATGGGCCGCTGTCCAACCCGCAGGGCTACATCTTCAGCTGGAACGTCGACGAGGAACACGTCGGGGAAGTCGTGGCTCCCCTCGACGACAGGAAGCCGTCATGAGCCGCTTGGTTCTCTGAGCTTCCGGAGTCTGTTGTAGGCGGTTGCTCGGACGGTTCCCAACGCGCCTGCCGCCCTCACCGGGCATCGAACGCTGATTTTCGCGCCCGACGGGGGGTCGGCGTGCTCACTGCCAGCAGAGGGTGGCGGGAGCTCGACTGTGCTCCTCGAAGTTGGCCGCCGAACGTTTCGTTCCGCTTTGACTCAAGAACATAGTGCCCGGATAGGATTTAGTTTGGCCCTGAGGAGCAGAGAACGGCCGCAAGGTCGGACGATGTTCTTCGGGGCCGCTCTCATCTTCCTCCGATCGCGTGAACGCTTCGGGAGGCCGCTCTGGAGGTCGAAGGTCTAGCCCCCGATGCGGGCGATCGTGCTCGACGTGGCGCTGCAGGACCTGTTCGAGTGCGAATTGGGCCGGGACTACAGTCTCCCTGTGGAATGGATACGGGAGGGAGCGATCCTGCCGCCCTCGGCGTCCGGTGACCCGGACAGTCTGAGAGCCATCCGTCCCTGGGTCCTCGAGCAGGCCGATGGCACCCTTCGCATGTGGTACTCAGGGCATGATGGGACCACGTGGCGGATCCTCGAAGCCGTGCAGCGGGAGGGCAGAGGCTGGGACCGCGTCGGTTTGGCCATCGATGCGGGGTTCGCTGGGGATAGCGACGGGTACGGGGTCCAGTCGCCCTGCGCGGTAAGGACGCCGGGCGGCTACTTGATGTGCTATGCAGGCTTCGACGGGGAGGTCACGCGGCTGCACATGGCTACTTCGCCCGACGGCCGTGACTGGGTGCCGCAGGGGACGTTCATGCAGCGGGGCAGCGAGGACGGCCTCGGAGCCAGCCATCCATGCCTGGTGGTCACGGGTGAGCGGTGGTGGCTGTTCTTCTCCGGCTATGACGGCTCGAGGAACGGGCGACGGGCCGTGGTCCTTGCTGCCGTCTCTTCCTCCGGCGCCTCTTGGGACCGCATCGGGACCATCCTCGAACCAGCAGGAGGCGAGCTGGCAACGTCTCATCCATTTCATCGACGAGCTGCACACGCTGGTGGGGGCGGGCGCGGCCGAGGGCGCGATCGACGCGGCGTCGATCCTCAAGCCGATGCTGGCCCGGGGCGAGCTCCAGACCATCGGCGCCACCACACGCGACGAGTACCGCAAGCACCTGGAGAAGGACGCGGCCCTGGAGCGCAGGTTCCAACCGATCTACGTGGAGCAGCCGACCGTCGCTGACACCATCGACATCCTGAAGGGCCTCCGGGACCGGTACGAGGCGCATCACCGCGTGTCGTTCACCGACGCCGCGCTCGTGGCGGCTGCGAACCTCTCCGATCGCTACATCAGCGACCGGTTCCTGCCGGATAAGGCCATCGACCTCATCGACGAGGCGGGATCCCGCATGCGGCTCCGCCGTATGAGCGCGCCCCCCAACGTCCGCGAGATGGACGAGCGGATCGCCGAGACCAAGCTGAAGAAGGAGTCGGCCATCGACGCCCAAGACCTCGAGCGGGCGGACCGGTTGCGAGACGACGAGCGCGGGCTGCTGGAGGAGAAGGCCTCCCGCGAGCGCGAGTGGAAGTCAAGCGAGATGGATGTCCTCTCCGAGGTGGACGAGGAGGAGATCGCCGAGGTCCTGTCCGCGTGGACGGGCATTCCCGTCTACAAGCTGACCGAGGAGGAAACGCAGAAGCTGCTTCGAATGGAGGACGAGCTGCACAAGCGCATCGTCGACCAGACCGAGGCGCTCAACGCGGTGTTGAAGGCCATCCGGCGGACCCGGGCCGGCCTGAAGGATCCCAAGCGGCCCTCGGGCTCGTTCATCTTCCTGGGCCCGTCCGGAGTCGGCAAGACGGAGCTGTCCAAGGCCCTGGCCGAGTTCCTGTTCGGCGACGAGGACGCCCTGATCCAGCTCGACATGTCCGAGTACATGGAGAAACACACGGTGTCCCGCCTGATCGGCTCGCCGCCGGGCTACGTGGGCTACGAGGAGGGAGGCCAGCTCACCGAGGCCGTGCGGCGCAAGCCGTTCTCGGTCGTGCTGTTCGACGAGATCGAGAAGGCTCATCCCGACGTGTTCAACACGCTGTTGCAGATCCTGGAGGACGGGCACCTCACCGACGCCCAAGGCCACACGGTCGACTTCAAGAACACCGTCATCATCATGACCTCGAACCTGGGGACCCGCGACATCCAGAAGGGGGTGAGCATCGGGTTCGCGGCCAAGGCCGACGAGCAGGTGACCTACGAGAGGATGAAGGAGAAGGTCATGGAGGAGTTGAAGCGCTCCTTCCGGCCTGAGTTCCTGAACCGGATCGACGAGGTCATCGTGTTCCACTCGCTGTCGCGCCAGGACGTCAAGGCCATCGTCGACCTCATGATGAAGCGGGTCCGGGAGCAGTTGAAGGCCAAGGACGTCGACATCGAGCTGACCGACGACGCCAAGAACCTGCTCGCCGAGAGGGGCTACGATCCCGCGCTCGGGGCCCGCCCACTGCGCCGGACCATCCAGCGCCTGGTCGAGGATCCCCTGTCGGAGAAGCTCCTGTGGAAGGAGTTCAAAGCCGGAGAGACGCTCATCGTCCACGCCCGCGATGACGAGATGGTGTTCGAGCACGCTCCCATTCCGCCCGACACCCCCGTGGAGCTCGCCGGACAGGAGTCATAGAGCGCATCCATCAATAGTTCCGCAGCTTCCCCCGATCCATGGACGCTGTCCGGTGCAAGAACTCCATCCGGCTCTTTGGCCGGGCACCTGGGTCGAATGTTGCTTGGCGGCGGAGCTTCAGTGCCCTTCGCCTTCCCACCTATCCCTCTACGGTGAACGTCGTGGTCGGTTCAGGGAGGTTGGGGCGGCAGTGGTGGAAATGGCCGTCCCAGATGTAGGCGGTCGCCATGATGGTCCCTTCCCCCACGGCGGCGTCGGGGGGGATAGTCACAGTCGTACGAAACGAGCCGTCAGGGGCTGGGGTGTTCGGGATGACCAGTTCGTCGGAATCGCCCTGGGCCCGGACGTAGGATGGCCACCCTCCTTGTTCACGTCGAGGCCGAGGTGCCCTACGTCGTCTATGGCCGGTCCAGGCTGCCCCTCGCGGCCCGATGCCCTGCCCCACAGCATCATCAAGCTGCGTGAGAAGATCGGCGAGGAAGACATCCGGGAGAAGTGGAGTGGCAAGCTCACCCAGCCCCAGCCCTCTGTCACCTGCTGAGATCACCGAACGGCTTCGCGCCCAGTTCGGCCAGGACGTGATCCGCGCCGAGGAGGTGCACAGCCATCCGGTGATCACGGTGACGCCCGGGCGCTACCACGAGATGGCGGTGTTCCTGCGCGACGAGCCGGACCTGGACTTCGACTTCTTCGATTTCCTGGCCGGCGTGGACTACATCCCGAAAGGACGCGGGTTCGAGGTCGTCACCCACGTCTACTCGACCCGGCACAACCATCACGCGCGCCTGAAGGTCGAGTGCGATGCCCAGAGCCCCGTGTGCCCGAGCATCTCCGACGTGTGGGCGGGGGCGAACTGGCATGAGCGCGAGACCGCCGAGCTGTTTGGGATCGACTTCGAGGGCCACCCCCACCTGGTCAAGCTCGTGCTCCCCGAGCAGTTCGAGGGGCACCCCCTCCGGAAAGACTTCCCCCTCATGTCGCGCGAGGCCAAGCCATGGCCGGGCGCGGTGGAGGGCGAGGAGATCGACGAGTGACGCCGACCCTTCAGGGCGAGTACGAGATCGCAGCATGATCGAGTTGCCGCACCCGACACTCTGGCCTTTTGACCCCTACTGGCAGTGGCGCATGACCTCCGGTCGTTGAGCCGAGCTTGCCTCGACGCATCACGAGGAGCCCACCCTCGAGTACCGCATGAACTATGCGTGTCGTGATCTGGCCGGAGCGATCGGGTTGCTGCGTCGTCGCCGGCCGCCGGGTTACGGCGCCCACCTCGGAGAAAGGAGGAGCAGGGCAGACCGTTAGGAAGCCCTCGCGACGCCGGAACGTCCGAGGGCACGGCACAGGACGGGGGAAAGCTTCCCATGCAAGATCAGAGTAGCGCACCGGGTCCCGGACCCTCACCCAGCCCTTCCCTTTAGTAGCAATGGGTGTCGCGTTATCAGCAATGGCGCGAGCCAGTTCGCCACCGTGCCGGCCACGATCGAGATGCCGATCGGCAGCAGAAGCGGCACGGCCGCCCGACCCGAGCATGGGCGGGTAGACCGATTCTCACCCACCCCACCATGGTCACACCGCGGAAGCTGCATGGGGCGGCTGAGCCGGGTTCAAGAATCAGGTCCGCCGGCGAGCCCCTGGTCAGCGACTTGGTCGTAGTTTCTGAATCCTTCAGGCAAGAGGCGCTGCAAGAGAGCTGCTCACGAATCACAGCCGGTCCTTCGCCTGCACCCACCTCTCAGAACGGGGAGGCGCGGAGGCAGCGGTGCTAGTCGCTCGATCCGGTTCCCGGTCCCGTTGGGCCCGCCGCGGTGCTGTCGCCACTGGCCGCCGTCGATGTACCAAGTGTCGTTGCAGAACGTGGCGAGAGTGGCGCGTCAGCTTGGCGGCATGGACCAGGAGCGCCCTCAGGAAGGCAGTCCCGCCGACCGTTCGGCCACGTAGGATAGGGACCGAAAGGCAGTGACCAGGCGTCCCGTAGATCGATCCCGAAGGACCGTCCGGTCTTCGTTGACCGTCCGGGCGTGGGTGCCGTCTACCGGTCCCTACACTTCTTACTCTAGACCTACCGGGCTGCGTGTGCACTCCCGCGTCCCCGCCGGCTGAAGGGGGACGTCGCGCGATGAGATCACGCCGTCATCCTCCCCTCCGACCAGCGCCCCGGTCAGCCTTCGCTGGGTACCGCTTCCCGCCCGAGGTCATCACCCTGGCGGTCCGCTGGTACTTGCGGTTCGGCCTTTCCTACCGAGACCTCGAGGAGCTTCTCGCCGAACGCGGCATCGAGGTCGATGACGTGAGTGTCTACCGGTGGGTCCAGCGGTTCGCACCTAAGTTCATCGAGGCCGCCAGAGCCCGGCAGCACATCGTGGGGGATCGCTGGCACGTCGATGACGCCTCGTCCGGAGTTCGCTCGTGTCGAAGAAGAAGCTGCTGAAGTGTTGTCAGCCCTGGGGTTGTCTTCGGCCGACGCGATCATTCGATCCACCGCCGGTGGGACGACCCATATCCTCGTGGCGACGTCGCAGCCCATCGACGAGCTCGATCCTGATCCCGGACGGGTCGCCCACGCAAGCCGCTCGTGCCGAGCGCACACGCTTGTGCCATTCCGCGCCATCGACGAGTCGTCGCTGCATGCCCGCGTGTTCGCCTCCGCCTTTGGCGTGGTGGAGGACCCGGGATCGGGGTCGGCCGCTGGTCCGATCGGACTCCTTGCCCGCCAAGGTTTGGGGGACGCACGCCGACGTCACGACCACTATGGGAGCAGAGATGGGCCGACCCAGCCAGCTTGAAGTTCACACAGCCGACGACATCCGCGTCCGCGGCCGGGTAGTCCTCAGTGCTGAAGGCCACTTTCTCGTCTAGTACCGCGCCGCGCGCTCACACGGGAGTGCGCTGGGAGACGCCTGTTCCGGAGTGAGGAGTCATGAGAGTCAGCAAGCCCGCGGGCACGCGGATGAGCGCACGTACCAGCAAGAGCGCCGCCTGTAGGCGATCGGCAATTCTGAACCCTTCACGTTCTGCCGCTTGTGCGAACCTGCAGGTCAACCGCGTGATCGGAGTGGCTGATCCCCACAGGCAAATCCTTGCGAACGTCCGGGCTGCCGTATGGCCGCACATGGGGAATCGCGCAGCGATTCTCCCAGCCTGACTGATGAGTGGGTCCATCCATCCAAGAAAAGCAGTGTCGCTTCCGGAGCAAAGCAACACCCGCCCTTGCCGGGATCAGCTCACGCCAACCTGTGCCAGATCCGCGTTTCCCACTCCAGGCCCTCTGTGCCGGCATCGGCCTGGAACTCGTCTCCTTGCTTGTCTGAGGATTCCATCATCGCGTCGTGCGAGTCCCACTCGGCCAGCATGGTGACCTCGGTCGGCTGGGCCTCGCTCACGAACAGTTGCTGGTTCCTGGCACCGTCCTGCTCGAACTGGTCGCGCCACTTCTCGAAGGCCGCCTTGAGCCGCTGCACGTCCGGTACCGTCACCCGAAACTGCACGACCACCATTCCCTTACCCCTTCCTGACCCTCGTCCGCGGCTTCTTCCTCGCCAGTGCCATTCTGGCCGCTCCCTTGCTTCGCTTTCCAAACTTCGGCCGATCTTGGCGGGGCCGGCGCCCGGCCTGTGGCAATCGACCAAATGCGACATGGAGCGCCCGATTCAGCCCATCATGCACTGGCCGCAGAACACCGCGCCCTCCGCGACGACGAGGGTCCCACAGGTGAGCTCGCCGTCCACTCGTGCCTCTGGTCCAAGCTCGACCTTGTCCTCGGCCACGATGTTGCCCTTGACCGTTCCGTGCGCGGCTACGCTGTGGGCATGGACGTCCCCTTCCACCAGGCTCTGGGCGGGCAGGGACACGTCTCCCGGAGCGGTGAGGTTGCCCTTGAGTTGCCCACCAAGGGTGATGCTCCCGGCCCGGATGTCCGCCTCCACGACGCTGCCTGGGGAAAGGGACACCTCGCCCTCGACCGAGATCTTCCCCTCGAGCTGCCCGTCGATCCGGAGTGACCCGGCCGACGACAAGGTGCCGTTGATGCGGGCGCCTCGCCCCACGACCGAGATATCTGACGCCGTTCTTGGGCTGTCCATGGCTGCCCGATCACTATCCCACCCGCGCGTGCGCCCCTCAATCATTTGAAGGGGTGGGTGCGCCGCCCTCGGTTTCTGGCCCTTTCGCGTGGCGCGCCTTGGTCCTGTCCCGTGGCGCCTGGGGGTGCGGTGGGGGCCGTTTGCCTCAGCAGCGTCAGGTAGGGGGGTGCATTGAAGCAGCCCCCACGCGAGGTGTCCTAATACTGATCGGTAAGGGCGTCGCTACGTCAGCTTGCCTCGCGACGCACCGACCGATTGACTAGGCGCCACCTGACACATGAGCCACAGAGGGAGATCCAGATGGAAGACAGGCTCAAGAGAAAACTGGACGCACTCTTTGAAGAACGTGAACGAAGACAACGTCAGGGCGAGGAAGAGGGTCGCCGCGTGTCTGACCAACGCGCGGAAGTGGAGAGCCGCATCGCGGAACGATTCTCCGCCGTGGTGCTGCCGGTGCTAGAGACGGTGACCAATTACCTAGAAAGCAAGAGCCTGATCGCGAGCACGGCTCAGGAGGATCGTGGCACCAGCGTGATGTTCCAGGTTCCCCCCGGTTCCCACATTCGCATCATCGGCAGGACAGAGGACATGACGGTAGATGTGTACCCAACCATTAGAGGACAAAGTGGCGCCGTCGTTGCCGTTCCCCTCGACCAGCTGACGACCGAGTGGTTCGAGGCTCAGAACCTGGAGTTCGTGGAAGGCGTGCTGATTGGGCCGTGGATGAGCTAGACGATTCGGTTCGGTCGCTCGGACGACGGGAAATGCAAGCGGAACCCCGGACGGCATGAAGTTAACCCGGTCCTGTTTCCCCAGGCTTGACGGGGGTTTCGCGGCGGGGCTAGCGTGCGTGGCACCGTGGCCCTCGACCAGACACTCCGAAAGAAGCGTGAGGAGATCTGCGTCGGCCATATGACGGCCGAGAACGCCCACGAGTTCGAGGCCGCCATCGGCTTCTTCGAGCGCCCACGCTACGAGGTCGTGGCCACCGGGGAGGTCTACGACGGCATCTCGGAGCTGAGCAGGCTCATGCGGGAGAACGTGACCGCCTTCCCGGACTTCAACTACGAGTTCGAGCGGCTGCACCACGCCGACGACGCCATCGTCGTGGAGGGGACCTTCAGGGGCACGCACGAGGGCATCTGGCGCGGGCTACCGGCGACCGGCCGCAAGGTCGAGTTCCCGATGCTCATCGTCTTCCCGTTCGAGGGGGAAGGGATGATGGGCGAGCGCATCTTCTTCGATCTCAGCACGGCACTGCGCCAACTGGGGGTGGCCCATGATCCCAACTCCACCGCCGGAAAGATCACCACGGTGCTGAACCACCCGATCACCATCAGCCGCGCGCTGCTGCGCAGGCTGCGGCGGCGCCGGCACCCATCTAGAGCCTGAACATGGGATCGCTCCCGCCCGGAAACATGGGCCTACCGTTCGTGGGAGAGACACTGGCGCTGCTGCGCAATCCGTACCGCTTCCTCGAGGACCGCCAGAGGGCCCACGGCAACGTCTTCAAGTCCAGGGTGCTCGGCCGAAGGGTCGTGTTCCTCGCGGGCACCGAGGGGGCCGAGGCCTTCTACGACGGCGAGAACATCAGCCGGTCGGACGCCCACCCCTTCCCGCTGGTCGATCTCTTCGGTGGCACCAACATGGAGATGTACGACGGGCCACAGCACCTCGCACTCAAGTCCATGGCCCTCACCGCCTTCGACCACGCCGCCATCGCCGGCTACCTGCCCGACATGCAATGCCTGGTCGAGTCCACGCTCTTGCGTCTTGCGCAGGCAGGGGAATTCTCGGCCACCGCCGAGCTGCGCAAGCTCGCCATCGAGGCCATCTGCTGGAACATCGTGGGCCTGCCGCAGGACTCAGAGACCCAAGCCATCGCTCGTGACTACGCCACCCTGCTTGAGGGCCTCACATCGGTTCCGGTGCCGGTGCCCGGTACACCCTACGGCCGGGCGCGAGCGGCGCGCGACCGGCTGCTGGCGTTCTTCCGTGGGGTGATCGCCGAGCGGCGCGCGCACCCGGGCACCGACGGCCTCTCGCGCATGCTGGGCGCCAAAGCCGCGGAGGGGCGCACCTACACCGACGAGGAGGCGCTGCTCGAGGTCCACCACATCTTCACCGCCGGGTTCATCGTCTATGCGCTGATGGCCGAGGTGATGCTCCAGCTCGCCGAACAGCCCCAGCTCCGCGAGCGCTGCGCTGCAGAGATCCGCCAGCACGTGCCCGGTGGACCCCTGACGATGCAGGCGCTGGAGACGCTGCGGACCTCCAAGAACGTGGTCCTTGAGACCAAACGCCTTGTGCCGCTGGTGCCGCTCGCCTTCGGCCGGGCACGCCGAGCCTTCACCTGCGGTGGCTTCGAGGTGCCCGAAGGGTGGACCGTGTATCTGGCGCTTCACCTCAACAACCGCGACCGGGCGATCTATGAGAATCCTCACGAGTTTGACCCCGACCGCTTCGGTCCTGAGCGGGCCGAGCACCAAAAGCACCCGATGGCGTTCATTCCGCAGGGCACCGAGCCGCCGACGGGCCACAGGTGCCTGGGCCTTGACTACTCGACGGTCCTGGTATTGGCATTCCTGACCCTTCTGGTTCGCGGCTACGACTGGGAGCTACCGCCCCAGGAGCTGGAGTACGACTGGAAGAAGCTGCCACCTGAGCCACGCGATGGGCTGCGTGCCGAGCTGCGGGCGAAATAGGTTCCCCTTGGAGATCAGGATGGCACCGAAGCGCCTTCCGTTTCCGCCGCTAGAC
>WNGN01003230.1_pt1 | contig 11003 bp, 9 predicted proteins | sample 5400561 | NCBI WGS metagenome assembly WNGN01 (sample SAMN13153379, study PRJNA577476) | soil metagenome | isolation source: 115 cm soil or saprolite under Garry oak tree replicate 2 | place: USA:California | collected 2016-06-15 | reverse complement strand
AGGGTAAGCTGAGTTCTTCTGAATCAAGTATTGACTGATTTCCTCCTTCTAAGGAGAGAGGATGCTATGGTCGTCCTGTTGCAAGGTAAGTGAACCCGGCCTCCTCGCTTTCGCTCCTAGTTCGGAGATTTCTTGAATCGAATAGGATGGGACTATCACGCATGAGGCTCTTTATCTCCGAAAGGTCGATACTTCGAAACGCGTTGTGTGCTGTTGCTATGATTAATGCGTCCGCGTCGCGGACGGATTCCATTTCGGAGCTGTTGGACTCGTATTCTTTGCCTCCCACCGTCACGCGGGGGACGTAAGGGTCAAAGACACGAATCTTCGCTCTGGATTGCATGAGGAGTTTTAGAAGCTCTAAGCTCGGGCTCCTTCGAGTATCCTTGACCTCGCCTTTGTATGCTAGACCCCATACAACCACGGTTGCGTTTGGTAGACTCTTCTTGACGGCTTTTAGTGCCATAGCCAACCGTCCAATCGTATGAACGGGCATCATCTTGTTAACAGCTTTGGACGCAGACACGAGGCGCAGAGGAAATCCGGCCTGTTTTGCTTTGTAGACGAGATAAAACGGGTCCTTCGGAATGCAGTGACCCCCGACCCCAGGACCTGGATAGTGTGGCATGAATCCGAATGGCTTTGTGGCTGCTGCATTGATCGCCTCGACAAAGTCAACGCCTAAGGTTTCATGGAGGACCGCTAATTCGTTTACTAGTGCAATGTTCACGTAGCGGAATATGTTCTCGAGCATTTTTGTTGCTTCTGCGACTGAAGGGCTGCCGACCGTGACGACGGGGGCATCCAAGATTGATTTGTAGAATTCAGCACCTAGTCGAGTCGATTCATCGTTGATCCCTCCTACCACCTTTGGAATGTTTCTGACGCCGAATTTTGCATTGCCATAGTCAATTCGCTCGGGGGAGTAGACGAGAGCGAAATCTCTCTCTGGTTTCTTACCACTTCGCTCCAGTAGAGGTTGGAAAATGTCTGTCGTGGTCCCTGGAAAACTTGTGCTTTCAACGATAACTAGCTTGAATCCGGAGAGGTTCTCCGACAAGTCCCTTGCGACCGATTTGAGGAACGAGAGGTCTGGTTCCCCTTTGGCGTCGAGAGGAGTTGGTACACATACAATTACTATGTTGGAAGATGTAGCCCCCTCGGATAGATTCTTTGTGGCGCTGATTGATCCAGCTCTCACAAGCTCAGGTAGATGTCTTTCGCTGTAAGCGTCTTCGACATAGCAGATGCCCTTGTTGATCATGGAAACTTTCTCTTTTTCCACATCGACACCGATTACGCCAAAGCCAGCTTGGGCAGAAGCGACAGCGAGTGGGACTCCGACATAACCTAGGCCTACAACGCATACCCTAGCCTTCTTTGACTTTATCTTATCCAACAAGGCAACTGCATCGGCGCTCAATGTCCTCTCTCCTTCCCTGCGAGTTCTACCGCGCTAAGAATCTTAGCAACTGGATCTTCCATTTTCGCTAGAAGGTGTTTTCCTTTTTTCTTTTGGGTTTCAAAGGCTTCCGGGTTGTTTAGAATTCCTTGAACATTAGTTGCGATCTCTCGAGGGGACTTAATCGTCTTGACTATGCCGAGTCGCTCCAAATATTGGATGTACAAGGGTTTCGGCCCGGGAAAGCACGAAATCGATGGAATCCCCAAGAGTGCAGCCTCCACAGTCATCGTGCCACCCGATCCGACGAAAGCCGACGAATACGAAAGCAGGCTGGTAGCATCAACTATCCTGTCAACCACAGTGACCTTTTCGCCAAATCGCTTCCTTATCACGGGAGCTTGCATTCCGTACCTAGTCGAGACAACCACTTGGCATTCCAATCCTTTCCTCAACAACTCGTCAATAATAGGCCCCACGACAGGCTCCTTGTCGCTAGCTTTCCCCATGAGATATGATGCGAATGCTTCCTCAGTTCTGAAAACAACAATCGGCCGGTCCTTCTTCAAGCCTAATTGTCCTAAGACCCTATCATTGGGATGATGACGTTTGAGCCAAGCAGCTGGGTCCAGAGCCCTGTAAAGGATGACTTTTCTCATAGGTCCGCCGAACTCTTCCCAGACTGATCGACCGATGATCCATGGACAGCAAAGGAAATTCGTCAAAGGTATTGTCAGCCGGGCTACCATCCAAGAGTGCGGTGAGTCATTAGCCGCGACATGGGGAATGCCCAGGCCGAACGCCACCCGAGATGCCTCGACTGAGGAGAAGGAGACCGCTACGCTCGGCTTCCACTTCTGAATCAGATTTGCGAGTTTTGTGATTCTTTCAGCGCTAGCTATGAGTTTTCCAAAGGCCGTTCCCCCGCCGTGGCTTCCTACTACCGAAAATCGCAGCTTCTTCAACCCGAGGGTTTGTTCGGCTTCGCGATAGACACGGGTCGTGATCAATGCCTCATGTCCCCGCCCTTTCAAAGCGCGATACAGCGGCTCGAAGAAGAGTGCCTGTTTGGGGGTGAGGACTTCAATCCAGACTCTCATTAGCTATTTTCCAGGCGCCAAACGAAGGCTAACGACAAGTAGATAAAAGATGCAAAGAATTAGGGCCTCCAATTCTTTCCATGAGGAATGCTTTCGCTATTCGTGTTAATTGGCTATTGACGCCCTCTCGTAGCGACGGCAACTTCTCTTTGTCGGCCTGCTGAGATTGTAACAGATTGGTATCAATTCGTTAACCCGCTGAACCGACTATCAGCCGATCCCCGCAAGATTACGGGTGGTTTCGAACGAACAATCAACATTCCGAATCCAAGATTGCTATCATCGGAAACCAACCAGAAGCACTCTTGCTTTCAACCCTGTTCGCTGAAGCAGGACAACCGAACTACCTCGTAGGGCATTTTGATGAAGCCAAGACCAAAAAAACGGAAACTGGTGGACTCAGCGAGGCAAGATGGTTGCTTGGAGTTCACCAAAAAGCAGGAACTACAACAGTCTTATCGAGCGTAGAAGAGCTTTCGGCAATTCCTCCTTCAATCATTATCCTGACTGGACACGCAGTGAATCAGAGGGAGCTTAGCGAGCTCGAGAGCACCACTCGGGCCGTGTGCAAGTTTCTCCCTCATGGAGCGAGCCTAACCTTCACCGGGTTATGCCGGCCGAACTTCACCGGTACGATTCTTCGAGAGATGATCGAAAAACACAGCGGCCACACAATTGGCAGAGATATTCAGCTGAGCTACGTCCCATTGTTTTGGGGGGGTGAAACTCTTCAGAAATTCAGAGAGAAGCCGAAACTTGTCGCAGGAATCGGGGCAGGGGCACCGTCGTCAGCTCAGGAAATATTTCTCTCGATATTCCCTTCTATTAGCACTAGCGCAAAGCTCGGCGCCGCCGAGGCAGCCGGCCTCTTCGGCCCAATATATCGAGACGTCCTGCGAGCTTTGGAATTCGAACTAGCAAGCCTGTGTGAAGCTGACGACGTGGACTACTCCGAGGCACTCGATCTATGCAGACAATCCGGAACCGACAACCTGGGAATACCCAACATCTTCGTGGCTAGAGATGCGATTGCAAGCAACATCGCGATCAGCGGCACAGGTGGACGAGGAAGCATGAGCGTAGTCAGAGCAGCGCGACGGATCAACGAGGCCGGAGAACAAAAAGTACTCGATTTGGTCAAGAATGCCCTGTCTCTTTGCGGAAAACGCTTTCGCCATTCTAGAATCGCCATCTTAGGGTTCAATGGGCTGGACTCTCCTCGAGATTCAAAACCTAGTCCACCGCCAATCATCCAAACGCTTGAGAGGAGAGGTGCAATACTTTCGGTCTATCCAGGTCGGGACAATAGGTGGTTCGAGGCCGGGGTCCTAAGCGACGGCGTTAGAGTCGAGAACACGCCGTTGAGAGCTGCTTCGAAGTCGAGTTGCGCTTTGGTAGCTTTGGACAGGTCAGATTTTGGCGAGATTAGTCCGCAGAAGTTGGCCTCGGAAATGAGCCGCCCAGGGGCAATTTGCGATCTGTCAAGGGTTCTGGAAGCTTCAAATGTGGAGAGAGCAGGCCTCTTCTATACTTCGATTGGAAGAGGCAACTCGGGGACATGAAACGTGTCGGCGCTGGCGTTGTAGGAACCGGATTCTGGGGCGAGAACCAAGTACGGGTTCTTCGCCAAAGTCCGAAGTGCAATCTTATCGGAATTTGCGACTCTAATCGCGAACGCGCAAGACAGGTCGGGTCGAAATATTCTGTTCCATGGTATACGGACCTAAGAGAGTTTCTGCGGATTCCCGAAATAGAAGCCGTAACTGTTGCAACCCCTACTCATACACACTTCAGAGTTGGAATGCAAATCCTAGAAGCAGGAAAGAATCTCTTGGTGGAAAAACCAATGACTGGCAACCAGGAACAAGCCGGAAAACTCCTCACCGCCGCTTCAAAAACAGGAGTGAAGCTAATGGTCGGGTTCATAGAGCGTTTTAATCCAGGTGTTCGATATGTCAAAAAGCTGCTGGACCAGAAAGCAGCTGGAGAAGTGATCATTGCTACCGGCCGCAGGGTAGCGCGTTGGCCAGTTAGAATCGGTGACGTGGGAGTGATCAAAGATACCGCAATCCATGATATTGACATTATGCGGTTCCTCCTCGAAGACAAGGTCTCCGTAGTCTACGCTCAGACCGGATCTTTGAAACATTCCTTTGAGGACTACGCAGAAATCATGCTACGGTTCAGTCGAGGTGTTACAGGTTTCCTAGACGCAAACTGGTTGACTCCTCGCAAAGTTCGCACTCTCATAATTACCGGTAGCGAGGCGACAGTAAACCTTGATTACATAACTCAAGAAATAACAATTGAAAATTCGAAAACAATGACCAAACCCTACATTCGGTGGGATGAACCGTTACGCTTGGAACTTGAATACTTCATGAAGTCCGTGAGTGACGACCTGGACCCTGTCCCGTCGGGGAAGGATGCGATAGAAGCAATCCGGGTATGTGATACTGCCCTGAAATCGGGCAAGGCAAGAACCGCCTGCAGGAACTGAATGGATTGTCCCCGGGGGGGCAACCTCCTAAACTCTCGGCGTCGAAATCTTCGACGATTCCTCTAATCCCAATACTAGTCCGGTCAAAAACCCGTTGATAGGGGTCTTGATCCGCGTTTTTCTTCCATAAGAGAGGATTGCACCATTTAGTTGTCTAATCTCGGTCATTTTGCCTCTTTCTATGTCTTGGAGCATTGAAGACTTGTTGGCCCCCGTTGATAGCAGGATCGTCCCCCAGAGTTTTCTAGGGTCTCCTACTAGGCTGATGCGCGCGGCGTGACCAACCGATATCCCCTCGTTCATCACTCTAAAAGCGATCTCTCGGATCGCTGCGTTCTTAGCAAGTGCACCGTTGGGTAGTCTAGTTAGAGCTGAGAGCGGATTTATTGCAGCGTTGACTATGGCTTTTGTCCACAGTACTCCTCGAATGTTCGAACTGATCTTCGTCCGGAACCCCGCGTCGTTGAATGCAATCTTGTTGCGGGGGCCGCTTCCTGAGTTTCCTCCATGAAGGTCTCCAATAACGGTCAATCCTTTTCCTGAATGTATCACAGAGCCTGGGCCCCTTAACAACGCCCCTTCCGTAGTCGATCCTGCAAGAATGTGGTTTCTGAAAATAGATTGTAGCGTCTCAACATTGCCCAACCCGTTTTGAAGGCTCAAGATCGTCGTTTCAGGGGATAATATCCCGCGATAGCTTAGCGCCACCGCCTTTGTGTCGTAGGCTTTCACAGTCACGATGAGAATCTGGATTCCAGGCAGCGGGACTGGGCCCCTTCGAACGCGTACATGAACCCTTCTGAATTTTCCATCTATCTCATGAAGGCCTACGCCGTTCTTCTGGATTGCTCGGACAATAGACGGGTCTCGATGTATCAGTGTGACATCGTGGCCAGCTAGCCTCAGTCTTGCACCGAATAGACAGCCAATTGCCCCTGCACCCACAATGCCGAAGTGCAAGTTTCAGGACTTCTGGCGCAAATCCAGCTTATCTCGCTCAGCATCGTCCATTTTGGAAACGTTTTTTTCTTCTGGAAAAGCGCCCCGACGGACTTCTGATGCATATTCCGTAACAGCTTCTTTTATCGTCGAGGTAAGGTCCGTGTATCGCTTCGCGAATTTTGGCACGAACCTTGGATAGAGCCCCAGAATGTCGTGCAAGACCAAAACCTGACCATCGCAGTATCTCCCTGACCCAATGCCAATGGTTGGAACCGAGACTGTATTCGTGATCATTCGGGCCACTTCCTCTGTTATCATCTCAAGAACGATCCCGAACACTCCCGCCTCCTCTAACGACTTGGCGTCTTCGACGAGCTGTTCGCCAGAATCAGCGTTCTTGCCTTGAATTCTATAGCCTCCGTGAAGGGTGGCCGTCTGTGGAGTTATGCCAATATGGCCGAGCACGGGAATACCTGCATTCGAGACCGCCTTGGCCATGTGTGCCATTTCTCTTCCTCCTTCGATCTTGACGGCCTCCATTCTTCCTTCTTTGACGAAACGCCCCGCGTTTCTTATCGCATCTTCTTCCGAGACTTGGAAGCTTAGGAACGGCATATCGCCGATCAGTAGTGAATGGCTCGCGCCTCTTTTGACAGCCTGGCATACTGGAAGAAGTTCTTCTATCGTTACGGGAATAGTCGTGTCGTATCCAAGAACCACCATGCCATAAGAGTCTCCGACAAGGATCGAGTCAACGCCAACTTCATCCGCGATAATTGATGTCGGGTAGTCATATGATGTTACCATCACGATACGCTGATTGTGGCTTTTCATTTTCGAAAAGTCAGCGACGGTTACCTTCTTTCTCTCCCCGCTGGAGGTTCCGCTCAACTCTGTGCCCATCCTTGCATGTAACGGATCATATCCTTCATCACTCTTCTAAGATTCCTCTCGTTGTCAAATTTAGCTACTGTTGCACTCAGTCTGGATCTTGAAAGGGATTTCATTTTCATAGTGACCCGGACCAATTCCGGAACAGCCCTGATTATATTGTCGACAATGGTTATAGTCGCAGCCCGAGCTGTACGCGACATCGGATTGAGGTCTATCGCTATCACCATCTTGCCGGCTCTTCTAAGTGCTTCCGCTCGGTCACCGTCTTCCAACGGGACCAACACGACATCAGCATCCCCAATTCCCCTGGCATCGACAATACGCCTTGCGCTTGCAACCCCTGGTATGCTAAATCTGGTGCTTGGGTTCACCCCAAACACATGGCTTGCGCCGTTCCGCTTGAGCAAAGACGCGATTCCTCGCTCTCGTACCACACTTCCATGAAACAGGTTCACCTCGAGCCCCGCATGGACTGAATGCGCGAGCCTGACCATATCTCGAGGCACAAGGGCAGCAGTGTTGCCGTTAATGGATATGACCGGGTTTCTCGCGCTTAACAGAAGCGCTGCGGCAGCTTTTGCTGCCGCCTGAGAGGATTTCGGAGTGATCTCACCAAACAAGTAATCGAACGCCTCTCCACGCCCGTGGGCGATCAACCCTTGAGGGGCCACAATTCCGGCCTGAAATCCTCGGACCAGGCGTTGTCTGGTCTCAAGCGATCTGAACCGCGGGTGATTGGGTGATATTCTCATAATAGCACAGCGCCATGTTCAGCGATTTTGCTGACAATCGGAGCGAGACCTGCTAGCTTGATAGTCGACTTTGCTTCCGGGACTAGCTCTTTACGAACTACTGTGAAGAGCGATTCTCCAATCATCATCATACTGGACTTGATCCGTCTTCGTTGCATTCTTGAAATGGCTTCACGCAGGCGCGGAGAGATAAGTCCGAGGCAATCTGCGAACCTTCGCGATAATCTGACGAAGGTGTCCGTCTCGGGACTCTTGACCTGAAGAGAGACGAGGCCCTTTGAGCATAGGTTGATTCGTTTTTTCAAGCCAATGTCGGATAGAACGCCCGCTGTTGATATCGGTCCGAACGCTCCCGAAACAACTCTCATCGAAGACGAGGGAATGATCCTTTTGACCTGTGCGAATCCAGGTGCTCCTGGCCGTGTCCGGATCACGAGTCCTCCATAGAAGCCGGACGTAACGGTTCCGAGGCCGGTCCTGTGTTTTACTTCAGCTCTGTGAGCGATCTGTGCAGCCTCGACATTGCTTAGGTTGGAACCGAGCGCCTCGTCGAGAGCGAGTGACAGGCTTAGCGCTCCCGCCCCGCTGGTCCCATAACCGCAACCCATGGGCAGAATGCTTCTGTGAGAGACGGTCACTCGTAATATTTCTGACGATCTTCCCAGGTGCTCAGTAACAACCTCCCGAGATACCACTGGTCGAGCTAGCGGCTTACCATTGAACGAGATCGCAACTTTTGTTCGCGAGGCGGGGCTGATCCTGACCGAAGTCGTTACTCCCTGTTGAAGGTTCACTCCAGCCCCGGTCGATCCGATTTTCAACGGATCTCGAGTGGCGTCGCGTATTCGAAAGAATCCAGTAATCTGGCAGGGAGAGAACGCGTTTCCGGTCCTGACCATCCCAATCGACCTTCCAACTTAACGATCGACTGCTTCACTTGAACATCGGTAGTTCCAAACTATTCTGTGTCCGGCTCTAAAGACAATATAGGGGACTAACCAAGTGAAAGCTCAACGGGTTGTAGCGGATATAGTTGAGAGGTTTGATACTTGCAGGAGGTTTCGCGACAAGGTTGCGGCCTCTCAGTTGCTCTAAACCTAAGTTGTTATTTCCTATTGTTGGGGTATCCCTCGTTGAATGGATGGCTCGCTGGCTCAGCTCAGGTGGAGTCAACGAGATCATCTTGGCAGTCAATCATCTGTCAGACAAGTTGAAGGTAGAGGTCGGTCACAGTCTAGGAGATGTGACCGTGGCGTTTTCCGTCGAGGAGAAGCCCTTGGGAACTGCAGGTCCCATTCGGCTCGCGGCAAATCTTCTGAGTAAGGACGACCCTTTCTTCGTGATAAACGGTGACATTGTAAGCGATATCGACATTAGAAGCATGTTAGAGGTGCACAAAGAGAAGAAGGCGGCCGCGACAATCGCTTTGGTCTCTGTTCCTGACCCTTCTCCCTATGGCTCGGTCTTGACCGATTCCGACGGAGTGGTGAGGAAGTTCGCGGAAAAATCTGGAACTATCTCATCTACGAATCTAGTAAACGCAGGCGTCTACGTGATTAGTCCGAGTGTTGTTGGTCATATCCCAATAGGCCGCCCCGCCAGCCTGGAGAGGGACGTTTTCCCTAGGTTGGCTGAGAATGGAGGGATGCAAGCATGGATCCATAATGGATTCTGGTACGACATTGGGAGAGTTTCAGAATTTGTACGGACCAACAAAGAGCTCTTGGAGAAAGAAGCGCCTGAGGGTGGTCCTACCGTACCTGGTGAGCAGGTCGGGGTGCACATTCTCCGTCCGGCATATGTGGGAGCAAAGTCGCGCCTAGGAGTCGGTGCGAAGGTGGGCCCTTTCACAATTCTAAGCCACAATGTGACTGTCGGAGATGAAGCCATCGTACGGAACTCGATAGTCTTTGAAGAGACCGCAATTGGTGAGAAAACGATTGTCGAAGACGCCGTGATCGGTGAAAGGGTGGTGATCGGTCGAGGGTCGAGAATCGGGCGAGGATCAATAATTGCTGGGCAGTTAAGTATCCCGGAAGGATCGATTGTGCCTCCGGACTCGGTTATCCTGTGCTAGGACTGCAAAGAATGGTGGTTGGCAAATGTTGATGGTACCAAGGCTTTTCGGAACCAACGGGATTAGGGGAATAGCTGGCACAGAGATAAATTCTGACCTTGCCTTCCGTGTCGGTTCAGCCCTTGGAACCCTCTTTCCTAAACAGAAAGTGCTGATAGGTAGAGATGGTCGCCTTTCTAGTCCGATGCTTCTCGAAGGAGTAGCGGCAGGCCTGCTCGCCCGAGGAAACGATGTCGATGATCGTGGTTTGATCACGACCCCCGCATTGGAATTCACGGTGAAAGATACCCCACATTCCGCCGGGATAATGATAACCGCGAGTCACAACCCGCCCGAATATAACGGATTCAAAGTCGTCGATTCTGACGGGATCGAGATCGATCGAGCGAAAGAAGAGGAAATTGAACTGCTAATCCATCGCGACAGATGGCGGGCAAGTTACCCGCCTGGTCGGCGGATTATCAACGAGGGACGAATAGAGTCATATTTCGAGAAACTAGAGGGTCAAGTCCTTGCGAGAGATGCCATCCAGAGTCTGAAGATAGTCATCGATACAGGAAACGGCGTCGCCGCACTCACGACTCCCGCGTTGCTCAGAAAGCTAGGAGCGCGCGTAATTGGTATTAATGATGCGATTGATGGCGACTTCCCGGGTCGAAATTCGGAGCCCCGGCCCGAAAACTTAGGCGCCCTCTCGAAGATCGTGAGAGAGGAAGCGGCCGATTTAGGAATCGCTCACGATGGGGATGGCGACAGAGCGATCTTTGTCGACGAGACAGGTATCGTCCAGCCTGGGGATCGGACTCTCGCACTCGTTGAGGACGAATTGCTAAGAAATCATCCTGGCGCAAAGATTGTAACGCCCATCAACACTTCGATGGTAGTATCGGAGATAGCTAAGAAAAGAAAGGGCAAACTGATCCTCACTAAGGTGGGCAGTATAGAAGTTTCAAGAACGGTCGTAAAGGTGGGGGCATTACTGGGAGGAGAGGAGAACGGTGGGATCTTCTATGCCCCTCATCATCCGGTCAGGGACGGAACGATGGCAGCGGTCCTTGTTGTGAACGCTATCATTAGGAATGGCAGACCATTTTCCAAGTTATTGGATAAGCTTCCAAGGTTTCACATGGCCAAAGAGAAAATCCCGTGCAAGGAAGAAGCAAAGGATCATGCGATCAACATGCTCAAAGCTAGCCTCAAAGGCAGAATATCCAACACTCTTGATGGCATTCGGGTAGATGTTGAGGGACGCGGATGGATTCTAGTTCGGGCCAGCGGCACCGAGCCTTTGCTCAGGCTCTACGCTGAAGCGACAACGGAGGATCAGCTTCGAGAG
>WNGN01018499.1_pt1 | contig 11004 bp, 9 predicted proteins | sample 5400561 | NCBI WGS metagenome assembly WNGN01 (sample SAMN13153379, study PRJNA577476) | soil metagenome | isolation source: 115 cm soil or saprolite under Garry oak tree replicate 2 | place: USA:California | collected 2016-06-15 | reverse complement strand
CGCGCGGGAGCATCCGCTGGCCGGCGTGCTGGGAGTGGACGACACCACGGCCGTCGTGGCGGCGGCGATCGCCGAGCGGCTGAAGCTCCGGGGCAACCCCGTGGCGGCGGCGCTGGCGGCGCGCGACAAGCACCGGCAGCGCGAGCTCCTGGCCCGGACCGCGGGGAGCGTAGCCGTGCCGCGGTTCGCGCTGCATCCAGCCGACGCGGACGCAGCCGCGCTCGCTCGCCTGGTCGAGTACCCTTGCGTCCTCAAGCCGCTGCAACTCTCCGCGTCGCGCGGGGTCATCCGTGCGGATAGTCCGGCCGAGTTCGTCGCGGCGTTTCGAAGAGTCGCCGCGATCCTCGCCGAGCCGGAAGTCGCCGCCTGCGGCGAGTCCGCACGCAGCGTGCTCGTGGAGCAGTTCGTCCCCGGCCCTGAGTTCGCGCTCGAAGGGTTGCTGGTGGGCGGGCGCCTAGCGGTGCTCGCGCTGTTCGACAAACCTGATCCGCTGAACGGACCGTTCTTCGAGGAAACCATTTACGTCACGCCGTCGCGCCTGGCCCTTGCGGCGCAGTGCGAGCTCGCCGCGACGACGCAGGCGGCCGCGACAGCAATGGGCCTGGTGGAGGGGCCGATCCACGCCGAGCTGCGATACAACGAGCGCGGCCCGTGGCTCATCGAGCTGGCCGCCCGTCCGATTGGCGGACGGTGTAGCGCGGCGCTGAGATTCGGGACCGGGGACGAGGGAACGGAAAAGGGTTGGGTCTCCCTCGAGGAGCTGATCATCCGCCACGCGCTCGCGATGGAGCTGCCGACGCTCGAGCGCGAGCGGCAGGCGGCCGGGGTGATGATGATTCCCGTGCCGGGTGCAGGAGAGTTGCGCGAGCTCCGAGGAGTCGAGGCGGCGCGCGCCGTGCCGCTGGTCGAGGACGTCGCCATCACGGCGCACCGCGGGCAGCGTCTGGTGCCGCTGCCCGAGGGCGCGCGCTATCCGGGCTTCATCTTCGCGCGCGGCCCCGGGCCCGCGGAGGTGGAGGCAGCGCTACGCGACGCGCACCGACGTCTGGAGTTTGTGCTGGGGTGATGCTCAGGACGCGACGGCTACACACTCAAGCCAGTTGCGCGGTACCGTGCTGAACCCGGTCTCGTCGAGCGCGCGCCGTAAGCCCTCGCGCAGCGCCTCCGCCCCCTGCTCGAGCGGGACGCCCGGCAAGGCGCCCTCGATGAACAGGGAGAAGCGTCCGATGTCCTCCAGGCTCTCGGGGGTCATCTCGACTCGCACCAGCTCGACCGTGGGCGGGCTGAACCCCTCGTGCTCGCACAAGGTGGCGTACTCGTCGGCCGAGAGGAACGACCGAGCTGTGGCCTTGCCCTCGTGCTGCACCGCGATGCCGTGCTCGCGCAGCACCTGCACGGCGCGCACCACCCAGCGGCGCCAGAAGCCGGTCGTCCCTTCGACGTAGGCGCCGTTGAAGAACGTCGTATTGAACGCGAGCACACCGCCGCGCTTCAGGACTTTGCGGATCTCGGCGATGACTTTGGCTTTGTCGGGGACTAGGTGGATGGCGTTACAGAAGATGACCGCATCGGCCGAGGGGACCAGGCGCGACAGCCATTCCGCGCTCCCCTCCACGAACTCCGCGACGCGCGACCGGATCGCGCGCCGCGCCTTCTCGAGCGCCGATGCCGACGGGTCAATCCCGATGACCCGGCCCTCGCCGCACTGACTCAAGCGGTCAACGATCAGCTGGGTCACGGCCCCCGGCCCACAGCCCAGGTCTACGATCGTACGGCGGCTGGGGCAGATGACGCGCTCGACGATCCAGCGATTCACCTCGGTGAAGAAGGGATGCCGCGTGAACGGCGTAAACGAAAAACGCTCTTCTTCAGCCTCGGTGCGCCACGCCATTCGGCCTCCGCGCTCTGTGACCACAACGTACCGGCGCGCCTAGGGTTGCGCCGGGCTTATACCTCAAACGTATGTGGCACTTTACAATGGCTTCGTCAAGTGGGCAGGGTTAGGCGGTAGGGGCTCACTCAGGGGCTTCGGCCGCCAAATCGTGCACCGTGAGCACCTGCACAATCTTGAGGCGCCGCTTCCCCACCGGCAGGGCGAGGCTCACGGTCTGCCCCCGCTTGCACCCCAGCAGCCCCTTGCCGAGGGGTGACGCGATCGACACCGGAATCTCGTCCCCGTCCTCCTCGCCGCCTTCGATGAACTCGCCCAGGGTGAGAGCGTAAATCTCCTGCTTCTTCGTGTCGAGGTCCTGCACCGTGACGCGGGACCCGAACCCCACGCGGTCACGCGGGATATCGTGCTCCGAAACGGTGGACAGCTTGGACAGGCGCCCGCGGAGATGAGACAGGCGGGCCTGCGCGAACTGCTGCCGCTCGAGCGCCGCTTTGTACTCGGAGTTCTCGCGCAGGTCGCCATGCGCGCGCGCCTTTTCGATTTCCCGTGGCAGGACGAAGTTGATCTCGTGGTTCAACCGCTCGACCTCGGCCTGCAGCTTGTTCCTGAGTTCGTCGATCATAGCGTCCGCGTGAGAAGCTAGGCATTATACTGCGATTGTGCCACTCAACATCCGGACGTATCGCGACCTGACCGAGCCCGATGCGTCGGGCCTCCCGGCGCAGATCGGCGCGCAGCGCCACCGCGTGGCCGCGCGCCTCGCTCAGGTGGGCCGCGTGGTCGCCGTCATGAGCGGCAAAGGGGGTGTCGGAAAGAGCTTCGTCACGGCGCACCTGGCACGCACGGTCGCGCGGGGAGGGCGGGCGGTCGGCGTGCTCGACGCCGACTTGAACGGGCCCACCGCAGCGGGATTGCTCGATGCGGGGCGGGCCTCGCTGGTCGTCGAGGAAGACGCGGTGCTGCCGGCTACGGGCGCGGACGGCGTGCGGCTTGTTTCCATGGACCTGCTGCTCGAGGACGGCCGCCCCCTGGCGTTTCGGGGCCCCGCCGCTGACCGTTTCGTGTGGCGCGGCGCGCTGGAAGCCGCCGCGCTGCGCGAGTTCCTCGCCGACGTGGCCTGGGGGTCACTCGATCTGCTGCTGGTCGACCTGCCGCCCGGGCTGTCGCGCTTCGAGGAGCTCGCGGACCTGCTCGACCGCCCTCCGGCCGTGCTGACCGTGACCATCCCGACACCCGAGTCGCGCGACGCCGTGCGGCGCGCATTGCGCGCGGCGATGGAACGGGGCGCGACCCCTCTCGGCGTCGTGGAGAACATGATGGGGGATCAGTTCCGCGGCGACGCGGCCGAGGTCCTCGCGCGGGAGTTTGGGGTCCCGGTGCTGGCGCGCGTCCCATTTCACCCCCCGGTCGGTGTCTGGGAGACGCTCGCCGCGCGCCTATGAAATTTCTCTGCGTCGAGTGCGACCGGCAGATGGTGTTCGAGGAGCGCCAGCTCCCGGGAGACGGAACTCTGGCCGCGGCCTTCAAGTGCCCGAGCTGCGGCCGGGTGACGGCTCTCCTCACCAACCCATTCGAGACGCAGCTCGTGAGCTCCTTGGGCGTCGTGATCGGCGGGCGGACCGTGCCGGCGCAGCCGCTCGAGACCGTGCGCGGCAACGTCGCCGGCGGGCGACCGGACGCGTTCGACGAAGCGAGCGGGCGGGCGGAGGCGCGGACCGCTGGCCCCAGCTGGTCCGCGGAGGCGCAGCAGCGCCTGTCGCAGGTGCCGGGCTTCGTGCGGGGAATGGTGAAGAAGATCTACGCCGAGTACGCCAAGGATCATGGCATCGCCGAAATCACGCCCGCGGTCATGGATACCGCCCGCGCGGAGCTCGGTCTCGAGGGGATGTGAGTCGCCTCGTGGAGCGGGTCGTCCATGGTCTGCGCGTCGTCATCGACCGCGACCAGTGCGTCGGGTTCGGCGATTGCGTGAAGGAAGCGCCCGAGGGTTTCAAGTTGGACGAAGACTCGATCGCCGCGTTCGTCGAGCCGGAGGCGGACGAAGACTCGATCGCCGCGTTCGTCGAGCCGGAGGCAGTGGAGCGGGAGCGGTTGCTGCGCGCCTGCGATGCTTGCCCCGTCGACGCCATCACGGTGTGGGACGAAACCGGCCGACAAATTGTCCCGAGTAGAGTCGGGATTTAAGACTTGACAGGCCCCGCCGCGCTGGCCATACTCGCGGCGCGTAAGCGAGCCCCGATAATCGGCGGCGGCCTGACGGCCGCTGCGGCCGAGCATAACACCAGGCGTTATCTCGATAGGACCGAACCCGATCCAGGCTCGGGGAGATATTGGTGTGTGCCCGGCATGCACCCTAGCGTCCGAGGTGCCGGTGTACCGCGAGATCTTCGCCCCCGTCGACAATTCGCAGCATTCGGATTGGGCCGTCGACCGGGCGATCGAGTTGTGTCGCGTGTCGCACGGCCGCATCATCGGCAACCACGTGTATGCGGCCCGCCTGCACGACGTCCGCTTTCGCCAGCTCGAGACCGGCCTGCCCGCGCGGTTCCAGACCGCCGAAGAGATCAAGAAACAGCGCAAGATCCACGACAAGCTCATCGAGAAGGGCCTCCAGCTGATCGCGGACAGCTTCCTCGACCGGCTCGGGAAGCACTGCGAGGAAGCCGGGGTGCCGTTGACGCGCCAGCTGCTCGAGGGAATCAACTACGAAGAGATCGTGAACGAGGTGAACCGCGGCGCCGGCCGGCTTCCCGGCTTGATCGGCTTCGATCCCAATCGCGCCGCGGGGTACGACGGCGGCGACAAAGTGCGCGGCGACGTGCAGGTCGGCGCCAACGGGCGGCTGATCGCGGAGGACGAGGATTCGGCGGCGCGGCTCGTGGGATCCTCGGGCCGGCAGTACGACCTGCTGGCGATCGGCGCGCACGGGCTCGGGCGGCAGCCGTTCTCGCAGCTCGGCGGAGTGGTGGCGCGCGTGCTGCGCGAGGTCGAGAAGGACGTGCTGATCGTCCGCGACGACCGGCCGCTTGCGGACGGCCGCTATTTGGTGTGCGTGGACGGCTCCTCCTACAGCTACAAGGCGATGCGCGCCGCGCTCGAGCTGGCCCAGACGTTCGGCGCATCCCTCTACGTCTGCAGCGCGTTCGACGTGGAGTACCACCATGTGGTGTTCCACAACATCAAGGACGTGTTGTCGTACCAGGCGTCCAAAGTCTTCAAGTTCGAGGAGCAGGAAGAGCTGCACAACAACATCATCGACAAGGGGCTGCTGAAGCTCTGCCAGGCGAACCTGAAGCGCGCCGCGGTGATGGCCCAGGAATTCCCGGATGTCCCCATCAAGACGCAGATCCTGATCGGCAAGCCGTTCCAGGTGATCATGCAGTGGGCCGAGGAGATCAAGCCGTCGCTGCTCGTGCTGGCGCGGCACGGGGCCCATCGCATCGAGGGCACGGACCTCGGGTCCCAGGCTGAGAACCTGGCGCGGATCGCCCCCTGCAACACGCTGCTCACCGGGACGGTGGGGATCCGTCCCGAAGACATCCCCTGGATCGAGGAGGACGGCCAGGCGGGGATGCCGTGGGCGCCCGAGGCGGAAGTGCGCATCCTCCGCGTCCCCCCGTTCGCGCAGGGGATCGCGCGCCGCGCCGTGGAGGAGTACGTGCTGGAGCAGACCGGCGGCGCTGAGGCGACGGTCACCAACAAGTGGCTCGACGAGGCGATCCGGAAGCTGCTGCCGACCCACATGCAGCTCATCATGGGGATCGGGACGGCGGAAGAGATCGCGCTCGCGGAGGTGAAGGCGACGGAGCAGCTGAAGGTGACCAAGATCCAGGGTCACGACTCGGACGCCGAGCCGGTCGCGGCCGAGGTGGAGACGAAGTGTCCCGTGACGGGCACCGTGAGCCGCCGGCCGCGCGTCGCGACCGATCCCATCGTCTGGACCGAAGAGGCGTGGCAGCGCCTGCAGCTCGTCCCGCTCGTGGCTCGGCCCCTCGCGCGCAACACCGTGGAGCGCTTTGCCCGCAACCACGACATCTGGCGCGTCACCACCCGCGTGATGGACGACAACAAGCAGCAGATGATCGAGGCGGACGAGTTCGACGTCGAGACGATGATGGTGATGTTCACCGAGTTGCGCGCGAAGCAGATCCGCGCCGCAGCCGAAGGACGGGACGGGTTGACTCCCGAGATGCGCGCGTTCATCGAAGACGCGAAGGCGCAAGGGATCACGCGCTGCCCGATCCGCGATATCGAGGAGAAGATCGGCAAGTGCCCCGCGTCGACTTCAAAGGGGTCAAGCCCGAACAGGCGAAGGAGGCTGTGGAGCGGCTGTTGCAGGAGCAGGCGGGCGACTGACGTGAACTACGTGCCCCACGTCGTCGCGTGGAATCTCACTCGGCGTTGCAACCTCGAGTGCGCCCATTGTTACATCTCGGCGGGACCAGCCGAGCGCGCTACCTCCGAGCTCGACACGGCGACCTGCCGGCGCATCGTGGACGAGCTCCTGGCGGAGAACCCCGCCCCGCTCCTGATCCTGTCGGGCGGCGAGCCGCTGCTCCGGGAGGACCTGACGGAGATCGCGCGCTATGCCTCCGAGCGTGGTGCCACGGTCGTCGTCGGGACGAATGGCACCTTGCTCACCGACGTCCGGATCGCCGCGCTGCAGGATGCGGGCGTGCGCGGCGTCGCGGTAAGCGTGGATTCGCTGCGCCCGTCCTATCATGACAACTTCCGGCACGGTCGGGGCTCGCTCGCCGACACGCAGGGCGCGCTCGCCCGGCTCCGGGAGCGGCGCCTGGATTTCATCATCCAGACCACGGCGACCAAGGGCAACCGCGCCGAGCTCGAGCGCCTCGTTGCCTGGTCCGCCGAGCAAGGGGCCGTGGCGTTCAACTGCTATTTCCTGGTGCCCACCGGGCGCGGCGCCGGGCTCTCCGACCTTCCCCCGGCGGAGTACGAAGCAGTGCTCGCCGACCTGGCGCGGTGGCAGCGCGACTACCGCGGGACCATGCTGGTGCGCTCCAAGTGCGCGCCGCACTTCATGCGGCACGTGCACGCGGCCGATCCCGAGTCGCCGGTGCTCAATTACGAGACGCGTTGCCCGTGCGGCACGCAATACTGCCGCATCACGCCCGACGGCAAGCTCACGCCCTGCCCCTACCTGCTGGAGGTCGCGGGCGATCTTTCCCGGCAGTCGTTCGGCGAGATCTGGCGCGAGGCCCCCCTGTTCCGCCAGCTGCGCGAGGGAACGCTCGGCGGCAAGTGCGGTGTGTGCGAGTACCGCGCGCTGTGCGGCGGATGCCGGGCGCGGGCGTTCGCCACGACCGGCGACGTGCTCGCCGCCGACCCGTCCTGCACATACGAGCCGCGGCTCGGCGCTCCGCTGGTGGAGCCGCAGCGTGCCGTGACGTACGGCGCCGAGTTCCGGCGGGCGCTCGGCTGGAGCCCCGCGGCGCTCGCGCGCCTCGAGCGGATTCCCTCGTTCGTACGCGGCGTGGTGATGCAGCGCGTGGAGGAGTACGCCCGGCGGCAGGGCGGGCGCGAGGTGACCCTGGAGCTCTTGTCCGAGGTGCGGAGCGCGCTACCGGTCGATTTCTCGAAGCGACGGCCGTTCTTCACGGAGGCTGACGGCTGATGGCCGACGGTCTGTTTTTCCTCACTGCCGCCGCCGCCGACAGCGTGCGCGCCTACGGCGAGTTCCCCATCATCGGCGCCCGCGCGGCGGTCTGGATCGCCGCGGAAGTGCACCTCATGTTCGCCGCCTTCGTGCTCGGCGTGCCGATGTTCGCGGTGGTGGCGGAGGCCATCGGGATCTTCGGCAAGGAAGCCCGCTACGACCGGCTCGCGAAGGAGTTCACCCGCCTGCTGCTCGTGGCCTACAGCGCGACCGCGATCTGGGGGGCGATCCTCGTTTTCTTCCTCGCGACCCTGTACCCGCGGTTCTGGGCGTACCTGACGGCCGTGTTCGCGGCCTCCATGTGGGTGTACGCCGGACTGTTCTTCTTCGAATCCTTCACCCTCTACCTCTATTACTACGGGTGGGACCGCTGGAAGTACGGTCGCGCCAAGCTGGTCCACTGGACCCTCGGCATCCTGCTGAACGTCTGGGGCACGATCGTGATGCTGATCGCCAACTCGTGGCTGACGTACATGATGACGCCGCCGCGCGACATCACTTCCACCACGGACCCGAGCAGCATCAAGCTGTGGCACGCCATCGCCAATGCCACCTGGATGCCGATTAACGTCCATCGGCTCATCGCGAACGTCGTGTTCGGCGGCGCCATTGTCGCGGCGTACGCGAGCTACCGCTTCCTCGCCGCCCAAAACGACGAGGAGCGCGCCCACTACGACTGGATGGGCTACGTCGGCAACTTCATCGCGATCTCCGCGTTGATCGTGCTGCCCTTCGCTGGCTACTGGCTGGGCCGCGAGGTGTACCAGTACGACCAGTCGATGGGGATCACCATGATGGGCGGCTTCATGAGCTGGCTGTGGGTGATCCAGGCGTTCCTCATCGCCGTCCTGTTCCTCGCCGGCAACTACTACCTGTGGATCGGCATGGGGCGCATCCCCGGCGCTGAACGGTTCCGCCCCTACATCAAGTACCTGCTAACGGTCCTCGTGCTGGGCGCGATCGTGTGGGGCACGCCGCACACCATGATCGCGGACTCGAAGGAGCTCGCCGCTATGGGTGGCTCACACCACCCGCTGCTCGGCGCCCTCGGCGTCATGAGCGCCAAGAACACGGCGGTCAATCTGATGATCCTGACCACGTTCCTGTCGTTCCTCATGTACCGGCGCGGCAACAAGGAGCTCGTCGTCCCTTGGGCGGAGACGGGGACGCGCATCCAGACGGCGATGTTCGTCATCGCGGCCGGGATCGTGCTGTTCTACGGGATCCGGGGTTACTTCGTCGAAGCGATCGTGCGCATCGGATTCAGCGTCTACCAGGTGCTCGCCGTGTTGAGCTGCATCCTGTTCGTCACCGTGATCGACGTCCTCATGGCGCGGGGCGCTAAGTCCGTGGGGGAGATCCAGTGGGGCAAGATGCCGCCGCGCTCCCAGTATGCGCTCTTCATCCTCGCGGTGACGTTCACCTGGCTCATGGGACTCATGGGCTTTGCCCGCTCCGGGATCCGCCAGTACTGGCACGTGTGGCAGGTGATGGAGGACACGAGCAAGTACGCCGCGACCCCGGCGCTCGGGTACGCGTCGCAGATGATCAGCCTGTGTGTGCTGATCTTCCTCGGTCTCGTGGCGTTCGTCTTCTGGCTCGGCGGGCTCGCCGAGAAGTCGACGTTCGTGTCGTCAGGCGAGGGCGGAGGCCGGCATGTGGGCCACTAACCTCAAGGTCGTCGGCATCGTCCTCGGCACGCTGTTTGTGTATACGGTCATCTGCAACAAGATCCCGCAGATGCAGTCCGAAGTGCCGCAGAAGCTCACGCTCGGTCCCAACGCGACGCCGGAGCAGTTGGTGGCCGCCGGGGAGAAGGTGTTCAACGGCATCGGCGGCTGCGTCGCCTGTCACGGCCTCGGCACCCGCGCCCCGAACCTGCTCACGGACGAGAAGGGAACAGGGCCCATCGGCCAACGCTGCGCCAAGCGCGAGCCGGGGAAGAGCTGCAAGCAGTACCTCTACGAGTCCCTCGATCAGCCTACGGCGTACGTCGTGGCTGGCTACCAGCCCATCATGCCGCAGGTTACGAAGCTGATCCCGCCCGACCAGGTCTGGGCCGTGATCGCGTTCCTCGAGTCGCAGGGAGGCACGGTGGACGTGACGGGGGCCGACATCCAGAAGGCGGCGCCGGCCGGCGGGGGAGGGGCCGCTGCGGCAGGGGGTGGCGGGGGTGGCGGGGGTGGCGGTTTCGCCCATGGGAGCAGCGATCCCAAGGCAATCATCAAAGAGGCCGGGTGCGTCAACTGCCACATGCTCGACGGCCAGGGGGGAGCCCTGGCGCCCGACCTGACCCACGTCGGCTCGCGCCGTGACGCCCAGTCGATCCGGCAGAAGATCGTGGATCCGGGATCGTCGATCACGAAGGGTTTTGAGAACCTTGCCGGCGTGATGCCGAAGAACTTCGCGACGATGATGAGCCCGGCGCAGCTCGACGCGCTGGTACAATACCTCGCGGGGCACAAATGACGCGTTCGCCCAACCTCCGGCGCTACCTGGATCACCCCTTCTGGCAGGCCCTGGGGCTGCTGGTGCTGGCGTATCTCGTCATCGTCTACGGGGTGCCATTGCTGCCAGGCAGCTCGCTCGTTCCGAGCAGCGTCGTGCTGCAGTACATGGTCACGGTGCTAGTCGGCGTGCTGATTTACGTGAGCGACAACGATGAGCGCTGGGCGCTCTTCAAGCAGCCGCTCGTGGCGATGCTGGTCGAGCAGCGACTGCGGCTCGTGCGCATCCTGGTGCTCGCGGTCGTCACGCTGCTCGTCGGCTGGGTCACGTTCGGGCAGGTGCGCACGACGGTCGCGGCGCCCCCCAACCTGCGTTCGATCCATCCGGCGCCGCCCGCCGAGGTCACGTTCCGCGGCAAGACAATGACGCTCACCGGGCTCGAGAATCCGCTGCGGCAGCAGCCCGAGTCGCTCGCCGCGTTTACGGCCTACGGCAAGGAGATCTACTACCAGAACTGCCTGCCCTGTCACGGGGATCACCTGGATGGTCTGGGACACTTCGCGGCCGGTTTCAATCCGCTGCCAGCCAACTTCCAGGACAATGGGACCATCGCCCAGCTCACCGAGAGCTTCGTCTTCTGGCGGGTTGCGAAGGGCGGGCCCGGTCTGCCGCGTGAGGGCACGCCCTGGAACTCGGCGATGCCGCGCTGGGAAGACTTCCTCACGGAGCGCCAGATCTGGGCGGTGATCCTATTCCTGTACGATCAGACCGGGTGGAAGCCGCGGACGTGGGAGAAGGCCGAAGGCGGTGCGAAATGAGGGTCGGACTGATAGGCGCGCTGGCGGTGTTTCTGTCCGTCAGTCCGACTGTGCGACTGTCCGCCCAAGACACCACCGCCGGCAAGACCGTCTACGTGAAATGGTGCGCCGACTGCCACGGGGAAACCGGGGACGGCAAGGGTGCGGCGGCGCTGTACATGTTGCCG
>WNGN01006636.1_pt1 | contig 11008 bp, 11 predicted proteins | sample 5400561 | NCBI WGS metagenome assembly WNGN01 (sample SAMN13153379, study PRJNA577476) | soil metagenome | isolation source: 115 cm soil or saprolite under Garry oak tree replicate 2 | place: USA:California | collected 2016-06-15 | reverse complement strand
TCATCCTCGAGTCGTCGCGGAAGCCGCTGTCTCTCGAGACGCCGATCGGTGAGGACTCGGAGCTCGGCGATTTTCTCGAGGACAAGTCGGCGGAGTCGCCGAACGAGAGCCTGCTGAACCAGGACCTGACCGCGCAGGTGGAGAAGGCGCTCTCGATGCTGTCCCCCAAGGAGAAGGAGATCCTGCGCCTGCGGTTCGGCATCGGCGAGGAAGGCGAGCACACGCTGGAGGAAGTCGGCAAGCGGTTCGCGGTGACGCGCGAGCGGATCCGCCAGATCGAGGCCAAGGCGCTCCGCAAGCTCCGCCACCCCCTGCGCGGCCGAAATCTGAAGGCCTTCGTCGAGGGCTAAGCCGCCCCTACACCGGCATGACGCCGTGCTTGCGCCAGGGTCGGTGCGCGCGTTTCGTCTTCGCCATCTCGAGCGCCCTGATCAACACGGGGCGCGTCTCACGCGGGTCGATGACGTCGTCGATGAGGGCGGCGCCGGCGGCGATGTAGGGGCTGATGAGCTGGCGGAACTGCTCGACCTTCTTCGCGCGCTCGGCGTCCGGCTCGGCGGCGGCGGCGATCTCCTTGCGGAAGACGATGTTGGTCCCGCCCTCCGGCCCCATGACGCTGATCTCGGCCGTCGGCCAGCCCACGATGAGATCAGGCTCGTAGGCGCGGCCGCACATCACGAAGTAGCCGGCGCCGTACGCCTTGCGCATCACCACCGTCAGCTTGGGCACCGTGGCCTCGCTCACCGCATAGAGCATCTTGGCGCCGTGCCGGATGATGCCGGCGCGCTCGACTTTGCTGCCGACCATGAAGCCGGGCACGTCCTGGAAGAACACGAGCGGAATGCCGAACGCGTCGCACAGCATGATGAAGCGCGCGGCCTTGTCGGCGGCGTCGATGTCGAGCGCGCCCCCGAGCACCATCGGCTGGTTGGCGACGACGCCGACGGCACGGCCGTTCAGCCTCGCGAGCGCCACCACGATGTTCTTGGCCCAGCCCGGCTTGATCTCGAAGAGCCGGCCGTGGTCCACCACCGCGCGCAGCACCTTCTTGACGTCGTAGGCGCGGCGCGGGCTGTCGGGCAGGATCGTCAGCAGCGCCTCGTCGCGGCGCTCGGCGGCGTCCTCGCACGCGATCACCGGCGGCGGCTCCTGGTTGTGTGATGGGAAGTACGACAGGTACTCCTTCACCACGCGCAGGCAATGCTCGTCGTCCTCGACCTCGAGGTCGCCCACGCCGGAGATCTCGCAGTGGACCTTGGAGCCGCCCAGCTCCTCGGCGGTGATGTCCTCGCCGACCACCGCCTTGACCAGCGGCGGCCCGCCGAGCGCCATGTTGCTCGTCCCCTTCACCATCGGCACGAAGTCGGCGAGGGCCGGGATGTAGGCGGTGCCGGCGGCGCCGGGGCCCATCATCGCCGCCACCTGCGGCACCACGCCCGACATGATCGACTCCTCGCGGAAGAGCAGGCCCGAGCCGGCGAACCAGCGCGAGCCGATCGCCTCCTGGATCCGCGCGCCCGCGGAGTCGATCAGCCAGATCATCGGGATCCGCTTGGTGTAGGCGATCTCGCGCGCGCGGTTGCACTTCGCCTCGGCGTTGCGGCCCATCGAGCCGGCCATGACCGTGAAGTCGTACGCGATGACGGAGGCCAGCCGCCCGTCGATCTTGCCGAAGCCGGTGAGGACGCCGTCCGCCGGCGTCACCTTGCCCTCCAGCTCGGGGGCGATCCCGGCGTGGGTCGCGTGCACCCCGATCTCGGTGAAGGTGCCGGCATCGAAGAGCCGGTCGATCCGCTCGCGCACCGTCAGCTTGCCGGCGGCGTGCTGCTTGTCGACGGCCGCCTTGCCGCCCATCTGCTCGGCGCGCTCGCGCCGGGCGGCCAGGTCGTCGGCGTGCTCCTTCATCCCCATCCCTAGCGCATCTGTCCCGTCCGGGCCAGGATCCAGGTGTTGATGCCGGTGTCGGGCGGCGAGCCGCTGAGCATCGTCACCATGGTAGCGATCTCGCTGCGATGGTGGGTCGCGTGATTCGCGACGTGCTGCAGGAGCGGCCCGAGCGGCGCGCTGAAGGCCTTGCCCTCCGTGTTCTTGTACGCCACCGCGCGCGAGAGGTCGGCCTCCGTCAGCGCGGCCACGAAGGCTTGCTGCTCGGCCTCGAGCGCGTCCCACTTGGCGCGCACGATGGCCATCGTCGGCAGGTCGGCCCCCGGCAGGTTCGTCGGCGACGTGCCCTTCCAGCGGCTCAGCCACACCCAGTCGGCGCCGTACAGGTGCGCGAACATCCGCGTCACCTTGGAGTGGCTGAACTGCGCGCCGACGTCCCGCGCGCACGCCTGCTCGCCCAGCGCGGCGGCGAAGTCGAAGAGCCGGCGGTTCGCCCAGCGGTGATAGTCGTAGAGATCGCGGATCATCCCCACGCTCATCGTGCCCTCCTCCTCTGATCGCTCATCCAGGCTCATGGCTACTCCAGCACCACCACCGTCTCGCCCTCCTGCACGGTCTGTCCCTCGCGCACCCGGATCTCCTTGACCGCGCCGGCGCGCGGCGCCTCCACCGGGATCTCCATCTTCATCGACTCGAGCACGATCACGGGATCGCCGGCGGCGACCTTGTCGCCGACCTTGGCGGTCACCTGGAACACGACCCCGGTGATGTGCGCCTTGATCTCCTCAGCCATGGAACGCTCCTTGTTCGACCATCTGAGTGTGCACGCGGCCGCGGCGAAAGTCCGCATGCGCGGTGATCGTGCGGAGCAGCGGCAGCGTGGTCTTCACGCCCTCCACCACGCACGCGTCCAGCGCCCGCGCCAGACGCTCGATCGCCTGGGCGCGGTCGGCGCCGCGCGCGATGAGCTTGAAGAGCAGCGCGTCGTAGTGGACGGAGACGACGCTGCCCTCGACCACACCCGACTCGAGCCGGATCCCCTCGCCCCCGGGCAGCGCCAGCCGCGTGATCGTGCCCGGCGAGGGCAGGAAATTCCTGGCCGGGTCCTCCGCGTAGACGCGCACCTCGACGGCGGCGCCGCGCGGCTCGATCGTCTCCTGCGTGAAGGGCAGCGGCTCGCCGGCGGCCACGCGCAGCTGCGCGGCGACGAGGTCGAGGCCGGTGATCTCCTCGGTGACCGGGTGCTCCACCTGCAGCCGCGTGTTCATCTCCAGGAAATAGAAGCCGCCCTGGGCGTCCACGAGGAATTCGAGGGTGCCGGCGTTCACGTAGCCGATGGCGCGCGCGCCCGCGACGGCGGCCTCGGTCAGCCCGCGCCTGATGCGCGCGTCGAGGTTCGGCGCCGGCGATTCCTCGACGAGCTTCTGGTGGCGGCGCTGGATCGAGCACTCGCGCTCGTGCAGGTGCACGACGGTGCCTTTCGTGTCGCCGAAGACCTGCACCTCGACGTGGCGCGGCGCCTCGAGATAGCGCTCGACGTAGACCTGGCCGCTGCCGAACGCGCTCTGCGCGCGCCGGGTCGCCGTGGCGAACGCGCCCGCCAGCTCGCCCGCCGACGCCACCTTCGCCATCCCGATGCCGCCGCCGCCGGCGGCCGCCTTGAGGATGACCGGATAGCCGAGCCCGCCGGCGACGCGCTCGGCGCTCGCGGCGTCCGCGACGGGCTCCGGGCTGCCGGGCACGATCGGCACGCCGGCGGCGGCCATGCGGCGGCGCGCCTCGGGCTTGTCGCCCATCGCGCGGATCGCCTCCGCCGAGGGCCCGATGAACGTGAGCCCGGCCCGAGCGCACGCCTCGGCGAAGCGCCAGCTCTCGGAGAGAAAGCCGTAACCAGGATGTACCGCCTCGGCGCCCGACTCGCGGGCCGCGGCGAGGATTCGCTCGACACTCAGGTACGACTCGCGCGCCGGCGCCGGGCCGAGCAGCACCGCGTGATCCGCGTCCTTCACGTGGGGCGCGTCGCGATCGGCCTCGGAGTAGACGGCGACGGTGCGCAGTCCCAGCGCGCGGCAGCCGCGGACAATGCGACGCGCGATCTCCCCGCGGTTGGCGACGAGGACGGTGCGGAACACGCTCAGGGAGCGGCGGAGACGGGCTCGGTGGAGACCAGGTCGCCGGCGGCGATGCGCCAGCCCGACGTCGTCTGCGTCCAGCGGAGCTGGACGAAGCCGATCGCGCGCGGGCTTTCGATCCGCAGCTTGACCATCTGCTGGCGGCCGATCGCGGCGAGACCGACGACGCGCGTGCTGGTGATCCCGCCCGCGAGGGGGGCGAAGGCTGCGCTCAGCGCGTCGCGCGCCCCGGGCTCGACCCACTCCGCGGCGCCCGCGGCGTCACCCGACTCCAGCGACTCGCGATGGTCGTTCACGGCGGACGCGAGATCGGCGGACAGCGCGGCGGGATCGAAGTCCGGCGGAACCTGGACGAGATCGGGAGCGACGATCTCGGGGGCCACGTCGAGCAGCGCGGGGTCCACGAGCGGCGCCGGCGCGTCGCCCGTGACGCCGCCGGCCTTCTCGAGCGCCGCGAGCAGGCGCCGCGCGCAGTCGACGACGCGCGCGCGGCCGGTGGCGTCGCGCGCGAGCCGGTCGAGCACGATCGCGCCGGCGGCGGCGTGGCGCCGCTCCTCCTCCAGGCAGCGGGTCAGGATGCGCCGGGTCGGCGGCTCGTACACGGCGTTCGTCGACGCGAGGTGACGCGCGTAGACCGTCACGAGGTGCGGCTTGAGCACGGCGTAGACGCCGACGATGCGCTCGAGCGTCTGCCGCGGACCCTCCGGACTCTCGAGCATCTCCGTGAAGGCGACCATCGCGTCGTTCGCCGGCTCCGATTCGTGCGCCGCCGCGCGCAGCTCGGGCAGCCGCCGTCCCCAGAGATCCGCGTGCTGGGCGCAGTCCCACACGTGGCGGCCGAACAGCAGCTTGGCGGGCAGCTCGGGCGTCAGCGCGATCCAGCCGCCGAGCACGCGCATCATGCGCTCCTCGGCGTACCGGTAGTTGCGGATCCGCCGCGCGGAGTCGTCGACGGAGAAGTGGCCGGCGAGGTGGTGGGAGCTCAATACACCTGCGAGCGCTGCGTGCTCTTGATGAGCCGCTCGATCTCCTCGTCGGTGAAGCCCGCGAGCTTGCGCGCCTCCTTGGCGATCGAGATCGGCACCACCTCGTGGTGGCCGTCCTGGCGGCTGCCGCCCAGGTTGAAGCGCTCGTCGATCGTCTCCTGAAACTCGATGGCCTTGCGCCGGCGCTCGGCGTCGCCGCGCGTCAGCTCGTTGAGCCAGCGCGAGCCCATGCGCACGTGCGTGATCTCGTCGGCCAGCACGTAGTCCACCGACGTCTCGATGATCGGATCGCCGATCTTCTGCGCGATGTGAATGAGCTGGTTGAAGACGTCGCACGCCAGGCCCTCGAGACCGCGGTTGACGCCGGCCACGCGGGCGGCGGCGTCTTCCGCGCACGCGCAGCGCCAGAGGATGGTGGACTCCGGGAACTCGCCCACCCGGCCGCCGAGGTGCTCGAGCAGGCCGAGGTAGGTCTCGACGTGGCGCGACTCGTCCCACACCTGCCGCGCCATGTCCAGCGTGAACTCCCACGGCGCCTCCGGGAAGTCGTAGACGGTGCGGCCGGCGCCCTCCATCGCCTGGAGCTCGCCGACCATGATGCCGTGCACGCGCTCGCGAATGGACTCTCGGCTCGCGAGGTCGGGGAACGGCGGCAGACCCTGCTCGACCTTCAGCTCGCCGACCTCGCGCGCACGCATGCGCACGAAGCGGTCCTCGCGCGCGAGCTTGTCGTAGGCGATCGGTCGATCCATGCGTTGGCCTCCGGGGCGAATGAACCGCTGTTCAGCGAGTGTAGCCGATGCGCCGACGGCCCGCAAATCGCGCTCACGCGATCCGCCGCGGCGCCCCCTGGCGCACCGCCTCGAGGAACTGCTGCGCGGCCGGCGACAGCGAGCGCCTCGTGCTCTCGATGAGACTGATCTCGCGGACGAGCATCGGATGCTCGATGACGCGCGCCCGGAGCGCGGCCGCCTGCGTGGCGGCCTCGTCGGCGGCCGAGTACGCGAGCACCGCGACGCCCAGGCCGGCCTTGACGAGCCCGAGCGCCGTGGACACGTAGCTCGCCTCGTAGGCGGGCGCGACCCCTTTGCCGATCGACTCGAACGCCTGGTCGACCAGCGTGCGAACGCTGTATTCGCTGTCCATGAGGATGAGCGGCACCGTCAGCAGATCTTCCAGGCGCACCGCGGCACGCTGCTCGAACGGGTGCCCCGGCGGAAAGACCGCGCTCATCGGGTCGGACAGGAGCGGCGAGCACCGCAGCTCGGGGTCGCGCTTCGTCGGGCTGCCGATCCCGAAGTCGGCTTCGCCCGACTTCACGAGCGCCGTCACGCGCTGCGCGACACCGTCACGCAGCCGCACGACGATGCCGCGGTGGCGGGCTTTGAAGGCCGCGATGATCGCGGGCAGCAGCGTCGACGCCGCGGACGGCAGGGCGGCGACGGTGACGACGCCGCGTCGCCGTCCCGCGACGTCGCGGGCATTGACGGCCACCGCGTCGATCTCGCCCAGCACGCGCGCGACGACCGGCAGAGGAACTCGCGCCCGATCTGCGTCAGCGCCACGGAGCGCGTGGTGCGATCGAGCAGCCGCACGCCGAGCGCCTCCTCGAGATGGCGGATGCGGACGGTGAGCGCGGGCTGCGACATGTTCAGCGCCTTGGCGGCACGGGTGAAGTTTCCGAGACGGGCGACGCCCAGAAACGCCTCGAGCTCACGGAGGGTGAAATTCATAGCGGGACTATATGACTGCAATAACAAATATTCAATTGCCTGAACGCCGGCGGCCGGTGCACTCTCCCGGCGCGCGCTGAGCGGAGCCCCTCGCGCTGAGGAGAACGTGAATGAACGCACGAACGCGCTGGACGGTTTCCTGTCTGCTCGCGATTTTCGCCCTGCTTGCCGTGTGCGGCTCGCCCGGCACCGCCGACGCCCGCATCGTCAGGATCCAGGTCACGGCCACCGAATCGCCGACGTTTGGCGGCTATTCGTGGCCGGGCGTCGGACAGTACGAGAAGGTCGTCGGCAAGGCGTTCGGCGAGGTCGATCCCTTCGACACGAAGAACGCCGTGATCGTGGACATCCAGCTCGCGCCGCGGAACGCCGGCGGCAAGGTCGAGTACTCGTTCGACTTCTACATCCTCAAGCCGATCGACCTCAGTCGCGGCGCGCACAAGGTGATGTACGAGCCGCCGAACCGCGGCGGCAAACGTGGGGAAACTTCGGTCGCATGCCCGGCGGCAACGACCCCGGCTCGGTCACGGACCCGACCGTGCTGGCAAACGCCTTCCTGATGCCGCGCGGCTACACGATGGTGTGGAGCGGCTGGGACAAGGCGGCGGGCACCAGCACTGCGGGCTTCAACACGACGATCACGCTGCCGATCGCCAAGAACGCCGATGGCTCGTCGATCACCGGGCCGGCGTACGAGTACATCGTGATGTCGGGAACGGCCGCGTTCCCGCTCAACTATCCGGCGGCCACGCTCGACAAGAGCAAGGCGACGTTGACCCATCGCGTTCACCTGAACGACGTGCCCGCGGTGATTCCCGCGACGGGTTGGACGTACAACGCGAGCGGAACGACGATCAACCTGGTCCCGGCAGGCTGGGTCGCGAACGACATCTACGAGTTCTCGTACACGGCCAACGACCCGTCCGTGAACGGGCTGGGATTCGCCGCCATCCGGGACTGGAACGCCTGGCTGCGGTACGAGGCGGCCGACGACTTCGGCACGCCCAATCCGTTGAAGGGGGACATCCAGCGGATCTACACGGAAGTCGTCTCGCAGCCCGGACGGAGCCGGGCCGCACCGAGCGCAACCGCCAGGATCATCTCTACGCCGAGGGGGTCTTTCCGTTCGCCAACGTGAAGACACACGATCCGATCACGGGCAAGACAGATAGCCGGTACGCGCGCTGCAAGGAGACCGGCACCTGCCCGTACGGCGTGGAGATCTACTCGGCCAACGAGTACTGGGTGAAGGCCGCCTCGCTCCTGCACACCAATCCTCAGGGCACCAGGGACCTCCACGAGTCGCGGTTCACGCGCAACTACCTGGATCTCCAGCCACCAGCACGGCACCGGCAACAGCGCGTCGAAGGGCAACTGCCAGCAGTTCCTGAATCCGCTGAACTCCGCGCCGGTGCAGCGCGCCCTGTTCGTCGCACTGGACGAGTGGGCGACCGAGCACACGAAGCCGCCGCGCAGCCGGGTGCCGAGGCTTCACGACAAGACCCTGGTGCCGCCGCTGCCGCAGGCGGGCATGGGCTTCCCCAGCATTCCGGGCGTCACCTACGAGCTTCATCCCGAAGACCGACCGCGACGGCAACGACATCGCAGGCGTGCGTCTGGTCGATGTCACCGTGCCGATCGCCACGTATACTGGCTGGGCGCTGCGGGCCGGCCCCCAGGCCAACGACGGCTGCGAGAGCGCGGGCCAGTTCGTCCCGTTCCCGAAGACCAAAGCCGACCGCCTGGCTTCCGGCGATCCGCGCCAGTCGGTCGAGGAGCGCTATCCGACGTTCGAGCAGTACCAGCACCGGGTGGCCCACGCGATCAGGGAGATGGTCGAGGATCGCCTGATGCTGTGCGAGGACACTGCCAGCGAGTACGCGCGACTGATCGCGCTGGGACTGGCCCAGGGCGTGCCCGCGCCGCCGGGCCCGCCGCCCGCCGTGTCCCCGGTGCCGCTCTGCGGCGACAAGAACGAACACCACGGGGACGACAGGGACGACGAGAGAGACGACGACTAGGGCTGCGGCCCGAGGAGAGACGCGCATGAGACATCGAGCGACGTGGTTCATGCTCGTCGTGGTCGCGGTCCTCGCGTGGGCGCCGGCGGCGCACGCCCGCGTGACGAGAATCATCATCGACAAGACCGAGCCCCTGACCGGTCAGAACATTCCCTACGAGAGGCTGACCGGGCGCGCGTTCGGCGAGCTGGATCCGAGCGATCCGCTCAACACGCTCATCACGGACATCGACCTGGCCCCACGGGTCAACGGCAAGGTCGGGTACGTCGCCAGCTTCTTCATCGTCAAGCCTGTCGACATGTCGCGGGCGAGCGGGCTGATGTGGCACGACGTGCCGAACCGCGGCGGCCGGATCACCATCACGCCGGATCTGCGTAACCTGAGCGACGTCGGCTTGAGCAGCGGCTGGCAGGGTGACAACGCCGGCGCGAACCCGGTGACCGCGCCCGCGACGATCGTCCCCGCAAATGCATCGACGCTTGCCCCGGTCACCCCGAGCAGCAATGAGTGGGTGAAGGTGCCGGTGCTCACGGGCGTGACCGGACACATCGTCGGCCGCATCATCAATCGCAGCGGCCTCGGGGCGCAGCCGCTGAACGTGATGGGCAATCCGATTCCGTATTTCCCGGTCGACCCCACGAACAACGCCGGAGCGACGCTGACCACGCACCTGCACGAGACGATCACCGGCATCGTGACCGAGGGATCCACCATCTCGAACAGCGACTGGAACTTCTGCGGCGGTGGCACGTTCGCGGCGCCGACGCCGGTCACCACGCTACCGGTGCGGCTGTGCCTGAAGGACGGCTTCGATGCGACGAAGCTCTACCAACTGGTCTACACCGTCACGGACCCGTACGTCCTGGGCGCGGGCACGGCCGCGTTCCGCGACGTCGCGTCCTTTTTCAGGTATGAGCCCAATGACGACTTCGGCACACCGAACCCGCTCGCGGGCAGCATCAAGTGGGCGATCATTCGTGGGTCGTCGCAGTCCGGCAACTTCACACGGCACTTCATCCATCTCGGCATGAACCAGGACGAACAGGGACGCATCGTCCACGACGGCGCGTGGCCGCTCATCGCGGGTCGTCGCGTCGCCAACAATTCCCGCTGGGGCCAGCCGGATGGCGTGCTCGAGCTCTACCAGATGGGCAGCGAAGGTCCCCAGTGGTGGCACCAGTTCCCCGACACGGTCCGCGGTCTGCACCCGGCGGGCATCCTCGACCGCTGTGAAGCGACCAAGACGTGCCCGAAGATCGTCGAGACGTTCGGCGGCGCCGAGGTGTTTGCGCTGAAGATGACGACCTCCTGGGTCGGCACCTCGGCGAAGAACGACATTCCAGTGCCGAAGAACGTCCGCCGCTACTACCTGCCCAGTTCGACGCACGGCGGCGGCAATGGGACGACCACCGAAAATCCGCCGAAGAACGTCGTCGGGTGCCCCGGCAACAACTGGGGAACAGGTACGTTGCTGGCGAATCCCGTGCCCGCGACCGGGCTGGTCAATCGGATGCGGGTCGCCTTGCGCGACTGGGTGATGCTCGGCGTGGATCCGCCGCCGAGCCAGTGGCCGACGCTGGCGAAGAAGACCCTGGTCGAGCCGACCAAGGCCGCCATGGGATTCCCGAGCGGCGTGCCCGGCATTCCGGATTCGGTCTTCCTGCCGGAGAACTTCATCTTCCCGGTCTTCGATTACGACTGGGGTCCCGAGTTCAACGAGAGCGACGCGACCGGGACCCCGACGAACGCGCCGCCCCCGATCCTGCACGTCATCAAGATGATGGTGCCGCGTGTGGATGCGGACGGCAACGAGCTGGGCGGTGTGCCGACCGTCCAGCGTGACGCGCCGCTCGGCACCTATCTCGGCTGGAACATCACATCGGGTCCGGGCCGCGCGGCCTACGACGGCAGGCCGTTCCACGCCGGACAGGTCTGCAACTACGTGGGCGGCATGGTGCCGTTCTTCAAGACCAAGGCGCAGCGGCTCGCCGCGGGCGATCCGCGCCTGTCGCTGGAAGAGCGCTACGGCACCCACGCCGGGTACGTCGCCGCGGTGACGGCGGCCGCGAACAACGCCTTCAATCAAGGGTACCTGCTCGCGGCAGACCGCGATGCCCTGATCGCGCAAGCGGTCGCGAGCGATGTCTGCAATCAGCCTGGCGACGGCGGGAAGTGCAATCCGGGCCCCTGAGCGCTAGAAGCAGAGACGTCGTCTGGGGGCGCGTGTCGCGCGGCACGCGCCCTCGGTGTCT
>WNGN01010701.1_pt1 | contig 11010 bp, 8 predicted proteins | sample 5400561 | NCBI WGS metagenome assembly WNGN01 (sample SAMN13153379, study PRJNA577476) | soil metagenome | isolation source: 115 cm soil or saprolite under Garry oak tree replicate 2 | place: USA:California | collected 2016-06-15 | reverse complement strand
CGACGTGGATTTTTGCTGGCGGTTGCAACAAGCCGGCAGTGTAATCGCATTCAGCCCTACTGCCATCGTCTGGCACCATCGTCGTTTTACCCTGCGCGCGTTTCGCAAACAACAGGAAGGTTATGGCGAAGCCGAATCGTTGTTGCGGATTCTTCCAATCGATCTATCCCACTCCGCAATCGGAAGTGGCAGCTTATCTCAGCAGTATCGAATGGTTCACGCTCACCGTCTTTCTTTTCGGCGTAGGCGTATTTGTTCCACCGCTGCGAATCGTCCCGTATCTGATGCTCGGCGGCACACTTTGTGTCGCGCTCTCTTATATGGTACGCGCGCGCATCGAGCCGCGCTTCGATACCATTCTTTCCCGCCTGCTGGTGATGTTTCTGGCTTTTGCGCAACCACTCGTCCGGGGTTGGTCGCGTTATTTTACCTGGTTGCATTTCAAACGCACTCCCGGTTCTGTTATCGCGCAACACGAGAAACTTCCCGCCGGTAGGAAATTTGGCGGGAGCTGGGGCCGCCTCGCTTACTGGAACGAGGAAGGCAAGGATCGTCACAACCTCTTACGAGAAATCTTCACGCTTCTTGATCAGGAAAACTGGCGCTACTCGATCGATACCGGCTGGCAGGAATGGGACATCCAGATTTACGGTAATTTCTGGTGGAGCATCATTCTGCGGACGGTTACGGAATATCACGGCGACGGAAAATGCCTGACCCGCGTTCAACTTCGCTACCGTTACGTCACCACCACCGTGATCGTAAATCTCATCGTCCTCACCTTGCTCATCTACCATTTCCTTAAAACTGGGCACGTCCAACTTCTCTTCGCCGTCCCCTACGCACTCTTTGCCTTGTTCCTTTTCCTGAGGGCACGCCGGTTGAAAACGAGGGTGCGGGAGCTGATCGATTTTGCGGCTTATCGGATCAACATGAATCGCATTTTGCGATCGCGTTTTCGCCCCAATCCAACCGCCAGCGCACCGAAGTGAAGGTGCGATTTTGGATCGCGCTCGTCGCGCAATTGGTGCTCTTCGCTTCGCTTAATCTTTTCGACGACTGGACCCTGGAATGGATGCCAGTGTATTTTGTCGCCTGCGCGATTCTGTGCGGCCTCGCTTACTTGTTTGCAGCGACCGAATTTGCCGCGATCAACAAAAACGCAGTCTGGATTTTCTGGCTGGCCACAATCGTACTGCGTTTGCTGGCGATGCCCCAGACACCGGGCAACGAAGTCTGGCGCTTTCAAGCCGACGGAGTAATTCAACGCGCCGGATTCAATCCCTATCAGGTCGCGCCGAATGATTCCCGCGTAGCCGGCAAAATCCCGGAACTTGCGCGCGTCCCGCGGACCGATGAGCCCACCGCCTTCGCACCGGGCGCCGAAGTTTTATTTCGCGCCATCCCTGCGACAAACAGCGCGCTACTCTACAAAATAATTTTTGGCGCTGCCGATTTACTCGCCATCGCGCTCCTTCTTCGGCTGCTTAATAAACAAACTGCCGTCTGGTTCGCCTGGAATCCTCTCGTCGCTTATAGTTTTTTTGGTGCAGCACATTTCGACAGCATCATTTTGCTCGCCATTGTCGCGCTGATTTTCTTCCTCGAACGATTTGAACAAACGGCGCGCTGGAAATTTGCCCTCGGCGCCGCCGTCGCGCTTGGAATTGCCATCGCACTTCGACCGGTCTGCATCGTTTTGTTGATTCCATCTCTTTTTGCCTTGCGTCGCTACTTCATTGCAGTCGCGGCTACCATCGCTTTGCCCGTTCTCGTTGATTGCACGTTTGGGTTTCCCTTTGTGCAAAATCTGTTCGGTGACTTCGGTCATGTCAGTCGGCTCAATGATTTATTTTGGTGGCTGATTGAAGACACGATTTTGCCAAATTGGCATCAGCAATATTATCGCTACGACCTAATCCTTCTGATTGTGTCGGCGCTGATTGGTCTCTTTTTCATGCGCAATTGGCGGCGCGGCATGCTTTGGTCGCTCGGCGCCAGTCTCATTCTCGCGCCGGCCTTAAACGCCTGGTATGTGACTTGGATTCTGCCAGTGGCTACGTGGCGGCGCGCCTTCGCCTGGCATTTTCTGAGTGTCACTATTTTCGCTTACTACCTCTTTTATAACGAGCGCCTTTTCGCTCTCCCCTGGCACGCCGAACCATGGTTGCGAGGCATAATCGTGTTGCCCGTGCTTTTCGCCATGATCGTAATGGTCACGCAGCGCCTTCAGGCTCTAAACGCAGCTAACTCAACACCTCCCTCATCGCCCGTTTAAAATCTTCCGGCAACGGCGCTTCGAAATGCATCCGCCCTTTCGTCCGTGGATGATCAAACGCCAGTTTCCAGGCATGCAACATCTGGCGCGAAAAATCTCCTGCGCGGCGCCCTCCGTAAACAATGTCGCCTAAGATCGGATGTCCAAGATGTTGGAGATGCACACGAATTTGATGCGTCCGGCCACTGTGCAATCGGCATTCGAGCAAGCTCGCGCCGCCTCCGCTGCGCACAACTTTAAAATCCGTTCTCGCTTCTCGCCCACCTTCGCGTGCGATCGCCATTTTCTTGCGATGAACTCGATGACGCGCGATTGCGGCCACAATTGTTCCGGAACCGCGACGCAGCTTCCCGGCGACGAGCGCGAGGTAAATTTTTTCCACTCTGCGCGCCGCGAATTGCCGGGACAGGTCGAGATGTGCGAAATCATTCTTTGCCACTACCAGGCAGCCGCTTGTTTCCTTATCAAGCCGATGAACAATGCCCGGCCGTTCCTTGCCGCCGATGCCGGAAAGATTTTTGCAATGCGACAGCAAGGCATTAACCAGTGTGCCGCGTTTCCGTCCAGCGCCCGGATGAACCGAAATTCCCGCCGGTTTGTTTATAACAATCAAGTCGTCGTCTTCGAACAGAACGAAGAGCGCGACCTTTTCTGGGACCAGGTCAATTGGTTGAACCGGTGGTTCCACCATGGCAATGCGGTCACCCGCGTGAACGATGTCGCGTGCGCGCGGCGCACCGCCATTTACCGTCACGAAACCCTCCCGGATAAGGGCTTGAATTCGAGAGCGAGAAAGCTCGGGAGCGGAGTCTGCGAGAAACCGATCCAGGCGGGTGCCCGCATCCGTTGCTTTAACGATAAGCTCGCGGCCGTTTTCCTGTGTCATTGACGATGTTACTATCGCAAAAATGAGCGATCCGAACACGATTTCGTGTCCCAGATGCGGTTTGCCTGTGGATATCGGTGATGCCGAACCGCTTTCGCGCGTGCCTTGTCCAGCTTGTGGCGAACGAGTCAGGATCGCGCGTTCCTTCAATCATTTCGAGCTGCACGAGACCCTCGGAACCGGCGGAATGGGGACAGTTTATAGAGCGCGCGACACCCAACTCGACCGCGATGTCGCGCTGAAACTTTTGCGCAAAGATCTGGGCCCAGAATACGCCAATCAATTGCAGCAGGAGGCCCGGATCACCGCTTCGGTCAATCATCCGCATGTAGTCCAGGTGTTTTCCTTCGGACACGATCACGATCAATACTATCTCGTGATGGAACTGGTCGACCGCGGGACGCTTGACGACCTCATGGCCGAACAAAAAAAAATTCCCGAAGCAGATGTGTTGCGCACAGGGATCGAAGTCGCCCGCGGACTACGCGCGGCTTATCAAAAAGGATTGATCCATCGCGACGTCAAACCGGCCAATATTTTGTTCAACGAGGAGGGGATGGCGAAGATCAGCGATTTCGGTCTGGCGGGCATCGTCGAGCCGCAGACGCAAACCAGCGGCGCCATCTGGGGCACGCCTTATTACATCGCACCGGAGCGATTGAATAATCAGCCGGAAGATTTTCGCAGCGATATTTACAGTCTCGGCGCCACCCTTTTTCACGCAGTGGCGGGCCGGCCACCTTTCGATGGCGAAACCATGTCGGCCTCCGAACTGCGCGCGTTGAAGAACAATCCGTTGAAACTAAAAGACGTTGCGCCGGAAGTCTCGCGGCCGACCGCTAGTGTCATCGCAGGGATGATCGCGCCCGACCCGCATTTGCGTTTCGCCTCATACGATGCGCTCATCCTCGCCCTCAAGAAATCGGAACGCATCCTTCACGGTGAACCGGAACCATGGAGCGCGAAAGCGGCCTTGTTCATCGCCGCTGCTACACTCATTGCTCTAATATTTCTCGGTTGGATTTTCTTCAGCCGTCATCGAGAGCCGGCGAACGTTACGGCGTCGGCCAGCGCCACTCCGGCCTTCGATGTTAACCGAGAGTTTGATGATGGACGCCAGCAAATAATCGACGGTAAATACCCGGCGGCACGCGCCACCTTCGCGCGTCTGGCTTCGGAAACCAAAAACAAACAACCGATTTACGACTGGGCTTTGCTCAATCAGGCTGCTGCGGCTTTGCTTGATCAGCAGGAATCGCAAATGCATCAGGCCTTGCAGGAAGTGGAAAATGCGGGCAGCGGCGGTTTTGCCGATCCGAAGCTAGGGGCATTTCTTCTCGATACCGCACGACGGGCCAATATGCGCAGTGCCATCGTGCTGTCCGATGTTCCCGATCACGCAGCGAAGCCCTTCGCGTTATTTTTGCTGGGATTGACCGATGTCCAGCTTGGACGATTCAACGATGCAAGAGCGCTATTAGAGGCATTCATTTTATCGCAACCCAGGGGAAGCTTGTCCTGGTCAGTCAAAAGCCCTGCGGAAATCAGGAGCGCGCTGGAAAAATTGCGCGCGTTGAAATTACAGAAACCAACCGCAATTTCGGCCGAGGCCCTGTTAGCGGAGCGAACGTTGGCCAACCGGCTCGGTGAGGCGCAGGAAAAACAGCATCAGGTTTTGATCGCGCGCGAAATGCCACGATGGAACGCAGCGCTGGAATCCTATCGGCGATTCGCTGCCATTTACGATTTCAACGGAGCCGCCAATGCAATTAGAAGAGTGAGACTGACGGAGCCGTCGCTGAGAGAGACGCAACGCAATTATCAAAATGCGGCCGACTGGCTGGCACAATGGAAGGCAACGCTGATTAACGATTTGAATGCCTACAGCTATAACGGAGCCGTGGTTGCGAGCGATACCCAATACAACGGAATCGCCGGCGCGACCGCGGCCAAGCTGAAAATGAAAGTTCCTTATGGTTCCGCTGAAACCGGCTGGCTAAAAGTGCCCGCTGCAACTCTTGTGACCGTCTCGAGTTCCTTCGCCACCGACGCTGATCGGCAATGGCGGTGCGGCGTCTTTGCCTGGGCGGTCGGGCAGACCAACGCCGCGCGGCAACTCTTCGATGCAGCTTGCTCAGCTAAGCCATCTTACAAAGAAGCACGCAAGTTTTTTGACCAGACGGAACCGTAAATTACTGTTGAGATACCCTCATCCTGACCTTCTCCCAATGGGAAAAGGAAGCCTTTTTCCGAGCATAGGGCAAGCAGACCTCCTCTCCCTCGGGGAGAGGATTGAGGGGAGGGTAGCTTTTCGACAGTCTGTTAAAACACTGGCAGGCCACCTGCTCAAACTAGATGTGTGCGCATCGCTTGCTGTTGTTTCTTCCTCGCTCTTAGCCTGACCACGGCGGCCATGTTGCCGCTTACGACGAGCGACCTCAGCCTCATGCTCCGCGCGGGTTATTCCGTGCCGACGATTGAGGCAGAACTTGCCACCCGCCATTTCGCCGACCAGCTCGATGAAGCCAGGCGCAGTCAGCTAATCAAGGCCGGCGCCACCACTCAGTTACTGGACGCAATTGAGAGCGGAAAATTTGCCGTCCCGAAAGACGAGCTGGAAAAATCTCGCCGGAAAATGGAAGATCAGGCGCACGACAGGGCACTCCTGGCCGAGCAAGCGAAAAGAAACGATACTCTTTACCAAAACCAATTGCTGAAACAGCGAGCGCGGGTGGTTACGCAGGGTTCCGCGGATGCCATTGCTGGCGCAGCCAAAGGCAATCTGGTTCGCCTTCAAAACGGCAACTTAGTCTCCTGTTACGACGAGGAACTCGCGCCGAAGCACATCTATGGTCTTTATTTCTCAGCTCACTGGTGCGGACCTTGCCGGAAGTTCACACCCCAGTTGGTCGCCTACTATAATCAGATCGCGCACGACCATCCCGAGTTCGAAATCATTTTCGTGAGCGCCGATAAATCGGCCGACGGCATGGCGACTTACATGCGTGCGACCGGCATGCCCTGGCCTGCAATCGAATACAGCAAGCTCGCCAGCGTTCCCGCTTTGCAAAAATACGCGGGCAAGGGCATCCCCGATCTCGTTATTGTCGATGCCAGCGGCAAAGTGCTGGCCGACAGTTTTGTCAGCGGCAAATATGTTGGACCAGCAAAAGTCCTTGACGACTTGAGTACGATTTTCGCGCGCAGTAATGCCCCGCAAGTGGCGGCCAATCGCTAACGAGACTCGGACAGCCTTTCGTCATCCTCGAATCGCGAAAAACGCCAGCTAGCTCAGCCTCAACTCTTGGTGCGTCTCTGCTTGGACAAATCCAATGCGATACGAGCGATGCTGTAGAATAACATCAGTGCAGCGATGGGAACCAGCCAAATACCCAGTCCCGGGTCTCCGCCGTAACTAACGACTCCTCCGAGAAAGAAGCCCAATGGGAAAAGGAGCCCGGCCCAAATCAGACAGAACGACACTCCGGGCCGGAGTTCACACCGCTCGACATTTCGCGCGGTCAATCCGGCAACGATATTGACCAGCGCCAAGGCGGTGCCGTGAGCATGCGCCAGAGTAAACATCAGCCGACGCATCTCGTTTCCGACATCAACGTACCAACCGATTTTGAATCCGTGCAACGTCTCGAGCAAGCCACCTAACGATAAAAAGACAAGTAGCGACCACCAGCCGAAACGCAGATTGCGATCGCAGTTATGCCCGATTGAGGGCCGGCGGTCGGATGGACGCATCATTCAGCGAGAATAATCGGTTTGTCGTCGCGCTCGCTTCGGAGTCGCTGGAAGATATCCTGCCTAAAATGTCCGTCGGCATCCAGCACCGTCTCCGGTTGGTAAGTTGCATTGGGGTCACGGATTTCGCGCAGCCATTTTTCATAGGCGTGCGCGGTTACTTCACTGATTAAATCGTCGGCGGCGGTATAGGTAAAGGAAAAGTCAGAAAATCCGGGCAAAGTCTGGAGCGATTTCCAGGCATCAAATCGCACCGCGGCGTAAGGATCACTCATGCTGTATATCAGATAGGGATAGATCCAGTCGCGCCCTGCAGTTTTTTGCGCGCTCTCCCAACCCATTCCCCAGGCTATGAGCGCGCGCTGCCCGGCGTCGCCTTTCACAGTCCATTGCACCGCAGCAGCGATGTTTTGATCGTCGGACGAAAGCTGTGGCATGGGCTGGTGGTACCACGCCTCCAGTTTCTGCGCGGTCCAGGCAAGGGTCTGGTTGAGATGACAAAGATTGCACGCGTTCGGCCGCCCATAATTGATGCTTTCCATCACCGTAGGCGAAGAAACCTGGTGGCTGCGCATCGCGTGCAGCAAACCAAACGTCGTGCGAGGCATGTGACAGTTGTAACACCGGCTCCCGCTTGAATCAGCAACATGGTGGGTGTGCCCGCTAATGTTCGTTGCCATCGTTTGGTGGCATTGCAAACACGCCGCGTCAGAATCCATCTTCGGTTTCAGCTGGGCGGTACGCACCCATTTTTCCAGACTGGTTTGACCAGGGGAATCGAGATGCATTTCGTGGCAGGAAATGCAGGAGAATTCTCCGCCCCGAAAACAGGGCGACGCTTGCACGCCGTTAAACTCTCTGCCCGTCACCCGAACCATGCCGTCGTCCCAGAATCGACTCCTAAAAAAATCCGGCTCAGTCCGGCGGATGAAATCCTTCTCCCGGGTGTGATCTGCCGTCTGTGGTCGAACGACGAAACGTTGAGCGAGATCGTGCGCCCCCGGACGAAAGGCACTGCCATGGCGATTAAAATTAATTTTGTCTGACATGTTGTTGAATGCCCAGACGCTGTGGCATTGGCCGCAATCGAGTGCCGAATCGGGTGCTTTTAAACGAGCCGGATTTTTAATTATCGGATCGGTTTTCGTTGTGAGATGAAGTTTGAAGCGGCGGATTGGATTGCGATTGCGTTCGGTGTGCTCGCGTCCCTCGCTGTGACAGGCTTCGCACGCGACGCCGAACTCAGCGACATGCGAATCCCATCTGTTGCCTTCGACAAAACGCGATTGTCCCTGCGTGACATGGCAATCCATACAGGCGCCGTTCCATGCACCGAGAGAATAATATTCTTTTAGATTGGGCGGAATCAGGAACGTCTGCGTCACCGGCGCCCACATTTTTTCCGCGACGATGTAAGCGAAAGGAAGTTGTTGCAAAGTCCGCCCGTGTCCCGTCTCCAACCACGGAATTTGCAATGTATGCGAACCCGTGAGCAGAACGACTTGTTGCCGTTCGCGGTAGGTACCGTCTTCTGCTCGCACCCGAATAAAGAACTTGTCGCCTCGGCGTTCTCCCTTGTACTCGCGGCCGTCGAAAGTGAGATCAAGTTTGCTCATGTCATCGGGAAGAGAGGTCGGCGTTGCGACCTGCGTCATGGTGCGATGAAACGACCCGTGCCAGCTTGTGTAATTCTCGACGTGACACGCTCGACACGCGCTTGATGTCGCGTAACCGGGAATCCCCGATTGGATTGGCCGATTCTCCGGCGGTAGCGCCTCGGTTCGAAAGTCACGGAGCGAAATCGAGGTGAGGATGCCCGCGCCTGCAATGGTCGCGCTAATGAAGAACCCATGCCACCACACTGGTGATTGCTTCGACATCGCTCGCAGCGATATTAGAGGAAGCACCGAGGCGGGTAAACTATTTGCAGCCGTGCGACTTGCGGCATTCCGCCTGGCGAGTTAACATTTTTGCGTTGCACCTGCAACACTGAATTGTTGAGGCGAAATCTGTAAGGTCGATTTACGGATGAAACCGTGGGTGAACGAATCGCGGTTTCGAGAGTCAGATTTACACGAATGGTTCCGATGTTACGTTCATCGGGCGTACCTTTTCCGCCCGCGCAAAATTAATGGAACAAACCCCGCCATTTCCTTCACCGGAAGAACTGAAATCGAAGCTAGCTGAGTTTATGAAATCAAACTTCGGCGATCGAGTGGCTTTTACCACCCTCACCCAGCCGGATACGGTCGAGGCCGGGAACGATGAGAAAAGCCCGCCGGAAGAGGCGAAGGAATTCGAATTTCACTTTTTGCCGCGCGACATCAAAGCGCACCTCGATCGTTTTGTGATCAAACAAGACGAAGCGAAAAAGGTACTCTCGATCGCAGTCTGCGATCATTACAATCACGTCAATCACGTCCGACAGCTGGAGAGGGAAAATGCCAATGGCGCAGTCGAGACGGAATACGCCAAGCAAAATGTTATTCTCGTCGGCCCGACCGGAGTGGGAAAAACGTATCTGATCAAACACATCGCTGATCTGATCAAGGTCCCTTTCGTTAAGGCGGATGCGACGAAGTTTAGCGAAACCGGTTACGTTGGCGGTGACGTGGAAGATTTGGTGCGCGAACTGGTGCACAAAGCCGATGGCGACGTGAATCGGGCGCAGTTCGGGATCATTTACATCGACGAAATCGACAAGATTGCTTCGGCCGGCAACATGATCGGGCGCGATGTCAGCGGTCGTGGTGTGCAAACGACATTGCTGAAATTAATGGAAGAAACCGAAGTGCCATTGCGCAGCGCGATGGATTTGCAGGGACAGATTCAAGCGGCCTTGGAATTTCAAAGGCGCGGCAAATCGAGCCGGCAAACCATCAACACCCGCCATATCCTATTTGTCGTTAGCGGCGCATTCGAGCGTTTGAAAGAACAGGTTTCGCGTCGAGTCAAAGGCCAGATCGGATTCAGCGCCGAACCGATCCGCGTAATGGATAACGAGCTTTTCCAATTCGTTACCACGCAGGATTTCATCGAGTTCGGGTTTGAACCGGAATTCATCGGCCGTCTGCCGGTGCGCGTTGTTTGCGAAGAATTGAGCGCGGATGATCTCTTCAGCATCATGAAGTATTCGGAAGGTAGTTTGCTGCGGCAATACGAACGCGCTTTTCGTGCTTATGGTATCGCCATCAGTTTCGAGGATGAGGCGCTGCGCTTAATGGCGCAGGCTGCGGCGACGGAGAAAACTGGCGCCCGCGGCTTGCTGACGGTGTGGGAAAAACTATTTCGCGATTTTAAATTTTATCTCGCCGGCTCCGGCATCAGCCAACTGCGGGTCACGGCCGAACTAGTGCACGAACCGAAACGCGTTCTCGATCGCCTGCTGGCCGAAGGTCACAAACACGAGGCGGTCGTACTCGATCAACAGATTGATGTCTTCAGCGAATCATTTCGGCGGCAACACGATGTGGAAATCGCGTTTGAAGAGGCGGCGCGGCGCCGGCTGGTCGAACGTGCGCAAACCGAAAAAATGTCGATGGCGGATTTGACGGCGCATCTATTTCGCGATTTTCATTTTGGATTGAATTTGGTGCGCAAAAATTCTGGACAGAATAAGTTTACCCTGCCGCTTTCGGCGGTGGACGCGCCGGACAAATTTCTCAGCGATCTGGTGGTGCAATCCTATTATCCTGCACGCCAAACGAACGAAGTCGGATGAAACGCTCGCTTCTTTTTGCAGGCATCATCGCGGTCGCGGTTGCGGCGGTTGCGAGCATTTCACACGCCGGCGGATGGCTCGCCGGAGTTGAGCTGCCGCTGAGAAACTGGATGGAGAAATTGAACGGGCCAGCCCGCGATCTTGGCAAGATTTGGCAATACAGCCTGATCATTCTCCTCGGTTTCGCCACAGCATGGATCACGATCACGAGCGCTCGAAGGCATGGCGTCGCCCTGCTCGGTCTCGCGGTAATTGCGGAGCTTCTGACGCTCACTTGGGTTCTGTCGCTCTATCACATTTTCTTTGCCCCGCTATCCTGCATTCTCGCTGTCATCCTCGGTTACGGCGGGGCGCTAGTCTACCTTGCAATTG
>WNGN01009712.1_pt1 | contig 11015 bp, 10 predicted proteins | sample 5400561 | NCBI WGS metagenome assembly WNGN01 (sample SAMN13153379, study PRJNA577476) | soil metagenome | isolation source: 115 cm soil or saprolite under Garry oak tree replicate 2 | place: USA:California | collected 2016-06-15 | reverse complement strand
GGGAAGACGCTGCACGCATTCGGCGGATTCCGCTTCGCGGTGTATCCGCGCCGCGGCGGTCGCACCCCCGAACTCGAGGACCGCGACACGCTGGAGTGGATGGGCCGCTTCATCGGCCGCATTCACGCAGTCGGCGCGACGCGGTCGTTTGCCGGGCGACCGGTGCTCGATGTCGAGAGCTTCGGCCGGGAGCCGCGCGACTGGCTGCTTGCGCACGATTTCATTCCCGCGGACTTGCTGGAGGCGTGGAAGAGCGCGGCCGACATGGCGCTCGCTGCCGTCGCGCGCTGCTACGAGCGCGCAGGCGACGTGCGCGCGCTGCGCCTTCACGGCGATTGTCACGCGGGCAACGTCTTGTGGACCGACGAGGGCCCGCACTTCGTCGATTTCGACGACTGCCGCTCAGGGCCGGCGATCCAGGACCTGTGGATGCTGCTCTCGGGCGGCCGAGCCACCATGACACGGCAGCTTGGGGATGTACTCACAGGCTATGAGGACTTCCACGAATTCGATCCGCGCGAGCTGCACCTGCTGGAGGCACTGCGCACCCTGCGCCTCATCCACTATTCGGCGTGGCTCGCAAGGCGCTGGGACGATCCCGCCTTTCCTGCCGCGTTTCCGTGGTTCAACACGCAACGCTACTGGCAGGACAGGATTCTCGAATTGAAAGAGCAGATCGCTCTGATGGAAGAAGAGCCGATTCGCGCATGAGCAGGAAGTCGAGCGCCGCGCGCCGAAAACAGGACCATCAACTCAATGCCGCGCCGACCGCGTTGACATAAATCGCATAGATGGATGTGCTGCCCGTCATGAACAACCGGTTGCGCTTCGTGCCACCGAAGCATAGGTTGGCGACGACCTCCGGCGTATGAAGGAACGCCAGCAGTTCGCCGCTCGGTGCATGCACCCGCACACCGTTGGTGTCCGGTCCACCCCAGCCCCAGCCGCACCAGACCCTGCCGTCGCTGTCGCAACGGACGCCGTCCGTGAACCCGGGCTTGAAATCTGCAAACACCTTGCCGTTGCTCACGGCCGTTCCATTCTTGACCACGTCGAAAACAATGATATTGGCGGGGTATGGCCCATCGGTCGCACCGGTATCCACGACGTAGACCCTCTTGAAGTCAGGGGAGAAGCAGATGCCGTTCGGCCGACGCATCGGCCCTTCGGCGATTATCGAAAGCTTGCCCGTGTTGGCATCGAATCGATAGACGCGAGTAGGCAGCTCGAATTCGGCCTTGTGCCCTTCGTACGGGCCGAGGATCCCGTATCCAGGATCGGTGAACCAGACTGAACCGTCTCGGTGGACTGCCGCATCATTGGGGGCGTTGAGCTTCTTGCCCTCGTAGTTGTCGGCGAGGATGGTCCACGTGCCGTCGTACTCGCGGCGGCGCACCCGGCGGGTATCGTGCTCCATGGCAATCAGTCGGCCCTGGTTATCGCGCGTGTGCCCGTTCGAATAGCCCGATTCGGTCTGGAAAACACTCACGTGCCCGTCGTCCTCGGACCAGCGGAGGACGCGGTGATTCGGTATGTCGCTCCACAGCAGGCAGCCCCAGTCCCCCATCCAGACCGGGCCTTCGCACCAGAGCGCCTTGTCGTTGCCCATTCCATGCCAGATGCGCTGGAGGGTCGCGTTGCCCTGCCGTCCGGTGAACCGCTTATCAATGACTTCAAATGCTGGCTCGGGATAGGTGACAGTTTCGTTACCGGTCCAATCCCGGTCTCGGCCGAACTTGTCCGCTCCATGAGCACTCGTGGCCATAGCGGCGGTAGTGGCCGCCGCTGCCGTCAAAAACTCTCGCCTACCTTTGTCCATTTGTGATCTCCTCCAAACGTTGATTGCTTCGTTGAGAAAATATCAAAAGCTAGCTCATCGTTCGCTAGCCCTGCGAGGAATAGCCGCCATCGACCGGGATGGCCGTGCCGGTGACGAAATCGGAGGCGGCCGAGCATAGGAACACCGCGACACCGGCGAGGTCCGCCGGCTCGCCCCAGCGCCCGGCGGGCGTGCGCGACAGCACGCGTTCATCGAGGCCTTCGAGCTCTTCGCGCGCCCTGCGAGTGAGCGCCGTGTCGATCCAGCCGGGAAGAACGGCATTTACCTGGATGTTGTCCTTCGCCCACGCGGTGGCGAGCGAGCGCGTCAGCTGCACGATGGCGCCTTTGCTCGCGCCGTAGGGTGCGAGGTAGCCGCCGCCGAAGATAGACATCATCGAGCCGATGTTGACCACCTTGCCGCGCCCGCCGCGCTTGAGGTGCGGGTACGCGGCCTGCGAGGCGACGAAGGCGCTGGTGAGATTGGTGTCCATCACCTGGTGCCATTCCGCCAGCGTGTAGTCCTGCGGCGCCTTGCGGATGCTGATGCCGGCGTTGTTGACCAGGATGTCTAGTCGGCCGAGCTTTTGCGCCGCCTCCTCCACCATGGCGCGAGTCGAGTTTTCATCCTGCAGATCGACCTTCACGGCAATCGCCGTGACGCCAAGAGACTTCAATGCGGCGATTGCGCTTGCATTCTTCTTGTCATCGCGCCCCGCGACGGCGATCGACGCGCCGGCCTGCGCCAGGCCCTTCGCCATTCCAAAGCCGATCCCGCCGTTGCCGCCCGTCACCAGCGCGGCCTTGCCCTTCAGGTCGAATGGTGTCATGCGCCGATCATGCAGGGGGCAGCGACGCCCTATTTGGCCAGGCGCCGGGCGACCTTCATGCGCTGCACCGAATCCCCGGCGAGATGGCTCCAGATGAAGGAGTCACGCACCAGCTTGTCGGCGCGGCGGTCCATCGAGCACAGCGCGCCGCCGCGGATCTCCATGTTCAGCTCGGTTACCTGCTGGATCACGTCGGTAGAGAAATTCATCGCCAGGCCCGGGTTGGTCGAGTGCATCCTCTGATCGTGCTCCCAGGCCACGCGCAGCACGAACGAACGCAGCGCCTCGGTGAGCATGTGCATGCGGTTCAACTTCAACTGGACGAGTTGCTGCTCGAACAGCACCCTCCCGCCCTGGACGCAAGTGCGCGCGTGCGCGAGTGCCTGCTCGCACGCGTCCTCGCACACGCCGAGCGCATTGGCGGCAAGCTCGAGATCGCCGAAGATATCTCCTCCGGTACGATCGCCGCCGCGGCTCTTCATGTCCGAGGCGTTGGCCTGCCCGACGACGTTGGCGTGTGGCACACGGGCGTTCTCGAAAATCATCTCGCCGTTCTGATAGAACCGCCAGCCGCTCTTGTTGAACACCTTGCCGATGCGGAATCCGGGCGTATCGCGCGGCACCATGAACATGGTGGTGCCTTCGCGCAAGGGGACGTCGGGGTTGGTGCGCGCGTCGATGAAAAAGAGCTTCCCGACGGTCGCGTTGGCGATGAAGCATTTCTCGCCGTTCAGGATCCACTCGTCGCCTTTGCGTTCCGCGCGAAGCTTGAGGCCCGCTTTGGGATCGTCCGCGGGCGGCAGGCGGTTGTCGGAGCCGGCGTTCGGCTCGCTGATGCCCTTGCCCAGGAGAAAAGTGTCGTCGGCGAGAAACGGTTTGAGAAACCGCTCCTTCTGCTCATCGGTGCAAACCGCCGCGATCAGGTGGCTCCACTTCCAGCACTGGCTGAAGGTCTTGGAGATGGCGCTGTCGGCCTTGGCGAGCTCCACCATCACCAGCGCCTGCGTCACGAAGTCGGTTCCCTGCCCGCCCCACTCCTTGGGAACCGCCATCGTGCGAAAGCCGAGCCTGGATCCCTTCTTGATGATCTCCCAGTCGAAAGCCTCGCGCGGATGGCGGATCGCGTCGCGCGCGAGCGATATCGGACGGATCTCCTCCAGCGCGAACTTGCGCGCCTTCATCTGCCAGGCGCGCTGCTCTTCGTTCAGGGAAAAGTCCATGTCGAGTCCCTCAGATAGATTCCGCGACGCGAACGCGTGGGGCGGGCTCGCGCCAGTATCCCGCCAGCGCTTCGGCGATGCGGAGCTTCGCATCGCTGTTGCCGCTTCCGGAATGCAGGCAGACGAGCGCATCGTGAACGTATTTCTGCAAAGGCATGTCGCGCATCACGCCCATTGCGCCGAAGCATTCCGCGGCATCCTTCACCGCGTGGTAGATCGCCTCCGAGGTAAACACCTTGGCGACGCTCTGAAGCGGCAGGTCGGCAAGGCTGCGGTCGGCGACGGCTTCAGGATGGTCGCAGGACCAGGCGGCCTGCCAGACGATACTGCGCGCCACTTCGAGCCGGATCGCGATCTCGGCGAGCTTCGCTCCGATCGCCTGGTGCTCGACGATGCGCCGCCCGCCCTGGACGCGCAGTTTCGCGTAGTCGAGCGCCGCTTCGTAGGCAGCGCGGCCGATGCCGAGGTTCAGGGCCTGGAACCAGCCGCGCCCTTCCGTCGTTTCCACCTCCTGCCCCGTGAAACCAGCGCTCGGCCGTATCGTGTTCGCGCACGCTGAGACCGGGAGTATCGCGCGGCACCAGCAGCGTACTCACGCCGCCCGCGCCGGTGCGCGCCTGCACGGCGATCAGCCTGGCGAGCGGCGCATTGGCAACGCAGTCCTTCAAGCCGTTGATGACCCAGGCATTGCCGGCGCGCACCGCGGTCGTCCCGATCGGTGCGTCGGCCGGCGCGGGGCGATGATAGTTCACGCCGAGCGCGTCATCGCTCCCGGGTTCATGAGCGGCGTGCGCGAGATGATAGCGGTGGTCCTTCAGGAATTGCGGCAGGAAGCGGTCGCGCTGCCCGGGAGACATACCTTGGTCGAACAGCATGTGGCCGAGCGCCGACGTTTCCGCGAGCGCGGCCGCAAGGTCCGGATCGCCCGCGGCCAGTTCCTCGGTGACGATGCACGAGGTCAGGGCGTCCGCGCCCGCGCCGCCGCGCTCTTCCGAGAGCGCGAGCGTGCGCAGGCCCAGCTGCGAGGCCGCCTCGAGCAGCTCCATGGGAAGGCGCCGGTCGAGTGCCTCCAGGCGCTCCGCCTTCAAGCACACCGGCTTGATCTCCCGCTCGACGAAATCCCGAACAGTGTCGCGGATTTCGAGCTGCTCGGAGCTCAGACGAAGGTTGTACATGTAGCTACTCTCCCTTGATGCCGAGGGTCTGGATCACGCCCGCCCACTTGTCCAGTTCCCGGCGGATGTATTGGGCGAAGTCCTCGGAGTCGCGGTAGGAAGCGACGATCTGCTGCTCCGAGAAGATCTTCAACACGTCGGGGTCCTTGAGAAACGCGGCGGTCTCCCGGCTCATGCGGGCGACGATCTCCCTCGGTGTTTTCGCGGGAGCGAAGACGCCGACCCAGGCCGCGAACTCGAACCCCGGGATGGTCTCCGCGATCGCGGGGATGTCGGGCAACGCAGACAGGCGCTGGGCTTCGCCGACTGCGAGCGCCACCATCTTGCCCGCGCGCACGTGCTCGAGGGCGGTTGCGACGTTGTTGTACATGAGCTGTACGTCGCCTGCGAGCAGCGCCATCGTGGCGGGCGCGACGCCCCGGTAAGGCACATGCACGAGCTTGATCCCGGCCTGGAACGCCAGCAGCTCCAGACCCAGATGACTGAAATTGCCGGTCCCGCCGGAGGAATAATTCAGCGTCCCCGGTTTGGCCTTCGCCAGCGCGATCAGCTCGGCGACGTTGCGTACCGGGACGGAAGGGTGCGCCGTCAGCATCGACGGAAACTTGATCATCATCGCGACCGGGACGAAATCGCGCAGCGGGTGGTAAGCGAGCTTCTCGTAAAGCGCGGGGTTGATCACCGTCGGCCCGTCGGAAATCGCCGCGATCGTGTAGCCGTCGGGCGCCGACTGCATCAGCGCCTGCGCGCCGATCGCCCCGTTCGCCCCGCCGCGGTTGTCCACGAAGACTTGCTGGCCGAGGCGGTCTCCCAGCTGCCTCGCGGCCAGCCTCCCGATGAAGTCGGTGCCACCTCCGGCCGGGAACGGGACGATCATCTTGATAGGCTTGTTCGGCCATGTCTGCGCGGTGGTCAGCGCCGGCGTCAGGCACGCGACGACGATCGCGACGACGACATTCTTCAGAACGCTTCTCATATTCCCCTCTTCCGGATCGGTTAATGCGTGACCAGGGCGGCGATCGCGTCTCCCATCTCCTGAGTACTCGCGCTTCCGCCCAGGTCCCTCGTCAGATGCCTCGCCTCCTGGAACAGGCTTGTCACCGCATTCTGGATCCGCTGCGCGGCCTCCGTCGCCCTGGGCTCGTCGTGCCTGCGCCCGAGCCCCGATCGGCCCCATCACCCAGCCGTCCAGCTCCCGCAAGGCTTCCTCGGTTACCGCAGGGAGCGTGTTGCCGTGCTCCTCGTGCCCGCGCTTGCCGATCGGTAGCGGCTGCCAGTCGACGGCGAGGCCCGCGCGCGAGGCCGCCGCCCTCATCACCTTGATGCACTCCGGGACAACTTCGAGGCCGATGTCGTCACCGAACAGGATTCCGATCTTCAACGTGCCCCCGAAGACGACACCGGCGTCATTCGTCCACCTCCAGCTTGATTTCCTCGATATCGCGTTTCCAGCTCGCCATTTCCTCGCGCAGCCAAGCTTTCGCGTCGCCAACCGAAGTTTGCGCCGGGGCGGCCATTCCGCCTTTTTGAAACGCGTCCTGCATTTCCGGCGCGCCGGCTGCGCGGACGAACGCGTTGTGGAGCGTCACTACGATCTCCGCAGGCACCGCCGACGGCGCAAAGGCGGCCACCCATTGGGATGCTCTCACGCCGGGAAATCCGACCTCCGCGATCGTCGGGACCTCCGGGTAGGCGGCGAGCCTCTGCGGCGCCGCGACCGCGAGGGCGCGCACGCGGCCCGCTTTCATCATGCCGACCGGGTTGGTGATGTTGAACCACGATACCTGGACCTCGCCGCTCGCGAGCTCCCTCAGCATTCCCGGGCCGCCGTCCTTGAACGGAATGTGCAGGAGGCTGATTCCCGCCCGCTTCGCGAGAATCTCCGTGTTGACCTGCTGGTAGCTGCCGATGCCGGCGCTCGCGTAGCGCACTTCGCCGGGACGCGCCCGGGCGTAGGCCAGGAACTCCGCGAATGTCTGCGGCGGGAAGTCCTTCGTGGTGGCGAGAAAGAACACCGGCACGTCGGCGAGCCGTGCGACGATCTGCACGTCCCTGTCGTAGTCGATCCGCATCTTTTTCGCGAGCAGGACCGGGGTCAGGCCGTTGGTCGAGATGTTGCCGATCAGCAGCGTGTGGCCGTCGGGTTTGGAGCGAGCCATCTCCTCGATCGCGATGATCCCGGATGCGCCCGGCTTGTTCTCCACGACCACCGCCTGGGCGAAGGACCTGCGCAATTGTTCGGAGTAAAGGCGCGCCACCACGTCGGTGAGACCGCCTGCAGCATAGGGCACCAGGATGCGGACCGTCCTGCTCGGGTACGGAGGCTGCGCCCGCACCTCGGCAGCGACGAGCGCGACGCAAAGCGCACACAGGAAAATTCCGAAAAAGCGTTTCATGTCACATGGGACATTCGATTCTCAGCCGCAATGATATAACCCTTCCATGTTCCCGCCTTCCCCCGCTCCTTCCCGGCGCGACGCCGCGCTCACCGTCACGCTGGTGGTGTTCTGCCAAGGCTTCAACATGCTGTCCCTGGGCGGCATCGCGCTCTTCCTGCCGCTCATCCGCGAGGACCTGCACATGAGCTTCGCGCAGGCTGGGATGCTGTCCGCCGCCGCGACCTTCACCTATGCGCTCGGCCAGATCCCCGGGGGCTACCTCGCCGACCGCTTCGGGCCGAAGCGCGTGTTCTTCATCGGCATCCTCGGCTCGACGCTGCTCTCCCTCAACTTCGGGATGATCCAGTCCTATCCAGCCGCGCTCGCGAATCAGATCGTGTCGGGTGCGTTCCGCGCGTTGATCTTCGCGCCGGGTCTGACGCTCGTCGCTTCCTGGTTCCCCGCGGACCGCAAGGCGACCGCGATGGGTGTGTACGTGATCGGCGGCGTTTCCGGGAACATCCTGCTCTCCCTCGTCGGACCGTTCCTCGTGGGACATTACGGGTGGCGCCCGCCGTTCATCGCTTTCGCGGCGCTTGGGGTATGCATGGCGTTCGTGTATCTCGCCCTGGGCAAGCAGAAACCGGCCGCGGGACTCAAGCACCCGGTGAGCGTTCGCTATGCGTTCCAGCTCTTCCGTTACCCGATCATGTGGGTGTGCGCCGGAATCCAGTTCATCCGCTTCGGCGTGACCACTTCGTTCAATTTCTGGCTGCCTTCGTTGCTGGTGGCCGATCGGGGGCTGTCGCTCCAGGCCGCCGGATTCATCACCGCGATGGCCTTCGCGCTGACCGGGCCTTCCAACGCGCTCGGCGGCTACGCTTCGGACCGCCTGAGGAACCCGCCGCTCGTGATCGGCGCATCGCTCGCCGCGCTCGCCTGCACCTCGGCGCTGCTCGTCGTCGTCGACTCCATCCCCTTGCTCGTGCTCGTGGTCGCGGTCAACGCGGTCTTCCTGCAGTTCTATTTCGGGCCGCTCTTTTACGTTCCGGTCGAGGTGCTCGGGCCGCGCGTCGCCGGCATCTCCGCCGGGTTCTGCAACATGTTCGCCAACCTCGGCGCGCTCGTTTTCGCCTACACGCTCGGCGTGGTGAAGGACACGGCGGGCGCCTTCACCTGGGGCTTCATCGCGACGAGCGCGGTCTGCGTCGTCGGCGTCGCGCTCGCCGCAGTGCTCGCGCGCATGAGGACGCGGGCTCTCGCCCGCCTCCACGGCAACGGCTGATTCAGCGCGGGCTCAGGCGGACTTGTCCGGGCGCTGGAGCAGCGAGCCCGGGCGATATTCGGGCTTCGCCTTCCAGCGCTGCCACACGCTCTCGTGGACCGATTCGTTGCAGCCCTTGCCGAACGGGCGCCAGAACCTTTTCTTCACCACGCCGTAGGTCCCGAACATGAACTCCTTGAACGAATCGTCGATCTCGGCGAGGCAGTCCGGTGCTCCGGGCTCTTCCTTGGAGCGCAGCTTGAGCCCGGTCGCCTCGGCCTTGTCCTGCATCCACCGCAGCGGGAGGTTCGGCAGCGCATCGGCCGGATCCTTGTCGTAGCCTCCGCCGACGTTCGCGTGCGCGCCGACGAACCACTTCTGCTCGACCGCGATGTTCTGGGGCTTGATCTTGGTCCAGACCGCGACGGCGTAGTCCTCGCGGTTCTCGTCCGTTGCGATGGCATGGTAGGCGTAGTCGACGATCTTGCTCAAGTCGGTGTCGTGCCACCGGTAGCGGTCGCGGCCGAAGGGCACGTGCGAGGCGGGGATGCCGAGCGCGCCCACGGTGTCCCACACACCGATGAACTTGACGCGCACCTCGCGCGATTCGCTCGCGCGGAACGCGACCGCTCTTTCGTCGTCGGGCGCGACACCCTTGTCGCGATACAGATCGTACGCCCGCGCGACGCTGGCTTCGTCCGCCGAGTTCAGGATGCCGCATTTTCGGATCAGCCCGACCAGGCTGCGCGCGGTGTAGGCGCCGCGGCTGAAGCCGAAGACGTAGATCTCGTCGTTCGCCTGGTGTTTCTGCGCGAGCCACCGGTATCCCTGCCGGATGTTCTCCGAGAGTCCCCGGCCGAAGGCGCCGCCGGTGATCTTGTCGTACCAGTGCGTGCCGACTCCCGGGTCGTAGAAACAGGGCTGCGACGGGTCGTCCGCGCCGCTCGAGACGATGGCCTCGCGCATGCGAATGACGTTGGTCCTGCTCTTCCGATTGTTCCAGGTGCCGTCGAAGAGAACGCTCAGTTTTCTGGCCATCTCCTCCTCCCTCTGGCGCTAGGGTCCGGAGCATCATAGCCCCCAGGGCCAGCTTTTTTGAGTCGAGAAAACCCCTCAGGATCTGTCAGGCAAGCCCTACTTCTCGCCTTGCTCCCGGCGCTCAACCTCGTAGCCGGCGGCGATCCACGCGTCCAGGCCGCCGTGCAAGGGGCGCACTTTGGTGTAGCCGAGCCCGATCAGTTTTTTTGCGACTTGCGCCGCCGAGGCTTCGTTGGGACAAGTGCAGTAGAAAATGATCTCGCGATCGGCCGGCAGCTGCTCGAGCCGCCGGTCCACTTCGGCGACGTCCATCGCCAGCGCGCCGGGAATGAAACGCGGATCGAGATCGCGCGCGCCGGGCGAGCGCACGTCGACGACCACCGGGCGCTTGTCTCCCCTTATGAGAGCGCGCAGCTCGTCGACGCCGATGCGCGCGACGCGCAGCATCTTGTAGAAGCGCCGCCGCTCCCACCACTTGAGCGCGATGTATCCGCCGAGCAGCACGCCGATCGCCTCGGCCGCCAGCGTGCCGAGTCCCTCCAGGCGAACGATGAACTCGTTGATCTGGGCGTGGAACAGCATCCCGGCGGTGATCGCGGCCCCTGCCCAGATCACCACGCCCATGCCGTTGAAGACGAGGAACGACGGCCAGCCGAGGCGGGTCGCGCCCGCGAGCGGCGGCGCGATGGTCGAGAGGCCGGGGATGAACTTCGAGAGCACCAGCGTCAGCTTCCCCCAGCGCTCGAAGCGGAACTCCGTCTGGCGCACGCAGGAATCGGGAGAAAGTGACACACGGCACAGGAGTTTCATCACGCGGCGGCCGTAGCGCCGGCCCGCGAGGTACCAGGCCGCGTCGCCCATCATGCACGCGACGAACGCGACGCCGAATGCCGCAAGAGGCGAAAACTCCCCCTCGGCCGAGAGCGCGCCGGCGACGACGAGCGCGGGGATCGCGGGAATCGGCAGCCCGAGCTGCTCGAGCAGCACGTTCGCGAAAACGAGCACGAGCCCGTATTGCGCGATCAGGCGATCCATGGGCGGGGAGCGGGCGTCGCGGCTGCCGGGCGACGAGCAGCGCGATCGCCGAAGCCCTAGCGAGCGGAGCGGCCGAAGGTCCTGCAGTACTGCGCCGGCCCCTGCCAGGTCTGCTCGTCGACACGCCCGGCCTTGAAGATCAACGAGCGCTCGCAGCGCGCCACCGGCTCGCCGCCGGCGGAACCGAACATGATGCCGGTGCCGATGCCTACGCCGCCGCCGCGCCCGCCGCCGATCCCGAAGCCGACCGACGAGCT
>WNGN01013976.1_pt1 | contig 11018 bp, 10 predicted proteins | sample 5400561 | NCBI WGS metagenome assembly WNGN01 (sample SAMN13153379, study PRJNA577476) | soil metagenome | isolation source: 115 cm soil or saprolite under Garry oak tree replicate 2 | place: USA:California | collected 2016-06-15 | reverse complement strand
TGGAACAACGTGGGCGTCGTGCTCGCTCACCAGGGCGAGACCGAGAACGCGATCGAGGCGTTCCGCACGGCGCTGCGACAACAAGCGACCTTCGCCGCCGCTCGCCTCAACCTCGCGCTGCTACTCTTCCACCTGCGACGCTTCCAGCTGTCGCTCGAGGCGTACCGCCAGGTCTTGGCCGAGAAGCAGGAGTCCGCCCCGGCGTGGAACGGCGTGGGGCTGGTGCTCGTCGAGCTGAAGCGCTTCCAGGACGCCCGCAACGCGTTCGTGCGCGCCGTCGAGGCGGACCCGAGTCACGCCGGCGCCCATTACAACCTCAGCTTCACGCTCTCGAACCTCGGCGACTTCGACGGTGCCCTCCGGGCCACGAAGCGGGCGCTCGAGCTCGACCCCTACTACGTCTCGCAGAAGTTCGTGCTCACGATCGACCTCCAGTTCGAGGAGGGGATGATCGGCGTCGTGCCGGAGATCTCGGCGGACGTGACGACGGAGACGATCGGTGGCGAGTTCGCGTTCGATCAGCGGCTCCTCGACAACATCTTCCAGGAGCTCGCCCCGCCGCCCTCGCTGGCGGCCGCCGTGTCGGAAAAGAAGCCCAAGGACGAGGCGCTCGCGCTCGCGCGCGACTACGTGAGCAAGGGACTCTTGGACCTCGCCGCGGCGGAGGCGGTCCGCGCCACGCAGCGCGGGGCCGATCGCGCCGACGCCGCCAGCCTGCTTGGCGACATCTACGCCCGGCGCGGCCTGCACGGCGAGGCCCTGGAGCGCTATCGCGAGGCGCGGACCGTCGACGCCGCCCGCACCGACGCGCGCCTGGGCGAAGTGAAGGCGCTGCTCGCGATGCAGCGCTTCGACGAAGCAGGCGGGCTCGCCGAAGAGCTGCTGCAGCTCGCGCCGGAGGACGTGGAGGCCCTCGTCGCCGCGGCCCGCGCGCGCGCCGCCGCCGGTGACGCCTCCGGTGCGCTCACCGCTCTGCAGGACGCCCAGCGCCGCGCCCCCGGCCGTGCCGATCTCCACAAGCTCCAGGGCGACGTGGCCCTCAAGGTCGGCGACCGGCGCGGCGCGCTCGCCGCCTATGCCGCCGCCCTCGAGCTCGACCCGCGCTTCGTGCAGGTGTGGCTGGAGCTGGGGCGCCTGCACGAACAGAAAGAGGAATGGGAGGACGCGCAGCGCGCCTACGAGCAGGCCCTCGATCAGCTGCCCACCTTTCACGAGGCGGCGCTGGCGCTGGCGGACCTGCTGCGGCGCACCGGGCGTGCCCGGGCGGCCATCATCCGGCTCGCGGACCAGCTCGAGCAGGATCCCTACGATCTCGACGCGCTGCTGCTCCTCGGGCGGGCCCTGCTCGACGACAAGCGCACCGAGGCGTCGGTCGAGGCGTTCCGGCGCGTCCTCAAGTTCGACCCCGAGCACATGGGCGCCCTGTTCCATCTCGGCGTCGCCCTGGCGCGGGTGCACCGCTACGCCGAGGCAGTGGAGGCGTGGGAGAAAGTGACCCGGCTCGATCCCGGCGGGCCGTTCGCCCAGCGCGCGCGCATGCACGCGCGCACCGCGCTCGACCTGCAGCACATTTTCGCCTCGGACGCGGCCTAGTTATGGCGATCGAAGGCCCGCTCCGCGAGCTCGGCATCCACGACGTCTTCCAGCTCCTCGACCTGAGCCGGAAGACCGGGATGCTGCGCGTCACCTCCGAGCTGCGGCACAACGCCGGCACCATCTCCTTCGAGGACGGCGCCATCGTCTACGCCGAAATCCGCAGCAACCCGCACCCGCTCGGCGCGCTGCTGCTGCGCACCGGCAAGATCGCCGAAGCCGATCTGGAGCGCGCCCGGGACATGCAGTCGCGCCAGGGCGACAAGCGGCGCCTCGGCGAGATCCTCGTGGACCTGGGCGCGCTCAGCCCGCGCGAGCTGCAGCGCCAGGTGCGCTTCCAGATCGAAGAAGTGGTGTTCGAGGTGATGAGCTGGCGCGAGGGGTACTTCTCCTTCACCGAAGGCCCGATCACCGAGATTCCCGCCGAGGCCTCGGTGCGCATTCCCACGGAAGCGCTCCTCATGGAAGGGGCGCGCCGCATCGACGAATGGGCCCGCATCGAGAAGCGCGTCCCGCATCTCGGCATCGTCGCTGTGTTCGCCCCCCCGGACGAGGGGGCCCCCGGGGACCTGGACCTGCTCCCGCCGGAATGGGAGGTGTTGGCCACCATCGACGGCGCGCGCGACATCCGCGCCATCGCCCACGCGCTGGGGAAATCGGACTTCGACGTCGCCAAGACGCTGTTCGGGCTCGAGAGCGCGGGGCTCATCACCCTCGTCGATCCGGGGCAGCAGCCGCGCCCGCGCGGCGCGTCGGGGGACGCAGCCGCGCTCGTCGCGCAGGCGGAGGACGCCCTGCGGCGCCGCGACTTCGAGCGCGCCCGCGCCGCGGCCGAACAGGCCGCCGCCATCCAACCCCACGACGCGGCCGTGCATTTCGTCCTGGGGAAGATCCATCTGGGCGCCGGTCGCGCCGCCGACGCCGTCGAAGAGTTGCGCCGCGCGGAGCGCCTCGATCCACTGCTCCCCGCCGCCTATCGCCTGTGCGGGTTCGCGCTCGTCGCCGTGGGCCGCTTCGCCGAGGCGCTCGAGCAGTGGGAGCAGTGGGAACGGCTCGCGCCGCGCGCCGAAGACGAGATGGCGCAGGCCGACGCGGTGCGCCAGGCGCGAGCCGCGGCCCAGGTGCTCGGCGCCGGAGGCGCGAACCATGGTTGACGAGGTTAAGGCGCTCTCCGCCCAGCTCGCACAGGAGCCGCAGAGCCTCGTGTTCCTGCGGCTCGGCGAGCTGCTGCGCCAGCGCCGCCAGCTCGACGCGGCCCAGCGCGTCGCGCTCAGCGGCCTGGAGCGGCATCCGCACCTGGCCGACGCGCACGACCTCTACGCGCGCATCCTCGCCGACCGCCACGACTACGAGCGCGCGTTCGACGAGTGGGACATGACGCTGCGCATCGCCCCCGAGCACACCGGAGCGATGAAGGGCCTCGCCTTCCTGTACTTCAAGGTGGGCGACCTGGCGCAGGCCGAATCGCACCTCGCGGCGGCCAAGCGCGTGACGCCCGACGACTTCACCATCGAGCAGGCCCTGGCAATGGTGCGTGGAGGGGAAGGCGGCGCCGAGCCCGCGCCGGCCGTGCGAAAAACGCCCGCCCCGCCGCCCGCGCCCGCGGAGGAGGAGGCGAAGCCGCTGGCGGAAGCCCGTGTCTTCGCCGGCCTCGAGGGCGCTGAGGAGGGCCTCCTGCTTCTCGACGCAGCGGGTCTGGTGCTGGGTGGGGGATTGCGGAGCCCGACCGGCGACGACGTGACCGCGGCGGTCGCGGCGTACCTCGCGGGCGTGTCGCAGGAAGCGGCCCGCACCGCCAAGCTGCTGGGGCTCGGGGCCTGGCGCGGCTTGTCGGCCGAGGGGCAGCGCGGGCACGTGCATCTCGTGCCGCCCAGCGGCGACTCGTTGCTCCTCGTGATGCGGGATCGATCCGTCCCGCTGGGGCGGCTGGCGATCGTGGCGCAGCGCGCGGCCCAGGCCGCGCGCCACTGGCTGGAGCGGCAGCGATGACGGCGGCGAGTTTCGGCCATGCGCTCGACCAGATCACGCGCGTGCCGGGGGTGCGCGGCGCGATGCTCGTCTCCGGCGACGACGGCCTCGTCGTCGCCGAGCACCTCATGGAAGGGATCCGCGGCCCGGCCGTGGCCGCGCTCGCCGCGAGCCTGGCCACCCGGCTACGCCGCGCGATGGAGGCGGCGGGCGCGGGGACCGGGCAGTTCTGGCAGCTGCTCTGCGAGGGCGGCGGCCTGCTCGTCGTGCCGGGCGCCTCGGGGGGGGGGATCCTGATCGTGGCGATCACCGCGCCCGACGTGAACGCCGGGCTGGTGCGGCTCGAGCTGCTGCGGGCGGCGGAGACCGTCGCATGACCGTGCGCGCGGTGGAGTCCTGGACGCTGCAGCCGCTCACCGGCTACGTGCACGAGGCAGGGGCCCGGCTCGTGCTCCTGATGACGCCGGCGGGCCAGGTGCTGGCCCAGTTCGGCTTCACGCGCGCCGTGGACGTGATGGCTGCCGCGGCGCTGGGCGCCGCGATCATGGCCTCGACAACGGAGCTGGCGCGGCAGCTGGGCCAGCCGCCGTTCGCCGCGCTCAACCACCAGGGGCAGCGCCACGGCATCTTCCTGTCGGGTCTGACGACGGGGCGCGGGCCGCTCGTGGTGCTCGCCGTGTACGACCTCGACGTTTCGTCGCTCGGCCTGGTGCAGTTATTCTTCGAGCAGCTCGTGACCGACCTGCGGGCGGCGAGCCCGCGGGAAGGGGTTCCCAAGCAAGTGCTGGCGGCCGACTTCGAGCGCGAGCTGAACGAGAGCCTCAGCACGCTCTTCGGGAGATAACGAGTGTCCCTGGTCAACTTCACGGCGCGCGAGATCACGTGCAAGATCGTCTACTACGGCCCCGGGCGGTCGGGAAAGACGACGAACCTGCACTACGTCTACAGCCGGGTGCCGGAGACCCGCCGCGGGCGGATGGTCTCGCTCGCCACGCAGACCGATCGCACGCTGTTCTTCGATTTCCTGCCGATCGACCTGGGTCAGATCTCGGGCTTCACCACCCGCTTCCAGCTCTATACCGTGCCGGGTCAGGTCTATTACAACGCCACCCGCCGGCTGGTGCTCCAGGGCGCCGACGGCGTCGTGTTCGTCGCCGACAGCCAGGCCCGCCAGCTCGACGAGAACATCGAGAGCCTCCAGAACCTCCAGGCCAACCTCCTCGATCACGGGGTGGACATCCGCGGCATGCCGCTGGTGCTGCAGTACAACAAGCAGGACCTGCCGCGCGAGCTGATCCTCACCTCCGCCGATCTCGACGACGCGCTGAATTTTCGCAGCCTCCCCAGCTTCCCGGCCGACGCGCTGCACGGGGTGGGGGTCTTCGAGACGCTGAAGAGTATCTCGGAGCAGGTGCTGAAGCGCCTCGCGCAGGGGACGACGGCGTGACGACGACCCTCAACCCGAAGTTCACCTTCGAGACCTTCGTGGTCGGCGCGTCGAATCGGCTCGCCGTGACCGCGGCGCGGACCGTGTCCGAGAATCCGGGCTCGGCGTACAACCCGCTCTTCATTTACAGCGGCTCCGGGCTGGGGAAGACGCACCTCCTGATGGCCACCGGCGCGCAGGCGAAGAAGCTCGCGCCGGGCCTGAACATCGAGTACCTGACCCTCGATGAGTACGTCGAGGCGTTCCACGCGGCGGTCGCCGTGCAGTTCCTGACGGGCCGGGCCGAGATGCAGGCGGAGCTGCTGCGGCTCACCGAGGCGCGCCAGGCCGAGGGCCGCCAGATCGTGCTCACCTGTGACCGCCCGCCCGCCGAGATCGCGGCGCTCGACGCGCGTCTCATCTCGCGGTTCTCGGGCGGCCTCGTCGTCGACATGGGCGTGCCCGACTACGAGACGCGGGTCGCGATCCTGCGCCGCAAGGCGGAGGAGCGGGGGGCGACCTTCCAGCCGGGGGTTCTGGAAACCGTCGCGGCGGCCGAGTTCGTCAACGTGCGCGAGCTGATGGGCGCGTTGAACCGGCTGATCGCCTATCAGGCGGTCAACGAGACGCCGATTAACGCCGAGGCGGCCAAACAGGTGCTCGGCCTCACCGCGGCCCCCGCGCCGGCGGGCGCGAAGGCTCCGGCGGGCTCCGGGGACGAGTTCGCCCAGTTCGTGAGCGACGTGACGGTGACGGTCGGCAAGGCGGTGGAGGCATGGCGGGCGCGCGTCGCCGAGGCGATTCTGCGCTGGGAAGGCGAGGGCTACCGCACCCACCGTCTCGAGGTGCTGCTCGAGCAGGACGCGCCCGCGGCCGTCGACAAAGCGATCACCGCGTTCATCAAGGACGTCGACCGCCTCAAGACCCTTGAGGCGGAGGTCGCCGCGTTCGACCCGCAGGCCGCAGGCCAGAGCATTTTCCGCGATCCCGAGCACATGCCCGAGGCCGAAGCGGCCGCGGCCCGCGTGCGCGAAGGCGCCGGGCCGCCGCCCGCGCCTTCCCCTGCGTTCCCGATGGCGCAGTTCGCGGCCGGCGAGTCGAACCAGGTGGCGATGAGCGCCGTCGACGCGGTGCTCGCGCAGCCGGGGAAGAAGTACAACCCGCTGCTGCTCGTGGGCCGCAGCGGCCTCGGCAAGACCCACCTGCTCAACGCCCTGGGGCTCGCGCTCGCGCAGCGGCCCGGGGCGATCGTCGCCTGCCTGTCTACGCAGCACTTCATCGACGAGCTCATCGCCGCGATCGACGGCAACCGCGTGGATTGGTGGCGGGCGCGCTATCGCCGCGCCACGGCGCTGCTGCTGGACGACATCCACCTCCTGGCGGGGAAGGAGCGGACGCAGGAGGAGTTGTTCAACCTCTTCAACCGGTTCCTCGACGACGAGAAGCAGCTCGTCTTCACCGCCCCCACGCCGCCCGGCGCGCTCGAGGGGATCGAGGACCGCATTGCGTCGCGGCTGGGCAGCGGCCTCGTCGCCGAGCTGACCGAGCCGGACCGCGAGGTGCGCCGGGGCGTGGCGGAGCGCCTGTTGGCGCAGCAGCAGGTGCGGGCGGATGCGGCGCTGCTCGACTACCTGGCGGACCGGCCGGCCGATTCCGTCCGCGCCCTCGCGGCGATGGTGCAGCGTGGCGTGGGCGCGGCGACGGCGCAGGAGAAGCCCCTGACCGCTGGCCTGGCGCGCGGGGAGCTGGAAGGTCAGGCGGCGGCCGGCGAGCGGCGCCGCACCTCGGGGTTCCGGACCAGCGGCATCGTCGTTTCGAGTGCGGGCGGGATCCGCAGCCGCGAGAAGATGGTGTGGGACTGGCCTGAGCCGAGCGACCGCGTACTTGAGGAGTCGCGCTGATGGCCATCAAGGGCTCGCTCAAGGAGGCCTCGCTCCCCGACGTGCTGCAGCTGCTCGCGCTGGGGCAGAAGACGGGCTGCCTCTCGATCGCCGACCGCTCGAACTTCGGGTACATCTACTTCGACAAGGGGCGGATCTGTTACGCGTCGATCGTTAACCGGCGCGACCGGCTCGGCGACATCCTCGTCAAGAACACGAAGATCACGCAGGAGCAGCTGGACGCGGCGATTGCGAAGCAGAGCAAGCAGCGTGACAAGAAGCTCGGCGAATGTCTCGATGGGCACCATCACCCAGCCCGAGCTCGAGCGGTACATGCGGGTCCAGATCGAGGAGGCGGTGTATTTCCTCTTCACCTGGACGCAGGGCACCTTCAACTTCGAGACCGAGGTCCGTCCCGAACAGCAGGACTTCCTCGTCAACATCAACCCCGAGTCGTTGCTGCTCGAGGGCGCCCGCCGCGTGGACGAGTGGTCGCTGATCGAGAAGAAGATCCCGTCGTTCGACCTCATCTTTGTCGTGGACAAGGACCGCCTCGCGATCAGCGAGTCCACCATGACGGAGACCCAGCAGCGGCTGCTGCCGCTCCTCAACGGCTCCCGCGACATCCACCACCTCATCGAGGACTCCGGCCTCGGCGAGTTCGAGGTCGGCAAGGCCCTGTACGGGCTGATCACCGCGGGCTTCCTGCACCGCGCCGGCAAGACGGCCTCCGCCGAGGACGCGCGCATGACCGACGCGCGCGTCGAGGAGCACCGTAACCTCGGCGTCGCCTTCTACAAGACCGGCATGCTCGACGAGGCGGCGCGCGAGTTCCGCCGCGTCGCCGAGCTGCGGGCCGGCGACGCCAACGCCCTGTTCTACATCGGCCTGGTGGCGCTGAAGCAGGCGCGCTGGCGCGAGGCGATGGAAGCGCTGCGCCTCGCGGCGGAGAAGGGGGGGAGCCGCCCGGCCGTGTTGCACAACCTCGCGTTCGCCTACGAGCAGCTGGGGCGCCTCGACGAAGCGGAAGCCGCGTACGGCGAAGCCGCCGCGCGCGCCCGCACCGATCCGCGCGTGTACCTGGGCTGGGGCGTCGCCGCGTTGAAGCGCGGCGATCTGGCGAGCGCCAGCGGCCGGCTCGACCGCGCCAAGGAGCTGTTCGGCGAGAAGATCCCGGCGGTGTGGTATTGGGCGCGCGCCCTGACGTTCGCTGCGGCCGGCGAGTTCGAGCCGGCTGAGGAGCTGGCGCGCGGCGCGGCGGTCGCGCACCCGGCCAGCGCCGTGCTCCGCAACAACCTCGCCGTCTTGCACGAGCTCGGGGGTGACCTGGGCCAGGCCGAAGAGCTGGTGCGCGCCGCGCTCAAGGACGAACCCTCGCAACCTCAGCTGTCCAAGAACCTGGGCGACCTCTGCTACCGCGCCTCGCGCTACGACGAGGCGTGGGAGGCCTACAGCCGGGCGGTCGAGCTTTCCCCGGATCTGGGCGACGACGTGTACTTCAAGCTCGGCAACATCGCCTACAAACGGAACGACCGCGAGCTCGCGTCCCGGCTGTGGCGGCGGGCGCTCGAGCTCAACCCGGCCCACGAGCTCGTCAAGTCCAATCTGGAAACCCTGAGTGCTCTGTCGTGACGGCGCAGCAGGACGACCCGTCGTTCAAGGCGCTCACCCAGAAAATCTCCCGCACGCGAGGGATCGGCTGCGAGGCGTATAAGGAGAAGTGCCTGAAACGGCGCATCGCCGTGCGCATGCGCGCCCGCGGGGTGCACAGCTACGACGACTACAGCCGCCTGCTCGACGAAGACGCGCACGAGTACGACCGGCTGCTCGATGCGCTCACCATCAACGTCACCAAGTTCTACCGCAACGCCGACACCTGGGCCGCGCTGCTCCGCCCCTATCTCGTCGACCTGTGGCGCGCGCGCCGGGGCCGGCTGCGGGCGTGGTCGGCGGGGTGCGCCTCGGGCGAAGAGCCGTATTCCATCGCCGTCGCGCTCGCGGAAGCGGCGCGGGCCTGCGGGGAGACCCTCCCGCTGCGCCAGGCGCGCGTCGACGCCACCGACATCGACCGCGAGAGCCTGGAGCGCGCGGCGGCCGCCACGTATCCCGAGCCGACGTTCACCGAGATGCCCCGCGACCTGCTGCGGCGCTACTTCACGCCGGCCGCCCCGCGGAGCCCCGTCCCGGAGATCCGGCAGCTGGTGCGCGTGTTGCGCCACGACCTGACGCGCGAGCGCCCCCCCGATCCCCCGTACGACCTCATCGCCTGCCGCAACGTCGTCATTTACTTCGACCGGCCGATGCAGGAGCGGCTGTTCGTCACCTTCGCCGAGGCGCTGTCCCCTGGCGGGCTGTTGCTGCTCGGCAAAGTCGAGACGCTGTTCGGGGCGGCGCGCGAGCGGCTCGTGCTCGAGGACCCGCGCGAGCGGATCTATCGGAGGCCGGCGTGAAGCCGCGCGAGCTGATCGTAAAGGTGGCCGACTGGGCGGCGGATCGCGCCGACGCGGTGATCGTCACGCTGGGGCTGGGATCGTGCGTGGCCATCATGCTCTACGATCCCGAAGCCCAAGTCGGCGGCATGGCGCACGTGCTGCTGCCGTCCAAGAGCCTGGCCCACGACGCCGACAACCCCGCGAAGTTCCCGGAGACCGCCGTGCCTCTCCTCACCGCGCGGCTCGGCGCCCTCGGCGCCGACCGCCGCCGGCTCATCGCCAAGCTCGCCGGGGGCGCCTCGATGTTCGCCTCGCTGATGACGCCGGGCACCCTGCAGATGGGCGAGCGCAACATCGTCGCTGCGCGCAACGCGCTGCGCCTCGCCGCGATCCCGATCCAGCGCGAAGCGGTGGGGGGCGCGCAGGGCCGGTCGATCCGCTTCCACCTCGCCGACGGCCGCGTGGAAGTCCGCGCGGTAGGCCGCGATGTCGAAGTCATCTGAGGGCAAGCCGTCCGTCCTGGTCGTGGACGACAGCGCGCTGATGCGCCGCATCCTCGCCGACGTGCTCGGCGGCACCGGCGGCGACGGACCGTTCCGGGTGATCGCCACCGCCCGCGACGGGTTCGACGCCGTGCGCAAGGTCCACCAGTTCGATCCCGACGTCGTCACCATGGACCTCGAGATGCCCGAGCTCGATGGCCTCGGCGCCATCGGCTACATCATGTCGGAGTCGCCGCGGCCCATCGTCGTCGTCAGCGCCCACGCCGGGCCCGGCACCGCCGCCGCGATCCGCGCCCTGGAGCTCGGCGCCGTCGAGATCGTCGCCAAGCCCGAGAACGCGACGAAGGAGGCCCTGCGGGGCCTCGCGCCGCAGCTCCAGGAAGCGGTGCGCGCGGCGCTCGCGGCCGATATCTCGCGCGTGTCGGTGCTCGCCCGGCCGCCGGCGCCAGTGCACCACGCGCCCGAGCTGGGGCTCCGGCCCCGCGCCCGGCTCGCCGTCGCGATCGCCGCGTCCACGGGCGGCCCCCGCGCCCTCGCCGATCTCGTGCCCGCGCTGCAAACCGGCCGCGGCGCCGCCGTGCTCATCGTGCAGCACATGCCGCCGATGTTCACTCGCAGTCTCGCGGAGCGCCTCAACACGCTCAGCCGCTACCAGGTCGTCGAGGCGGACCACGGCACGCCGCTCGTGGCGGACACGGCATACGTCGCGCCGGGCGATTATCATATGCGAGTGCTCGCCGCCGAAGACGGACCCGTGATCGCGCTGGAACAGGGGCCGCCGGTGTGGGGCGTGCGCCCCGCGGCCGACCCGCTGTTCCGGTCCGTGGCGGCCGTGTTCGGGGTGCGCGGCGTCGTCATCGTGCTGACGGGGATGGGCCGCGACGGCGCCGACGGCCTGCGCGCGATGCACGACGCCGGCGGCGCCGGCGTCGCCCAGGACCGCGAGTCGGCAGTCATCGCAGGCATGCCGGTCGCGGCGGTTCAGGCCGGAGGAGTGGACGTGGTGCTGCCCCTCGCCCAGATTGCCGACCGCGTGACCATCGAGCTGGTGCGGCGGGGAGGGCATCGCCCGTGAGGCGGGGGTATCTGCTGGTGCGCGCGGACGGCAAGTCGTATGGGCTGCCGGTGGCGCGCGTCCTCGAGGTCGGAGACATGGGCCAGGTGATGGACGTGCCGCGGGCGCTGCCTGCCGTGCGGGGCCTGACGCCGCTGCGCG
>WNGN01003221.1_pt1 | contig 11018 bp, 9 predicted proteins | sample 5400561 | NCBI WGS metagenome assembly WNGN01 (sample SAMN13153379, study PRJNA577476) | soil metagenome | isolation source: 115 cm soil or saprolite under Garry oak tree replicate 2 | place: USA:California | collected 2016-06-15 | reverse complement strand
TTGGAATGAATTTGATGGATCATACAGACATATTTTCAAACCGCTTCTTCACCAACCCCTTGTTCTGCTCAAAGCGCTACTCACGCTTCTGGCAACGGAAACTTGCGATTCTGCAAGCGCTTGACAAAGGCGGGACGGCGCAGGTGAGGTCGGACCCAGGCGCGGAAACGCTCTTGAAACTCCCGGGTCTCTTTGAATTGCTCGGCAGCTTCACGCAGCTCAATCAATACTCGAACGGCTTCGTCGTAGCCTGGGCCCGTACTGCGCGTCACTGCCAGATCGACTTGATTCCAGTAATCGTCCAGGTGATCGTGGATAGCTTTCAGATGACGCTGACGGGCCAGTTGCTCCTGCTCGCGCTTCTCGCGTTCCAGTTGGGCTTTCATCACCTTGCTTTCGGCGAGCAGCCTGGCGTAGGTGACATGCTCACCCGTTGGCGGCGTCGCTCTGGTCTTGTCCTGGCCCAGTTCGCGCAACTCCCTGACGAGTAGGCGGCTCAGGCCTGGCTCATTGTATGCTAACCGCACCAGATAATCGTTTTGGCGGTCTGGAGGCAGCAACTTGACCCATGCGGCAACATCATCGCCAGTCGATGGCACGGCCGCTTTGCTATGTCGAGCTGTCGCGACGAGCAGTTCGTGCGGCACCTGCAACAATTCTGCCAGCGCCTGTTGTGCCGCCGTCAGCGTTCCAAAAGCGGGCGGAACTGGTGGCACACTGATTTCATAGTCCTCTTCTTCATCGTCCTCTTCGTCCTCTTCTTCATTATAGCCCTCTATCATTCGTTGACCTGCCAACCAGACGATATACAGCGCCCGCAGATCGCCTTCCATTAATTCATCGCGAATGGCGATGAGCGATCCTAGTTCATAGTCAATCCATTCGTCGGGCCCTGCCATCTCGCCAAACTGGATATTGAGGATATCATAATCCGGGTACCGGGTGAACGTGACGAAATCATCGAGATCGTAGCCATCGATGAGATCGACTGGCAAGATGCCATGCGGAAAACGGAATGCCAGTTGGGGCGAGCCCCAGTTGGCCCAATAGAGGAAGCCATCGAAGTACTGGTGGAGCACGTCGATGGGATCGTGCTTGAAGTTACCCCAGTGATATTCGATGAGGGCGTGGGTGGAAGATGCTTCGATGTGACTGGAAAGGGCGTTGACAGCATCGAGTTGCCCCCGTGTCAGAGGTCGATCAATGGTCATGAATTCGTACCGCTGGTATTCGCTCATTACTGCTTTCCTCCATGTGGTGTCAATGCTAGCATATGAGGTACTCAATATCCTACAGTCATCTCATTGCTAGAGTTTCACAAGCAAATGATGTTGAGTACAGTTTAGACGAGAGGTCCTTATGTGTCAATCAGCTTCGACGCCCTCTGTATCCCCGCTTCTCAATTGAAGGCGGCTCGCAAGGCGGAGGCAATTTCGTTCAGAGCCCGCTTACCCAGCTCCTCGATTAGGTCCGGGAAATCGTGAATCATCCCTTCGTAGCGCGATATCGTCGTCGGTACGCCGGCATCCTGCAACCGTTTCCCATAGAGTTCGCCATCATCGTGCAACGGATCGTACTCCGCCGTAATGATCAGCGCTGGAGGCAGCCCGGCGAGGTCAGGAGCCAGCATTGGCGAAGCCAGAGGGTGTGTCCTGTCTGCCGGGTTGGGCAGGTAATTGTTCCTAATCCAGATCATCATAGGTTTGGTGACATTATAGCCTTCGCCGAGTTCCTCCATGGAAGGAGTTTTCAATGTAGCACCTGTGTCCGTCTAGATGACGCCCCCCTGCTTCAATTGCTCCAGTCGCTCGGGTGTGAAACCAAGAAGCTGACCGTAGACCTCTTCGTTGTGTGCCCCAAGAGAGGGGCCCAGCCATTGCGTCTCTCCCGGCGTCTCACTGAGCTTTGGAACAATCCCTGGAAAACGAACGATGCTGCGCTCACCGGGTTCGATACTGACCTCGTGATCTTCAATCATGGCCCGCGCGCTGAAATGGGGATCGTTCATGATGTCTGCCGCATCATAAATAGGCCCTGCCGGCACGCCGGCCTCGATCATTGCCTCCATTACCTCGTCAAGCGTATGTTGTGATGTCCAATCAGAGATAATGCCATCAAGAAACTCCTGGTGGACTGTCCTACCCGGGTTGTCCGCAAAGCGAGAGTCTTCAGCCAGGTCCGGTCGGCCAATCGCCTGCATCAGCCGTTTGAACACGCCATCAGCGTTCCCACCGATGACCACCCACTTGCCTTCCTGGCAGGCATAAATGTTAGAGGGGGTAAGTCCCGGCAAGGTGTTTCCTGTCCGCTGCCGGATAATGCCATACCCATCGTATTCAGGGAGAAGTGACTCGGTGACGGCAAAAACGGCTTCATATAATGCGACATCGATCACCTGTCCGTGCCCAGGTGAGGCTATTGATCCGACGGGCTGACGCGGAGCGTAGTCGCGAGAGCGACGTTGCTCGTCGGAATAAGAGGAAGCGCTCGTAAGCCCTTGCACCCGTTGGCGCTCACGATGAAGCAATGCCATTAAAGCGCCAATGGCTCCAAACATACCTGCCAGTGAGTCACCCAGGCTGACTCCAAGCCTGGTTGGAGGGCGATCAGGGTAGCCTGTCAGGTTGCGCAGTCCCCCTATCGCCTCGGCTATGCCGCCGAAGCCAGGACGGTCCCGGTATGGGCCAGTTTGCCCATAGCCGGAAATGCGCACGAAAATGACATCCGGATTGACAGCTTTCATCGCCTCATATCCAAGATTCCACTTCTCCAGTGTCCCTGGGCGAAAGTTTTCGAGCACGACATCCACGTGCCGCAGCAATTTGAGGACAATGTCCTGTCCTTCTGGTGTACGCAGGTCCAACGTGATCGACTTTTTATTTCGTGCCTGCAAGTACCAGAAGAGTGATGTGTTGCCACGGAAAAGACGCCACTGGCGAAGTTCGTCTCCTGTCCGTGGACGCTCAACCTTAATCACATCGGCCCCAAACTCGGCAAAAAGCCGACCTGCATAAGGAGCTGCAATCAGATTGCCGAGTTCCAATACGCGAAAACCGCTGAGTGGTCCCTTTTGTGTGTGTGTGTCCACGAGTCTACTCCATACAATTCTATTCACTCTTTGGTCAGCCAAGCTTGAAAGGATCGCGAGTCTGACCGGAGAGTTCGACCCAGACTGACTTGGTTTGCGTGTACTCGCGCACACTTTCGAGGCCGTTCTCAGTCCCCATGCCGCTCATCTTGTACCCGCCGAAGGGCGTATTGAAGGAGAGCGTGCGGTACGAGTTAATCCAGACAGTACCCGCGCGCAGGGCGTGCGCCACGCGGTGTGCCCGCCGAATATCGCGGGTCCAGATGCCAGCAGCAAGGCCGTAGCGCGTCTCGTTTGCCTGCTGGATGGCCTCTTCCTCCGTTTGGAACGGGATCACGGAGAGCACCGGACCGAAAATCTCTTCCTGGGCCACGTGCATCTTGTTTTCGACCTGCGTGAAGATGGTCGGCTCAATGAAGAAGCCTTGCTCCAGTTCCGGATCGGTAGGAACCTTCCCCCCATAGACCAGGCGAGCGCCTTCCTCCTGGGCGATGGAAATATAACTCTTGATTTTTTCTTGCTGCTCTTTGAAAGCGACCGGGCCCATCTCCGTTTCCAACTGCAACGGGTCGCCCAGCTTGATGGTGCGAGCGCGCTCGGCAAGCTGGCTGACGATCTCGTCATGGAGTTGAGCCTGTACGAAGAGCCGCGAGCCCGCGATACACGTCTGACCACCGGCCGCGAAAATGCCCGCAACCACCCCGTTGACGACTCCTTCGTCCGCGTCGGCGAAGACAATGTTTGGTGACTTGCCTCCCAGTTCCAGGCTCACACGGGCGAGGTGGTCGGCTGCATCCTTCATCACCCGGATGCCGGTCGCGGTCGATCCGGTGAACGCGACCTTGTCCACCCCTGGGTGGCGCACGAGCGGCCCTCCCGTACCGGAGCCGAAGCCGGTGACGACATTGAAGACGCCGGGAGGAAATCCCGCTTCGGCGAAGAGCCTGGCGAATTCAAGGGTCGATGCTGAGGTTTGTTCAGAGGGTTTGACCACAAAGGTACAGCCGGCAGCAAGAGCCGGAGCCAGCTTGAAGCTGAGCAGCAAGAGGGGGGAGTTCCAGGGAGTGATGGCTGCGACCACCCCGATCGGCTCGCGTCGCGTGTAGACGAAAAAGTTCGCTTTGTCGCTGGGGATCGTCTCCCCCTCGAGCTTGTCCGCCGCACCCGCAAAGTAATAGTACCATTCGGGCAGCGACTTGAGCTGCCCCCCCATCTCCCGAATGAGCTTGCCGTTATCCGTGCTCTCTACGATGGCTAACTGTTCCGCACTCTCAGCCAGGACTGCGGCAAATTGGCGGATCAACCTGGCTCGTTCGGTGCCGGTCATGCGACCCCACGGTCCTTCGTCGAAGGCGGCGCGAGCAGCGCGAACGGCAGCGTCAACGTCGGTTTCATCAGCCTCGGGCATGACTGCCCAGACATTCCCCGTATAAGGGTCACGACTCTCAAAGGTTCGGCCCGATTGGGCATCCACCCATTTACCTCCGATGAGCATCTGGTAGTGGCGCACTTCCCCGGCCACTGGTGTCTCGACCACTTGCATATGCATCTCCTTCTTGATGGTGACCTGCGTTTCATTTACTCTCATGCATGAGGTGCTCATCCACAACCCGCTCTCTCATCAGGAAGAGGAATGTGCTCCCAGAGAGACGGCAAGTACATGGTCGGCGACTCTCGTAGACGAGTCTTCACTTCTCATGGATTCGTTATCAATGTTGTAACATGAAAGCAACAGAGCTGTCAATCTTGATACAGTAAATCAATATATTTTGAAAGGGATGACTGACGAAAAGCGAAAGAGCTAGTGGAGCATGAGCAAACAACTTGATTTGACTATCAATATGTAGTATGCTAGATGAAAACAGGGAAAAGCAGGGAAAAGGCGTTCTCTGGTTCAAGGAGAGCAATGCTCATGGGAAAGAATCGCTACTTGACAGCTCAGGAGGCTGCCAATGAGCTAGGCATCAGCCAGGATACGCTCTATGCTTATGTGAGCCGCGGATTCATTCGCTCAGAAGCAAGCGATGGACAGAAACGCAGTCGATGGTATTCATTGGAAGATGTACAACGACTCAAGAAGCGCAAGGGAGAATACCGTCATCCAGACAAAGTGGCTGCAGGTGCTATGCAGGCGGGCACACCAGTGATGGAATCCGCCATCACGATGATAACGGAAGACCGCTTCTACTATCGGGGTCACGATGCGCTTACACTGGCCACCACTCACTCGGTTGAGCAAGTAGCTTCTTTAATTTGGATAGGAGATTTCTCGGAAGAACATTCCTTATTCTCACGTACCCCACCGGAAAGGATGCTCGCCCGGTATCAGAAGATTTCTCGCCAGCTCAATGGGCTGACTCCACTGGAAGCGTTTCAAATATGTCTTCCACTGGCGGCTCTCGATGACATTGCAGCCTATGATTTGCGTTCGGAGGCCGTTGCTCAGACGGGGGTTCGTATCTTACAACTGTTAGCCGCAGTTGCCGCTGATGGGCAGTACACAATGCACGGGATCGCGCAAATGGTGCAACATGGCTGGGTCCCACATGATGAGCGAGCCATAGCATTACTGACGGCTGCTCTCATTCTGTGCGCTGATCAGGAGCTCAATGTCACCACTTTTACAGCTCGCTGCGTAGCTTCAGCCGGTTCAACCCCCTATGCAGTTGTCTGTGCCGGGTTATCAGCTCTCCAAGGGATCAAGCATGCCGGACAGACAGAGCGAATTGAAGCATTTCTTCGGGAAACTGACTCTCCTGCCAACGTCCGTTCGTCGATCGCGAGCTTGCTCAAACGAGGAGAACCTATTCCTGGATTTGGAGAAGTGGTTCCCGGATTTGGCTCTGTTTTCTACCCGGCTGGCGACCCACGAGGAAAACTCCTGCTTGAACTGACTGCTCAAGCCTATCCACAGGCCCTCGAAGTGCTTCTCGCGCAACGTGTCACCGAGGAAACTTTCGACCTGCTCGGTGAACGCCCAACGATATTTTTCGCGCTTGTCACGTTGGCTCGTGCGTTGAATTTGCCGCCCGGTGGTGCGATAGCTCTCTTTGCGTTAGGACGAACGATCGGTTGGATTGGTCATAGCATTGAGCAATATCAGGCAAATCAAGTAATTCGACCCCGTGCCCGGTACATCGGGCCTCCTCCACAACGGTGAAGCGGGCGGGATGGTCAAAAGCATAGCAAGTTCTGCTGTCAAACACCAAAAAATATGCAGACAGTCTCTCACTCAGCCAGGGATTGATGTGCCTCGAGCTGCCTGACCCGCTCTATCTGCTGCCGATTCCACTCATCGTCGGAATAGGGCGTAGCGAACCAGGATTCCAGGATCTCTTTGGCGACGGCTTCGGATGTGGCACGCAAGCTGAGGGCGAGGATGTTGGCGTGATTCCAGGTGCGTGCGCCACGCGCGGTCTCGACATCATGGCAAAGTGCCGCCCGGATACCTGCTACCTTGTTGGCGGCGATGGAGGCTCCTGTTCCTGTCCAGCAGAAAACAATACCTTCGTTGGCCTGCCCTGTTGCTACAGCTTCTGCCGTCTTGCTGCTGGTGAGCGGCCAATCGCTGTCGGGATCATTCTCGGCCAGGGGACCAAACAGGATGAGTTCATGCCCACGTTTCCTGAGTTCTTCAATCACGGTATCGGTAAGGTTGGTGCGTTCGTCGCTGCCAACGGCTATTTTCATGGTAGAACCTCCTTGCTCGTTGTGTATGCAAACTTACTTCTCAGGAGACATTCTAACACAGCAGCGACCTGGTAGCTATTTGTGCTAGCCCGGCTGACCCGCCTCAAGCGGGTCAGCCTTTTCTAAACGCTTTACAACCCGATACAGACCGATTTGACCTCGGTGTAGTTTTCTAATACCTCATGGCCCATCTCGCGGCCCCATCCTGATTGTTTGTACCCGCCAAAGGGCAAGGCAGCATCGAAGACGTTATAGCAGTTGATCCACACGGTGCCCGCGCGCAATTGTGCCGCAATCTGGTGGGCTTTGCTGAGATTTTGCGTCCATATTCCAGCTCCCAGGCCGTAGACCGTGTCATTCGCGAGCGGAAGAAGTTCGTCCAGTTCTTTGAAGGGCTGAGCAACCACGACAGGACCGAAGATCTCCTCCCGGACCACCTTCATGTGCTGTGTCACATCAACGAGCACGGTTGGCTCGACAAAATACCCCTGTTCCCCGTAGCGCTTCCCACCACAGAGGGGGGTGGCTCCTTCGGCTATGCCTGACTCAAGGTAGCCAGAGACGCGCCACAACTGTTCATCAGAGACGAGGGGTCCCATCTGGGTGGAGGGATGAAAGCCATGACCAAGCTGAATCTGCTTGGCATGTTCAGCCACGCCCTCAACGACGTCTCCAAACACGTCTTTCTCGATATACAGACGTGACCCGGCACAGCAGCATTGCCCATGATTGAAGAAAATGGCATTCGCAGCCCCTGTCACTGCCAGGTCTATGTCCGAATCCTTTAAGATGATGTTGGGGGACTTGCCGCCCAGCTCAAGCGACACTTTTTTGAGATTGCCTGCAGCCGCTTTGACAATGATCTTGCCAACCTCGGTTGACCCCGTGAAGGCCACTTTATCAACAGCATCATGCGCGACAAGCGCGCCGCCAGCGGTCTCGCCGTATCCTGAAACGATGTTGACCACACCTGCAGGGAAACCCGCCTCCTGGAACAGTTCACCGAGTCGTAGCGCTGTAAGTGGCGTCTGTTCCGCGGGCTTGAGGACGATGGTACAGCCCGCCGCCAGTGCTGGTCCAAGCTTCCAGGCCGCCATCAGCAGCGGGAAGTTCCAGGGGATGATCTGCCCTACAACACCTATAGGCTCACGTAAGGTGTAGGCAAAATAGTTACCGGGCATAGAAATGGGAATGGTATTACCTTCGATCTTGGTCGCCCAGCCTGCCATGTAGCGGAACAGGTCTATCGACAGCGGAACATCAGCGATGCGGGCAACGGTAAGAGGTTTGCCATTATCAAGTGATTCAAGCTGTGCGAACTCTTCGGTGTGCTGCTCAAGTAAATCCGCTAACTTCCAGATAAGCCGTCCACGCTGCGAGGCAGTCATCTTGCGCCAGGGGCCCTCATCGAAGGCCTTGCGTGCAGCCAGTACCGCCCTGTCGATGTCTTCTTTATCCCCCTCAGCAACGGTAGCCAGAACCTCGCCTGTGGCCGGATTGTACACGGGGAAGGTTCTGCCAGATGCTGCGCCAACCCATGCACCGTCGATGAGCATCTTTCTTGGCTGGGCAATAAACTGAGTGACTTCTGATGCAATTTTGATCTCTGGTTCGGAAACCGCCATAGTTCTTTCCTTTCTGCTAACTTGTATGTTCATGGCCTCAGGCCATGTCGAAGACGAGTCGTGCCGGGACAGCCGCCTTCTCTACTTCCTCAAAGGCGTGATTGACATCCTCAAGGTGCCGGGTCTCATAAATCACTTTCGTGCGACCATCTGCGTGCAATTCGAAGACTTCCGCCAGGTCCAGGCGGGTTCCCACAATTGAGCCCACGATCTTGATGCCATTGAGCACGGTTTCGAAGATCGGCAGCTGCATGTAGTTATCTGCTGGTAGTGCGACAAAGACCAGCGTTCCTCCACGTCGAAGTGCGCGGAAGGCTTGCTCGAAGGCACGCGGCGAAACAGCCAGACTGATGGCCGCGTTAGCTCCGCCCAGCTTCTGTATGGCCTCCACTGGATCTTCTGCCTTGCCGTTTACTGTATAGTCTGCGCCCAGCTTCTTTGCCAACTCCAACTTCTCGTCAACCAGGTCGACTGCGACAACGGTAGCCCCAGCAATCTTGGCATACTGCAAGGCTAGGTGGCCCAGCCCACCGATGCCGAAGATGGCGACCAGGTCGGAGGAGCGGGCCCCGCTGACCTTGACCGCTTTATAGGTCGTGACCCCAGCGCACGCCAGGGGAGCAGCCTCCAAGGAATTCACCTTTGTCGGTACTTTGGCGACATATCTGGCAAAGGCGGGAGCATATTCAGCGTAGGCTCCAGGGAGAAAATAGCCGGTATTGAGCTGCTTCTGGCACAGGGTCTCCCATCCGGAGATACAGTACTCGCAGGTGCCACAGGCATAGCCCAGCCAGGGAATGGCAACCCGGTCTCCCTCTTTGACCTCTGTGACCCCTGCTCCAACGCTCTCGACGATCCCCACGCCTTCATGACCAGGAATGAGGGGCAGGGTGGGCTTGACCGGCCAATCTCCGTGAGCGGCATGGATATCGGTGTGGCACAGGCCCGAGGCTTCAATTTTGACGACGACCTTCCCTGGTTCAGGTTCCGGCTTGGGGATATCCTCCAGGCTGAGAGGGGAGGTGAAGCTATGTACGACTGCTGCTTTCATTGTTTTCTCTCCTGCTCTTGGCATAAAAATACACTATTGTACGGGACACCAAAGAACTCTTCGATCAAAGACTTTGTACAGGGACGCTTTACAATCCAGTGCAGACAGCCTTGACCTCGGTATAGCTTGCAAGCGCCTCGCGGCCCAGTCGGGTTGCTTGTAACCACCAAATGGCAAGGCGGCGTCGACGACATTGTAGCAATTGATCCACACGCTCATTCGATTTTCTTCCGAAGCTGTGCCGCCTCGCTTTCTATCATAATGTATGTGCTTGCTAAGATCCCTCTCAAATGAATATACTAGAGAACGAATGTCTTTGTACAGGACATATTGTGCCCGGTGAAAGCACCAGATCTCTCTTTGAAGAAGGACAAGCTATGCAGAAAAAAAACCACGCCATCACGCGTGACGATGCCATAACGAATGCTGTGTAACGGCACATAGCAGAAAAGCCCGGAAGCCAGGTCTGGACTGAGTTTAGCGCTTTCTCATTTTATATCGTTACACAACTTTCGTTATGGCATCCGCGTGACCCCAATGGAGGCTGGAGTGGCAGAGGCGGGATGGGTCGCAACAATCAAGCGCACGAACACGCCTGAAGCCCCCAGAGGGACATGCGGGCAATCGAAGAGCGCACGACTGGTCCCCGTTTCAGGATGCGTCGGAGGCTCGACCGGTGGCAAGGCCAGACGTGCCTGCACCTGTGGCACATCCAGTAACGAGTACTCCTTGCTCCGTCCGATCACCCCGAGTCCCTGACAGAAACCTCGCCACGACGCGAGGTTTCCCTGACGCGAGTCTGTCAACCACTGGGGCCGTGTTGCCAGAGAGGCCATCGAGTCGGACGATGACCTTTTCCAGAGGGATGGACAGAGGCGTCACGTAGCTGGTGATGGCCTGGACTGCCCGCAGCAGTTCCCCTCGATAATCACCGTTGCCCGCCCCGCCGTCTGTGCCCAATTATGTGGAATTGACCCTCGTTGTCCTGAAAAACGGCAGAGGAATCGAGCGTCAAATCCACATAAGGTCCGATAAGTGGGAATTTTCCAAATTCCACTTATCATCTACCACTGATGGGTGTGAGCTTGCAAGACGGTGCTATGTGTGCGAACCACTTCTCCAGGCTATCGCCCCAGGTATCCGGGAGCACAGACCTGATCATAACGACGATGCGCAGCGGGCAATTCCGGCGTGTGAGGCAATGCTCGTTGTCGCGCGGCCTGCCTGGTTCCATCCACATCGACCACCAACCAGTGGTTCCCCAAGCGGGAACATCCGCCCCCTGGTGGAGTGGCTGCTTGAGGTCGCGCCACCAGATCCTCTTGAAACAAGGTTCGCAGCGTCTCAACGCTTGGCTGATCAAGCGCGGCAAGAAAACGGCTGAGGGTCGATCGATGAGGCAGGGTGTTTCGACCGAACAGTGCCACCAGGGCTTCACATCGGGGGCCGCGAAGCCTGCGTTCGCACTCGCATTCCACTGCATGGGTGTGCGTTCATAGTCACGACTGAGTTCTGGGCTCTCCTTCACTTTTGGGTCTTGCAGTTGTTCGCGCGGAATCTGGAT
>WNGN01005092.1_pt1 | contig 11019 bp, 6 predicted proteins | sample 5400561 | NCBI WGS metagenome assembly WNGN01 (sample SAMN13153379, study PRJNA577476) | soil metagenome | isolation source: 115 cm soil or saprolite under Garry oak tree replicate 2 | place: USA:California | collected 2016-06-15 | reverse complement strand
GAGCTCAGAGAGCTCCGGCGTGAAGGAAAACTAAGCTCTGAAGTGAACGTCTCATTCCACCCTCCAGAAGCGCAAGGCGGGCGCCCAGATCTGCATGTCAACTGTGACGCGGGAAGAGTCCGACGCCCAGTGATCATAGTTGAGGGCGGCAGACCGCGGCTGACCGAGGATCATCTCATCCAACTCGAACAAGGACGAATCACCTGGCAGGACCTCGTTAGGTCAGGCGTAGTAGAGATGCTTGATGCAGACGAAGAGGAAAATGCGCTTATTGCGATGTACGAACACGACCTTAGAAAAGATCACACCCACGTCGAAATCGCTCCCTATGTAATGCTCGGAATCGCTGCGAGCATGATTCCGTTCCCAGAGCACAACCAGTCTCCAAGAAACGCGTACGAATCTGCCATGGCAAAGCAGGCCCTCGGCGTTTTCTCCACCAACTTCTTCACTAGGGTGGACTCTCGTTCACATCTCTTGCACTATGCACAGACCCCGATAGTCCAGACGAAGCCGATGGAAATCTTCAACGCTCTTGAGCGCCCTTCCGGACAAAACGTCGTCGTAGCCATTCTCTCCTTCCAAGGCTACAACATGGAGGACGCGATTATCATCAACAAATCCTCAGTTGACAGAGGACTCTTCCGCTCCACATTTTACCGAATATACGAGGCTGAAAGCAGACAGTACCTCGGAGGACTACGCGACAAGTTCGAGATCCCAGAAGCAGGAATCCGAGGATACCGAGGCGACCGCTACTACCGACTCATAGAGGAGGACGGAATCATCTCCCCTGAAGCAGAAGCCACCGGCAACACCGTCCTCGTAGGAAGAACAAGCCCGCCGAGATTCATGGAAGAATACCGCGAGTTCGAAGCAAAGGGCCCGACGAAACGCGACTCTTCAGTAACGATGAGACCCTCGGAACAGGGTACCATCGATCAAGTCTTCGTAACCGAATCCATCGAAGGAAGTAAACTCGTCAAGGTCAAAGTAAGAGACCTCCGTGTTCCCGAACTTGGCGATAAGTTCGCATCACGCCACGGACAAAAGGGAGTGATCGGACTCCTCGTACCACAAGAAGACATGCCCTTCACGGTTGACGGAGTTGTCCCTGACGTTATCATCAATCCACATGCTATCCCATCCAGAATGACGATCGGACAGTTCGTAGAAACACTAGGCGGAAAACTCGCATCGCAAATGGGAGAGGTCATGGACGGCACCGCCTTCGAAAACATCGGACCACAAGCCATAGGCGACATGTTGACCAAGCTCGGCTTCGCGAAGAGCGGGCGAGAACCCCTATACAATGGGATCACCGGAGAACGGCTTGCCGCAGACCTATTCATCGGAGTTGTCTACTACCAGAAACTCCACCACATGGTAGCCGACAAGATGCACGCCCGAGCCAGAGGCCAAGTTCAGATGCTCACCCGACAACCCACTGAAGGGAGAGCCAGAGGAGGAGGATTACGATTCGGAGAAATGGAAAGAGACTGCCTCATAGGACACGGAGCATCAGCCCTGCTCCGCGACAGACTGCTAGAAGAATCTGACAAGTACATCGCCTATATCTGCGAAACATGCGGCACTCTCGCATACCACGACATCAAACAGAACAAGTACATCTGCCGAATCGACGCTGAGAAAGCGGTCATTTCTCCCGTGGCAATATCCTATGCATTCAAGCTTCTGGTTCAAGAACTCATGGCACTTGGAATCGCGCCCCGACTGAACCTAGAGGAGAGAGCATAACAATGGCACTCGCAACAATGGAAGAAGCTCACAAGATCATCCAGAGCATACGATTCACTCTATTATCCCCATCAGAACTCCGAAAACTGTCAGCCGTAGAAGTCCAAGCCGCCGACACGTACGATGAGGACGGCGTCCCAATCGTATCCGGTCTAATGGACGGCAGACTCGGAACCCTCGAACCCCGTCAAAAATGCAAGACCTGCGGTAACACTGCCTCAGCGTGCCCGGGACACTTCGGGCACATAGAACTCGCCGAGCCGGTAATCCACGTGAGCTTCGCTAAGCTCATTCACCGGCTTCTCTCAATTACCTGCAGAAACTGCGGGAGAATACTTCTAAGCGAGGAGAAGATCGAGAAGTTCAAAGTACGGCACGCGGACCTCAAACAACGACTCAACACCGTCCCGGACGCTTTTCTCGATGAGATCATCAAAGATGCCAAGAAGGCCCAGCAGTGTCCTCATTGCGGACAGAAACAGTACCCAATCGAGCATGGCAAACCTACAACCTTCCACGAGATCGTGGCAGAGGGAGGCGCCGTACGCCTAACACCAAGCACGGTCCGGGAGAGGCTTGAGAGAATTCCTGACGACGACCTGATCCTTCTAGGAATGGATCCTAAGGCGGCAAGGCCAGAGTGGGCTGTCCTCCAAGTAATGCCTGTCCCACCTGTCTCGGTTAGACCCTCGATCACTCTCGAGTCCGGCATCAGGTCGGAAGACGATCTGACCCACAAACTCGTCGACATCATAAGGATCAACCAGAAGCTACGCGAGGCGCTTGAATCTGGAGTTCCCATCAACATCATCCAAGAACTACACGAACTGCTGCAATACCACGTAACAACGTACTTCGACAACGAAGTCTCAGGTCTACCCCCTGCTAGACACCGATCAGGCCGCGCTTTGAAGACGCTTGTTCAACGATTGAAAGGGAAAGAGGGAAGATTCAGAGGCAATCTGTCGGGCAAGAGAGTTGATTTCTCAGCCCGAACAGTCGTATCACCTGATCCCAACCTGGACATCAACGAGGTAGGAGTACCCCTCGACGTCGCTAGCCGACTAACTATTCCGGAAAAGGCCACTGATTACAATCTCGACGAGATGAAGAAGCTCATCGCTAACGGCCCTGACACGTATCCTGGATCACTGTACATCGTTCGTCCCGATGGTCGAAGAGTCAGACTAGAATTCGTCACCGACAGGAAGGTTGTCGCGGAAGCTCTGCAGCCAGGCTTCATCGTCGAGCGACATCTCCGAGACGGCGATATTGTGCTATTCAACCGGCAACCGAGTTTACACAGAATGTCCATAATGGCACACCGCGTCCGGGTCCTCCCGTACAAGACCTTCAGGCTCAACCCAACAGTCTGTCCGCCTTACAACGCGGACTTTGACGGTGACGAGATGAACCTACATGTCCCACAGGGAGAAGAGGCCCGCACCGAGGCGCGTCTTCTCATGCAGGTGCAGGACCAGATTCTCTCCCCCAGATACGGCGGACCAATCATCGGAGCCATTCGAGACTCTTTGACAGCGGCTTTCCTCCTTACCCAGAAATCGACGCTTCTAAACCGCGCAGATGTGTCAAAGCTACTGGCGGCCGCCGGGTTCGAGGGACCTATGCCAGAACCGGCAGTGACGAAACCCGAGGAGAAATGGACCGGAAAGCAGATTTTCAGTATCGTTATGCCGAAAGGCTTCAACTTCGTGTCGAAGTCCAACCTGTCCGCCTACTACAAGTGCGCGGACTGTGACAAAGGAGTCCTCCACGACTGCCCATATGACGCGTTCATCGTGGTCAAAGACGGCGTTCTCGAGCAGGGCGTTATCGACAAAGCCTCAATCGGCGCTGAAAAATCAGAGAGCCTCTTCCACCGAATAGTCAAAGACTATGGTGCAGAGGAAGCAAGGACATTCCTCAACGCAGTCACAAAACTTCTCGATCGGTATATGGTGCTTCGGGGCTTCACATACGCGTTCGACGAGCTCGAAATCCCTCCTGCAACCAAGGAAAAGATTGCGAAAGCGATCTCCAAGGCGGAAGAGAAAGTCAACGAATACATTGACAGCTATCGAAAAGAAACCTTGGAACGATTGCCAGGACAATCGCTGGAAGAGTCATTGGAGCTCTACATCATGAACGAGCTCTCGAGAGCTCGAGACGTAGCAGGCGAATTCGCCGACCAGTACTTCCAGATGGACAACAGCGGCGTAATCATGAGTAGGGCAGGAGCAAGAGGCTCAACCCTCAACATATCACAGATGACAGCAAGCGTCGGCCAACAATCGATCCGAGGAAAAAGAATCCTCAGAGGATATCGCGGCAGAGCTTTATCATTCTTCAAACCAGGAGACGCCGGAGCAGCAGCTCGAGGCTTCGTCTACAACTCGTACCGAGACGGACTTGAACCCATCGAATTCTTCTTCCACGCCATGGGAGGAAGAGAAGGTCTTGTGGATACAGCCGTCAGGACCCAACAAAGCGGATACATGCAACGACGGCTCATCAACGCCCTAGAGCATCTCAGAGTCGAATACGATTCGACCGTCAGAGATTCCCGAGGCAACATAATCCAGGTCCGCTACGGAGAAGACGGTGTCGACACAGCGAAGAGCGACCATGGCAAGGCTGTCAACATCGATCGACTTATAGAACGCATCCGGCTTACGATGAAGAAAGGAGTCGCCGCCACCAAGGATTACGTTGAGGACGAAGTAGACAAGGCAAACAACACCCTATCGCCGTTAATACTCAACAAGCTGCGCCAGAGCCTAGTAAACGCGAAGCTGCCTAAGACCGCTGTTGACGAGACTGTCTTGGAGGCGATCGAGAACTACAAGCGCGCTCTGGTGGAACCCGGCGAGGCTGCAGGAATAGTCTCCGCCCAGTCCATCGGCGAACCAGGTACCCAGATGACACTTCGAACATTCCACTTTGCAGGAGTGAAAGAGCAAAACGTTACCTTGGGACTTCCCAGACTGATCGAGATCGTGGACGCGCGCAAGATCCCCTCGACACCAAACATGACCGTATACTTGGACGCGAAACACCGCACCAGCAGAGAGAAGGCTCAGGAAGTAGCCACCTTGCTCACCCACGCTACCCTAGGAGACATCGCAAGCTCGTTCGAGTCTGATGTCACAAGAATGAGGATTGATGTGAAACTCAACCCGCAAGCGATGAAAGAAAGAGAGATCACTGTCCAAGACGTACGGGACGCGGTGAAACCGCCAAACACTGAGGTCAAGGTCGAAGGATACCATGTAGAGATCAAGTCGAAAGAACTTGAGATCCCACAGTTCAGAAGACTAGCGAGTAAGCTCCTGGTCCATCACGTCAAAGGCTTGCCGGCGGTCCGACGAGCCCTAGTCATCGAGGAGAAGGGCGAATGGATAGTCAGAACAGAAGGATCCAGCCTTGCACTGGCCTTCGAAGTCTCCGGCGTTGATACAAGCCGGACAGTCAGCAACAATATAAACGAGACAGCTGTCGTCCTCGGGATCGAGGCCGCCCGCAACGTAGTAATCAAAGAAGCACTGGGAGTGCTGGAGGAACAGGGTCTAGACGTGGACGTTCGGCACGTGATGCTTGTAGCTGACATGATGACCTCGTCAGGCGAAGTCCTCCAGGTCGGACGTCACGGTGTCAGCGGAGAGAAAGCGAGCACTCTCGCCAAAGCAGCCTTCGAGATCACTATCCCCACAATCGTAGACGCAGCAGTCAAAGGCATCGTCGACACTCTAAGGGGCGTGGCGGAGAACGTGATTGTTGGTCAACAAGTACCGATGGGCACCGGACTCATAGAAGTCTCGATGTCCATGTCCCGGAAAGGGAGCAAGTAGAACCAGTTGGACGTTAACAAGCAGATCCGGATGGCGGTGAAGACCGGCAAGGTCGAGTTCGGAAGCAAAGTCGCTCTCTCGAGCGCCTCCCTCGGAAGAGCCAAGCTCTTGATACTTGCGAGCAATTGTCCCGTAGACTTTCGCGAGAATATTGTCTATGATGCGGAGCAGTCAGAGGTTCCTGTCTACGTCTTTCAAGGCAGCAGCCTCGACCTAGGCGCTCTCTGCGAGAAACCCTTCCCTGTTGCATCAATGGTGGTTAGGGAGCCTGGTGATTCTGAGGTCTTGAAGCTGGCTGAGAACAAGTGATGCTTCAGCCCAAGATCAAGCTAACGAGTGAAGAAATGAAGTACATGGCGCTCTTCGAGAGTACCACAGGCGCGACCACACAAGACTGCGTGATCGATGAGAAACTTGGACGGATTATTTTCGTAGCAAAGCCAGGAGACATGGGACTCGCGATTGGGAAGGGTGGAAAGAACATCAACCAGCTACGACGCATGACAAGCCGCCAGATCGAAGTCGTCGAGTACGCGGAGACCCCTGAAGGCCTAATCCGGAACAGCCTCTCCCCAGCGAGGATCAAAGAGATCCGAGTAACAGAAAGGCCCGACAAGAAGATCGTGGTCGTTGAAGTTGACCCGCAGGACAAAGCGATCGCGATAGGCAAGAACGGCCGGACGATTGACAAGACCCGTTTACTCGTGAAGAGATACTTCGACATCGACCACGTAGTCGTCCAGTAAGACTGCTCTTTCCTCAAAACTGAAACGCTCGTAGGCTCTGGACCCATTTCTGAAGAGAGGGGCCCACTTGAAAACAGATCCGATTCGAGGAATCGCCCATCATCAGCCCTGATCTCGAATCTGAGACGGTGCTTCAAGATCGCCCCCAGATTCGCTGGGCCAATCGCGTTTTTCGCCGAGCCACCTAACCCCAGATTACGCTTTGAATCGCCCGTCTCGCCCATAATCGCTGCTAATCAGCAGGTGTTCTAGAAACAAGGGGGTCTTAGCGACCGAGCCTCGCGTCGCATGAATGGTCTCCACGGGCCCTTGTAAAAGTAAACGGATGCCAATCGTCAATCTAAAAAGCAACCCAGCGAGCTAGCTATCTTCCCAGTAAACGGTGAATATATGGCCAAGGCATCGCGAGGGCTGTTCGCAGCCCAAAAGCTCCGGAAGAGGCGAAAGGAGTTCAGGTGGGCCTACGCACCGTACAAGCGACGAATGCTTGGACTGGACTACAAGTCAGATCCGCTCCAAGGAGCGCCACAAGGAAAAGCCATCGTCCTAGAGAAGGTCGGCGTCGAATGCCGACAACCCAACAGCGCTGTCCGCAAGTGCGTGCGAGCCCAGATTATCAAGAACGGCAAGACCGTCACCGCGTTCCTCCCAGGCGATGGAGCATTGAACTTCATAGACGAACATGATGAGGTCGAGATCGAGGGAATTGGTGGTGCCGAGGGAAAAGCGTACGGTGACCTTCCGGGAACACGCTACCGTGTTTTCACTGTCAACGGTGTAAGCCTTGACGCCTTATTGAAGGGCAAGAAAGAGAAGCCTCGCCGCTAGTTCTATTGATACTGAAAGGTTACAGGTGGATCCTTTTATCGTTGTACGCGTCCGTGTAGGTTCGGTAACAGTTTACTTATCTTTTTGAGTAAGAAATGTCCAAACGGCTTTAGTAACCAATGCTAATAGATCGAGAACTCCTGGGGACATGAAACAAGAAATGGCACTCGTTTGGGGAACAGTATGCACCGACTGCCAAATACTAGCAGTAGAGAACTGCCCCCACTGCAGCAGAGACATGTGCGAAAAGCACAGCACACAGCACGAATGCGACCGGCTCAAAGCCCGAAGCTTCGAAGTAGCCGGCTAACCAAGTATCGCACACTCGTTGTCCCGAACTAGGATTCTTCGTCCTTGAGAATAGCTCGCGCCATTTACTCAATGAGTCGCAGTTGCTACTGTGGGCTGGCTTGATGGGCTGTATTTCTTCCTGAAATCCTTCAACCCCATCTCCTCCCCGAACACCACAACCTGATTCTCCGATCGTCTCTGGTAGAAGGGAAGCTTAACGATCTCCGCTCGGACCCTCCGGTCCCGGATTCCCACACTAAACGTCTCCCCGACGGCCGCCAGCGACTGAGGGACATAACCCATTCCAATCCCGACACTGAGCGTTGGAGAAAACGTTCCGCTCGAAACTTTTCCAACGGCCTCAGCATCAACAAAAATGTCCTGGCTTTGTCGTGGGATTCCTTTCTCCCTCATCTTGAAACCAACTCTCACGCGGCTTGGCCCTTTTTCCTTCAAGTCTATGATCCCATTCTTGCCCACAAAATCCGGTTTTTCCACACGAACAACCCAGTTCAGCTTCGCTTCAACGGGAGAAGTGTTCTCGTCAATATCGTTCCCATAAAGACACATACCTGCCTCAAGTCTCAAAACATCTCTCGCACCAAGCCCAACTGGACAGATCCCCAACTCCCTACCACCAGACAACAGTTTCTCCCAGACTTTCACAGCGTTTGACGGCTGCTTCACACTCGTGTTCCAGACGTAGATCTCGAAACCATCCTCACCAGTGTACCCGCTACGCGTCAAGAGACACGGGACCCCTGCAACCTTCAAATCCCTCGTCCCATACTTTTCTACCTCTTCGAGCTTTACACCGGACACATTCCAAAGCACCACACCAGCCCTTGGCCCTTGAACCGCGAACATAGCAACATTGTCGGAAACATCGGAAAGGGTCACGTCGCTTCCCGGCCTGTTCTTGAGAAGCCAGTTCCAGTTCTTGTCACGATTGCCCGCGTTATAGACAGCAAGATACCGCATGGCACCTATTCTGAAAATGGTTAGATCATCCATTATTCCCCCCTTTGGATTGCAAAGGAGAGTATACTGACCTCTTCCAACCGCGAGCTTGGACACGTCGTTTGTGGTCAGCTGGTTGAGAAATGATTCGGTGCCTTTTCCTTCGGCTAGGACGCGTCCCATGTGGGAGACGTCGAATATTCCACAGTTGTTCCTGACGCTGTGGCATTCCGGGATTATGCCTTCGAACCAGACGGAGAGGTCGAAGCCCGCATATTCGACAATGTTGCCGTACTTCCTGTGATACTCGTAGACGTGGGTTCTTCTTGCCAAGACCAACGACTCGCGAGTTGCCGGTAGTTCAGTGCTGGTAGAAAAAAGAATGCGAAGTAGCCGCACTTGGAGCATAAGATTCTCTGCGGACACAAATCGGTGCGGAAGCCTCGTGAGGCTTCATGACCGGACGCGCTATAAAAACGGTTTCAGAGTAGCGCATCCACGTGGGAAAGCAGGGCTTATTATGGCGAAGGCCACTCTCCGGCTTGACGACGTGGACCACCGATGGGTTTCAGAACAGGATTTTTCAAACTGAAGAGATCCCTCAACAACCTTGCATTCAGAATGAGCTTCGTGAAACTCGCGCCTGGATCAAGCAGGCCACTACTGCCTGTAGCCTCATTCGTGATCCTTGCCTTCACCGTCTTTGTTCTCGCCGGCGGACTGTTCATTCTCGTGGGCGCTGGCACGTCTGTAAGCCTCTTGAACGTACAGCAAGGTCTCGGCTTCGTCTATCCCCACGACATTAACAACCAGACTCCCGCTGAAGGCGTGTTCGTCGCTTTGCTCTACGCGTTCGGAGTCGTCGGACTCTACATGATGTTCATGAGCACACGGAACGCCTACAGGCCCAAACGCGCATACAGCTTTCTAGGCTTCGGAATGCTCCTGAGCTTCGTCTTCATGGCCACAGCCTACTTCGTACTATACCAGAAACTGATGTAGACTCTTCCCGAAGCAGGCGATGTTACGCTTGATCTCTGGACGAACTTACTGGAAGGCCTGATAGGCCGAACTATTTGTTTGAATGAGAACTAGGTTGATTCTTAGAACGTTCACGTAAGGAGAGCCGAAGATCCAGAACATGCCCTCCTCATTCTGGTTGACAATCTGCTGCAGCATGTCCACTGAAATACTAGTGGCCGAGTTTATCCTTGGAATCTGAGAATACGCTTCCTGGACCGTAATGTCGGGATCAACCCCCGAGGCAGAATCGTTTCGGGGATGGAAGAAGATGGGTAGGCTGAAGTTCTGCGCGATAAGACTGGAACCCACGTTCTTACCATGAAACTGTACTAGGCTTCCGTTCGCCTGAGATGGAAAGAATACTTGGGCGATTCCCGTTATGACAAGAGGGAACACTAGCCCACACAGAACCAGTGAGATTACTGCCAGTCTTGCAGCTGGACCATAGGTTTGCCCGAGTTCTCGCTGGAAGTTCAACGTGTTTTTTCTCTCCTAGAGTAACGATATTGCGACGTCTATCAGCTTGATTCCTACAAAGGGAATGATGACTCCGCCAATCCCATAGATCATCGTGTTCTTCAGGAAAAGAGTCATCGTCTCAGAGGGCTTGAACGTTACCCCTCTCATTGCCAATGGAATGAGCAGCGGAATGATGATAGCGTTGAAGATAAGGGCAGAGAGTACGGCAGTGTTCAGTCCAAGCCCGAGCACGTTCAGCGCTTTCAGCTCGGGGACAGTTGACGCAAACAGCACAGGCATTATCGCGAAATATTTCGCGACATCATTTGCAATGCTGAACGTCGTTACCGCGCCTCGAGTCATCAGCAACTGCTTGCCAAGCATTACCACTTCTATGATCTTGGCCGGATTTGACTCGAGGTCTACCATGTTAGCAGCCTCTTTTGCGGCCTGGGTTCCAGAATTCATCGCCAAACCCACATCAGCCATTGCTAGCGCGGGCGCATCATTGGTCCCGTCTCCTATCATCGCGACAATTCTAGTCTCGGCCTGCTCCCGTTTGACGATATCGTATTTGTCCTCGGGTTTTGCCTCTGGCCGGTACTCGTCAATTCCCACCTCGGCAGCTATGCTCTTGGCCGTGAGCGGCTGATCACCAGTTATCATGACTGGTCTAATGCCCATCACCTTAACCGCCATTATCTTCTCTCTGATATCGGGCTTGAGAACATCTCTCAACCGTACGATCCCGATTGCCTCACGATTTCTTGAGAGCGCCATGGCTGTGTCTCCGGCCGCCGATATTTCCTGAACTTTCTTGTCATAGTCAGCCGGGACAGACTTGACAATCTTCTTGATAGCATCAGGTGCGCCCTTGATAATCTCAGTCTCGTCCGATCCTATCGGAATACCACCTTCCACGTGAGGTTCGAACTTTCTCCTGAGCCTCCCCCTTTCACGGCCTGTCCCGCCACTTTTGGGAAGCATGAAACCAGTCCCTCCCGCTAGCTTGACGCCGCTCGTTCGCGTACTGGCGCTGAACTCGTAGACCTCCGAGGCATCTAGAGCGTTCATCTCTTTGGGCACAAAACCATCTTCGTAGGCAA
>WNGN01003218.1_pt1 | contig 11021 bp, 11 predicted proteins | sample 5400561 | NCBI WGS metagenome assembly WNGN01 (sample SAMN13153379, study PRJNA577476) | soil metagenome | isolation source: 115 cm soil or saprolite under Garry oak tree replicate 2 | place: USA:California | collected 2016-06-15 | reverse complement strand
CCGGCGCGCCGATCATGCTCCAGCCTTTGTCGGCGACCAGCCGCACCATGAAGATCGGGATCACCTCGAAAGAGCACAACCTGGTCGATCTCTCGATGACGGCGTACTGGACGATCAAGTTCCGCCTGATGCAGGTTCCGGGCGTCGCCAACGTGCCGATCTGGGGCGAGCGAATCAAGCTGCTGGCGGTACTGGTCGACCCTGAGCTGTTGCGGGTGTACGACTTGACGCTCAGCGACGTCGAGAAGGCGGTCAGCGAAGCTCTCGAGTTCTCGGCCCTCCCCTATTCCAAGCACGCGAAGCTGCAGACCGAGGGGTTCATCGACACGCCCAATCAGCGGCTCGCCCTCCGCTACGTCCTGCCTGTCTTCGAGGCGCAGGACCTGGCCAAGATTCCGCTCGAGGGCCACGACGGTAAGTCCGTGCTCCTGGGGAAGGTGGCCGAGGTGAAGTGGGATACCTGGCCGATGATCGGGGACGCGGTCGTCAATGGTGGTCCGGGCCTCATGATGATCGTCGAGAAGCTGCCATGGGCCAACACCCTGGACGTGACCCGCGGTGTGGACGAGGCCTTGGCGGCGCTCAAGCCCGGTCTCTCCGGGATCGAGATCGACGCGCAGATCTTTCGGCCCGCGACCTTCATCGAGCTGGCGCTCAGAAACCTCACCAGCGCCTTGCTGATCGGATGCCTGCTCGTCATCATCGTGCTCGGCGCGTTTCTCTTCGAGTGGCGGGCCGCCCTGATCAGTGTAGTGGCCATCCCGTTGTCGCTGGTCGCCGGAGCCCTCGTACTCTACGTGCGCGGCACCACCATCAACACCATGGTCCTGGCCGGGTTCGTGATCGCCGTCGGGGTCGTCGTCGACGACGCCATCATCGACATCGAGAACATCGTGCGGCGGCTGCGTCAGCAGCGCCGGGAGAGGAGCCGCAAGTCGACGGCCGCCATCATTCTCGAGGCCTCGCTCGAGGTTAGAAGCGCCATCGTCTACGCGACGCTGATCGTGGCGGTGACGTTGATACCGGTCTTCCTCATGGAAGGCCTGTCTGGCGCCTTCTTCCAACCCCTGGCCCTCTCCTACGCACTCGCCGTGCTGGCCTCGATGGTGATCGCCCTGACCGTCACCCCGGCGCTGGCCCTGATGCTTCTGGGCACGGCGGCGATCGAGCGTCGTGAGTCTCCGCTCGTGCGGTGGCTGCAGCGGCGATACGAGGTGCTCCTCGCCCGGATCATTCGCACCCCGCGCCCGGCGTATGTCACCGTCGCCGTCATCGTGCTCGCCGGCGCCGTGGTCTATCCCTGGCTCGGGCAGTCCCTGCTCCCGAGCTTCAAGGAGCGAGACTTCCTGATGCACTGGGTGACCACTCCCGGCACCTCGCATCCGGAGATGGTCCGGATCACGCAAAAGGCGTGTAAAGAGCTGATGTCCATTCCCGGAGTCCGCAACTGCGGCGCCCACGTCGGCCGCGCCATCACCGGCGACGAGCCGTACGGCGTCAACTTCACCGAGAACTGGATCAGCATCGACCCCAAGGTGGACTACGACAAGACGCTGGCCAAGATTCAGGAGCTCGTCGACGGGTACCCCGGGCTCTATCGCGACGTCCAGACATATCTCAAGGAACGCATCAAAGAGGTCCTGACGGGCGGCAAGCAAGCGATCGTGGTGCGCACCTACGGCCATGATCTGGAGGTCCTTCGCCAGACGGCCGCTGAGGTGGAGCACGCCCTGGCCGGGATCCCCGGCCTCGTGGATCTGAAGATGGAGGTTCACCGGCCCGTACCTCAGGTGGAAGTGAAGGTCAACCTGGACTCCGCCCATCGGTTTGGACTCAAGCCCGGCGACATTCGTCGGGCGGCAGCGACCGTCGTGTCCGGCATCGAGGTCACCGACATCCACCGGGATGGCAAGGTGTACGACGTGTGGGTGTGGAGCAAGCCCAAGGCGCGCGAAAGTCTGACCAGCATCAAGGAGCTCTTGATCGACACGCCGAAAGACTTCGTTCACGTGCGCCTGGACGAGGTCGCCGACGTGAGCGTGAAGCCGACGCCCGACAGCATCGAGCACGAAGGCCTCTCGCGCCGGCACGACGTGGGCGCCAACGTGCGCGGCCGCGACCTCGGCTCCGTCGTCGCCGACGTCCAGCGTCGCCTCAAGGACGTCAAGTTCCCGCTGGGGTACCGCGCCGAGGTGCTCGGTGAGTACGCTGAGCGGCAGGCCGCTCAAAGGCGCTTACTGACCTTTTCGGTCGCGGCGGTGATCGGGGTCTTCTTCCTCCTGCTGACGTCCTTCCGGAGCTGGCGGCTGGCCACGCTCTCCTTCTTGACCCTGCCCTCGGCCCTGGTGGGCGGGGTCCTCGCGGTGTACCTCGCCGACGGCGTCATCTCGCTCGGCTCGCTCGTCGGGTTCTTCACGATCCTGGGTATCGCCGCCCGCAACGGAATCATGATGATCAACCATTTCCAGCATCTCGAGCGACACGAGGGCGAGACGTTCGGCCCTGCGCTCGTCGTCCGGGGGGCTCGGGAACGGCTCTCGCCGATTCTCATGACTACCTTGGCTTGCGGTCTGGCGATCGTTCCCCTGGTGATCGCCGGCAATATCCCCGGGAACGAGATCGAGCACCCGCTGGCCATCGTCGTCCTGGGAGGGTTGGTCACGTCGACCTTGCTGAATCTGTTCGTCGTGCCCTCCCTGTACTTGCGTTTCGGGAGGTCGCTGCAGCAACCAGCATGAGGAATCTTTGAGCCTTCTATCCCTCTACACAGAGAGCGATGGGACATGATGACAGTGAAAGGCGGCAGACTTCGTCATAGGGCGTTCGGCATCGCGACGATCTTCGTGTCGATCCTGCTCGCGTCGAGTTGTCTCGTGCTGACCGGCGGCGTCGCGGTGGCGCAGAAGTCCGATGCTCCCGAAAAGGAGTTCGAGGACTTCGACCGCAACAACTTCGACCGTTCGACCACGATCGAGAACCCGTGGTTCCCGCTGAAGGCGGGAATGCGGTGGGTGCACACAGGGTCGACCACCGAGAGGGGAAAGCGCGTCGCCCATCGTCTGGTCACCATCGTCACCGATTTGACCAAGGTCCTCGATGGCGTGCGCACGGTCGTGGTCTGGGTCGAGGACTACAAGGAAGGCAAGCTGGATGAGGCGGAGCTCGCGTTCTACGCTCAGGACAAGGACGGCAACGTCTGGTCTTTCGGAGAGTACCCCGAGGAATACTTCAACGGAAGGATGATCAAGGCGCCGGCCTGGATCCACGGACTGAACGATTCGAGCGCGGGGATCATGATGCCGGCGGCGCCGCGGCTCGAAACCCCCAGCTATTCCCAGGGGTGGGCCCCTTCGGTCTTCTGGACCGATCGGGGGAAGGTGGACCAGATGGGCCAGAAGACCTGTGTCCCGCTACGCTGCTACGACGACGTTCTGGTGGTGGCCGAGACCAGCAAGGCGGAGCCCAACGCCGAGCAGCTCAAGTACTACGCGCGCGGCGTCGGCAAGGTTCGAGTCGGCTGGCGGGGTGAAGGGGAAAAGCTCCAGGAAGTCCTCGAGCTGACCGAGTTCTCGCAGCTCGGCGCGGACGCCCTGGCCAGGGCTCGCGCGGCGGCGCTGAAACTGGAGAAGAGCGCCTATAGCGTCAGCAAGGACGTGTATGGCGCCACGACGCCCTTGGAGCATCTGCCGAGCGCTCAAAATCGATGAAATCGACAACAGCGACGTTCGCGTCGCTGGTGTTCGCGGTGGCGGTGGTTGGATTCACTGCCACCGTCGAGAGTCAGGACAAGGCACCGGCGCCGGTCGTGGAGGGTCAGGACCAGAAGCCACCGACCCCGCACGAGAGCCAGGAGAACTCCGCGGCTCGGCCCGAGAGCCAGGAGAAGGCACCGGCGCCGGTTGCCGAGGATCAGGATCAGAAGTCTGCGGCTCTGCCCGAGAGCCAGGGGACGACGCCGGCACCAAAGCTGAAAATCCCGGACAAGACACCGGCCCCTGAGAGTAGCCAGGATCAGAAGACGCTCGTCGCGTCAGAGATCGTTGTTTACGCATCCGATCTGTCGGAGCGTGCGCTGTTCGAGTTCGAGTTCTGGCCGAGCCGGCAATCCCCGGGGGGCAAGATGGTTGGAACAATCCAGACCGGGGACAAGCTGAACCCACCTCCCGAGGAGGACCCGCACGTAACGATCAAGGTCAAGGTTCAGGGGGGCGTGCCCTACCGCTGCTGGATCCGCATGCTGGTGGGAGAGCCTCTGGGGATATCGGAGGCCAACCGGCTCTATGTGCAGATCTCGCACGCGGTGGACAAGGCCGACAAGGAAGTGTTCAGGCCTTTCACCGCGAGCTATCTGACCGTCCAGGGACCCCGTCGGCGAGGCTGGAAGTGGGTTGCCGGCCAGGGGGACTCCAAGTCGGGCGATTCTCTGATCTATTTCCGCGAAAGCCGGGAAGTCACCGTGAAAGTTCAGGCGGGGATGGAGGGTGTCGGGTTCGACCAGTTCGTGCTGAGCCCCGCCCAGTTCCTCGAGAAGCCTCCCACCGAGGCCATCGTCAAGAAATGAGCCCGGTATGCCAATAGGCCTGTTTCCTGGCTCACGCACAACCCGTGGGGACACGGCGCCGGGCGCTCTTTTCGTGCGGCGCTCGCGACCTGGTCCACCTAAAGTTGATCGTAGTCCTATGAAATCCTCTGCCGATTGTGGCGACTCTGGCGGCACCGTCTGCGCCTCGATTGGATATGCAGGCCTCGCCGATGGGTCTTCGGGATCGATGCCCATGAAGGGCTGGAGATTCCGGCGGAGCCTGAGCGCGGCATCAATGTTCTGTCTTCTGGCGGCGGCAACCGCCCACGCTCAACAGACATCTCCCGGGGAGCTGGATGCTCTCAAGAAGATGGTCGAGGAGGTCCTCTCGCAAAACGAGGAGCTCAAACGACGCGTGCGCGAGCTCGAAGAGGCGATGGCCAAGCGCGGACCGGCGCCCGCAGAAGCTCCCAAAGAGGCAGTCGAGGCTCCCAAAGAGGCAGTCGAGGCACCCAAAGATGCGGTCCCGCCGGCCGCAGAGCCGCCCGGCGGGGTGCTCAAAGCGGCCAGAGAGAAAATCCAGCTCGGCGGCGCCCTCGAGGTCGAATACGTCTCGCGTCGGGAGTTCAACCGCCTGCGGACACAAGAGATCGCCCTCACCACCGCCGAATTCGACTTCGAGGCCGACGTGGTCGACTGGGCCAAGGCAGAGCTCTCCCTGCAGTGGGACAGTGTGGCCGACAAGATCACCCTGAACGAGGGCCTGATCACGTTCGCCAAGCCCTCGCTGGTTCCTGTGTACGGGAAGACGGGCCGAGGAGTCGTCCCGTTCGGCATCTCGACGGGCACCAGCGTTGCGGCCAGGCTCGAAGAGTCGCTGACGATCACCGGCCCGCTGACCACCGAGGTCTTCGAAGCCAAAGAAGACTATGCGTTGGTCGGCGTCAAGTGGCATGGACTCAACGGGTCGGTCTATGCCTACAACGGCACGACCGATAACGCCAAGCGGGGCACACGACTCGAACATTGGGGCGCCAGCGCTGCTTACGGTATGAAGACCGATCTCCTGTCCTTCGATCTCGGTGTCGGCTGGATCGACTCCGTCTTTGATACCGATGGCCTGACAGCGGCCTTTCCGGAAATGCAGAAACGCCCGAACCGCCCGTATATCCCGGGCATCTCCGCGTACGCCAAATTCGGCATGTTCGGGTTTTCACTCATCGGGGAATACGACGGAGCTACGCGGACGGTCCACTTCACGCGAACCAAGAGGGATGTCCGCGCCCTGCCCAAGGCCTGGCAGATCGAGGTCGGCTATTCGACCAAGATCTTCGGGATAAGGCCGTTTGCCGCGGTCAACTACTCGGGGACCTCGGGGATGCTCGCGGCCTTTCCTCAGCTGAGACTGCTCGGAGTCGGCGGCGCCTGGCTGACCGACAACATTCGAATCGCCCTGGAGTACGCGTACGAGGAAGACTACCCCAAGGTTGCGTTCGGCACGGGCAAGACCGGCGACGCATGGACCCTTCGGCTGACCTACGAATGGTGACGTGCGATCACGCCCGAACAGGCTCCACTAGTCTTTCAACCCGACCCATGGCCCGCCCTCGACGAGTTGATAGCCGCGGGCGCGCATGCAGCTGCGATAGGTCTGTGTGCGAACCGGTAGGCCGCTGAAGACGCCGCGTTGAGCCTCCAGCCCGCACGCGTGGCTGTCGCGATTGAAGTCCTCGACCGTGGCGCCTGGCTTGGCCCAGTGCCTCTCGGCGCAACCAGCGACACCCATCGCCGTCAGAAGAGCGACCGTCAGGTAACCGCGCGGGCTCATCGCTGGGCCTCTTCAGCAGGTCGCGTCGAGATCGACACAACCATTCCGTCCTAGCCAGCCGGCAGGGTCAGCTCCGCCCGCAGTCCGCCGAGGCGGGAGCTCCCGAGCTCGATGGAACCGCTGTAGAGGCTCGCCAGATCGCGCACGATCGCGAGCCCCAGACCAGTCCCCGGTACCTTCTCATCGAACCGCGTGCCGGGAGCCGGAGCATACCCCTGCTGCTCCGCAGGTAGGCCGGGCCCATCGTCCTCGATCGTGATCGTCAGGCGGCCATCCTTGCGGCGGCTCGTGGCGGCGATGCGGCGATGGGCCCATTTGCAGGCATTCTCCATCAGGTTACCGAGCATCTCCTCGAGATCCTGCTGCTCGCCGCGGAATACATGATCGATGGGGACCTCGATCGCGAACTGCAGATCGCGGTCGACGTAGAGGCGTGCAAGCGTGCGATGGATCGCCGCGACGGACGGCGCGACCGGTACGCGAGCTCCCGGCACGTCAAGGGAGGCGGCGGCGCGCGCCCTGGCCAGGTGGTAATCGATCTGCTGTCGCATCCTGGTGATCTGACCTCGCATCGCGGCGGAAAGCTGGGACGAGCCGTCGGCGGCAAGGCGATCGACCTCGTTGGCCAGGATGCTCAGCGGTGTCTTCAAGCCGTGGGCCAGATTACCGGCCTGGGTGCGGCCGCGGGCGACGATCTCTTCGTTGCGTTGAAGAAGCGCGTTCAGATCCTCGACCAGCGGCTGGGTCTCGGTTGGGAACGGACCCTCGAGCCGCTTGATTCGGCCTTCGCGGATCGCGGCAACGCCGGCGCGGAGCCGGTGGAGCGGTCTCAGCCCGACGTGCACCTGGACCGCCACGGCGGCGACCAGAGCCAGGGCCAGGACGCCCAGGGAGAGACCCAGCGTGCGCGTGAACGCTGCCGCTGCCGCGGTCAGCTCCGTTTCGGTCGTGGCAGCGACCACGCGGTAGGCCCCGGGAGCATCGGTGAGAGTGACGGTCCGTTCCAGCGCGATCAGCCTCTGCTCCTCGGGGCCGGGGATCCGGTGCCGGTGGACCGCCCCGTCGGGGGACGGATCGAGGGGCAGGCGCAGCGCCACGTCCCACAGCGACCGCGAGCGGAAGATCGGCCCCTCCACACCGTCGACCTGCCAGTAGAACCCCGAATACGGTTTGCGGAAGCGTGGGTCACTCGGCTGATGGGTCAGCATGAGCTTCCCGGTGCCCGGGCGCTCCAGGGCAGCGACGATTTGCTCGAGCTGGATCGCCAGCTCGGCCTCGAGTCGACGTTCGACGTGAGCGCGGAACAGAGCCGAAAGGAGCGTGCCGGCTGCGGCCAAGGCGAGCAAGATCCAGATGACCGCGCCGACGAGCAGCCGGAGTCGGAGGGAATTGACAGCGATCACCCCGGCTCTTCTAGCCGGTACCCGAGGCCGCGGACCGTCCTGATGACGCTGACGCCGAGCTTGCGCCGAAGCCGAGCGACAAAGACCTCGATGGTGTTGGAGTCGCGGTCGAAGTCCTGGGCGTAGATGTGCTCGACCAGCTCAGTACGCGAGACAACCTGGCCCTTGCGATGCATCAAGTAACTGAGCACCCGATACTCGTGGGCGGAGAGATCGACGGGGGCGCCATTCACCGTCACCTTGCCCGAGCGGGTGTCGAGGGTCACGCCCTCACACGTCAGCTCGGTGGTGGCATGCCCGTGAGCGCGTCGGATCAGGGCGCGGATCCGGGCCAGGAGCTCTTCGGTCTGGAACGGCTTGGCGAGGTAGTCGTCGGCCCCCGCATCGATGCCGTGCACCTTCTCTGCCCAGCTGCCGCGCGCCGTCAGGATCAAGACCGGCATGGTCCGGCCGGCCGCCCGCCACCGCTTGAGCACGGTGATCCCATCCAGCCGCGGCAGGCCCAGATCGAGGACGACGGCGTTGTAGGGCTCGGTCTCCCCGAGGAAATGTCCCTCCTCGCCATCGCCGGCGCAGTCGACAGCATTGCCGGCGCGTGACAGTGTGTCCGCCAGCTGCCGGCTCAGAACTGGATCGTCCTCGACGATCAGAATCCGCATCAGTTGGGCCGGTGCCGACGCGCGGCGTCGGCACCGCGGCCCTGGGCACGGAGCAGTCGCGCGTCGCGGGCATCATACTCGAGCTTCACGATCGCCCCACCCGGCGCCAGCAGCTTGACTTTGTAGATCCAGCGGCCGGTGTCGTCGTCATCGAGCTCGATCTCGACTGGAGATCCCGTGAACTCAGCCTCCACCCGGTCGAGAATCGCCCGGAGCGATACGATCTCGCCGGCGTCGCGCGCCGCCTTGGCACGAGCGTGATCATCGCCGGCCCCCGCCGCCACCGCGAACGCGAGCACCAGAGCGAGGACCGCGAGGCCCAGACCGCGGTGATAGTCCATGCACGATGATACAGCAGCACCACCTGAACGGTAGATGAATGGCTGGCTCAGCGCTCGTTCAGGCGGGCGCCGGTAAGGTCACATCGATCGACATCGAGGAGGAACGTCATGCGCACCACACTCGGACACGTTGCTCTCGCCACTGGCGCGGCCCTCCAGTCGTCTCGTGGTGCCGAGGGCAGTGGCCGCCCGATCCAATCCTCTCTTCGGGGCGCGCGGAGAACCAGGGCGAGCGAACGCAGGAGGGAGCTTCCGGCGCGCCTCGAGGAGGAGATCCGGCTCGTCGGCGCGCTGGCTGAGCACTTCGCCGCCGCCGCCGCTGAGCGCCTGATGGACGCCGACGCCATGAAGGAAGCCACGCGACCTACCCTTCCCCTCATCGCGCTTGCCGCGGGCGAAGCGTTGTGCGCGCCGCTGCTCACGCAGCGGGCGATGCCACGGCTCGCCAAGGGCAAGGGCGGCCAGCGCCCCGCCGGGGTGAGGTTGCCTCGACGGCTGCACGGTCAGGCTCGCGGCGCTCGAGCCGGCGCATCTTGAGAAGCTGGGACTGAGAGCAGCGAGATGGCAAAGCCCACGACACAAAAACGAAGGAGAGACTCATCATGCGGAAGCGTATAGTTCTGTGGCTCGCCTTGGCCGTCCTCGTCGGGACAGGGATCGTGGCGTTCGCGGCGTGTGTCAGGACGGGCGACTGGACCTCCGCCTTCCTGGTGGAGCCGGACGAACTGCTGTCCATCGGGCGCAATCCCTACTTCATATTGGAGCCAGGCTACACCCTCGTCTTGGAGGGAGGCGGCTCCCAGCTGACGATCACCGTCTTGAACGAGACAAAGAAGGTCGACGGTGTGGAGACGCGGGTCGTCGAGGAGCGAGAGACCAAGGGCGGCAAGCTGTCAGAGGTTGCTAGGAACTACTTCGCGATTAGCAAGCGAACCAACGACGTTTTCTACTTCGGAGAGGACGTCGATATGTACAAGGATGGCAAGGTGGTGAACCACGATGGGTCGTGGCTCTCTGGCGTCAACGGTGGCAAGTTCGGCCTCATGATGCCGGGACGGGCGTTGCTGCATGCGAGGTACTACCAGGAGATCGTGCCGAACGTCGCGATGGATCGCGCCACGATCGTCAGCATGAGCGAGATCGTCAAGACACCGGCCGGCGAGTTCAAGAACTGTTTGAAGGTGGAGGAGACCAGTCCCTTGATCCGCTTCACCACGGAGTACAAGTACTACGCCCCGGGCATCGGGATGGTGAGCGACGGGGAGATGAACCTGGTAAAAGTCGTGAGGGGCGCGCCGAAGAAATAGGCCCCTCGTTTTCGCGAGCTCGCCCCAAATGATTGCGGACCGGAGACCGCGCGGATGCAGCGGCCACGTGAACCGATCACGGTACGTTTCGAACACGTCGGCGGCCATCGTAGAATTAGCGCGTCGTGCACGCATGCGATAATCCAGCCGCGCGAGAGTGGCGGAACTGGCAGACGCGCTGGACTTAGGATCCAGAGGGCGAAAGCCCGTGGGGGTTCGACTCCCCCCTCTCGCACCAACTACCCCGCGCACTTACACCACGCTCCTGTCGCTGGGTCGCGCGTCATCCGCACGGTTGTGCCCCGAATTGTGCCCCGACGCCAACGCGGCGCGCCCGCTGAGCGCCGCCTGCGTCCGCTCGAGTGCCAGGCAGCGCATCATCGACATCGAGCGAAGACCCAGGAGCGCCGAGTGTGCGCCGGAATTTCAAGAGATTGTTGTCGCGCCACCGCAGCCGGGTCGAGGATGGGTGGGCTGCCGGGCCCGGATCATGACAAGCGGCGCGCCGTGAGGTCAGGACGACGAAAGGCCTCGAAAGTCGACTCGGCTATGGCTGTCTCCTGCCCCCTGCGATTATCCTTCGGGTGTGCCGCGCCCGGGCTCCGCAAGTCGCTCCGACACCGCCCGGCCCCCCGCCGTTGACATTGTAGCCGATGAGGTACAGGATGGCGCCCATCGAGAAGCTGGCCGTGAAGCTGAAAGCGCTGCGCGAGGAGCGCGGGCTGAGCCAAGAGGCGCTCGCCGCCGCGGCGGGCTTGAGTCGGACCTATTTGGCGCGTCTCGAAACGGCGCGTCAGGATCCGACGCTCAGCACGATCGAGAAGCTCGCTAAGGCGCTGAAGGTCGACGTCGCGAAGCTGCTGAAATAGGCGAGCGGAGACGAAGCCATGAGCCATAGTCGGAGTCGAAGTCGAACCCTTCCATCGCCCCGTGTCCCGCTGCCCTTGCGGATCTCGACGCG
>WNGN01003217.1_pt1 | contig 11022 bp, 10 predicted proteins | sample 5400561 | NCBI WGS metagenome assembly WNGN01 (sample SAMN13153379, study PRJNA577476) | soil metagenome | isolation source: 115 cm soil or saprolite under Garry oak tree replicate 2 | place: USA:California | collected 2016-06-15 | reverse complement strand
CCGGCGTCGCCGCAGACCCGGCTCGAGGCGCGTGCCCCGGAGCGCCCGAGCGTCGCAACCCCGCCGCCCGCCGTTCCCGAAGCCCCGTCCGGCGAGCTGCCCCGTGCGGCCTCGGCGCCGCCGAAGGCCGCCGAGCCCGCACCGAGCGAGCCGGCCCGCGCTCCCGAGGCGCCGCGCGAGGCTACGCCGTCGAGCCCGGCACCCCGCGTCGCGGCGGTCCCCGAGTCCCAGCCCGCACCCGACATCCGCAAGGCTCTGCGCCGAGGCGGCCCCGGCCCAGGCGGCGCCGGCGGCAAGGGCGAGGGGTGGTCGGGCATCGAGGGTGAGCCGATCCCGCTCGACTCGTCCGATCCGAAGTTCAACGACTACCTCGACCGCATCCGGCGGATGATCAAGGAAAAGTGGGGCTACCCGTGCATCAAGGACGTCACCAGCGGGCACTGCGACTACAAGTCGGCCCGGCTCGTGATCGTCTTCGGCATCCTCAAGGACGGGCGCGTGCCCATGCTCGAGGTATCGCAGCAGTCGGGATACGACGTCTACGACGACTACGCCGTGAACGCCATCAAGCTGGCGTCGCCGTTCCCGCCCGTGCCCGCGTCGCTGATGGCGACGGCGAAGTCGGGGAGCGCCGGCGTGAAGATCGTGGCCGCGTTCCAGTACGTGCTGGTGGAAAGCTCGCTCACCAATATCCTTCGTTGAAACGCGTGTAATTCCGGGACCTTGTCTTGACAGCCTCGCCGCGGCGCATGTAGCATGGTCGTCACTCTGGATAGGCTCGTAGCTCAGTGGGAGAGCGCCTCTCTGACGCAGAGGAGGTCGGCGGTTCGAAACCGCCCGAGCCTACCAACCACACACGAAGGCGAGCGCGTCACTGTCTGAAGAAGAGCGGCATCTCAAGCTGACCGGCGACTTCGACTGCGATCCCTCGCCGCTCGCGACCTTGCGTCATTCCACCTCGCACGTCATGGCGCAGGCGGTGAAGCGGCTCTTCCCGGCGGTGCGCGTGGCCATCGGGCCCGCGATCGAGGACGGCTTCTACTACGACTTCGCGAAAGGGGAGCCGTTCACGCCCGAGGACCTCGTGAAGGTCGAGGAGGTCATGCGGGAGATCGCGAAGGCGGATCATCCCTTCGAGCGGCAGGAGATGTCGCGCGAGGACGCGATCCGCTTCTTCCGGGAGCGCGACGAGCCGTTCAAGGTCGAGATCCTCGAGGGGATCGCCGCCCCGCGCGTGTCGCTCTATCGCCAGGGCGACTTCATCGATCTCTGCCGCGGGCCCCACGTGGCGTCGACGGGTCACGTGAAGCACTTCAAGCTCCTCTCGTCCTCCGGCGCCTACTGGCGGGGCGACGAGCGGAATCCGATGCTGCAGCGGATCTACGGCACCGCGTGGCTCACCAAGGACGAGCTCGACAAGCATCTCTGGCGGCTCGAGGAGGCGAAGAAGCGCGACCACCGCAAGCTCGGGCGGGAGCTCGATCTGTTCGAGCTGCACGACGTCTCGCCCGGCGCGCCCTTCTGGCTGCCGAACGGCTGGACGGTGGTGCGCGAGCTGGAACGGTTCGTGCGTGAAGCGCTGGACGCGCGGGGCTACCAGGAAATCTCCACGCCGATTCTCGTCAACAAGCGGCTGTATGAGCAATCGGGGCACTGGGACTACTACCGGGAAAACATGTTCATGGTCGAGGTCGAGGAGCAGCTCTTCAGCCTCAAGCCGATGAACTGCCCGGAGTCCACGCTGGTCTACCGCCACGCCCTGCGCTCGTACCGCGACCTCCCGCTGCGCTTCGCCGACATGGGGCAGCTGCACCGGAACGAGCGCTCCGGCACCCTGACCGGGCTTCTCCGCGTCCGGCAGTTCACGCAGGACGACGCGCACATCTACTGCCGGCCCGATCAGCTCCAGGACGAGATCACCGCGATGCTCGAGCTGGTGCGGGACTGGTACAAGACCTTCATGCTCGAGGCGTACTTCAAGCTGTCGACGCGCCCGGAGAAGTCGCTGGGAACCGACGCGCAATGGGCGGCCGCCGAGCGGGCGCTGCAGGACGCGCTGCGCGCCAACGGCCTCGCGTTCGACCTGAACCCGGGTGACGGCACGTTCTACGGCCCGAAGATCGACGTCGACGTGCAGGACGCGCTGGGACGGCGGTGGCAGAACGCCACCATCCAGGTCGACTTCCAGCAGCCGGAGCGCTTCGGCCTCGAGTACATCGACAGCGACGGCCAGCCCAAGCGCCCGGTCATGGTGCACCGGGCCATCCTGGGCTCGTTCGAGCGCTTCGTCGGCGTCCTGATCGAGCACTTCGCCGGCGCCTTCCCGACGTGGCTGGCGCCGGTGCAGGCGCGGGTGCTCCCGATCAGCGAGAAGCACGTCGAGTACGCCCGCACCGTGCACGCGCGCCTGCGCGCCGCGCGCCTGCGCGCCGAGCTCGACGACCGCAACGAGAAGCTCGGCTATCGGATCCGCGACGCGCAGGTCCGCAAGGTGCCGTACATGCTGGTGGTCGGCGCGCGCGAGGCCGAGAACGGCACCGTGAGCCTCCGCCACCGCACCGGGGACGACCTCGGCGCCGTGCCGATCGATCGCGTCCTCGCCGACTTCGCCCGCGAGATCGCCGCGCGCGACGCCGGTCTCACCGTGGGTCGCTCGTGATCGGCCGTCCGGCCGAACGGATTTACTTAGACTCGCGCCTCGGCCGGCGGGACCCCTGTCCCGCGACGGCCGGCAGCGCGAACTGCGCCGCGCGTCGCGGCTAACGAGGAGCACGCCTATCAGTCAAGCCAAGGACATCCGTATCAACGAAGGCATCCGGGTTCGTGAGGTCCGCGTCGTCAGCGCCAGCGGCGAGCAGCTCGGGATCATGCCGATCGCCCAGGCCCTGGAAAGCGCCCGTCAGCAGGAATTCGACCTTGTCGAGGTGGCGCCCGAGGCTCAGCCGCCGGTGTGCCGTATCATGGACTTCGGCAAGTACAAGTACACGCAGGCGCGGCGGCTCAAGGAAGCGCGCAAGAAGCAGACGACGATCCTGGTCAAGGAAGTCAAGATGGGACCCAAGACCGAGAAGCACGACTTCGACTTCAAGCTGAAGCACGTGCGGCGCTTCCTCGAGGAGGGCCACAAGGCCAAGGTCACGGTGCGCTTCAAGGGGCGCGAGATGGCGCACACGGAGCTCGGCTGGAAGATGCTCAACAAGATGGTCGAGGCGACGCAGGACATCGCCAACACCGAGAACAATCCCCGGCTCGAGGGACGGATGCTGCACATCATCCTGAGCCCCAAGGCGCACGCCTGAGAGCGGCGCGGGCGAGCCGACAGGCGAAGGAGAGCTCGATGCCGAAGATGAAGACGAAGCGCGGAGCGGCGAAGCGGCTCAAGCGGACCGCCTCCGGGAAGCTGAAGCGGGCGGGCGGCTGGAAGCAGCACAAGCTCGAGAAGAAGGATCCTCAGCGGCGGCGGAAGCTCCGCGCGGGGAAATTGATCGACAAAGCGGACGAGGCCCGGCTGCGGGTGCTCGTGCCGTATCTATAAGATTCGTAGTCAAGATTCATAGTCGCGCCTCGGCCGGCGGGGCCCCAGCCCCGCGACGGCCTGCAGCGCGCACCACAGCTCAGGAGGAGTTGGAGCATGCCACGGGCCAAAGGTGGGGCCAAGACACGTCGTCGGCGCAAGAAGATCCTCAAGAAGGCGAAGGGGTACTTCGGCGGGCGCCGGAAGCTCTACAAGACAGCCGCCGAGACCGTCCTGCGCGCGGGCGCCTTCGCGTACCGCGGCCGCAAGCTGAAGAAGCGCGAGGCGCGGAGCCTCTGGATCGTGCGGATCAACGCCGCCTGCCGTCAGGTGGGTTTGTCGTACTCGCGATTCATGAACGCGCTCAAGAAGGCCGGAATCCATCTCGATCGCAAGGTGCTGGCGGAGCTGGCGGTGACGGATCCGCCGGCGTTCGCGAAGCTCACCGAGACCGCGAAAGCCCAGAGCCGGTAGTTTCGTGGGTCATCCCCGCGTGGACGCCATCGTCCGAGAGGCGCGGGACGCCGTCGCCGCCGCGCAGTCGTCGGCCGAGCTGGAGCGGATTCGTGTCGGCGTGCTCGGCCGCCAGGGCGAGCTCACCCAGCTCCTGCGCTCGCTCGGCACGCTCGCCCCCGAGGAGCGGCCGCTCGTCGGCGCCGCGGCGAACGAGGCCAAGCGCGCGCTCGAGACGCTCCTCGACGCCAAGCTCGCCACGATGCTCGAGGCCGAGCGCCAGGCCGAGCGCCGGCGCACGCGGCTCGACCTCACGCTGCCGGGCCGCCGGCCGCCCCAGGGCTCGCTCCACCCCCTGACCCGCGTGCACGACGAGATCGTCGCCGTCTTCGCGGGGCTCGGCTTCTCGGTCGCCGAGGGCCCGGAGATCGAGAGCGACTACTACAACTTCGAGGCGCTCAACATTCCGCGCGACCACCCGGCGCGGGACATGCAGGACACGCTCTACGTCGGGGAGAGCACGCTGCTGCGCACCCACACGTCGCCGGTGCAGATCCGCACGATGCTGGCGCAGAAGCCGCCCGTGCGCATCATCGTTCCCGGCAAGGTCTACCGTCGCGACGTCGCCGACGCCACGCACTCGCCGATGTTCCACCAGGTCGAGGGCCTGGCGGTGGATCGCGCCATCACCATGGCGGATCTCAAGGGCACGCTCGAGCTGTTCGCGCGCGAGATGTTCGGTCCGCGCTCGAAGATCCGGTTCCGGCCGTCGTTCTTCCCGTTCACCGAGCCGTCGGCCGAGGTCGACGTGCTGTGCTTCGTGTGCGGCGGCGCGGGCTGCCGGCTGTGCAAGCAGGGCGGCTGGCTCGAGATCCTGGGCTCGGGTATGGTGCATCCTCAGGTGCTGCGGAACGTCGGCTACGACCCCGAGGAGGTCACCGGCTGGGCGTTCGGCATGGGGATCGAGCGCATCGCGATGCTCAAGTACGGGATCGACGACCTCCGGCTGTTCTTCGACAACGACCTGCGCTTCCTGAGACAGTTCGCGTGACATGAAGATTCTCTACGGGTGGGTCAGGGAGTTCGTCGACCTCCGGCTGACGGCTCAGCAGGCGGCCGATCGCCTCGTCAACGCCGGCATCGAGGTCGCGTCGGTGACGGCGCTGGCGCCCGACTGCAAGGGCGTCGTGGTCGGCGAGATCGAGGCCATCGAGCGCGAGCTCGGCGCCAGCCACGGCCATCGGCTTGTCCTGTGCCGCGTGCGCACGGGCCGCGAGCGCTATGCCGTGGTGTGCGGCGCGCCGAACACGAAGGTGGGCGTCCGCGCCGCCTTCGCGCCGCCCGGAGCCGTCCTGCCGGGCGGCCGCCGGATCGCCGCCGCCAAGATTCACGGCGTCGAGTCGCAGGGCATGCTCTGCTCGGAGCGCGAGCTGGGGATCGGCGAGGAGCCCGACGCGGGGATCCTGCTGCTCGACGGCGCCCGCCCCGGCGCGGACCTCGTCGCGACGCTCGGCCTCGATGACCACGTGCTCGACGTCGAGATCACCCCGAACCGGCCCGACTGCCTCTCCATCGTGGGCATCGCGCGGGAGCTGTCGGCGCTCACCGGCGCCCGCTTCCGCCCGCCGGCGGTCGCGCTGAAGGAGTCGGGCGAGCCCGCGCGCGCGCTGGCGCGCGTCTTGATCGAGGCGCCCGATCTCTGCCACCGGTTCACGGCGCGCGTCGTCAGCGGCGTCACCATCGGGCCCTCGCCCGCGTGGCTCCAGGCGCGGCTGCGCGCCGTCGGGCTGCGGCCCATCAGCAACGTCGTGGACGCCACCAACTACGTCCTGTGGGAGCTGGGCCAGCCGCTGCACGCCTACGATCACGCGACGGTCGCCGACGGGACCATCGTCGTGCGGCGCGCGCGCGAGGCCGAGCGGTTCACAACGCTCGACGGCCAGGAGCGGCAGCTCGACGCATCGATGCTCGTCATCGCCGATCCGCGCCGCGCCATCGGGCTCGCCGGCGTGATGGGAGGCGCCAACACCGAGGTGACCGAGAAGACGACGCGCGTGCTGCTGGAGAGCGCGTGGTTCGCGCCGGCCTCGATCCGGCGCACGTCGCGCGCCCTCGGCCTGCGGACCGACGCCGCGTACCGCTTCGAGCGGGGGGCTGACATCGAGACGCTGGTCACGGCCTCCGCGCGCGCCGCCGCGCTCATTGCCGAGCTGGCCGGCGGCACGATCGCGCGCGGGCTGGTCGACGCCTATCCGCGCAAGCGCGCGCCGCGTCCGATTCGCCTCCGGATGTCGCGCGTGAAGCGCGTCCTCGGCCTGGCCCCGCCGGTGGCGCGGGCCCGGAAGATTCTCGCGGGGCTCGGCCTGACGGTGAAGGCGCGGGGCGCCGACCTCGCCGTGACCATCCCGAGCTTTCGCCGTGACCTCTCGATGGAGGACGATCTGGTCGAGGAGATCATCCGCGTCTGGGGCTACGACCGGATTCCGTCCACACTGCCCGGGGGCACGATCGCCCTCGTCACGCACCCGGCGGCGCTGCGGCAGGCGCAGAGCGTCCGCCGAGCGCTCGTGGGGGCCGGGCTCGCCGAGGTCATCACGCACACCTTCAGCGATCCGGCGCGCGCCTCGCTTTTCCGCCGGCCGAGCGACCGGCCGCCGGTCGAGCTGCTGAATCCGCTGGCCCAGGATGCGTCGTGGCTGCGCTCGAACCCGCTGGAGGGCGTGCTCGCCGCGGTAGCGACCAACGTGCGGCGCCAGCAGCCCGACGTGCGGATCTTCGAGCTCTGCAAGACCTACGCGCGCGCCGCCAAGACGACAGAACCCGCGCCGCCCGCTGCGACGGGTAAATCGGACGTGTCGGAGCCGGCTCGCACCTCTCTCAGGCCACCCTCGAACCAAGCCGGCCTCAAGGACCCCGCTACAACACAACAGGGATGGCTCGCGATTGCGCTCACCGGCGCGCGCGGCGAGCCCGGCTGGTCCGGCGGGCGCGACCGGGTCGACGTCTACGACGCGAAGGGGCTCGCCGAGCACGCGCTCGAGGCGCTCGGCCTGCGGGCGGGCTCCGGGAGCGGCGGGGCACTGGGTGGGTTCGAGCCCGACTGCCACGGCGCGCTGACGGGCGAGGGCGGCGTGATCCTCGGAGAGTTCGGCGAGGTGGCGGCGGCGCTGCGCGAGCAGCTCGGCATCCCGGCGCCCGTATTCGCGGCGGTCGTCTCGCTCGATGCCGCTGGCGCGGGCCCCGCGGCGCCGTTCCGCTACCAGGCGCTCCCGCGGTTCCCCGTGGTGGAGCGCGATCTGGCGTTCGTCCTGGGCGGTGACCGGCCGCCGACTGCGGCCCAGGTCGAGTCGGCGATCCGCGAGGCGGCCGGATCTCTCCTGCGCCGGGTCGTGCTTTTCGACGTCTTCCGGTTCCCGGACGGCCGGTCGAGCCTGGCGTGGCGGCTCCTGTTCCAGGCCGAGGACCGCACGCTGACCGACGACGAGGTGAACGTGATCCAGGAGCGTATCGTGCGGCGGGTCACCGAGATTTTCCCCATCACCCTGCGGAGTGGATGATGAGCGACAATGTCGTCGAACGACTGACCGAGCTCGAAGAGGCCGTGAAGCGCGCCGCGGAGGCGATCGGCCGGCTGCGCGAGGAGAACGCGCAGCTCAAGCGCGAGGTCCGGCGCCTGGGCGACGAGCGGCGCCAGGTTCTCTCGCAGGTCGACATGATCCTGAAGGACATCGGCAAGCTCGAGCTCGACAGGCCGCAAGAATGACGGAGCCACGGCGGATCGAGCTCAATCTGCTCGGACAGACGCTGACGATCCGGTCCGAGGCATCGCCGGAGTACCTGCGCACCCTGGCGAAGTTTCTCGAGGAGCGGGTGACGGCGCTCAAGCGGTCGGGCATCAAGGATCCGATGACCTCGCTGGCGCTCGCGGCCCTGGACATCACCGACGAGCTGTTCCGGGCCCGCGACGACAAGACGCGCGACGAGGGCGACGTGGGCGCGCGGATCGGCGCCCTGGTGACCCTTCTGGAGAAGGTCACGCCGCGGGCGCCGGCCGCCGGCCGCTAGTCACAAACTTCTTGACCCTCGGCGGCGGCGTGCGGTACGAAAGCAGTTGTCCCTGCGCTGCTCGTGATGCCGGGGGGAAGTTTCAACCTCGTTTCCAATTCGGGAGCTGTGGACGAGGGTCGTGTGCAAGCCCCTCTTGAAGGGGAAGCCTAAAGCCCTCTAATTAACGGCGCCCACCTGGTACATACCAGGTTCGAAACACCGTCGGCACACGGCAGAGGCGGGGATTTGACTCCCTCGCGCGGTGGCCCCTATACTGCGGCAATGCAAGGCATTTGGCTCATCCTCGACTCCATCATCGCGGTGCTTGCCCTCGTGCTCGGCTTCATCCTGCACAAGTGGATCAGCGAACGGAAGCTCGGGGACGCGTCGAACCGGGCCGAGCGCCTCATTCAGGACGCCGAGCGCGACGCGGCCAACCGCCTCAAGAGCGCCGATCTCGAGGTGAAGGAAGCCGCGCTGCAGGCGCGCACGGTCGCCGAGGCCGAGGCCCGGCAGCGCGAGAACAAGATCCAGCAGATCGAGCAACGCGTGCTCACGAAAGACGACGAGCTCACCCGCAAGCTCGACCAGCTCGAGCGGCGGCTCACCGAGTCGAGCACGAAGGACCGCGAGCTCGCCGGACGCGAGAAGGCCGTCGCCGGCAACGAGGGCCGGCTCGCCGTCGCGCTCGACGAGCAGCGGCGCAAGCTCGAATCCATCGCCAGCCTCACCGCCGAAGAGGCGAAGCGGCAGCTCCTGGCGCAGATGGAAGTCGAGTCGCGTCGCGAGGCGCAGCTGATGGCGATGCGCCTCGAGGAAGAGGCGCGCGAGACGGCGCAGATGAAGGCCAAGGAAGTCCTCGCGACGACCATCCAGCGGCTGGCCCCAGACTACACGGTGGAAACGGCTGTCTCGGTCGTCGATCTGCCGTCCGACGACATGAAGGGCCGCATCATCGGCCGCGAGGGGCGCAACATCCGGGCGCTCGAGCTGCACACCGGCGTCGACCTCATCGTGGACGACACGCCCGAGGCCGTGCTCATCTCCGCCTACGATCCCTACCGCCGCGAGATCGCGCGGCGCGCGCTCCAGGTGCTGATCGCCGACGGCCGCATCCATCCGGCGCGCATCGAGGAAGTCGTCGAGAAGATCAAGAAGGAGATGGACCAGCACCTGAAGGAAGAGGGCGAGAAGGCGTGCTTCGAGGTCGGCGTGCTCGGGCTGCATGCCGAGCTCGTGAAGCTCGTCGGGCGGATGAAGTTCAGGACCTCGTACGGGCAGAACTGCCTGCAGCATTCCAAGGAAGTCGCCTGGCTCGCCGGCATGATGGCCGCCGAGGTGAAGGCTGACGTCAAGCTGGCCAAGCGGATGGGGCTCCTGCACGACATCGGCAAGGCCCTCACGCACGAGCAGGAGGGCAGCCACCCCGAGCTCTCGCTGCAGGTGCTCACGAAGTACAACGAGTCGGCCAAGGTCATCAACGCGGCGCTCTGCGGCCACGAGAACGTCGAGCCCGAGACGATCGAGGCCGTGCTGGTCGAGGCGGCCGACGGCATCTCGGCGGCGCGGCCCGGCGCGCGCCGCGACGTGCTCGAGTCGTACATCAAGCGGCTCGCCAAGCTCGAGGAGATTGCGCTGTCCTACAAGGGCGTCGAGATGTGCTACGCGATCCAGGCCGGGCGCGAGCTGCGCGTCATGACCAAGGCCGACATCGTCTCCGACCTCGACGCGCACCAGCTCGCCAAGGACATCAGCAAGCGCATCGAAGCCGAGATGCAGTATCCCGGCCACATCAAGGTGGTCGTCATCCGCGAGACGCGCGCCGTCGAAGTGGCGAAGTAGCGGTTCATGAACATCCTGATGGTCGGCGACGTCTACGGCGAGCCGGGCCGGCAGGCGATCACCAAGCTCGTCCCGCGGCTCCGCCAGGAGCACGCCATCGACTTCTGCGTGGTCAACGTCGAGAACGCCGCCGGCGGCTTCGGCGTGACCGCGCCGATCGCGCGGCAGGTGCTCGAGGCGGGCGCCGACGTCATGACCTCGGGCAATCACATCTGGGACAAGCGCGAGATCGTCGAGTACATCACGAAGGAAAACCTCCTCCTGCGACCGGCCAACTTCCCCGCGGGGACGCCGGGCGTCGGCCACGTCACCGTGAAGATCGGCCCGCACAAGATCGCGGTGGTGAACCTCATGGGCCGCGTCTTCATGCTGCCGATCGATTGCCCGTTCCGGAAGGCCGACGAGATCGTTCCGGAGCTGCGCAAGGAGACGCCGATCGTTCTCGTCGACATGCACTGCGAGGCGACGTCCGAGTCGCTCGCCATGGGGTGGTTTCTCGACGGGCGCGTGAGCGCGGTCGTCGGCACCCACCGCCACGTGCAGACCGCCGACGAGCGCGTGCTGCCGGGCGGGACGGCCTACATCACCGACCTCGGCCTGACCGGGCCGACCGACGGGGTGATCGGCGTCGACCGCGACCAGATCATCCAGCGCTTCCTCAACCAGATGCCGATCCGCTTCGAGACGGCCAAGGGTCCCGCCGCCCTCCAGGGCGTGGTGATCGTGGTCGAGCCCGAAACCGGCCGCGCGACGTCAATCCGCCGACTCCGCGTCCCGGTTTGATCCTCGACGGCAAGGTCGTCGCCCAGAAGGTGCTGGACGAAGTTCGCGCCGGCGTGGCGCGCTTTCGCGACACGGCGGGGGTGGCGCCGACGCTGGCGGTTGTGCTCGTCGGCGACTTCGCGCCGTCGAAGATCTACGTCGCGAACAAGAAGAAGGCCGCCGACAATGTCGGGATCGCGGTGCAAGACCACCTGCATCCCGAGGGGCTCGACCGCAGGGCGCTGCTCGCGCTGCTCGGCCGGCTCAGCGCCGACCGCCGCATCAACGGCATCCTGCTGCAGCTTCCGCTGCCGGCCGGGCTCGACGAGGACGAGGCGATCGCCGCGATCGATCCCGCGAAGGATGTCGATGGCCTGCATGCCGTCAACCTCGGGCGGCTGCTC
>WNGN01011455.1_pt1 | contig 11023 bp, 8 predicted proteins | sample 5400561 | NCBI WGS metagenome assembly WNGN01 (sample SAMN13153379, study PRJNA577476) | soil metagenome | isolation source: 115 cm soil or saprolite under Garry oak tree replicate 2 | place: USA:California | collected 2016-06-15 | reverse complement strand
TCCCCCGCCATTATATCCTCGGCCCGCATTTCGATTGGTTAACTCGACGGTCCCCGAGCGGTGGCCGCGCACTCGGCCTTGTAGCCGCCCCTCCCCCTCTTGCCGCAAGTGAAGCGTCATCGTCTTGTTATGGTAGGATCGCCTTTGCGTTAAGGACGCATCCGGTCCGCGGAAAGGGTAGAAGCCCACCTGTTTGAAATCAATTCTTGCGAACCTTCTTTCCAGCCCGAAATGCGGACAACGGGCGTTGAACGAAAGGAGGTCGCGTGTCGACCGATGCCCCTAATCAGCGGCGTCCGCTTCCGGAGCGCCCCAACCTCCGCCAATTGAAGGATCAAGCCAAAGATCTTTTCATGTCTGGTGGCGCGGAATCTCTTACCGACGCGCAATTCAAAATCGCACGTCTCTATGGGTTTGCCAGTTGGCCGAAACTCAAGGCCCACGTCGATTCCCTGGAGGAAATCGGCCAGCTCAAGCAGGCCATCGATAGCAACGATCTCGAGCGCGTCAAGTTCCTCATGACACGCAATCCAGCCCTGCATCGTGCTCCGCTCGGCTACGGAAAAAATGGTCCGCTCACCTGGGTTGCCGAGTGTCGCGTACCGTGGGCGCCGCCAAGTGCCGAGAGACTCACCATGGCGGAATGGATGATCGATCATGGGTCGGATGTTCATCAAGGTGGTGAGGGTCCGTTGATGCGGGCTGCGCTCTTCGGCCATCGCATCCCGATGATGGAGCTTCTGGTGTCTCGCGGCGCGGACGTGAACGCCCTCTGGAACGGTTATTTTCCCATCATCTTCGCACCTTGCGAGACCGTGGAGCCGGCGGCCCTCAAGTGGCTCCTCGACCACGGAGCTGATCCGAACTGCCCCAGCCCGCGGCCCAAATACGCGGGCACGGCGCTCGACTATGTCATAGGCACTTACGGTCGTTCACCGGAGCTTGGCGCTTGCATGGATGCTCTGCTCGACGCTGGCGGCACGACCAAACACAACGTTCCGCTCGTTTTGGATTTGCTGCGAAGCCGGCTCGACCGCTTAGCCGAACAACTTGACGCTGACCCTGCGCTGCTCCACCAACCGTTCCCTGAACTTGATTTCGGCGTCACCGGGACGCGCCTCCTCACTCTTCGAAGTGCGACGCTCCTGCACGTGGCCGCCGAATACGGCAACGTCGACGCTGCAAGAATGCTTCTAGACCGCGGGGCCGACGTCAATGCGCGAGCGGCATTCGATCATTACGGCGTCGGTGGGCAAACTACCGTCTTTGACGCCGTTACGCAGTTCCATGACGCGGGGTTGCCCGTGGCGCGTCTGTTGTTGGAACGCGGTGCGGACCTTTCCGTCCGTGCAAAGCTTCCGGGTTACTACGAGCGTCCGGGCGAGGTAGTGGAATGCACCCCGCTCGGCTATGCGCAGCGATTCCCCGGCCTTGCTCACCACGCTCCCAACCCGAAGACCTGTGCTCTGCTACGCGCGTGCGGGGCACCGGAATGACCATCACCGCCTGTTCTCAAATCGTCCTTGACGAAACTTGCTGGCGTACTAAAATATCTTTTAGTGAGCAGGGCAAAAGAGTTTTGAGAACGGCTTGGCTGCCGGTCTTTTTCTTTACTTCTATTTGTGCTGTAAGGCCCCAGCGACAGTGTGCGGCGTGATGAGCCCCGCGATGCTCGGTGACTTGGCGCTCTTTATAACCCTCTGAGAATCAACACTTCGATGATGTCTCGAACTGTTGATTCTAAGGCACTTACAGAGACCCTTAGGATCCGCATTTTACCAATAGAGGGGAAGGGCCTCTCCCGATTTGGCAAAGGATTTCAAGTTACCGCGCTGCGGTCAACGACTCACCTTTGGAGGAATGTATGCCCATCAAGGTCGGCATCAATGGCTTCGGCCGCATCGGACGCAACATCATGCGCACGGCGATCGACGATAAGGAGATTCAATTCGTCGCGGTGAATGACGTTACGGACGCCAAGACGCTCGCGCACCTGCTGAAATACGATTCTGTGCTCGGCAATTTGCCGCACAAGGTGTCGCACACCGACGACAGCATCGCGGTCGACGGATGGAACTTCAAGGTGTTCCGCGTCAAGGATCCCGCCGAACTCGATTGGGTGTCGGTTGGCGCGGAAATCGTTGTGGAATCCACCGGCCTGTTCACCAAAGGGCCCGATGCCAGAAAGCATCTCCGCGCTCCGGTGAAGAAGGTCATCATCTCCGCGCCCGCCGACGGACCCGACGCCACCTTTGTCCTTGGTGTGAACGATAAGTGCTACGATCCGGCAAAGCACCACGTCGTTTCCAATGCCTCCTGCACCACCAATTGTCTTGCGCCCGTAGCGAAGGTCATCCAAGACACTTTCGGCATCACTAGCGGCACCATGACCACGATCCATTCCTATACCAACGATCAGCGCCTGCTCGATCTGCCGCATAAAGATTTGCGCCGCGCTCGCGCGGCTGCTCTCAACATGATTCCGAGCTCCACCGGCGCGGCTAAAGCGTTGCATCTTGTCATTCCCGAGCTGAAAGGCAAACTCGACGGGTACGCCATGCGCGTTCCCACGCCCAATGTCAGCGTCGTGGATCTCACCGTTTTCGTCGACAAGCCCGCGAGCAAAGATTCCGTGAACGCGGCTTTGAAAGCCGCCGCGAACGGCCCCATGAAGGGCATTCTTGGTTACACGGAAGAGCAGCTTGTCTCCGCCGACTTCAAAGGTAACTCGAATTCCTCCATCGTCGATGCCGAGTACACCAAAGTGGTCGGGGATCGCTGCGTCAAGGTTTTGGCCTGGTACGACAACGAGTGGGGCTACTCCTGCCGTTGCCGCGACCTGATCAAGCTTTTAGCGTCGAAGTTCTGATTCATCATTCTGTCATCCTTCGGCGATCTGATCGGAACCGGCGAAGGATCTTGAGTCACCGCGTCTTGGCGACCAGCGCCCGTAGTCTCCAGCGCACTTCACGGTCACAGAACACGGGCCACAGGTCACGACGAATGACTAAGCTCACCATCAACGACCTCGACCTCAAAGGCAGACGCGTCTTCATCCGCGTCGACTTCAACGTTCCCCTCAAGGACGCGGTCGTCACCGATGACACGCGCATCCGCGAAACCCTCCCCACGCTGCGCCTCGCCATCCAAAAGGGCGCGCGCCTCGTTCTCGCTTCGCATCTTGGCCGTCCCAAGGGCGGTCCCGATCCCAGATATTCTCTGCGGCCGGCCGCCAAGAAGCTGGAAGAACTCCTCGGCAAGCCCGTGGCTTTTGCCCTCGATTGCGTCGGGCCCGGCGCGGAAGGCCAAAGCAAAGCCTTGCGCGATGGCGAAGTGCTGGTGCTCGAAAACGTCCGCTTCCATCCCGAAGAAGAAAAAAACGATGAAGCTTTTTCCAAACAGCTTTCCTCTGTTTGTGACGGCATGTTCGTTTGTGACGCCTTCGGCTCAGCGCATCGCGCCCACGCCTCGGTGGTCGGCATCACCCGCTTTGTCCAGCAGGCAGCCGCCGGGCTGCTCATGGATAAGGAGCTGGCCTATCTCGGTAAGGCTGTCACGAATCCCGCCCGTCCCTTTGTCGCGATCTTGGGCGGCGCGAAAGTCAGCGACAAGATTGCAGTCGTCGAAAATCTCATGAAGATTGCCGATGGGATGCTCATCGGTGGCGGCATGGCCTACACCTTCCTTAAAGCCGAGGGCCAGCCCATCGGCAAGTCTCTGGTGGAAGACGACAAGCTCGATCTCGCCCGCCGCCTTCGTGCAGAAGCCCAGCAAAAGAAATTCGCGCTGCTTCTTCCCGTCGATCATGTGGTCGGCGCGGAATTCAAAGCCGATACGGCCACAAAAACGGTTGCCGTTTCCGCCACGCCTGATGGCTGGATGGGCTTGGACATCGGACCGAAGACCATCGAAACTTATAAGCAGAAAATTGCCGGGGCCAAGACGATCGTCTGGAATGGTCCCATGGGTGTTTTCGAGATGCCCGCCTTTGCCAAAGGCACGCTCGAAATTGCGAAGGGTGTGGCCGACTCGACCAGCAGGGGCGCAACTTCCATCATCGGCGGCGGCGATTCCGTCGCTGCCGTGCATCAATCGGGCGTGGCCAGCCGGATTTCGCACATCTCGACCGGTGGGGGCGCATCCCTGGAATTTCTCGGCGGCCGTAAACTTCCTGGCGTCGAAGCCCTTACCAACAAATAAATGAGCGCAATCCTTCTCTGTGAATCCTCTGCGTGCTCTGCCTTTCTCCGGTACGCTTTGCTTGGAGGTTGGCATGCGCCGTTCGCACGATCGCGTCTTCCGTCATTCCGAGAAGTTCGGTCGTTTTTCGCAGGAACGACGAGGAATCGATGGATGCTGACTGTGAGTAGCTTTGGGTGGAGAACGCAATGACGCGTCGCCATGTGATTGCCGGCAACTGGAAAATGTTCAAGACGCAAGCGGAAACGCGCGCGTTCTTCTCGGCGTTTCGACCGCTCGTCTCGAGCGCGAAGCATTGTGACATCGTGGTCGCTCCGCCTTTTACTGCAATTCCCGCGGCCGTTGAAGCCGCTAAAAACACCGACATCGCCATCTCCGGGCAGGATGTCCACTGGGAAAAAGAGGGGGCCTTCACCGGCGAAATCTCCACCAATATGCTTGTCGAAGCCGGCTGCCGGTACGTCATCATCGGCCACTCCGAGCGCCGGCAATTTTTTGGCGAAACCGACGAGTCCGTGGCTAAGAAAACCAAAGCAGCTCTCACCGCGGGACTCATTCCCATCGTTTGTGTCGGCGAAACCTTGGTCGAGCGTGAATTCGGTCAAACTCATCAGGTTTGCAAGAGGCAATTCCTCGGCGGCCTGGGCGCGTTGACCCCGGAGGAGTTCTCTCGTATGCTGATAGCTTACGAGCCAGTATGGGAGAAATTCTCCGCCGCTCATGCCTCCGATTTGCGCATTCTCTACGGTGGCAGCGTGAAGCCGGACAATATTCGCGGACTGATGGCGCAGGAAGAACTGGACGGTGCGTTGGTGGGCGGAGCGAGTCTCGACGCAAAATCATTTGCGAGCATCGTCGAAGGTTCCCGGTAGCAGGCCACAAATTGGCGTCTCGAGAGATTCGAGCTGTCGGTCTCGAAATAGTTGGGGACCGTGCATGAGGAGATGGAAATGCCTTCTTGGATGAAATGGGCCGTCGCGTTCGCCATCGGATTCGCGATCATCGGGATTGGCTTCCGCATCCCGTGGGGCGGAACCTGGATCCTGAAACCCTTCTTTGTCCTGAACTGCCTTGTTCTTGTGGTTGTGGTGCTGCTGCAGAGCGGCAAGGCCGCAGACCTTGCGGGCGCTTTTGGCGGCGCGGGCAGTCAGACGGCTTTCGGCCCGCGCGGTGCGGCAAACGTTCTCTCCAAAGCGACCACCTGGTGCGCGGTCATGTTCATGGTTTGCTCCTTCGCCCTGGTGGTGCGCACGGACAAGGCGGTCCAGGAAGGCGGTTCGATCCTTCAGAAGGTTTCTCAGCCCGCGCCGAAACCGGCTCCGGTGACGACTCCGGCTACACCGCAGCCGAGTACGCACAACCCGCTGCCGACCGGTCAGCAAACTCAGCCGCCCGCCTCGCAAGCTCCGGCAAGCACGCAGCCTCCGGCGGCAACGTCCAAGCCGGCACAGACTCCGCCAGCTCCGTCTTCGGCACCAGCCACCTCGAAGCCGGCCGAGCAAGCTCCCACGACTCCGCCGTCTGCTCCTGCGCCAACGAAAAAACCGTAGCCCTGCGTTTCCCGGTTAGGAACTTGTGTCGCACTTTTCTTCGGCCTGCGAGCCGAAAACGGAAGACCTGAAAACTCTTGGCGGTTGCAGCGTTAACATTCGATCGTTAGAATGGTTAGCAACCTACTGTGCGGTAGTGGCGGAACTGGCAGACGCACCAGCTTGAGGGGCTGGCGGTAGCAATACCGTGGAGGTTCGAGTCCTCTCTACCGCACCATGATTTTCAAAGAGAATTTTGCTTCAAGCTAGTGCTTTTCTCTCTTCGGCAGAGGCTCCCAGAGTTCGATGCGGTTGCCATCGGGGTCCACGATCCAGCCAAACTTTCCGTAATCGTATTCTTCAACTTTCGGATCTACCGAGACGCCCTCTGTTCTCAAAGCGTCCAGCACGGCGTCGAGGTCGTCCACAACATAATTCACCATTAAGTCTGACCGGCTATCTCCAAAATACGTTGTGGAAGCGGGGAAAATGGACCAGGCGGTGAAGTTGTCTTTTGCGGGACTGTCCGGTTGATGCCAGGGAAATGCGGTGCCTTGATCCCCGTCGCTCACAATCCCCAGGTGTTTGGCGTACCACGCGCGCAATGCCTCCGGATTCTTCGACTTGAAGAAGATTCCGCCGAGCCCGCGCACTCGTGCCATCGCCCGCGCATCATACGCTTTAGCCCGGCAAGGGACAAGCGACGCCGTGATAAACTGATTTGCCTTTCGCGTCGTAGCATTCCCTAGGTAGTGCCCCGCAAGACGAGGCAACCGAACATGCTCAAGCCGCGCGGAATCTTCGTCCTTCTGCTGACCTGTGTGATGTTCGCGGTTTCTGCCCCTCGCTTCGCCGAGAGCTCCCGCTCGGAGATGCTTCAGCCCGCCTCCAAGGAAAAGGTCATCGTTGATACGGACATCGGCGACGATATTGACGATGCTTTTGCTGTAGCTCTGGCCCTGCGCAGCCCGGAACTGCAGATCCTCGGCATCACCACCACCTTTGGCGATACGGAAATGCGCGCCAAGCTCCTCGACCGCTTGCTCGGAGAAGTGGGGCGCGCGGATATTCCCGTTGCCGCAGGCCCGCCTACGCAGCCAAAGACCGCCTTTACGCAGCTGAAGTATGCCGAGGGCGGGCACTTCGCGAAACCATCGCATCCGGACGCGGTCCGTTTTTTACTCGACCAGATTCGGCGTAACCCAGGGCAAATCACGCTTGTCGCCATTGGACCGCTCTTGAATGTGGGCGCTGCCATCGAAAAAGACCCGGACACCTTCCGGAGGCTCAAGCGCGTCGTGCTGATGGGAGGGTCGATCTATCGGGGATACGGCGACACCGGCTCGGGACCGCCCCGCGGTCCCGAGCCCGAATGGAACATCAAGAACGACATTTCTTCCGCGCAGAAATTGTTTGCCGCGGGCCTGGCGCTGTTTGTCATGCCGCTGGATTCCACGCAATTGAAGCTGGAGGCGGCGAACCGCAATTTCCTGTTCCGCCAGGGCACGCCAATTACCGACGCGCTCGGTTTGCTCTATCACGAGTGGGGCAAGGAAACTCCGACGCTGTTCGATCCCATGACCATTGCTTATATCGTGGACCCAAGTCTCTGCCCTGTTCAGCCCATGCACCTTCGCGTGGACGCGAAGGGATTTACCCGCCCTGACCCTGGGCCTCCCAGCGCACCCAATTCGCCAAACGCGCAGGTGTGCCTCGATTCGAATCCCGAGGCCTTCTTCCACTTCATCATGCCCCGCCTCGCTACGCCATAGATCCGGTCACCTCAGCGGGACGCGGCCGGCAGCGCGGCGCCGCACGAACTGCAAAAGCGCGCTCCCGCCTCACAGGACTTTCCGCAAGCGCTGCAGAAAAAACTCGCTTTGAAGGCGGGTTGCGGCGGGGCGGCAGGTTGTGCCGGGACCGCGACCTGGCGTTGCTGCCCCGAAGACAGCGCCCAGACCAAGGCGACAATCCACCCGATAACGGTCCAACCGGCAAGCAGATTCAAGACAAAGATAGCGGTGAAGTCGGACCTTTTGCGCGCGAGAAAAGCGGGCAGAAAATAGAGAAGCAGAGAAACGAGCATGAAAACAGGGTGGAAATGGAAAAAAGGTAGGAAACGCAACGAAGAGATCAACATGGAACACGCTCCGCCAAGACTCATGATGTGTTTTACCACGGATTGACACAATTTGAGCGCGCAGTCAGCGGGCCGGAAGGCCCGGTCCTCGAGGGCTAAAGCCTGGCTTAATACTGCTGGCATTTACGATCGGACCTTAAAATTCGGCCGCAGTCGAGCCCCCGACTCGCGAGCGAGTCCGCCCCGCGGCGGGCGTCCCGGCGTCCCCGCCGGTACTCACGGCTGGCCGCCGAGCACGCCTGTTGTGTTTTTCCATCGGATGTATTCTATTGTCTGCCCCGAAGGGACAGAGGTTTGCGTCTCTTACGACAACCATGGTCACCCACGACAGCGGCGGAAATCACCCGGAAAAGCCACGGGAGAGCTTCCTTTCCCGCTACCTCTTTAGCACCGATCATAAGAGCATTGGCTTGCAATACCTTTGGCTTGCGCTCCTGAGCGTTTTTGTGGGCATGGCCATGTCGCTGGTCATGCGCATCCATTTGGTCTGGCCCGAGATGCACATCCCTTTTCTTTCCGCTCTTGGCAGCTCGCCGGAACGCTACGCCACGCTGCCGGTGCTGCACGGGTCGCTGATGGTTTTCCTGGTCCTGACGGCGGCGCCGCAGTTGGGGTTTGGGAATTATTTTCTTCCACTGCAGATCGGCGCGCGCGAAATGGCCTTTCCCGGGCTTAATCTTTTTTCCTTGTGGACCACGGTGGTCTCGCTGTTCGGCATAACCAGCGCGTTTTTGATTGCCCCGCAGGCGGGAATCACTCTCTGGATCGTCAGCGTGTCTGTTTTTTGTGCCGCGACTCTCTCGAGCGCCCTCAATTTTACCGTCACGACCATCGACCTGCGCGCGAAGGGGATGACGCTTCCACGTCTGCCGCTGACCGTGTGGGCTTGGTTCCTGAACGCCATCTTGGGCATGCTCATTTTCAGCATTCTTCTTGCTGCGTGCCTGTGCCTGCTTGCGGATCGCTTTTTCAGCACCCAGTTCTTCTCCGCCGTGGATTTTCTCGCCTCGCAACCCGCGAACGTCGCGCCCTATGCCTTGCCGGTGCTGTGGCAACGCTTGTTTTGGTTCTTTGCTCAGGCGGAAGTCTACATTGCGATGCTTCCGTGCTTCGGCATCGTTTCCCATCTAATCGCCACATTTTCTCGTAAGCCGGTTTGGAGACAACGCCTTGTCGTTCTTGCGCTTTGCGGGGTGGGCCTGGTGGGGTTCTGCGTCTGGGGCCAGCACATGTTTTCGAGCGGCCTGAATCCTTTCTCTCCACTGGTGTTCTCAGTCCTCGCCGCCTCTCTGGGGTTGCCGGCGACGATTCTGCTGGTCAGCTGGCTTGCCACGCTTTGGAACGCGCGCCTCCAGTTGAACACTTCCTTGTTGTTTGCTCTCGGCTTTGTTTCGCTCTTTCTCTCCGGCGGGATTTCCGGGCTATTTCTCGCGCGGCACGATTTCACTTCCACTTCCGTCACGGAAGATTTTGTGACCGGGCACTTTCATCTGGTCATGGGCGTGGCCGCGACGTTCGCCATTCTCGCGGCGCTGTTTTTCTGGTTTCCGAAACTGTTCGGGCGCCGGCTGAACGAGCCCTTAGGCAGGCTGCATTTCTGGCTGACGTTCGCGGGCGTCTACGGCGTCTTCATGCCCATGCACTGGCTCGGGCTGGCCTCGCAGGTGGCCAGGAATCCCGGCGCGAACCTCGCAGCGGTTGCCTCGTGGATTGGCCCCACAAGCTCGTTTATCACTGCTGGCATGGTCATCACGGTTTTTGCGCAGGCGGTCTTTTTGTTCAATTTTCTCTGGAGCTTGTTTGGCGGTGACAGAGTCGAAGAGTACAACCCTTGGCGAGCTACCACACTTGAATGGAGTATGGCATCGCCGCCGCCCCGGCACGATTTTGGTCCCCGTGAGCCAGTGGTTTATCGCGGAGCGTACGAATTTGGTGTGCCAGGGGTAGCGCAGGATTTTATTCCCCAGCACGTTGCCCCGGATCGTGTAGTCAAGGCAAAATAGAGAAGGGAACAGGGGAACCAGCATGCCGGGTGCAACGGCAACTCCGGACATTGACGTCATCATCGAGGATTCCCGCGGCGGCGGTGGCGGCGGGGGAAGGCCGCCGGACGGCGGTGACGATGGCGATCACGGCAAGAGCTGGTGGAGGGAGCCACCTACGCCGCGGCGATTCTCGACGGGAATTGCCATTGGCATGATCTCTATCCTGATGTTTTTCATGGCGCTGGCGAGCGCTTTCCTTGTTCTTCATCATGGGAGCCGTGTTTGGGTAGCCGTGCAACTGCCCAGGATTCTGTGGGTCAACACGGCCGTCCTTCTCGGAAGCAGCTTTACGCTCGAGCGCGCGCGCCTGCGGCTCACTGTTGGGAATGTTCCCGGCTTTCGCAAGCTGTGGCTCATCGCTACGACAATGGGGTTTCTTTTTGTGACGGGCCAGCTCGTCGCCTGGAAACAGCTTGTGGAACAAGGCGTGTACATCGCGAGCAATCAGGCCAGCAGTTTTTTCTACATCTTTACTGGCGCGCACGGCGTACACCTGCTGGGCGGTGTGGCGGCGCTGTTTTTTGTTTTGCTGCGCAATTTTGAAAAGTCGCAAATCTCGAGGTCACTGGCGGCGGAAATCACTTCCTACTACTGGCACTTCATGGACGGCCTGTGGATCTTCCTTTTCGCGCTTCTCTATCTGGGCAAATAGGTTTCGCATTGGCCTGAGCCTGCCATTTCACAAATTCAGCGATGGCATCCACCACGCGAGCGATTTGATCTTTCCGCAACTCCGCGTACATGGGCAGGGAGAGAACTTCTTGGGCAGCTCGTTCGGAGTGCGGGAAGTCGGAGAGCCTGTGCCCCAGCGGCGCGTACAGAGGCTGCAGATGCAGCGGCTGCGGATAGTAGACGGCACTGCCAATCTTTCGTGCGGCCAAGTGCTTCTGCAGCGCGTCGCGCTGCTCGCTTCGAATGGTGTATTGGTGGTAGACGTGTTCGAGGCCCTCTGGTTCGAGAGGCCTCATGATGCCGGGAATTTGCTGCAAGAGACGCGTGTATTCGGCGGCATGTGAACGGCGGGCGTGCTGCCATTCCGCGAGGTGGCGCAGTTTGACGCGCAGTATGGCGGCTTGAAGCTCGTCGAGGCGGCTGTTCCAGCCCGGCTC
>WNGN01005087.1_pt1 | contig 11023 bp, 10 predicted proteins | sample 5400561 | NCBI WGS metagenome assembly WNGN01 (sample SAMN13153379, study PRJNA577476) | soil metagenome | isolation source: 115 cm soil or saprolite under Garry oak tree replicate 2 | place: USA:California | collected 2016-06-15 | reverse complement strand
TCGAAGCGCAAAATAACGATCTGACAAATTCGCGTCGCGAGTTGCTCGATGTGATTGCGCAGATCAACTCCACCACCAGAAAGTTGTTTGGCGAGACCTTTGCTCAGGTGCGAATCAACTTCCGGGAAATGTTCACGGAACTCTTCGGCGGCGGGCGCGCGGACCTGTCGTTGCTGGATGAGAACGACCCGCTCAACTGCGGAATCGAAATCAGCGCCAAGCCTCCCGGCAAACAGCTGCAAAGTGTCTCGCTGCTCAGCGGCGGGGAACGCTCCATGGTCGCAGTGGCGTTGTTATTCTCGATTTACATGGTGCGCCCGAGCCCGTTCTGCATTCTCGACGAAGTGGATGCGGCGATGGACGAAGGCAACATCAACCGTTTTATCCGCGTGCTGGAGCGCTTCGTAGAGCAGAGCCAATTCATCATCATTACACACAACAAACGCACCATTGCGAAAGCTGATGTTCTTTACGGCGTAACAATGGAGGAGCGCGGCGTGAGCAAGCTGGTCGGAATGAAATTAACTGCGCCACAGCACATATCCGCCGAATTACCATCGAACGGAGGCGAGCAGAATCCGAGACAAGGTCGCCTCGCCTTGGCGATGCGATAGGGTAGCGCACGCGTCCCGCGTGCTGGCGATGGTGCCTCGCCATCGCGAACTTCCGGTTCGATCAATCGAAGGCTCATGTTGTTGTCTTAAGCAAAGATTGTTTCGGCACGACGCCGAAACCAGCACGCGAGACGCATGCGCTACCCAAACCCGCGGGGTTACCGATTCACCGCAAAAAACTTTTGCGCGCCATCGTCGATTTTGGGTAAAGTTACTCGATGCTTCAGACGGCGCAGCGCACCGTAAAATCGAAAAAGAAAAAGGGAGCGCTGCCCCATGAGCGCTTTCTCGAAGCGTTTCGGTGGATGCTTCTGGCGCGTACGCTGGAAGAAAAGCTCGTGAGCCTTTATCGCGGCGGATTGATCACGGGCGGAGTCTATATTGGCAAAGGCCAGGAGGCAGTCAGCGTCGCGTGCGGCTTATTTTTGCAGAAGAGCGATATTTTTGCGCCGTTGATTCGCGACCAGGCGGGGCGATCTGCTTTTGGCGAACCGCTACTGGACGTCACGCGCACGTACCTCGGCTCGCGCCTCGGCCCGATGCGCGGGCGCGACGGCAACATTCATCGGGGTCATCCGCGGAAGAATGAACTCGCGATGATCAGCCATCTCGGCGCGATGATTTCGGTCACGGTGGGCGCGTTGTTGGCGAAACGTTTTAAGGGCGAGAAAAACTTCGTCGGCCTTGCCTGCATCGGCGAAGGCGGGATGCAGACCGGTGCGTTTCACGAAGGAATGAACATTGCCGCCGTGGAACAAGTGCCGCTCGTGGTCGTCGCCACAAACAATCATTACGCTTACTCCACTTCAAATGATCGGGAGTTTGCGTGCCACGATTTGGTTGATCGCGCCATCGGTTATGGCTTTGAGGGCTACAGTCTCGACGGAACAGATCTTGGCGCGTGTCTGGACGTGATCGGTAGCGCGGTGAAGCGCGCGCGCGCAGGTCGTCCGCCGCAATTGGTCGTCGCCTCCGTGCTGCGCCTGTCCGGCCATGGCGAGCACGACGATGCAAGCTACGTGACGGAGGAGGTCAAGCAGCAGCCGTTCGCGCGCGATTGCCTGAAAGTGGCCGAGCAGACGATTATCGACCTTAACCTTTTGGACGCGGATACGCTGGCCGAATGGCGCAAAGATGCGGTCGCGCAGGTAGAAGAGGCGATTGCCGCCGCGCAAAAAGAGCCCGCGCCCGAGGGCGACAAAGAGGATTGGTGCGCGTTATCGATGCCCGATCTCAGCGATTCCTTCGAATGAGCATCACTTATCTGGAAGCGATCAGGGAAGCGCAGGCAAAATTGTTGCGCGACGATCAGCGCGTTTTCATCTACGGCCAGGACGTCGGGGGGAACTTCGGTGGCGCATTTAAAGCAACCAAGGGTCTGGCGAAGGAATTTCCCGGGCGCGTGTTGAACACGCCGATTAGCGAAGACGCGATCTTGGGCACATTTTTCCAGCATTGCACTCAACCAAATCTTAAACCACGCCGGCACGCATTACTGGCGAACAGGCGTGGCAGTGCCGATCACCGTGCGTTTGCCTTCCGGTGGGACAAAAGGCAGCGGGCCGTTTCACAGTCAATCGATGGAATCGATTTACGCGCATTATCCCGGACTGATCGTCATGACGCCCGCGACGGTGGAAGACGCTTACACCATGCTCATTGAATCCGTAGCGATCAATGACCCAGTCATCTACTGCGAACACAAATATCTCTATTACCATCTCAAAGCCGACAAATTGCCGGACAAAGGTTTGCCGAGCGGTCGCGCGAGAATTGTGCGAGAGGGACGCGATCTCACCATCGTGAGCTACAGCGCAATGGTGCAGGAATCGCTCACGGCGGTGGCGGAACTCGCGCGTGAAGGTTTCGAAATTGAAGTTGTCGATCTGCGCACGGTTAAACCGCTCGACACCGATACCGTACTGGCATCCGTCGCGCGCACGGGGCGTTTACTCTGCGTTGGGGAGTCATTTCCCTGGGGCGGCGCAACCGCAGAAATCATCACACGCGTCACGAGCCAGGGCTTTCATCTGCTCGACGCTGCGCCGCAACGTCTCAATGCAAAAGACACTCCCATTCCGTACCACCCAAATCTTTGGAGCGCGCATCGTCCGAATGCGAAAAATATTGTCGCGAAGGCGAGACAACTGCTTCGAGAATAGAATCTATGGCGCAAGTTCCGATCATCATGCCGCAGTTGGGCGAATCGATCGCTGAAGCCACGATCGTTGATATCAAGGTTAAACCCGGCGACGAGGTCGTGGATGATCAGGAAATTATCGATGTCGAAACGAACAAAGCGGTCATGGGCGTGACTACGCCGTGTAAAGGCAAAATTGGCAAGATCACTGTGCAATTGAAGGAGACCTACCCAGTTGGCACAGTGCTTGGTTATGTAGAAGCAAGCGAACAAGACGCTGCGCGATTTGCGAAACACGCGCCACCTCCTCCGCAGCGCGAAGTCGCTGAGGAAATTCCGGCACGCGCTGATCAGGAAGTTGTTCCCGCACACGAGAAAAAAATTGCTGCGCGAGACGGCGAAGGCGCGCGCGCTGGCGATCTACCTGTCCCTGCAATCACAAAAGGCGCCACCTTCATGTCGCCGCGCGTGCGCGTACGCGTGGCCGAATTGCAATTAACAACGGCGGACTTGGCCGGAATCATGGGCACCGGCGCAGGTAATCGCGTCACCATTAGAGATCTCGAAAATTTCGTGCAAAAGATCGAGAAGCAAACAGCGCATGAAGCTTCCGCTATTCGCGCGGGCGTGGCTGACGCAATGCGGCGCAGTTGGACGCGCCCCCTTTCGACCATTGGCTCGTCTGTGAATCTCGATCCAGTGTTGCAAGATCGGCAATCGCGTGACCCAAAGCCTGGCCCCGGTCTTTACGCTTTGCGCGCGCTCGCCCTCGCGCTCGCGGAAAACCCGGGCGCAGCTGCGAAACTGATCGGCAACCGTGTAGTGCAATCAAATTCGCTCGACGTCGGCATTGCGGTTGAAGCGGAAGACGGAATCATGGTACCGGTCGTTCGTACCGCAGATAAAACTTCGCTTGCCGATCTCACCACCAAATACAAGGAACTCGTCGAACTAGCGCGACAACGGCGAATTTCTCCGGACATGCAGGCCGGCGGCATCGCGACGGTTTCCAATTTCGGAACCTTCGGAATGGAATGGGGCACGCCGATCCCCCTGCCAGATCAGACATTGGTGCTCGGTCTCGGCGTCGGGAAAAAAGTTCCGTCGTGGGACGAAGAAAAGAAAGAATTCGTTCCTAAAACCGAAGCTCAGATCACATTGAGTTTCGACCATCGCAGCATCGACGGCGGCGGCGCAGGCCGCTTGCTCAAACGCGTGATCGAGCTGCTCGAGGATCCGAAAAAGTTGTAGAGGGTTTGGCTACTGCTTTCAGGATTCCCATCGCTACGTGCCAAACCGGCGACGAAGATATTTCGCAATGTGTCCGGTATCGCGGGCATCACTAAACTCAATCATCCCGTTTTCCGTCGGAGAAGTCACCGTGCCGACGCTGATCACATCAGCCGCAGCAACACATATCAGTTGCCGACCTTTGAATTGACGCGTCATCTCCGCGTAATGCTTTCTGTCTTTTTCGTTCAGAAGGATTGTGACTCCCTTTCCATCGCGATTAACGAATAATTGGCGGATAGACGTTATGGTGAGCAACGGTTTTCGCTGATCAAATGTGAGGTTTGGTGCATCCTCATGGCCTGGCCTGGGAGCAATTTGAACAGGCGCGAAATATTGCAGGATTGGAGCGCTCGAATCGCTGGGCTTGAGATCTCCGAGCGTCGCAGCGAGAGCTGAGAAAAATATGGTAAGCGCGACGAGTGACCTTTTCACGATTGGATAAAATCGAACCAAATTCTCACAGTTCAACATTCTTACGTACTTATGTAAGCCTGTGCTCAGCGTATCTCGAAAAAATCGCTGCGAGAAGGCTCAGCGCAATGATTAAAGCGCAGGCGATGGTGGCGGCGCGTCCCCAGATCAGCCAATTTGGCCGATAGGCAAGCGTGAGTCGCCCATAAGTGCCCGCCGGGATTTCTATCACTGGAAATAATCCGCGATAGGAAGTGACCGCGAGCGTTTGATCGCCCAGGCGCGCTTGATATCCGCGAAAATACGGCCGCGAAAAAGTCAGTAACGCAGACCGATCGCCATTTGGCACATCCACATCAACTTCCACTCGGTTTCGCGAATCATCGATCTGCGAAATCGTTGAGGCGACAAACTGCTCGTTAGGCCGCGAATCGATTGACGCGACTGAGCGCACGCGCGCCAACGGCGCGCCGCGCCGGTGAAAGATGCGTCCTTCGTCTGTTGAAACGATCTGTTCCCATTCCGAGCTCGGCTGGGGCGTGATATCTAATTCTCGTGCAACAACAATTCCATCCACGCCTAACAGAGCCAGCTCGCCGTCCTTGCCTGCCTGGGAATTGAGCAAATAACTTCCAACCTTAGGATTGATTTCGCCGTGAATCGATGTCGCGAATTCGCGGGCCACACCAGCGGGCCGGACTGGGCTGTAGCCATTGATGAAATGCAATCCGGCCCACATCGAGGTGCTGCCTGGCCGCAGAGTCTGGCCAACCGGTTCCGGCTTGTTTGCCACACAATAGGTAAGCTCCGCCCACGGATAGATACTCAGATAAAGGCGAGCTCGATCGAGCGGCGCGGGTTTGAGCAGTTCCTGAGAAAAATTGTACGTGGGAACGCCGCAGTTAGTCGGCATGAAGTAATATGTAGTCAGGAAAGCGAGAAATGTGATCGATACGGGGATCCATGTACGAAATTCAAAATCGCGGAGCACAAGTTCTGAAAGATACCAACCGGCCGCAAGAGCGATAAAAATCCAAACAAGCGGAAATGCATATGGGCCGCTCGCACGGAGAATCAACATCGCGATCGCGGTCAAAACGACGAGACCGAGAGTGGTTGTAGCCACGGTCGCTGATCGGGGCGCCATTTGCAGCGCTTCCGCTGCGCAAATTGCGAGAGCCAAATGGAAAAAAGGCAGCCAGCGAAAACTCCAACGGAAAAGACCCGCCGTTGGGATCATGCACAGCAGAAGCACGAGCAAGAGCAAGAGAAGCTCCCACTTGATTTGCTTCACGAGCACACGTCCACGCCAGAGCAACCCAGCGATAAGTGCCGCGGGTGCGACTAATCCGGATGCTAATTCGGTTGCTGTGTGTGGCAGATAACGACTTGAAAAATCCGCCCAATTGACAGTCCAGCACGGCAAGATCAAACCGGGCAACGCCGCTGGCGGAACCAGCCATTGCCAATGCGCCGCTGGCGATTGCAATTCACGTGCTGAACCCTGAACGAGATCGAGAATTGCGAGCCACGCAGGCGCGGACAATCCGAAACCGAGCGCGACACCAAAGAGCATCGGCAACATTGCCAATGTGGGAGGGACCTCAGTGTCCCGCCCGTCGCGGCGCTCACGACGCTCCCACATTGTTTTAACGGACAACCACCCTATCAAGAGCAGCAACATCAAAACCGTGTAGGGGAATCCGCCCGTCACGACGAGATAAACGAATGGCGCCGGCCAGAGGAATCGCCATTTCGTTCGTTGTGGATCCAATGCCCGCTTCGCTCCCCACCATACCCAGGGCAACCACGTGAACGCACCGAGCGCGCCGAACCAATCGGTCGCGCCCCAGCAAATGATCCAGCCGCTTAGTGAGGCAACCAGCGCGACAAAGGTTGATAATGGAATTGAAAATCCGCGATCGCGTGCGAGCAAAAATGCGCCGATCGCCAAGACAAAAAGGTGCGTAATCGAGAGTGCCGCGGCCTGTTGCGGAAACGTCAGTGGAAATTTCCAGATGAGAATGACAGCCGCATTTATAAAAACCGAAAACGTCCCGTACTGAAATTCACCCGTCAGATTGCCGCATACCCACGAGTACGGGCTCAGGATCGGCCAATTCCCCTCCGACCAGCTGCGCGCCATGTCAGCAAACACCGGCAGAACTGACAATTGGTAGTCGTCATTCCAAAAGGCGAGCGGATTATGCCAGAGAAGAATAAGACAGAATGCGACAACGATTACGCCTGCTGTTATCGCGCCAGGAAATTCCGAACGCGTGGAGCGCGGACGAGGCATTTAAGAAAGAAAACGCCGAACGCCCAACGCCCAACGCCCAACGTCGAACTCGGAAGGGCCGCGCATCATTTGGCATTCTTTTCAGCCGTCCTGATACTAGCCACGAAAATCGGGATCAGCTCTTCGACTTCATTTAAGCACGTTACGAGGTTCGCAGGTGATCCGAGTTTTTTCACTCGCCCTACGAGTCGCAACCACCGTTTTGTCTCGCGCAGTTCTTTGAGACAAATTCGCAGTTTGTGCAGGAAATCTCTGCGGGATTCTGCGGCTTCAACTTCTCCGTGATTGGAAAGAGATGATGGGCCGCATCGCAAGAGCTGTCCCGCTATGTGATTTCCAGCTCGAGTATTTGGCAACGACTCCGTGAGTTCAACAATGTTTGCAGCAAACTCCAGCAGCCGGTCTTCGAGATCGTAAGGGGGCTTGCGCTTGGAGTCGTACTCTCCGTTAGGAATCTCAGCGACACGCCAGCTTCTAAATTTAATATTCGGCGTTCGACGTTGGGCGTTCAGCGTTTTCCTATTCATAAAACCACCGGCTTTCCCTCGGTCATCACGAGGACCTTTTCCTCGATGCCATGGGCGCGAGCGGATTTGAGTAAGCGCTGGGGTGGCTCGTGGAGCGGTTCAAAGCCGAGGCGGAACGTTCCGTAATGCATCGGGATCAAAGTCCCCGCGCGAAGCTCAAGAAACGCCTGGACTGCTTCCTCTGGATTCATATGAACTTCACGACCGGTGGGCGGTTCATAAGCGCCAATGGGAAGCAATGCGACCTCAATATTAAAGCGGTCGCCGATTTCCTTGAACCCGGGGAAATAGGCAGTGTCGCCGCAGTGAAAAATCGTGCGGCCATTTGAGGCGATGACGAAGCCGCCAAAGTCGCGGTGCAAATCCGCGAGGAACCGCGCGCCCCAGTGGTGACACGGAGTGAGAGAAATTTTCAGCGGCCCGAGCTCGACCGTCTGCCAGTAATCGAGCTCGTGCACAATGTGGAAGCCGAGATCGTGGACCAAATTTCCCACGCCCGTCGGCACGACGATCGGTTGATCTGCTGCCACGCGCCGCAGCGTGCGCCGGTCGAGATGATCGAAATGAGCATGCGTTACCAGGACAAAATCAATCGAAGGCAAATGATGAATTTCGAAGCCTGGTTGCTTCAGCCGCTTAATCACCTTGAGCCATTTCGACCAGATCGGGTCGATCAAGATATTGACCTCGTGGGTTTGAATGAGAAATGAGGCATGACCGATCCAGGTGATGCAGATCTCGCCTTCGCGGATTTTCGGGAATTGCGGAGCCGCAGGACCACCCGAACGCTTCACGAAAAGCGAAGGGATCAATACGCTCGTAAGAAAATTGCGCTTGTGCCAGTCCGCTCGCGGACGCAGCCGGACACGCGTAGAATCCCGCAGTCGCGCGACTGGCGCGCCGTCCCTTGATGGTTGGCGAACAATATTTCGCCGACTCTTTTTTGGAAAACGAATTGGCACAATGTCAACGATATAAGTCTGCTCCAGCGAAGTAAAACTCTTTGCAGATGTGCTCTTTGTCATGTCGAGCGAAGTCTCCCGCTGCTGCGGAATCGTTATCCGCTAGCGAAGCGAGGAATGGAAAATCAATCCGTAAAGAGATTCCTCCACTTTGGTCGGAATGACAGATGGCAGTATGTTGAAGACCAAGCCGCTAACGCGAGTTGATTGCAGCGCAATTCCGCGTTGAGTTGTGCGGGTTATGCGAAGTTGGAGAGTTTTGGTTCCCCTGTTTTGGGTTTGCTCGGTTGCGTTGGCGTACGAATCGCGATTGCCATTCAGCACGGTTTTTAAAGGACAAGACCAATTCAATCGGCTAGTGGCAAAGGCCAAGGCGGAGAACTGGAAAGTGCTGCCGATTGGTGAACGTACTGCGGCCGTCGGCAAAGCTCTGGTCGGGACACGCTACAAGCATTTCACTCTGGAGATCGACAACCGGATCGAGTCGCCTTCGGCGAATTTCAACGGCATGGATTGCTGGACGTTCTTCGAGATCGCGCTCGGTTTCGCGCGAATGCTGAACGAACCGGAATCGAACTGGACGCCGGAACGCATGCTGTATTACATCGAACAAGACCGATATCGCGGCGGCCAGTGCACGGGCGAATATCTTTCGCGGCTGCATTATTTAGAAGACTGGCTTTACGACAACGATCGCCGGGGTCTGGTGGAGGATGTGACGCGCGACCTCGGCGGACGCAGCGTTCCACATTCGGCGCGCGAGATGAGCACTGGCTGGCGACATTACCGTTATCTCGCGGCAAACCGTTCATTGCTGGGGCCACTTGCACGCATGGAAGCGAACGTTTCTTCGCGACCGCTCTACCAGATCCCAAAAAGTCAGGTCAAAGCAATTGAGCCAAAACTGCGCAGCGGCGATGTTATTGGCGTCATTTCACGCGAGCGAAATGGACTTTATTCCACCGCGCATGTCGGCCTTGCGTTGCGTACAAGTGATGGCGTCCTGCATTTCATGCACGCTTCTTCGCCGAGCAATTACGGCCGCGTCACCGTTGACGAGGAGCTTTCGAAATACCTTTATCGCTATCACTCGGACAGCGGGATCCTGGTCGCGCGACCGCTACGATAAATTCAATTGTGTGCCTTTCGGCGATCGATTGTTGCGCCGACCCACCGACAAGACCGACAATCACGGAATGAAAATCTTCAACCTTTTACTATCGATCTCGCTGTGGTTTGCCGCAGCGGCTTCCTCTTTTGGCGAAACCAAAATTCGTGTTGGCCATTTTCCGAACATCACGCACGCACAAGGCGTGGTTGCACACGCGCTCTCCCGCCAGGGCAAAGGTTGGTTCGAACAACGGCTTGGACCGGGAACCAAAATTGAATGGTTTGTTTACAACGCCGGGCCGAGCGCGATGGAGGCGATTTTCGCGAATTCGATTGATCTGACTTATGTCGGTCCCGGGCCGGCGCTCAATGCTTATACCAAATCCAACGGAGAAGAAATTCGTCTGATCGCGGGCGCGGCCAACGGTGGGGCGGGTTTGGTTGTTCAGTCGGATCAAAATTTGAAAGCAGCAGCCGATTTTCGGGGCAAGAAAATCGCCACGCCACAATTAGGCAATACGCAGGACATTTCCTGCCGGGCATGGCTGACGGACGGCGGACTAAAGATCACTCAGCTCGGCGGGGACGCGCAGGTGATTCCAACACAAAACCCGGATCAGTTAGGTCTCTTTAAGGCGAAGAGAGTGGATGCAGTTTGGACTGTGGAACCATGGCTAACTCGCCTCGAACAGGAAGCATCCGGTAAAGTGATCGTCGAAGAAAAGGAAGTGGCAACGACGATTCTTGTTTCGAGCGTGAAATTTCTGAACGGACAACGCGATCTCGCAAAGAAATTTGCCCAAGCGCATGCCGAGCTGACTGATTGGATCACAAAAAATCCGGAGGAAGCCCAACGATTAATCAAAGCTGAGCTGCTGGAAGAAACGAAGAGCGACATGAGCCCACAAGTTATCGCCGCGGCGTGGAAGCGCATTGTGTTTACGGCGGAAACGCCGCGGGCTGCGGTGGAAAAATTCATGCAGAACTCGGTCAGCGCCGGTTTCATCAAAACAGCGCCTGATCTTTCCAAGCTGTTCGAAAATCCATGATGTCACTGCAAGAAGAGCTCCAGGGTCCGCCGCCGGCGAAACTGGTGGTGGACCATGTTTCGAAGTGGTTCAAGCAGAAGCGCCAGAATGTGCATGCATTGGATGATATCTCGCTCGAAGTCGCCGAAGGCGAATTCATCGTTATCGTCGGACCGAGCGGGTGCGGGAAATCGACGTTGCTGGACATCATCGCCGGCTTGGAAAAACCGGACAAAGGCCGCGTGCTGGCAGACAATCAACCAGTGCTCGCGCCGGGGCGGCATCGCCTGGTGATGTTTCAGGAATCAGCACTGTTTCCGTGGCTGAATGCGTTCGGAAACGTCATGTTCGGTTTGAAATTGAAACCCGGTTTACGCAATCGGGAGCGGCGCGAGGTTGCGAAATTCTTTCTTTATCTGGTGGGCCTCGAAAAATTCATGGAAGCCAACGTGCACGAGCTCTCTGGCGGTATGAAACAGCGCGTGGCGCTTGCGCGTGCGCTTGCGCCCAACCCGCGCGTGCTCCTCATGGACGAACCATTCGCCGCGCTCGACGCCATGACACGGGAACAACTTTACGGTGATATCCAGCAGATTTGGCAGAAACGGCGCAAGACAATCATCTTCGTCACTCACAACG
>WNGN01004529.1_pt1 | contig 11026 bp, 9 predicted proteins | sample 5400561 | NCBI WGS metagenome assembly WNGN01 (sample SAMN13153379, study PRJNA577476) | soil metagenome | isolation source: 115 cm soil or saprolite under Garry oak tree replicate 2 | place: USA:California | collected 2016-06-15 | reverse complement strand
AAAGTTTTGAGGTACCACTTGAAGACGGGCGGGTCCGAAGCCTCGAACATCCATGTGTGGTAGCCGAACTTGTCCACGAGCTTCTTGACCACATCCCTCCTCCACTTTCCAGGTGGAAGATCCTCCGTGATGCCTTCTGATTCGAGCATGAGAATTTTTGCGCCCGCGTCGAGATGTGCAGTTGTCTCCTTGACCACATCTGCAAAGGTTCTCATTTTCGTCTTGTAGCCCACAATGTGGGTTCCAGCACCGGCGCCTATCATCATCGAGACTTCTGGCTTGGCCTTCATTCCCAAATTCCGTACCTGTTTGACGATCGCGACCTTGTCTTCAAGCTTGATGGGTGCGAGGCCGCTGGAGACTTCGACCATGTCGAATTCTAATGATTTGCATTCCTCTAGATACTTGTCGACCGCGTCTGCTCCCTGGACGATTACTCTTTCGACGAATCCTCCGGTTGAAACGTAGATGCTGTGCTCGTGGCAGAGCTGGATCATCCTCCGGGTCTTCTCGCGGTCGAGCAGGCGCATGCTCCCACCTGCGAATTTGAAGCCGTCAACATACTCTCCCCAATCGGCGAGGAGGTCGCTGAGATATCCGTATGTGACGGGAGTGTAGTAGGGGCCTCTGAACTCGATAACTCCCGTCTTCCGGGGTTTCTCGGGAAGTTCACTTAGTTTGACAAAATCGAAAGTCTTACTCTGAGAACTCATCAGGCGAAGTACCTCTCGCTCTTCGCGGTTAGTCAGTAACGTATGTTTGGTTTTCGGTAACTATCCTGTGATGTGAATCTAATGAAGTAAGCCTGGCGCAAGAGCGTGCCAAACCACGAGTTCTCAAAGTCGAAACGATCAGTTTCTGACGTGGCTGGCGACGAAGTGTTTGTCGAGGTCATCGGCGACGAGGTTGTATGACTTGACGAGCTTCCGGATCTCCAGTTCAAGCGGATCCTCCTTGGCCTTCTTCTCGTCAAGGGGAACTCCGACAACCATACAGAACCACTCAGCCAGCTCCTTTGAGTCGGCGAAGACAAACATGTTCCCGTCGCTGGTTGCGACGGTCCATCCATTCTCCACTTGGTCTATTTTGTAGGATGCTCGAATGGTTCTAATCGTCGACTGCTTGTCCAAGCTTGCTTACGCTCCATACCACGACTATGAGCCTATTTTCGGACTCCCCGACCTGAGATTCTATCTTGAGTGATTCCTGACAGAATTGGGAATATTAGAATGGTGTTCCCAGCGTGAAAAACGCTAATACTATGGGAACCACCTTCAAGGTCGTCTGAGCGATCTTGTCTACAGTTAGAACAGCAGAATTCTCCCGGGTTGCATCAACGTCCGAGATTCCTCCCGGCATAATGAGAAAGGTCACTGTAGATGGCAAGGACGTGGTACTTGCAAATGTTGACGGAAAATACTACGCCATTGGAGATGTCTGTACTCATCAAGAAGGACCCCTCGATGAGGGGACTCTCGAGAACTATGAGGTGGAGTGCCCATGGCACGGTTCCCGGTTCGATCTGAGGACGGGCGCTGTTATAGAGGGTCCGGCTGGAATGAGGACGGGCGCTGTTATAGAGGGTCCGGCTGGAAACCCGGAACCCACTTACGAAGTCAGGATTGATGGCGACGATATTCTCGTCAGAGCAAAATAAGGGGTAAGGAATTCTCACTGTAATCGTTCTAAACCCCTCCGTACGCTTAACTAAGGAAATATTTGTCGAAAATCTCGACCGTATTGGCTCCTGGCGATGTCGAGAAATCCATCCCCATGTTCGTAACCATAGTGTTGTCGGTTACGGCGGTGCTGTTAGACGACTCATCACCGGATTCTTGCACGTCTAACTATAGTGCACGGGAAGCTGCGTTAACTTTCTTGTTAGTCTGTTATCTTTTCTTTTTCCGTTAACTAATTCTCGACCCCCCCGGGGGGTATGTCATTTCTCCAGAGATCCTTCACACTTTTCGCCACCAAAACAATCCTTTAACCCCGGATAACGCATGAATATCCAACGTCAGTTCTTGTTCCCAAACCCTGAGCGTCTCCGTATCGGTTGTAGTGGCTGGTCCTACCAGGACTGGGTCGGACCCTTCTATCCCAGAGACGCCAAACCCGGAGACTACCTGAGACTGTACTCAAGCATCTTCAATGCGGTCGAAATAGACTCCACATACTACCGCACACCCTCACCACTAATGGTCGCCAACTGGCGGAGAGTAACCCCGGAAGCCTTTGTCTTCACTGCCAAGTTTCCGAAAAAGATAACCCATGAACTGAAGCTGCGAGACAGCCTCGCCCAACTGGAACGTTATTACAAGTCTATCTCCGAGCTAAGAGAAAAGCTCGGTCCTTTTCTAATCCAGCTTCCACCATCCTTCAACTACAAGAAAGACAAGGAAGCCCTAGAGCTCTTCGTCGGCCAGATCGACCAGAAATACAAGCACGCGATAGAGTTTAGAAACAAATCCTGGTTCAAACCCGAGATCTACAAACTACTCGAGAGCAAGAACGTAGCATTGGCATGGTCGGAGAACCAATACGCATCCACACCGCCAGAAGCAACCTCTGACATAGCCTACCTTCGAATGGTGGGAGACAGAACCATTACCAACTTCGGCGGCATGCAGAAAGACCAGGCCCAAGTACTGAAGAAATGGTACGACACACTGGAGGAGAAGTCGAGCCTCTTCAAGCAGGGATTCATCTTCTTCAACAACCACTTCGCAGGATTCGGACCGGGATCCGTCAACGAGTTCCGACGACTCGCCGGACTAGCAGAGCTGGATTGGAAGGCGATCCGGACAGAGCCCGGACCCCTACAGAGCAGCATTAGCCAGTTCCAACAATAGCGCCTTTGTGAGCACTGTGAATGATAGTGTTCAACGTTCAGAGGCTCGTGAGTCAAGCAGGATGGAGGCCTTTAGCGACGGTGTCTTCGCCTTCGCTATGACCCTGCTCGTGCTAGGACTTAGAGATCCTACGGTCGGTGCGACCGGTTCTCTGCTCCAAGGACTCTTTGGCGAATGGCCCGCCTTCCTCGCTTTTGGAATAAGTTTCACTACAATTCTTGTCATGTGGATGAACCATCACAACCTGTTCACATATGTCAACCGTATTGACGGACCCTTCATGCTTCTCAACGGGCTGCTACTCTTAGCCGCGACGCTGATCCCGTTCACAACATCCCTAGTGGCTGACCACATCCAGTCCGCAGACTCGGGCACAGCCGCCGAGGTTTACTCTGGAACATTCCTTTTCGTGGCTCTGGCTTGGAATCTGCTCTGGCAATATGCAATCAGACATCCCGGAGTGCTAGCGAGCAGTGTTAGCGACGCCGAGATCAAAACGACCACGCGCCAGTTCATCTTCGGACCAATGCTTTACGTCGTCGCGTTCATAGCTGCATTCTTCAGCGGCATCGCGAGTCTCGCCATCATCCTGCTCGTACTGGCGATTTACGCGTTCTTCGCGGCCATTACGACCATTGGGGGGAGGTCAATCGAAAATGTTCAGGGTTGATCTTGGTTCTAGCCTGAAGAGAACAGTTTTTCCTGCCCATATTTCGTGAGCGTCCATCTACCAACCCTGCCAGACTGCGACGCGGTCACTACTCTCTGCTTCATGAGGAGCTTCAGGTGATATCCCACACAGCTCTGGCTAAGCCCAGCCTTTTCGCTGATCTCGGGAATGTTGTTCTTTCCCTTCTCCATAATCTCGATAATCTTTGTCCTAGACGCTAGTCCTCTGCTAACATTTCTCATTCCTGACACGTACGCTCTCGGATGATAAGCAGGACTCAGACTCGGACCCTCAGGCGAAGTCTGCCACGAACAACTTCTGCTGCTCCCTGTCCACAGGCAACGCCTTGAAGGTCTCCGCTAGTTCGACCTTGATGAGTTCGAGTCGCTGACGATAATAATCTCGGATGTTGTAACGCTGAACCATCTCAGTAGCCACGTCCAGATATTTCTCGACGCCGCCTCGGAATACCGTGGCTGCAAGCTTTCCACCGCATCTGTGGCATGTTCCCCCCAGAGGGACACGGCGCGGCTTAGACCCACATTTCGTGCATCTGACCCTTTGCGAAGTGAAAGTTCGGAGATTGCCCACAAGATCTCTAAGGATATGTGTGGACAGAACCTTGACGGCTACCTCTTCGGCTTTTACCGCTACGATTTGATCGGCGAGGTGAAGTTGCTCCTTGACCTTGTCAAGCATTGTCGGGAGCTCCTTGTAAGAGCTGATCAATTTTCCATCGTCAAGGTCCGCCGTCGGGTGTGTGAAGCCAATATTCCAGCGATCGCTGCCACTCTCGATAGTCGTGTTTAGGGTCGGCACAAGGCTCTCGACTTCGCTAGGGTGGGCCCCTTGCAGTGTCTTCTCGTAGAATTCGACCGGGAGCTGGGATACATTTTCGATGTTGAGGGCCTGTCTTGCGACCTCTGACGGATTGAGTAGGGGGGATAATAGTAGTGGAGCGTCCATGAGGCCCCCGATTCTGTCAGGCATGAACTCCCGAGAGAAATTCAACAGCACGTCCAGCAGTAGAGACACTGAGTCTTCGTCACCGTCACAGTCTCGTCTCTTCGCTGCATGCCAGAATGGGTGCGCGTAACAGACGCTCGCTTTAGTAAAGCCTACTATGCGACCGACGACGCCGACGGACGTGTGAGGAGAAAGACCCACGACGAGGCGGCCAATTAGATCCTCCCTCTTGGATGCGTTGTAGAACTTCTCGAGGCCATAGTAGGATGAGAGGAGCTCGTCTAGAAACTTCGAGGCCTTCAACAAATACTGCGCGCATGCCTCTGGGACTACGAGATCTTGCAATTCCAGAGCGCAGAGCTGACTCGGGGATTCCAGTGGTTTGCCCTCCATATCCTTCTCGTATCCGAGCACGCGAGCCTTCTCAACCGAGAGACTTACTTCGCTCGGCCGAAATTGTGAAAGGATAGCATTTGTCGCGTCGAACCTGATTGTCCCGTCTTTGAAGATCGACACGTCCGTCTTCGCTCTCAACAACCCCTTCTCGAGAGGCTCCGGTGTCTTCGTCTTGTTCAGCAGACCTTTTGTTCCCTTGACTATGTCGGGTGATTTCGCTAGCCCCACACGATTTACCGCTGCTTCCAACACCTGCTTGAGATCAACAGGCTTGCTCTTGTAAGAGACAGTCTCCACATTGCAATTCTTGCAGAGCACCAGCCCAGGCAAGCCACATCTCGGACACGACTTGTGCTCTACCGTCAGACTCCCACACGTAGGGCATCTGATGCGTGGCTCCCAGGCGTCGCAGCTAGGACAGACCCTGTCTACGACTTCCAGACTGACGGCTAACTTGCGTGAGGCCTCAACGATATCGCGACGCATTCCTCCGAACTGGCCGGTCGGGAAGAGACAGTGAACCTTTGGCGTCATGACACGCTCCTTAGCCTTCTCAGGTCGACCCATCCGAGCTCCCACGTAATTCGGAGCCTTGCTCTTCACGGGAAATCCGGCGAGAAGGCTGAGATGCTCCAGAGTGCTGGACCCCTCAGGGACCAGCTGTCGGTTCTCCGGCTTGAGAATTGTTCTGAGTATGAGGGTCTCGTCCTCTCTGATCTTTATGGAGTCGTTTTGGACTCGGTGGGGAAGACAAAGCCTCTCCAAGAGAGACTTGAGCATTGTATCATTAGGAAGTAGAATGGTCTCTTCGGATGGTTCTGAGAACTCGAGAATTCTCTCCCTCAGGTATTGTAGCTCATTGGGTTTGATCGCGTCCCAGAAGAAAGTGTAGAGGGGATGTAGTGGAATGCCGAGTCTTCGGGATATCTCCAACGCGTCTTTTGCAGAAATCTGTGTCGATAGTGGATTGGCGGCTAGACCGTGAAGGCGCTCTTGAGGAATCAAGAGCGGCGGAATCATACTGGCCGCTTCAAACGTTTTCAACTTTTCAGCGAGGAGTTGGCCCCACCATTCTTCGACGAAGCCTGAAGGGATGAGTGGGCGGTTGTTTTCTAGGAACTCGCCGTATCCAACTATGAGGTCGCCGAGAAAGAGGATTCGGTCAATCCGATCCTTGACAGCTCGGGCCTCGCTCGGGTTGTCAATCCTCACGACGGACCCGTCCATCATTCTGACTACCGGCGGCTCGATCGAGTCAACAGCTGTAACTATTCCTGCTTTTCCTGGACGCTCTGTCCTCATCTGAACTCCTACTGCCAAGAATCCTCCGAGGATCTCCATTGTCGCAGGATGCACCCCGACGGATGCAAGGCCCGTGTTTCTAGCTCGGCCATATCTTATTCGAAATCCGCCGTGGGCTCCTGGAAAGGCGAAGATGGGTCTACCGCCGACAACGTCCTCCATGAACATGAACTCCTTGGCTTCTTCGCCCTCGGCCGAAGTTGTCTTCAGGGGGCGTAGCCAGTCCCAGCCTTCAAGGCTGAGCCTCTCTACAATGCGCAGAACCTTCTGTGAACGGCCTAGGAGACCGTCGTTAATGACTCGTAATGCTCCACCGCGAACCCGGTTGGTCTCGATTCGGGCAATGTTCCGATTCACAGCTACTTCCACAGGATCTGTTTCGACGCCGTTGGGTTCGACGGGAAGTCTAAGCATTGCATCGTGCAGCACAGTATCGGAGTTACGATACTGGAACCTGGCAACGGCCCGCTCGTAGATTCGGAGTTCCTCGACGAATCGGCGAGCTTCCCCCTCAGTTGCCTTGTAAGGCTGAAGGTTTAGCCTTCGACGAACATGGTCTCCAACAATCATGGTCATGCCCATCTCAGTGCCTCCGGCGGATCGCATCGGTCCGGCAAAGTAGATGGCTAGATGTCTTGTGCGATCATCGTTCCTGCGAATTCTAACATCGTGAATTCCCTGTATCGGAGCAACGGTAACTGCTTCATCCAGAACCGCCAGAGCGGTGCGAACGGCTTGCTCTGCAGCTTGCTCTTCCTCAAAGCTTCCGAACCGGCCTAGGACAATTTCTTCGCTGACCTTGAGAGCTGTCTCCTCTCGCGAGATCTTCTTGACAAGCTCCCTAATTCGTTCAGCAATGCCGGCCGGACCCACGGCCTTCTCGACCCTTTCTGCCAGATCGTAGGTGGTCTGCGATTCAACCTGTGCCGACGGGTCCAGACCTTTTGATCTAGCTAGGTTGGCGAGCGAATATTGACGGTTGTACTCATCATGTAACCTTCTAGCGTAGGGATTGCTGAGTCGATTCTCCAAAGGGTCCAAGCGCGTCGTGTCTCCGCTGCTTCTCGCGTATGTAATATGCTATTGTGGATTTCTTGTCGAGATTTTTGTTTGGGTAAAGTGAAACTAATCGGATTCTTGGAGCAGGTTCGCAGGTAAAGCACTCTAGTCCCGACGGAAGAGGGCTAGGCCTTCGAACTATTCCGTACCGGGAGGCGCGGCTCTGGCTTGACCACAGTTCGGACAGAACTTTGACTTGGACTCCAGGTTTGATCCACAATTAGAACACGATACCGTCGTAGGTCCTATCGAGACCGGAGTCCTCACTATCCCAGTTGTGACTAGACCTCCGGAAAATCTTGAGTTGAATATCAGGCCTGCGATCAAGACCAACATTGCTGCTAGGAAGATATAGAACCCGCTCTGGAATCCCCAAGCAACGCTAAGTCCTGCGGCTCGAGAAACCGACTCAGTTCCGATTGGTCCAGAAACGCAAAAGGGGGAGAGACAGTAATTCATTGTAACGTAGTTTATCGCAATCGCGTAAACGACCGGAGCAAGAGCTGAAAGAACGAGACCTCCCAGGAGATAGCGCCTGAGAAGCGTAATACTACCCACCACGACTAAAGCTGCAGACACGAGCACCAGGACCAAGACGGAGACGCTGGAGATCGTAAAGTTCCAAGAGACTGTGGCGGCGCCAGGGACTTGAATGTTGAGTCGAGGTGGATTCCAGATAGTCCAACGACTCGCCCGGGTGAAGCTAATGCCTGAGACGTCGAATCCCCACCACGGTAGGAACGCGCCTACCAAAGCTATGGCTGCAGCCAAGATAGAAACAGGATTGATCCTCCACAGAGTAATGCTCAAGCTATCCGTTGAGTGCGAGCATACTGAGCTTTAACTCTGGCTACCCCAGCCGAGTCTGTCGTCCCTCAGCCGGCTTCAAGTCCGACAAGCGAGCTCCTACCAATCGTACCCTCCGCCTATCCTTCTCGAACTCTCGAAAGAGAGATTTCACATATTCGCGAACAACATCTTGGTCGTCCACATATCCCGTGTGGGCCTTTTCACGAGTGAATGTCTGAAATCCCTCAAAGCGGACTTTGATTCCCACGGTGCGGAAGAGCAACCTCTCCGCGAGGAGACGTTCATGAACCTCCAAGACAAGAGACTCGAGGGCTTCCTTGACGACTCCCTTGTTTTGGATGTCTCGTTCAAATGTCTGTTCGACACTGATGGATTTGCGGAGCGGACGCTCCTCGACTGGCGTTTCTTCGATCCCGTTCGCAATGCCCCACAGCCAGACTCCGCCTTTGCCGAACCAATCTGCAAGTTTCTTCGCGGGTATCTGGCTTAGTTGTCCGATGGTTTCGATTCCATGCTCTTGTAAGAATTCAGTGGTCTTCTTTCCGACTCCACTGATCTTGTTGACTGACAACGGTCCAAGGAACGCTTTGACATCTTCAGGCCTGACGACCGTTAGTCCGTCGGGTTTGTTCATGTCCGACGCCATCTTCGCTATTGATTTGTTGGGGGCGATGCCCACGCTGACTGTGAGCCCTTCAACGGTCTTGAGTTCAGTCTTCACTTTTCGGGCAAGGTCACTTGCCTCTTCAAAACTAGCGCACCTGTCACCAACATCGAGATAGACCTCGTCGATGCTCGTCTGCTCAAACCGATCAGCGAACTTCCGCAATAGATTCATGACTCTGTCAGAGGTCTCACCATAGAATTCGAAGTCAGGCCTAACGTAGACGCCTTGGGGACACAGCTTGTATGCCTGAGAGATCGGCATCCCTGATCGAACACCGAACTTCCTCGCCTCGTACGAGCATGACATTACGACTCCGCGCCCATGACCGCCTTTAGGATCGGCGCCCACGATGAGCGGCTTTCCTGCAAATGAAGGGTTTCGTTTTATCTCACAAGATGGATAGAAAGCGTCTAGGTCACAATGCAGTATGGTCCTCGGACCTAGACTTGGAGGCATCCAGTTCTCAAAATAATGGTGGGGCGGTGGGCTTTTTCAGTTACGCTGGAGGGAAAAATTGATCCTGCCATAGCATTCGCTTAAAATCGGATGTTCTGGCACCCCGGGTCCTAGTTTCTAAAATACAGGCGTATTTGAGAAGACGATTCCCTGTTGAGTGATCTGATAGAAGTAGCCTCGCGACATTATCGGGTTCCGGCCTATCCTCAACACTTTCATCGTCCCACCTTTCAAGAGGATCTCGCCGGTCCGTTTCTTCATCTCGATAACGCCATCTGCTAGATTGGCTGTCGCATTCTCAAGCGACTCGTCAACGACCTCGGTGTGAAGGATCGCGATTGTTACTGCGCGCGCGATTCTAGTCGCGAATCGCATGACCTGAACATACTGGAAGACTTTTCGAGCCTCGGTGAGAAGGAAGAAGGGCGTAATGGAATCCATTACAATGATCTTCGGACCCATCCCAGGCTTTAGCGCGAAGTTTCTGCCGTAGCTTAGAAGGTCCTGAAACTTCAGTGTCTCCTCGAGTATCTCGGAGGGATCCATCTTCGGCAGAGACTCGGCCAATTTCTGGGCCCCTAGAGAGAACATGTCTACAAACTCTAGGCGACCTTCCTGCTCGATCTTGTCGACGGCGATATGGTGATCCTCTAACCCAAGCTTCACGATGTCGGCCGGATCATCAATGCAATAGTAGAGTAGGCTGCATCCTTGACGGATGAAATTCGTGACTAGTTCCCTGACGAGCGAAGACTTGCCGCTACCGATCGGGCCCATCAAAGCGATCGCGGAGGGCCTAGGAAACCCACCCCCGGTGACTTTGTCGAGGATTGGAATGCCGGTCGGCTGGAGAGCTTCAACTCTGTGATCCTCCGACGACCTCTTCAAAGACGCCCGTACCCTGAAGAGACAGCTCGGGCTCTACTTCGAAAGGCGGCTTGTAACCAGAATTAGTCTTTGCAAGTGACACGGGGGCGATGCATCTACACAGACCCTCGCAAATCAGAGGACTGGCCCTGATTCGGCTCAGCTTTTATTAGATCCCCGACGCGCGCTTTCGTTTCCCTATGATAATACTGGGCGGCTCAGCCTCAACTAGCCTCGCGGACAAAGTCGCGAAGGAACTGGGCCAGAAACCGGGAGAGATCGAAATCAAGAGATTCCCCGACGGCGAGAAATACATTCGAATACACGAAGACGTGAAGAGCAAAGACGTCGCGATTGTTCAGTCTCTGTATCGATCGCCTGACGAATATATTTTCGAGTACCTGATTATCGCAGACACGATAAGGGACATGGGAGCTTCATCGATCACGGGGGTTATACCATATCTAGCCTACGCGCGGCAGGACTCGCGATTCTATCCTGGAGAGGCTTTGACCTCTGCATCGGTCGCCAAGCTCTTCGAAGCCGCTGGTACAACCTCAGTCCTCACGGTCGACTGCCATCTCCACAGACTGGGAGACGTGTCCAAGGTTTTCAAAGTTCCAGCGAAGAATTTGTCGGCTATGCCCTCTCTCGGAAGATATGCCCGGGAGAATCTCAAGCCCCGCAGCCCCATCGTCGTGGCCCCAGATGAAGAGGCCGAACAGTGGGCTGGAACCGTGGCAAAGGAACTCGACGCCGAACACACACACTTCACTAAGAGGCGAATCCGTGAAGAAGGCCAGACATCTTCGAGGCTAGAGTTGGATACAGGGAACTCGGAGTTCAAGGGGCGAGACGTTGTCTTTGCAGACGACATCATCAGCACAGGTGGAACAATCGCGGGGGCTGCACGAGCATGCAAGAAGAAAGGCGCAAAGCGTATGTTCGTTGTCTGTACTCACCCAGTCCTCGCGGAAGGCG
>WNGN01009762.1_pt1 | contig 11033 bp, 11 predicted proteins | sample 5400561 | NCBI WGS metagenome assembly WNGN01 (sample SAMN13153379, study PRJNA577476) | soil metagenome | isolation source: 115 cm soil or saprolite under Garry oak tree replicate 2 | place: USA:California | collected 2016-06-15 | reverse complement strand
AGACCCAGGCGTCCTGCACAGCGCGCCCAACCGGATCTGCCGCCATGGCCTCGATGGTGACGATCGGACGATTGCCGATGAGAGAGACCGGAACCACACAGGAACGGGTGGCCACGCCGCCGAGATGGACGGTGCAGGCACCGCAGGCGGCGATGCCGCACCCGTATTTGGTGCCTGTCATCTTCAGGTCTTCGCGCAGGACCCACAGCAGTGGAGTACCGGGATCGACGGTCACTTCCTTCGGCTGACCATTCACGGTGAGCGTATACGTTTCCATGATAACCTCCGGATTGAGCGATTGTGGGGACAGGGGGTTCCAGCTTCGACCCATGTGCGTGTGGCGGCGACGAATTGCTCATGCGTCAGCGGGGGCACAGTCCGCGGGGTGCCGTCCATCCGGCGGCCGGGCTGGAAGGCCCACAGGACCAGGGGCTCTTCTTCGTGGTGCCTCAAGAGACCTTGGCCATCGAGATTATCATTTTTCGAACGATCGGTGACGGCTCGGCAGACCTCGGCACTCGACAAGATCTTGTCGTTCAGGTCCTGCCATTGCATCGACAACGGCGCCAAATGCCAGTTATGCCCGCCCGGGACTCCGGTACTGTCGGCGTTGGACTCCTGATGACAGGTAACACATTGAAGCACAGGAACACCCTTGCCGTCCGGCCCGCGCACCACATTGGCGAAGTGGCGATGCCGATCGTCGCCTTGCTGCGGATAATTCGTAGCGGTGTGGCAGTTGATACAGCGGGCATGGGTCAATACGGAGTAGACCTGTTGCCAGGCGGCGAGACCCTCCGCGCGTGTTGATGCCCGGGCGGCGGTTTTCTGGGCAACGCCTTCCCGTGCCGAACTGATGGAGTTTGACGCTGACCATGCCGCATATGCAACCAGCATCACAGCAGTTGCCTGCAGCATTGCTTTGTAAGCGCGCATAGTGGCCTCCTTGCAGGTTGCTTTTTAACTCCAGTCATCCAATCACTGCTGCCTAAGCCTACGCCGGCGCACGTGGTCTCGTTGGCGACGTGCGCGCAGTGACGGGGTGGCGCACGCTTCTGAGCGTTTGCCATCCCCTTTGAAATCGGCTTTCCCAGCCCCGCCGGCACCCCTGCGGCGCGCCCCCGCGACGGCGTCGGCGGAGGGCGCCCAGGTTAACGGGCGCCCTTCCCCTCCCCCATCCTGCACCGCCTGTCCAGCACCAGCGATAGCCGCGCTAGACAAAGCTATACCCGGCTCAGGTCAGTTTGGTGTTCTTAATCGGGAGCTGGCGAATGCGTTTGCCAGTGGCCGCGAACAGCGCGTTACAGAGCGCCGGTATCGTCGGTGGCACGCCTGGCTCGCCCACGCCGGCCGGCAAGTCATGGCTCGGCAGGAGGTGCACATGCGTCTCATAGGGCGCCTCGGTGAGCCGCGCCACCGGGTAGTCGTGGTAGTTGGACTGCTGGATCTGGCCCTTGGCGGCCGTGATCTCGCCCATCAGGGCGACGCTCGCGGCAAAGACCGCGGCGCCTTCGAACTGCGCCTGCACGCGCTCCGGGTGTACGACGCGGCCAGCATCCACCGCCAGGTCCACGCGCGGGATGCGTACCCGCCCTTGGTCATCCACCTCGACCTCCACGACCGCCGCTACATAGCTGAGAAAACTCCGGTGCGCCGCAAAACCCAGCGCGCGTCCATGTCCCGGCTTCTTGTGCGCCCAGCCAGAGCGCTCCGCGACCACTTCGACCACGCGCCGCAGGCGGCCCGTGTCCACGGGATACTGGTCGAGGGGTTTTCCATAATTCGCGTTGGTCGTGCCTTCAGCCTGGAAATCGATCTGCCGCGGCCGGCCTAGCACGTCCAGAAAAAACTCAATACGATCGCGGCCGGCGGCAGCGGCGAGTTCGTCGAGGAAGGACTGGATGGCGAAGGCGTGATAGATATTGGCCACCGAGCGCAGCCAGCCGATGCGCACATGCGGCTGCGCCGGTCCGTTCTCGGCGCGCAGGTGCGGGATGTCGAACGGTAGGTCCACCCATCCCTGGGCCATCTCACCATCGCCTCCGTACCGCACTGCGGCATCGAAGGTCGACCGGATCGGCGGAAACACACTGCGTTGCAACCACGCGGTCGGCCGCCCCTGCGCATCCGTCGCCGCCTTCATGTACATCGCCGCCACAGCGTGGTAATAGTCGAAGCGGATATCGTCCGCGCGGCTCCACACCACCTTGACGGGCTTGCCCACCTGTTTCGACAGGAGCGCTGCTTCGGCCACATAATCGGGTTTCGATTTCCGTCCGAATCCGCCGCCGAGCAGCATCACGTGGCAGAGGCCATCCTGCTTCCTAATCCCCAGGGCGCTGGCCACCGTGGCCTGCACCGCCTGCGGATTCTGGGTCGCCGCCCATGCCACGACTTTACCGTCCTTGTATTCGGCCACGGCCGCTGGCGGCTCCATCGGCGCATGCGCCAGATGCGGCACATAATACTCGGCCTCGTGTATCTGGCTGGCGCGCGCGAACGCGGCCTCGACGTTGCCGACATGGCGCACCACTTTCTGCGGTTGGCGGGTGGTCTCGAGCAACGACTGTTTGTACGCCTCGGAGTCGAAGCTCGCGTGCGCACCCGGGTCCCACTCGACCTTCAACTTCTGACGGCCCTGCATCGCCGCCCAGGTGTTGTCGGCAATCACGGCGACACCGCCCAGGGCCTGGAACCCATACGGCGGCTTGGCAGCGTCGATGACGACCGTCTGCTGCACGCCACGCACCTGGCGTGTCTCCTGGTCATCAAACGCTTTCAACGTGCCGCCGAGGACCGGTGAGCGCTCGATCGACGCATAGACCATCCCCGGCATCTGGGCATCGATGCCATACACGGCCTTACCCGTGCACATGGCATCGAAGTCGACGATCGGTACACCTTTGCCAATGTAGCGAAACTCCTCCGGCGTTTTGAACCGGAGCTCTGCCTTCTGCGGCATCGGCTGCTGCGCGGCGAGGGTCGCTAACGCGCCATAGCCAAGACTGCGGCCGCTGGCGGCATGCGTCACCTGATGCTGCTGGGCCCGACATTCCGCGGCCGGCACGCCCCAGGTAGCAGCCGCCGCGCGTTCGAGCATAAGGCGCGCAGTCGCGCCGGCCTCGCGGAGGGCGTCATAGAAATCACGGATCGATTTCGACCCGTCGGTATTCTGGTCGCCATACTGCGGATCGCCGCGCGCCTGCTCGATAGTGACCTGCTGCCAGTCGGCGTCCAATTCGTCGGCCGCCACCATGGGGAGCGCGGTGCGGATGCCCGTACCCATCTCCGAGCGGTGCGCCACGATGGTCACCGTGCCGCTCGGCTCAATGCCCAGGTACACACTGGGGTACCATGGTACAGCCGAGCTCTCTGCTGCTGCGGCCGTCCCAAGCGCTTTGGTGGGTAGCACTTGCGCGGCGAGGACCAGCGCTCCAGCGGAAAACACGTTCCCGAGAAAACTGCGACGACTGATGTGTACCACCGTGCTCATGCTTTCCCTCCCGCCGCTTGCTTGATGGCCTGGCGGATGCGTTGATACGTGCCACATCGGCAAATATTGCCCTGCATAGCCGCATCGATATCCTGGTCTGTCGGCTTCGGCTTCTCCCGCAACAATGCCACGGCCTGCATGATCTGTCCACTCTGGCAGTAGCCGCACTGCGGCACATTGCGTGCCTTCCAGGCCTGCTGGACCGGATGGTCGCCATGGGCACTCAGGCCTTCAATGGTCACAATGTCCTTGCTCGCAGTGTTGCTCATCAACGTGACACAACTGCGCGTGGCGGTGCCGTTGACGTGCACGGTGCAGGCGCCGCAGAGTCCCATGCCGCACCCGTACTTGGTACCAGTGAGCTGCAGCAGGTCGCGGAGGTACCACAACAGCGGCATCTCCGGATCGCCATCGAACGCCCGCTCAACGCCATTGACCTTGCATTGGATCATGGTCTGACCTCCCTGGAGATACGTGAGCCTTCTGGATGCCTTGCTTTCCCCGCCACTGCGTGGGCGGAGGGGGGCCAGTTTAACGGCCCCCCGTTCCCCGCCACTGCGTGGGCGGAGGGGGGCCAGTTTAACGGCCCCCCTTCCTCTGCTATCGCGCCAATCGGTACAGAGCCTCATTGTGCTCTGTTGCTTAACACCTTCCCTAATATTGCATCGGCACTCTCGGCTTCCTGTGTACCGACCTTAGCTTTGAGTACGGCAATGCAATCCTTCATCTGCGCTTCGGTCAGTCCCGTATTCATCGCGGCACCAAGATGGAACTGGAGCTGGCCGGCTGTGCCTGTCATGCTGGCCAGGGCCGCAATGGTCGCCAGTTCCCTGCTCTGGTCATCAAGGTTGTCACGGACGAAGATGTCCGCAAACAGATGTTCTTTCAGGAACGTGTCAATGACGGGCGTGAACAGTTGATAGGCGGGCACGGGACTGGCTTCTTTGCCCACCTCATCCGTGATCCCTTTGGCGTGCCGCTCGTCCATCACGGCCATAAACGTGGTGATGCCGTTGAGACTGCGGGGGAATCCCGCGTACGCATACATTTGCACCAAGATTTCCTTGATTTCATTCACGGTCAAACCCGCATCAAGCCCTGCATGCAACGCGGGTCTCAGCTTGTCCAAATCGCCGTTGGCGGTCAAGGCCGCGATGGGGATGATACTGTGTTGTTTTGCGCTCAGAGCCTGATGTGCGTCCATAGTGTGTGCCTCCGAAATGGCTGCAACGCTCAACAGAAAGACCCAGAGAACTGCCAGAAACGCGGTGTGTTTTTTCTCCATGATGCACGCCTTATTTGCCGTAGTATTGCTCGTCGGTGACCTGTTCCATCCATGCAACGTTTTTCCCGTTGATGGTTCCCGTAATGGCGATATGTGTCATGGCGGTGGTGGGTGAGGCGCCGTGCCAATGTTTGACCTGTGGCGGGCACCAGATCACGTCTCCCGCTTTGATGTCCTCTATCGGGCCTCCCCATGCCTGTGTCCGGCCAATACCAGCGGTCACGATCAGGTGCTGCCCTGTCGGGTGCATGTGCCAGGCGGATCTGGCCCCTGGCTCGAAGGTGACATACGCCCCGGAAAAGGGCGCCGCATCATTGGCAGGAAACAGCGGGTCGATACGGACAGTGCCGGTAAAAAATTCGGCAGGCCCTGTGGTGGAAGCCTGCGAACCGGCCCGCGAGATCGTTTGCGACGTTGTGTTGGCGTCGGCGGCCAGTGCACGGCCCGCAACAGCGCCGGCTGCAACGAGGAGAGCAAGCGAGAAAAGCAGTGCCGTGTATTGCATTTTTCTCTCCTGACGATTGTTTGTGAGCAGGTATGCCGGGAGATGAGAACATACGAGGGATGCGGCGAACAGTGTCATTTTCCCGTCCTCTCTCTGCAGTGATGAGTGGGTCGAAGCCGCTCGCAGGCGTGCGGCCAATGCTTGTCGATCAGCGTTGTGAGCCTGCCACCGACTGCATCGAAGCCATGTCGATGAACAAAGCGATAGCGTACGTCTTTGTTGACGACCCGCTCAGAAGCCCGGTTGATGTCCTCGGGGCGCCGGCTGGTCGAACGCAAAACTTTTTCGGGAGAGCTTTTTCTTCTTATACAGTTGCTGTATCAATGACATACCTGTAACGTACTTCTTTGTTGACGACTTTTCTCCAGACTTCGTTGATGTCATTCGCTTTTATCACTTGGATTTGCGGGTAAATGTTGTTTTCCGCGCAATAATCAACCAGTTCCTGGGTTTGAGTGGTGCCTCCTACAACCGAAGTATTGTAATTAACCCTATTCCTGTTGAATGCAAAATTGTTGGTGGTCACCTCTCCTCTGGCAGGCATACCTACCTGGGTATAACTCCCGTATGGTTTCATCAGAGACGCGTAAGCTCCAACGTCATAATTCACCGGGATCGTAGAGATCATGTAGTCCAACGATTTGTAATATGGCTTGAGTTTGTCTGCCGAATCTACAAAGACAGCCTCCTTCGCACCGAAGGCAAGCATGTCTTTCACTTTACTTGCGGTGGTCGTAAAGGCATAGACCGCTGCACCTTTCGCTTGTGCTAATTTGATGGCAAGATGACCAAGACCACCGATACCGGCAACACCAACTTTATCGCCCTGTCTCATTGCATGTCTTACGAGAGGCGAGTAGGTCGTTATGCCAGCACAGAGCAAAGAAGCCGCATCCTGGAGCCTCATCGTCGTGGGGATCTCAAATGCAAACCGTTCCTTGACGACAATGTTATTGGAGTAACCTCCTTGTGTGATACCCGTCGGTGAGGTTTTATCAGGATAGCCGTATGTAAAGAGTGTGGCGTTGTTATCGCAATGCTGTTCCTCTCCGCGCTTGCAACTATTACAAATGCCACAGCTATCGACCATCGTGCCCACACCTGCATGATCACCGACCTTGAACTTGGTGACATTTTTGCCAACCGCCGCCACTACTCCTGTTATTTCGTGGCCAGGAACCTGTGGATATTGCTGAGGACTCCACTCACCACGAAGCTGGTGGATGTCTGAATGGCAAACGCCGCAAAACTTGATAGCAATCAGGATGTCATTGTCTCCGAGAGGCCTACGCGCGAACGACCACGGGCTCAATGTTCCCGAATTATCTCGGGCGGCATAGCCTCTTGATGCGACATTTCTTTCTTGGTTGTCTTCTGCAAAAAGCCCGTGAGCTCCTGCAAGCATTATCCCTGTACCGAAGACAGCAGATTGCTGGAGAAATGTTCTTCTCGAAATGGTTTCTTCGTGATGCATGGTATGTCCTCCTATAAGAATGCTAATGATTTATTTGAAGCTGTAGTATTCTTCGTCCGTAACCTTTCCTCACCAGACGAATCATTCCTACCTCTTTTTATGTCCTCATTGTTTTTGTGTGATTCAAAAGGCCCCGGAATACAGGGTGATAAGACGATACTGGCAAATAATTAGACACTGTAGTAAAGATTCTGTGTCATGGGTATCCCCTGCGTGCCTTGTGTAATGATTGGGTGGTTTGATCCCGGCCTTCAGCCCGTGATTCTCGGAGCATGTCCATGGCAATCCGCCCCTCTAAACAGGCTTTACTGCGGACTCGATACACACTTTTTTGCATCTTCCGATGACGGCGATTGCCTCGCTCCACCGCATTGGAGGTCGCGGGCAACAACTTGTCGTCAAGGAACGTCAAGGCTTTTTCAAGATGCGGCGAGAAGACTTTCTTTAAGGTCTCGCCAATCCACGTGAACCGTTTGACCCACTGACGCAGCTTCTTGAGCTTGCCTAGTGCCGTCTGAGTCCGGCAGCGCCGGTCAAACAAGGCGTACATGTGATCCATGATCTCACGCAGTTTACGCAACTGAGGCAAGCCACGGGTGATATGCATGAACCGTTTGCGTGCCGCTCGTGTCAGGGAACGCTGCACGAATAAAAAACGATCCTGGAATAAGTCACTAATTTTCTGTTGAATATATTTGCTTTTGCGTGCCGATCGGCGCGCCTCTTTCTCTTTGGGCGATCGGCGTCCGCGTTTGAGCTTCGGCTTGGACGTGGCCAAGCGCTTGCGCTCTTTGGCTACCGCTTTCAAGATGCCTTTGGTCAGTTCCTTGATGACATGGAAGGTGCAGAGCTGATGCGGGATATCGCCAAAGACCTTACGGATCGGGTCGGGATAGAGGGCTGAGCCATCGGTCGTGATCCCCTTCAGCGTCAAGTTGCGCTCATCCAAGGCCGTCTTCAAACGCCCGAGAAACGCCTCGATATCGTCATGATTCGGGTCGTGATCGAGCACCGCATACAACACCCGCTTATACTGCCGATTGTCCACGGCCGAGAGCACACAGTAAGGCCCCTCATAGAGCTCATCGACCGCCGCATACCCTGAAAACGCCTCAAGCGCCCACGCCAAAAAGGCGCCGTCCATCTGAGCTTGCGCCTTTTTTTCCCCCAGCCTCCACCCAGTTTTGGATGGTGGCAAAAGGCACAAACACACGATGATCGCGCCACAGGTGCCAACTCGCGGGACGGTAGGGCACGCTATCTTCAACCACCACACGCACGGCCAGGTCGATCACCCGATTCGTATAATGGCTGCCAGGTGGGGCTAAATCGCTCAGATCGATGTTGAAATACTTCTTGCAGTTGGCACAGTAATGAGACGAGTAGGTCACCAGGAGGTCAACCGGGCGACCGGTGCTTAAATCGCCCAGGTCGTGCAAGGTGCGCTGGTCCGAGGTGTGGCGAGAGGCGAGATGGCCACATCGTGGACAGGGGGTGTGCTTATGGTTTCGGCTATACAATCCCAGTTGGGGTACTGGGAGGTCCTTGACGTCGACAATGCCCTCGGTGGAGTCTGGCACGTATTCACCCGGTCCAAACATCGTTGGCTCCCTTGGGAAAAAATGGTTGGGACCGGTAGTATAAAAGTGATCACCTGCCCTGTCCATATCGAATCCAGGATCTCTGCTACAGTCTCTATATTTGTGAAGGGAGACCACCGAGCACAACGCGTCAGGTCTTTATCCGGGCGCGAGCCCCCCACTGTGGATTCGCCAATAGTCAAGGCATCTCTACGATCGTGTCTCGAGCTTTGGACCGCGCCGGGCTTGAGCCCGCGCTCAAGGGCGCCCATCTCCTGCGCCATTCGCTGGCGACTCAGCTGCTTCAAAACGGCGCGTCGCTGGTCGAAATCGGTGAGCTGTTGCGACACCAACATATCGAGACGACCCGCATCTACGCGAAGGTCGATCAGCCGGCCTTACGCGCGCTGGCGTTGCCGTGGCCAGGAGGTGAGGTATGAGCTCACTGCGCCAATCCCTCCATGAGTACCTCGAGTTGCGTCAAGCGATGGGATGCAAGGTACAGAATGCCTGCACGCTCTTGCCGCAGTTTGTCGCCTTCCTTGAGGACCAAGGGGCGACGTTCATCACCACGGACGAGGCCGTTCGTTGGGCAACCCAACCTCAACATGTCCAGCCCGCCGAATGGGCTAGGCGCCTGCGCTGGGTGCGGGGCTTTGCTCGCTACCACCATGCCATAGACTCGCGTACCGAGATCCCGCCGACCGAGTTACTGCCCTATCGCCCCCAGCGTCACTCGCCTTATCTCTATAGTGATGCCGAGATTGCCGAACTCCTAGAGGCCGCCAGCCACCTGCCCTCTGCCACGGGGCTGCGCGCCCACACGTACACCGCCGTGTTCGGCTTGCTTGCGGTCACCGGCATGCGCATCAGTGAATTGGTGGGGCTCGACAACGACGACGTCGATCTCGCAGGCGGATTGCTCGCCATTCGCCACAGCAAGTGTCGCAAGTCACGCTGTCTGCCGCTGCATCTGACCAGCCTGCAGGCGCTCAGTCGGTACGTGGAGCGGCGCGACGACGTCTATCCCATTCCGCAAAGCCCCGGCTTCTTCGTCTCCGAGCACGGGACGCGCTTGCGCACTTGTACCGTCCGGGCCACGTTCGTGCGGCTCTCACGCCAGATCGGCTTACGTGGACCGAGCGATAGTCATGGTCCACGTCTCCACGATTTTCGCCACCGCTTCGCCGTGCAGACGCTGGGGCGCTGGTATCAGGAGGACGTCGATGTCGACCGTCACCTGCCCGAGCTCTCGACCTATCTCGGTCATGTCAAGGTCAGCGACACGTATTGGTACGTGAGCGCAACCCCCGAGTTGCTCGGCTTGGCCACACAGCGCCTGGAGCAGGCGCACAGGAGGCTCTCGTCATGACAACGACCATCGCCTTTTCGACCTTGTTGGAAACCTTCTTCACCGACCGGCTGCTGCGCCAAAAACGCGCCAGCCCCCACACAATCGCCAGCTATCGCGACACTTTCAGCTTACTGCTGCGTTTTACCCAGCAACGGCTGGGCAAAGCGCCTTCGGCATTGGCACTGGACGATCTCGACGCCCCATTGATCAGTGCGTTTCTCGATGATCTCGAGCACACGCGAGGAACCAGCGCCCGCAGCCGCAATGTCCGCCTCGCGGCGATTCATGCCTTTTTCCACTATGCAGCGCTCCGGGCACCGAGCCACAGCGGCCTCATCCAACGTGTTTTGGCGACCCCAAGTAAGCGCTACGACCGTACGCCAATGGCGTTTTTGACTGACGTCGAGATCGAGGCGCTCCTGGCAGCGCCGGATCAGCACACGTGGCTGGGTCGGCGCGACCGGACGTTGCTGCTGCTGGCGGTCCAGACCGGTCTACGCGTCTCGGAGTTGAGTGGGCTCTGCTGGCAGGACATCACTTTGGGCACAGGCGCACATGTCCGCTGTCAAGGCAAAGGCCGTAAAGAACGGTGTACGCCCCTACGCAAAGACGCGATCGACGCCTTGCGCGCCTGGCAGCGTGAAGAGCAGAGTCGCCCTGAAAAGCCGGTGTTTCCCAGTACCCGAGGCGGTCCGTTGAGGCGTGATGGCGTGGCGTCTCTACTGACCAAACATGCGGCCACCGCTCAGCAGCACTGTCCATCCTTACAAGGCAAACGAGTCACGCCTCATATCTTGCGCCACAGTGCCGCGATGACGCTGCTTCACAGCGGGGTCGACTCGGCGGTGATCGCGATGTGGCTGGGTCACGAGACGATGGACACCATTCAAGTGTATCTGCATGCGAGCCTTGAGCTCAAACAGCAGGCGCTCGATAAGACGACGCCAGTGAACGGCAAAGCTGGCCGTTATCAGCCGGATGACGACCTGTTAGCTTTCCTGAAAAGCCTCTAATAATGTGGTGTAAAATGAGCCGCCGGGCCAGAGATCCACCGCCTTTTGCAATGCTACTCAGCATTAGTCGGTACGCGGGATTATGCCGGTAATGTCGCTAGCGACATTACCGGCACACCTTCGCGACCTTGGCGCTGCAGAAGCACATCTCACTGGCAACGGTGCAGAAAATCCTCGGGCATGACCGGCTGACCACTACGGCCATCTACCTCAATCTCACCGATACGCATATCGTCGAAGAATACGAGCACAAGTGGTAGGTCTGCGTTGGTCCGGAGGCCTGTCCTCACTCAGGTCAATCGCTGGAATATACCTTTTGGAGGGGGCGG
>WNGN01003215.1_pt1 | contig 11034 bp, 10 predicted proteins | sample 5400561 | NCBI WGS metagenome assembly WNGN01 (sample SAMN13153379, study PRJNA577476) | soil metagenome | isolation source: 115 cm soil or saprolite under Garry oak tree replicate 2 | place: USA:California | collected 2016-06-15 | reverse complement strand
CACTGGAAGGTGCGGCGATGGTCGTCAACACCACGAGCTGCGGCATGGTCGGGCAGGGTGCGCTCGACCTCGAGCTGGACAAGCTGCCGAAGACCGCGCTCGCCGCCGACATCATCTACATCCCGCTCGAGACTCCGTTTCTCGCCGCGGCACGCAAGCGCGGGAACCGGACCGTCAACGGCCTGGGGATGCTCTTGAACCAGGGCCGGCCGGCGTGGAGGACGTGGTTCGGGATCGAGCCCGAGGTGACGCCGGAGCTGAGAGCGATGGTCGAGAGGACGATATGAGCGCGCGAAGGTGCAGGCCTACGCTTTGACGGCCTGCTCCAGCAGCCATTTGCGAAACGCAGCCACGGCCGGGCGACCGGCTATGACCTCCGGACACACGAGGTAATACGCCGACTGCGGTTTCAGTTCCACCTTGAACGGCGCGCACAATCTTCCCGACTCGATGTCGTCGTCGACCAGCGGTTTCAGAGCGAGCGCCACGCCCAGCTTCTGCGACGCCGCCTCGAGCGAGAGGATGTTCGAGGAAAAATGCGGTCCGCGGCTGCCGTCCACGCGATCGGCGACACCCGCGGCCTCGAGCCATTTCTGCCAGGCGCTGCCGTGGGCCACGAGGTCCATGGCGTCGTCGTGCAGGAGCACGTGGCGCGCAAGGTCCGCAGGTTCCCTGAGCGGCGGATCGCCGCGCGCGAGCTCGGGGCTCGCCACCGCGACGGTCGCGACGTCGAACAGGTGGTCGGCGCGATAGCCGGGATAGTTGCCGCCGCCCAGATGGATCTCGACGCCGGACACGTCGTCCCTCAGGTCGAGATTGCCCACGAGAGCGGCGGAGTCGAGCGCACCGGCGTCGACCATCTTGCTCGAGCCGAATACGCGCAATTCGACGCGCGGCTCGCGCTTCGCGAAATCGGCCAGGCGCGGCATCAGCCAGCGCGCCGTGAACACCGGTGGCGCTGTGATCAGCAGCTCGGTTTCTTCGGCGCGCTCGCGGATCATCTCGACCGCTGCGGCGAGCGACTCGAAGCCTTCGCGCAGTTTCGGCAGGCAGGCACGCGCCGCTTCCGTGAGCTGGACGCCGCGTCCCGCGCGCCGGAACAGCTCGACGCCGAGATATTCTTCGAGGCTCTTGATCTGGTGGCTCACGGCCGCCTGGGTGATGGACAGCTCGTTCGCCGCCTCCTTGAACGAGAGGTGGCGCGCCGCGGCCTCGAATACCCGCAGTGCATTCAGCGGGGGCAGGCGGTAAATCACGGATGGGATGAGTTTTTCTTATGCGAAAGATGAGAATTCATCGTTTGTTGTTCCGCCTTCCCGGGACTATCCTCTATGGCGTGATGAAAGCCAACATGAAATCCAGACCTGAATTGAGCGTACCTGAATTGTACGCGTTAGAGTCCGCCACCTTGCGCACGCCTTTCTGGCAAGCGGCCTACCAATCGCTGCCGGACAGCGTGCGCCAGCGCTACCTGGCGTATATGCAGCATGCGGAACGCTGGGATCTCGCGCTCGATGGGGTCATCGAAGCCCTGTCGCGAGCGAAGGGCGCCTTGGTCAGGCTGTTTTATACACCCGCCAGGCCGCGCTCGGCGCACTGACCGCTTGCTTCGCCGTTCGCGCGACCTGACTCCTCCTCCTCCTTGGTCAGTAGCGCGGACGGCGGGCATCTCACGATGGGACGGGCCGCGGCGGAGTCACCCGAGCTTCGCCCGGAAGTGGTCCCAGGTGCGCTTGAACAAACCCGCGTTCCAGAGCTTCTCGCGGCACAGCGCGATCTCCTCCTCGCTGAAGGCATAGGGCTTGCCGATCTGCAGCGCCATGTACTGCCGGTAGGCGTTCTCCTCGAGATAATTGGCGAGCACGAATGCCTCGACGATGTCCTTGCCGACCGTCACCGCGCCATGCGACTTCATGAGCGCCACCGGCCGGTCGCCGAGCGTGGCCGCCAGGCGATCGGCCATCGCGCGGTTGTTGATCGAGTTCGGCGAATCGAGCAACGGCACCGGATGGACGAGGGAGCCCTGCGCGTAGACCGGCTTGTAGGTCTCGCCGACCATGGTGAGGAAGGTCGACCACTTCGGATGCGCGTGTACGATCGCTTTGACGTCGGGCCGTACTCTGTAAATGCCGCAATGCAGGTGACGCTCGAGCGGCGCGTTGCCCTTGCCTTCGATCTGATTCGCTTCGAGGTCGATCGCGCAGATATCGTCCACGGTGAGCCGGCTGCGCTGGCACGACCCGACGTTGATGAGGACGCGGTTGTCGTCTAGGCGGACGCTGCAATGGCCGTTGTAGTCGATGATGTCGGACTGCTCCAGCATGCGGATGCAGTCGACGAGCTGCTGCTTCAATTCGGCTGCGGCCCCGACTCGCTGCCTCAATTCGGCTGCTGACATGGCTTGCCTCCCTCGATAAACCTTACCACTTGACCTCGCTGCGGACCTGGCTGCGCCACAGGTCCCAGGCGCGCAGGCCGGCGGTCTGGTTGACCGCGTCCGCGAGCCGGCCTTCTTCGGGGTCGAGCGCGGCGATCGGCGCACCGCCCTTGAGACCCGTGGTCCAGTGCTGGATGCGGGCATTGACCTCGGTGTACACGGCGCGGAACACCGCCGTCTGCAGCGTGGGCCCGCAGGCCACGCTGCCGTGCGCGCGCATGAGCGCAACGTTTTTCCTCCCCATGACGGCGGCGAGGGCCACGCCCTTGGGCGCGTTGCTGACCAGCATGTCGGTGGCGCCGAACTTCTTGCGGATGTCGAACACGGGCACGCCCTCCGCGATGAAGGCCGCGTTGTGAAACATCGCCTGCATCGGCACACCGACCAGGCCGAAAGGGATCACCGAGGGCGAATGACTGTGCACGATGGATTGAATGTCGGCCCTCGCCCTGTAGATCTCGCCGTGGATGAATCGCTCGAGGAAACTGGAGCGGCCCCCGGCATTGCAGGGATTGCTGTCCAGGTCGTACTCGATGATGTCGTCGGGTGTCACCAAATCCGGGGCGAGCGCGCGCGCCATCAGGTAGCGCCCGGGCGCCTGGGGATGGCGCATCGAGACGTGGCCGAAGGCGTCGACGACGCCCTGGGCGACGAGGATGCGGCTGGCCGCGGCCAGGTCCGCGATCTGTCCGGCCGAAACCGGACCGCCCGATGCGGGTGCGTCGCCGTTCATGCTTTCTCCGTTCCGAGTTTCAAGAAATCGCTTTCCCTATCGTGCCCACATGGGGTTTCTTCGGGAATGCGCGATCACAATGATAGCGGAACTGCACGGTGCCTCGCCCGTGGACTTGGGCCCCTGGGAACTCCCCGCAGAGTCCTGGCTCTGCCTCCAGGGGCACGCCTCATTTATCACCGTCGGGCAGCCCGAGTAGGCGCAGAATGTGCATCTGGCGAGCGAGCTTTGGCTAATTCCTGGACAATCCTCCCCTTGCGGCAGCTCATGCAGAAAGCCCTATCGCAGTTTCGGCTGGATGGTATTCGCGGCCAGATCCTTGCCCTTGCCGTTCTTGCCGCGCTTATCCCGTCTCTCAGCATCTCGCTCATCGCCTACGCGCAGAGCCGCCGCGCACTCACGGAGAAGATTACGCAGGAGTTGGTGACCACGGGGTCGCAGGCAGGGCGGGAAGCCGACGTGTGGCTCAAGGAGCGCCTGTACGACCTGCGTGTGTTCGCCAATTCGTCTGTAGTGTCCGAGACCGTGGCCGGTCGCGGCCAGGCGGGACGCCTTGTGGAGTACCTCAACTCGGTCCGGGCGCGCTTCGCCGATTACGAAGAACTTCAGCTTGTCGATGCAAATACCGACTTGGTTGCCAGCAGCGTGCGTAATGCGAGTCCGGTGCGTTTGCCGGAGGGGTGGGAAAAGACGTTTAGGTCGTCGCGGAGCCTGGTCGGTGAACCGTACTGGGACGAGAAGGCGCAAAAAATGATCGTCATTCTCGGCGTGCCCGTTTTGCAAGCCGACGGTCAGATCGCGGGCGCGCTCGTTGCTCGCGCGAACTTTGCGGAACTCACGCAAGTCCTACGTGTTTTCAGCGCTCGTTCGGTTGGACACCTGTACCTGGCAACTGCCCGCGGCGCGCTGATTGCCGATTCGCGAACCGGGCCTGCCGACCGGAAGACGAAGGACTTGGCGCCGGATGTCGCGGATCGATTGCTTGCAGCCGACGGCGAGGTCGTTGAGCACCGCGGTATCGACGGAATCGAGGTTTTGGCAAGCGCACAACGCCTGTCACAGGCTGCATGGCTCGCGGTGGCGGACATGCCCGTAGCCGATGCCTATCGTCAGGCGATACGGCTGAGAAACCTAGCCTTTCTCATCATCGGGGTCCTCCTTGTTGTCACAGCCGTTGTTGCCTACTCGCTCGCAGCCCTGATTGCTCGCCCTCTCCGCCGCCTGACGGGCGCCGCGGCGCAGGTGTCCGCCGGCGATCTGCCGGCCGGACTGCCCGCGGACGGAGGTGGAGAAGTGGGATACCTCACGCAGGTCTTCAATACCATGGTCGAAAGCCTCCGCAAGCACCACGACGAACTCGAACGTCTCTCGACGACCGACACCCTGACGGGACTGAGCAACAGGCGGCATTTGATGAATCTCCTGACGCATGAGATAGCGCGCGCGAAGCGGGCCGCTCAGCCCTTTGCGATTCTCATGCTGGATGTCGATCATTTCAAGAAGTACAACGACAGCCACGGTCACCAGACCGGGGACGAGGTGCTCGCGCGCGTCGGCGCGGTGCTGCGCAATTCCATCCGTCCCTACGATTGTGCCGCACGCTATGGCGGAGAAGAGTTTCTGGTAATGCTTTCGGCGGCCTCGCTCGATCGCGCCATGGAATCCGCGGAACGGATTCGGAAGCAGGTCCGGGCGGAGCCGTTCGAGGGCGGGCCGGTAACGATCTCGATCGGCGTGGCCGAATATCCCTCGCAAGGCGATACCGCGGAGTCGGTCATCGGGCAGGCGGATGCCGCGCTCTACGAAGCCAAGCGCGCCGGCCGGGATCGGGTGATGTGCGCCAGCGCTAAGAGCAAAGAGGAGAAAGCGGAGGCTTCCTAGCGGTCCGTGTCGGCGTGCCGAACGACAAGCGAGCGCGAAATCCAGCCTTCGCTTCCGGCATCGTTCGTCACCCGTACCCAGTCCCCGAGGTACGAAAGGCCGGACAAAGTGCTGCTTGATTCGGCAGTGAAGGAGACTGCGAAGTTTGTACCCGGTCCATTGCGAACATTGGCGCGTCCGCTGACGCGCAGCTTGACCGGTACGGCGAACGGCGTTTCCCCTGAACGCATATTGCCCAACCTTCCGCCCGCAAGCTGGTGAGAGCGCGCCGCCGCCTTCGCCTGATTGGCCAGGTAGAGCGCACCACCGAAATTTTTCCGCTTGAATTCGGCCGTGCTGAGTTGCATCAGCCGCAACCCCTGCCTGGACTCGGGGGATTCGCGACCCGAGCTCGTGATCGATTGCAGCGCCACGTCTGCCTCCGCCATGGCAGAGGCAGCCTCGGCTCGACTGGCGAGCGATTGCAGTTTTCCCATGGCCCCGACCACCTCCAACAAAGCTTCATCGAGCCTGGCATTCAAAGCGTCGATCATGGAATCACGCTCCATGAGCTGGAGTTCGAGCTGCGCCGCGCGGCGTTCAAGCTCAGCAACCTGGAGTTCGACGGCAGACGTGGGTCTCGACGCCTGAGGCTTTGGCGGGGGCGACGCAGTGGTGCATGCAAAAAGCGACAGGATCGTGACGATCGAAAGAATGCGGTACATCACTGCCTTCCAAAGCATTGTTCCCCTCCGGGGTCACGCGCTGCCAATGATAGCGGAATTTGGCGGGCGCCTCGGCGTGCCCGAGGGATGGTCCCTGGAATGGGCCCGCCCCTGTCAACGGACGACGCGAATTGCCGACCCAGGCATGAGAAAATGACGCGCGAGAATCCCTGACTCGAGAGGACGCAGGTGGAAAAAGTTCTGGCGGCGGTGAGAACGGGCCCGGGGAGAACCGAGATCCGCGAATTTCCCATGCCGGACATCCCGGAGGACAGCGCGCTCATGAAGATGGAGGTCGCCGGGATCTGCGGGACCGACGTGAAGCTGTACAGGACGCCGCCGTCCAATACCCCGGTGATCATGGGCCACGAGAACATCGGCACCATCGCCAAGGCGGGCCGCGAGTTCACCCGGCGCAAGGGATTCAAGGAAGGCGACCTGGTGTTCGTCGAACACTACGTCATGTGCGGCAAGTGCGAGTGGTGCCACCTGGGCCAGTACCGCCATTGCGAAAACACCGACTGGCGCACCAACCCCGACGGCATCCGCTACGGCTACACCTCGGCCGAGAGGGCTCCCCACCTGTGGGGCGGATTTGCCCAGTACGTATACCTCCCGTGGAATGCCGTCGTACACCGCGTGCCGAAGGGCGTCACGCCGGAATTGGCGGGACTGGTCACCCCGATGGCGAACGGCGTCGAATGGTCCCTCTTCGACGGCGGCGTCGGCTACGACTCCACCGTGCTCATTCAGGGCCCGGGTCAGCAGGGCCTCTCACAGACCGTGATCTGCAAGCAGGCGGGCGCCTCGCTCATCATCGTCACGGGCACCTCCAGGGACGCCGCGCGGATGAAGGTCGCGAAAGAACTGGGCGCCGACCACGTGATCGACGTGCAGAAGGAGGATCCGCTCGCGCGCATCAAGGAGATCACGGGAGGCAAAGGCGTCGACGTCGCGCTCGACTGCACCGCGGGCGCCGGCACCCTGCCGATCCTGCTCGGCGTGGAAGCGCTGAAGCGCAAGGGCGGGACGATCGTGGTGCAGGGCGAGATGAAGGAGTTCCCGAATTTCCCGCTCGAGCGGGTCACGGTGAAATTCATCACCATCAAGAGCGCGCGCGGCCACAGCTACAAGGCCTGCGAGCTCGCCCTCGCTCAGCTCGCCTCGAAGCGTTTCCCGCTGGAGAGGGTCACGACCCACAAATTTGGATTGAAGGAAGTCGACCTCGCCATCCGCTCGGTCGGCGGACAGGGCGTGCCCGACGTGATCCACGCCTCGCTCATGCCTTGGCAGTAAGTTGTCGCCCTCGCCTCAAATGAAGCCTACGGAGCGCATCGCCTATTCGCCGATCACCGAGCGCACCGCTCTAAAGCTCCCCGGCGGGGCGCGCATGGCGGTCTGGGTGATCGTCAACGTCGAGGAATGGGACATCGACCAGGCCATGCCGCGCACCGTGCTCACCCCGCCCGCCGGCGGGTCGCCCATGCCCGACATCCCGAACTGGGCGTGGCACGAATACGGCAACCGCGTCGGTTTCTGGCGGATCCTGGAGGTGCTCGACCGGCACGAGATCCGCGCGGTGCTCGCCGTCAACGGCACGGCGGTCCGCGCCTACACTCCCATCGCGCGCGCGGCGAAAGAGCGCAAGTGGGAATTCATGGGGCACGGTTTCACCCAGCGCAACATGCAGAAGGTCGAGAACGAGCGCGAAGACATCAGGAAAACGACCGAGGCGCTCGCCGAGGCGGCCGGCGGCAAGCGGCCGCGCGGCTGGCTCGGGCCGGGGCTCACCGAAACCTGGGAGACGCCCGACCTGCTGGTCGAGAACGGCTACGACTACGTGGCCGACTGGGTATTGGACGACCAGCCGGTGGTGCTGAAAACGCGCGGAAAGCCCATCGTGAACATCCCGTATACCCAGGAGAACAACGACATCGCCATGATGCTGATCCAGCATCACCCGGCGCGCGAATATTTCCAGCGGGCGATGGATCAGTTCGACCAGCTCTACCACGACGCCGCGGGGGGCCAGGCGCGCATCATGGCGCTGGTGGTGCACCCCTACGTTATGGGCGCGCCGCACCGCCTGAAGTACTTTCGCATGATCTTCGAGCGCATTCGCGAGCGCTCCGACGTGCTCTTCTGGACCGGCGAGCAGATCCTCGACTGGTATCTGAAAGAACGGCCGCTCGCGTGAGCGCCGGAAGGCACTACTGCAACCCTGTTGCCATCAGATTGGCCGTGAGGGTCTGGCTAGCGTCGAAATAGGTCCCGCCGGAGGCGACGAAGCTCCGCGCCTTCCGTCCTGCCGCGAGGCCCGCCTGCAGCGCCGCCTGGTAGTTGCCGAGCTGTGTGTAGACCTGCACCGTCCCGTTGGTCCCGATCACGAACAGGCCGCGAGCCGGATTGCTCGCGTGCACAGTCGGCGCGTCGCCCGTCGACAATTGGGTGTCGACACCGCCGCGGAAGACGTCGTGCAGCAGGCCGGCGTTAAGGAGGTTGACGACCAGCCCGCCTGGCGGATAGCTGTTGAACGGAGTCGACTCGAGCGACGGCCAGCCCACGACCAAGGTCGCCGGGGCGTTGGTCACGTCGATCAGCGTGATCGCGCTGAAATCATTGGTGGCGGTGGCCTGTCCGAAAGGCCGGACGAAACCGCGCACCTTAAGCCGCGTGCCGCTCGCGATGTTGGTCAGAGAGAGTGTTCCGGTTGCCACCTGATAGGAAGTCGGAATGGCGTCGTTGCCCGTTGTCCCTGTACCGGAGAAGTTGAACAGACTGATCGGACGGCCATCGATCCTGTCGAGCGTCATGACGAGGGTGTTACCGGCGGGCACACTGTTAGCGTGACCGTTGAGCTGGGTGATGAGCAGGCGTACCAGGCCCGTGCTCGCGCTCATGCTGGTGCCCAACGCATCGAGGGTCCCGAACACGGTGACGCGCTGACCGACCGAGATGCTGCCGATATCGAAAGTCCCCCCGACTGCGGCCTGCTTCACGACCTTGGTGCCGCTCGGGACGGTCAGGGACACCGTGTCCTGAAAACTCAATCTTCCATCGCTTCGGAACAGCTCCGCCCCTCGGACGGTCAGGGTGTTTATTCCGCTCCGAGCAGTCACGTTACCGATCAAGACGTCGCGTGTGCCGAAGGAAACGCTCGTTCCGGCGAGGACCTCGGTCGCCGTGAAGCGCCGCGTGGTGAGATCGAGCGAGCCGATCGCGATCGTGGCGGCGAATCGTTTCGCAGCGAGCGCGGCGAGGCCCGCGCTACCTGTAAAACCCGCTTGGTCGATTTCGAACGTCGTATTGCTGTCGGTGAAGAAGGTCAGACGGCCGTGGTCGCCCTGGAGCAGCTTGAACGGACGCAGAACGAGCGTGAAGCTGCCCGCCTGCATGTCGACCGTGTCGAGCGGTCCCCGGATCCTGTGCGGTTTGGGCGCGTCGGGATTGACGTCGGCCACCAGCAGCGGGTTGACGGTCACGATCGGGCCGCTCATGTCCACCAGATTCGAGGCGGCCAGATTGAAATCCAGATCGAGGAGCGAAGACACCAGGGGCGCGATCACGAGCGGTCGCGCGGGATCCAGCTTTACGATCATCGACAAGGTCGTGACCTGAGCGCCCTGGCTGTCGTGGATGTTGGCGGGCAGGACCGGCACCGGGACCCCGGTGCCGTCATCGACCTGGATGTCGGCGTTGGTGTAGTCGAGATTCAGGGTCGCGCTGACGTAGTTGCCGGACGGAATCGTGACCGCTGTCACAAACTCGCTCAGGTCCACGAAGCGGGCGAAATCCACTCGCGTTCTCTGCGGCAGGGCCTGGACCACCGTACCGTCGGCTTTGGTCAGAGTCAGTGAAGTAACGTCGACGGTGTAGCTGAGGAAATCCCCGGGCGCATCGGTCAGGCCGATGCCGACCACACCCTCTTCCGTTGCATTCTTGCAGGCGTACAAGCCCAAAGCCACGGCCGCACTCAGTGAGAATGCCGCGAGCAGCCGAAGGAGCGCGCGCCCATTTCCGAAACTCCGTAGCCAATTCATGTGCGTATCTCCGGTGAAGGCGGGAAGTGTAGGGTCAGCTCGATGAGACGGTTTCGCGAGCGGGTACCGATCGAGAACGCGTGGGGCAGCGACCCGTTGACCTCACTATGACCGAGCAGGCCGGCAAAAGCAAAAACCCCATGAGCGACGCTCATGGGGTTTGCAGAAAGCCTGCTGCGCATCGCCGGAGCGACCTACCTTGGATCTCTCCCTATGCTCAACAAGCAGCGCGCAGTTGTTAGAATTTGTAAACCACGCCGACCGAGAGCATGCTACGGTCGTTTTCGCCGGTCGTGGCGTTGTCGCCGAGCTTCTGGTAAATATCATAATCGCCCCGGACGGCGAACTGCGGCGTGAGGCTGTAGGAGACGCCGACGCCAAAGGTCGTCTTCATGTCGGTGGACTTGTCAGACGCGCTAAGGTTGCCAAGGGTGGCGTCCGCCTTCACCGTGGCGTTGATGAGGCCGAGCCTGCCCAACAGCGAAAACTGCTGACTGATAGGCACCATGCCGACGGCGGAAACAACCAGACCGCTCGCCTTAAGGGTGAGTGAGGCATTAGTGCCCGCGAAGGTCCCCGAAGCCGTCGCCTTGCCAAGATCCACGTACGCGCCTTCGACGGCGAAATACCGGTTGAACGCGTAACCGCCACCGATCTTGAAACCTGTACCGGTGTCATCCTTCGACGGATTGCCGAGTCCGGTCGTGTCGATATCCTTGACCTTCGTCTGCCCAAACATACCGACCAAATAGCCGCCGGTGTCGGCAGCGAATGCCGGGATCGAAATCGCGAACGCAGCCAATAACACCAAGACATTTTTCTTTGCCATTTGATTCTCTCCTTTGCTTTTGATAAAAAGGCCGGAATCTCGCACGCTCCAGAATCGCTAAGCATCGAGATCCGCGTTGGTCCCTGCAGTGCAGGCGGAGGTTACCACGTGCCGGGCACTACGTGGGTATTATTACAAGGCGCGGCAGATTTCCTGTCATCCCGGTGCGAGCTTCATCTGCTCGAGCGCGGCGCGGCCGAGAAATCCGTAGGGACTGGCGAGTGTCTCGAAGATCTCGAAGTGGTTGTAGCCTTGCGCGACGAGGAGCTGTACCGGCTTGCCGGCTGCCTTGACCGCAGCGGCGAAGTCGCGCGTCTGACGCTGAAACTCGGGCGTCTCCAGCGTCCCATGCGCGACGACCACCGGGCAGTTGAGCCTGTCGAGGTGGCGCTGGGTGCTGAGCGCGTGTT
>WNGN01012798.1_pt1 | contig 11036 bp, 9 predicted proteins | sample 5400561 | NCBI WGS metagenome assembly WNGN01 (sample SAMN13153379, study PRJNA577476) | soil metagenome | isolation source: 115 cm soil or saprolite under Garry oak tree replicate 2 | place: USA:California | collected 2016-06-15 | reverse complement strand
CACGACCGACGGCGCCGTGCTTGTCACTCCAACGGTCACCGGACTCGCGGCTCCATACAACTCGACCGGTCTGTTCGTCTATTTCGCGAACGGGGCCGTCAACACGGGCACCTGCTCGGGTCGCACCGGCGCCGCGAGGATCAACGACGGCCAGGCGATGGCGCTGAGCCAGAATTCCTGGAACTACTGCGCGAAGTATGAGATCGTTGGCCTCACGGGCCTGCCCACCTTCACGGTCACATGGAACTTGTGATCGTGGGCCAGGCGTCCCTCCGGGCAACGTTGTCGGCCTCGCACGTCCGCCGAGATAGATCCCGCGGAAGCGCTGCCTCCCCTCGGCCACATCTGCGAGAGCTCGCGTCTTAGCCCGTGAGATCGACGAACGGATTGCGCGCGTAGTCTACCGGAATGTCCACCACGCAAGGATCCTTCGACTCCATCGCCTCCTCCAGCACGGACCGGAGTTCCTTTGGATGCTCGACGCGGAAGCCTCGGAGCCCGAAGGCCTTTGCAAGATGGGTGAAGTCCGGATTGCCGAAGTCCGTGCCGACCGTTCGCTTGAATTTCGCGAATTGTTTCCAGCGGATGCTCCCGAGACCGCCGTCCCGGAAGACGAGGTTCACCGTCGCCGCGCGCTCTCGCTTCGCCGTCTCCAGTTCATGGACGCTCATCAGGAACCCGCCATCTCCGCTCAGGGTCACGACCCGCCGATCCGGATCCAGGAGCTTGGCCGCGATTCCCCCGGGGAGGGCGATTCCCATCGCGGACAGGCCGTTCGAGATGACGATCGTCTTGGGCTTGGCCACACGAAAGAAACGGCTGAGCCACAGCTTGTGAGCCCCGACATCCGAGATGAGCAGGTCGTCGGGTTCGAGGATTTCTCGGAGGTCCCACAGCAGCCGCCGCGGGTTCAGCGCGTTTTCCGAGTGGGCCCCGAGTTCCGACTCCAAGGTCTTCACGATCCCGTCATGGGTCGGCTCCGACCGCACCGGTTGCCGGGTCTTGCGGATCTGCTGAGCGAGTGCCTGCACCGATTCGCGGATCTCTCCGATCACTTCGACCTCCGGGAGGTAGTTCGCAGAAATCTCCGCGGGGAGCGTATCGACATGGATGATCCGTCGATCGCCGCGCGGGTTCCACGACCGAGGATCGTATTCGACGAAATCGTACCCGATGCAGATGAGCAAGTCGGACGCATTCAATCCCGCGAGTTCGTGATCTCGAGGCAGGATGCCGATCGTCAGGAGGCTCATCGACGAGGTCCATGGGATCGCACCCTTCCCCATCACCGTGGTCACGACCGGGATCTGGAGTTGTTCGGCGAGTTGTGTCAGTTCCGACGACGCGCCGTTCCGGATGACCCCGTTCCCGGCGAGGATGATCGGTCGAACGGCCTCCTCGATCAGGCGGGCCGCGCGTTCGACGCTCGCTCGGGCCGGCGTCGGGGCACTCACCGGCTCGCGAGGGAGCGGTCTCTGGTTCGGGCCCGCTTCATCCTCTGCGACGTTCTCCGGCAGCTCGACGTGCGTCGCCCCAGGCTTCTCCGCCTCGGAGAGCTTGAACGCTTTCCGGAGGATCTCGGGGACAACGTCCGGGCTCTCGACCCGTGCGTTCCATTTCGTGATTCGACTGAACAGCTGGAGGATGTCGACGTACTGGTGCGACTCCCGATGGATCTTCGAGAGGTTCGCCTGGGCGGTGATCGCGACGAGCGGAGCCCGGTCGAGGAACGCGTCCGCCACCCCCGTCACAAGGTTCGTCGCGCCGGGCCCGAGGGTCGCGAGGCACACGCCGGCGCGGCCGGAGAGACGGCCGTAGACGTCCGCCATGAACGCGGCGGCACCTTCGTGCCGCGTGAGGACGAACCGGATGGAGCTCCCCCGGAGCGCGTCCATCAGCTCGAGGTTCTCCTCTCCCGGGATCCCGAATGCGAAACGGACTCCCTCACTCTCGAGGCAAGAGACCAGGAGTTGAGCGGCGTTCATGCGCGTGCACCGACGGCCCGGCGGCTCATTTCACCCGACGCGGAGGGGCTTCCGGAGGGTCCTCGTGTTGCGCGGGGATCGGGACGGAGGCGAGGACGAGCCGGTATCCCGGCGCTCCGCCGATCGCTATAGCTGACATGTTCTCGAGGAGGGCGCCGGAGCCCGACTTGAGCGGCACGTCGTCAATCATCCCGGAGCCGTTCAGCACGTACGCGATGGCGCGGCGATCACGGCCGATGCGAAAGAAGGCGGTGGCTTGTCGCGCGAACTCGATGTCCGTGCACTCGAGACCCGACGAACCATCGGCGCGCGCGAGCGGTCCGACGACCGCCTTCTGGACTGTCCCGTCGGATTCCTCGGTGGCGTCTCCGGCCGTCTTGATCTGGATCGCGGTCGGCGGCGGTTCCGTGTGCCAGGGCAGGCGGACGACGAGGGACAACCAACGGGCTCGTTTCCCCTTCAGCATCTCGAGATCGTGAGAAATCTCCTCGTGGGCCGTGAGGACCGCAACGGATCCCGGCGTGAGCGCTTCACGCCGACCCGAGTCGTCCATGTGGTCGACCTCGCCTTCGACCAGATAGATCACGACCTCCTCGGCCTGGTGGCTGTGGCGCCCGAGCTTCGAGCGCGAGGTCGTCATCGTCTCGGCGAACCGTTCGAACGGCAACCAGGGTCCATGATCTCGATTCGGCAAAAGCAGGCTGGTGGTCTTGTCGGATGCGTCGATCTCCCCGTGAGCGACGATCAGGCTGCGGGTTTTCCTCGGGCTCGGCATGGCGGCGTCTCCCCTCATGCCGGAAGCGACGCCGCCGAATATAGTTCGTGGCCCGGGAACGGGGTCGATCGGTCTCATCGGGCCAAGATTATCTCTGGGCGTCCGTCGATCCGAAACCTGAATTGGAATTTTGAAGCCGGAACTCGAACGCGTTGCGAAACTCGATCCCGAGGGCCCGGCATTCTTCCCCGAGTTGGGACACGAAAGGCGCGACTGTGTCGAAATCGCCGATCCGTCCTAGATTCTCGGCAAGGTCGGATCCGCCGAGGTTCTTCGCGATCGCTTCGGGGACGCCCCACCGCGCATCGAGGGCTCGCGTGAACATCTTCTTGACCCCTGCCTCCGCGAACACGTCGGCGATCGTTGCTGGCGTCCATCCACCGGTCGGAGGATACGCGGGGGCGAAGCCGACGAACGTCGTCAGGCCGGCGTCGGCGAGGGCCCGAAGGCATCGGAGCCGCGCGTCAATGGGCGGCGCCCACGGTTCAAGGAGGGCTCGGGCTCGATCGTCTAGGGTCGGCACCGACATGCCGACTTCGATGTCCGCGAATTGAGTGAACAGGTCAAGGTCGCGGATCATCAGTGGCGCTCGCGAGAGAACGGAGACCGGCCAGTTGGCTTTCAGGAGGACTTCGAGGGCATGCCGCGTGATCCGATACTTCCCTTCGACGAACTGGTACGGATCGGTGGCGGTGGAGATTGCCACAAGTCCCTTCGGTAGACGCTTCAACTCCTTCGCCAGCACCGTCGCCGCGTTCCGCTTCACGACGACCGACGCGCCCCATGTGCTCCGGTCGATCTGCAGAAGCCGCGGGACGTAACAAAAGAGACAGCCATGGTAACACCCGACGTACGGATTGAAGGAGTAATCGATCCCTGGCAGCGGATCCTTCCGCAGAGCCGACGAGACGTAGGTTTCTCGGATCCGGAAATCGTCTCGAGGGGGAGCGACGCGGATGCCCAGGATTTCTTCCATGTGGGTGACCGAATTCGTTCAGAGCTTCATGGCTTCCCTGGGGGAGGGCCGTGAAAGTGAATTCTGGTTCCCCGAAGAACTCGGTTCGGCAGCATGCAGTCGGGGCCTCTCCTCCGGTTCGTCGCCGTGCGATTGAGGAAAAGCTATAGCCGCTCGCCCGCTGCCGCAGTCCCAACGGGCGCCCATCGGGGTACCGCGGAAGGCACATGTTCGCGAGTCTTGACCGGAATCATCGCGCGGTCCGCGTCGCGGGCGGGGTCCTCGCGGCCCTCATGATCTCGGTCGTCGTCGCGAACGTGCTGTGGCCGGGCCCGACGCCTCCCGCGGTCGTCGAGCCGCGGATGCCGCCGAGTGAGAGCCCGTTTCCGACGTTCCCCCTGGGTCCCGTCCTCCACGCCGCGAGGATCGACGCGGACGCGAATCTGTCCTTGCGCCTCCTGATGACGTCGCTGCAGGGCCTCGTGAATCGGGTGGCGGTCGAACTCTACCTGGACGTCCCGGCGGGCGTCGAGGGCAACACCTCCCAGATGTTGTCGTATCTTGAGGTTCGGTACAACGTGACGTACGATGTCATATCCGCGCAGGCCGCGATCGACGCGTACGTAGGCCGGGCCGCGGGCGTCATCGTGTATGATCCGTCGCGGCCCGAATCCATCGATGTCGGGACGGTCCTCGCGGCGCAACAGGACGCGGTCCTCGCGGGGCCGGACCTGGCGGGATGGCTGTCCAGCCGCTACGCCCTCCCGGTCCTTTTCGATTACGCGCAGAGACGCGACTGGACCTCCCTCGATGCCGTGGGCGCGTACGACCGTGCGCTCCGGGAGCTCTATCCACACGCGTATCCGGCTCTGCTCGCGATTCTCCCGCCGGATCGATGGGCGATTCGAGACTATCTCGTTCAGACCGGGACCTTCGTCTTCTACCTGACGCAGGGGATCTTGGCTTCCCCGATGGAAGCCGCGGCGACGATGCGGATCCTCGCGGCGGCCCCCCGCGGGATCCCGATCTTGGGATGGTTCAACAGCCCAACGCTGACGGAAGAGAACTCGTTCGTCCAGATGGCCTCCGCCGCAGGCAAGTTTGTCGTCGGGGTGCAAGATGTGCCGAACCTTTCCGTCCTTACGGCCCTCGGGCGAAACGAGACCCATCGGCAAGTGTCTCCGACCGCCCCGCCGGCGCCTGTCCTCGAGGACAAGACGTACGTCGTCCTCGGGATCCCGGACGGCGATAACCTCGACTTCGCGGCCGGACGCATGTGGGATCTCTGGTCCGAGCCAGTCCGCGGGACTCTCCCTTTCGCGTGGAGCCTGAACCCGCTCCTCGTCGACCTTGCGCCGCCGCTTCTCGACCGGTACTACGACAACGCCACGACGCTCGATCGGTTCCTCGCGTCCCCGAGCGGCGCCGGATACCTGTACCCGGACTACACGGGGCCGGGAGACCTTCCGCCGTTCGTCAATTTCACGAAGCGGTACCTCGACGCCGCCGACATGGACGTGGTCTGGATGCTCAATGGAGCCAGGCGGTCGCGCCGGTCATCCGGTCGACGCACTTCTGGACGACCGCCGACAACGTGCTCGGCAAGATTGACACGGCGATCGATTCAGGGAGCGGCGGTCCGAATTTCCTCTGGCTTACGGTCTACACGTTCCGCTTCGATCTGAACGATGCGCAGGCCCTGGTGGGCGAGCTTTCACGGCGATTGAATGGGAATCTCGAAGTCGTCACCCCGTCCGCGTTCTTCGACCTCTTGCGGGCGGACTTCGTCCGGACGGCTCGGAGCCGCCTCGACGCGATGGAGGGGGACCCGATCGCCTCGGTCCTCTTCTCCGAGCTGATGAATTCCGCAAAGGTGCTCATGCAGCAGGCGGACGCATCGCTTTCCACAGGCGACGCCGACCGCGCCGCATACGTCTCCTACCTCGCACTCGAAGATCTCCGGTCCGTTGCCTCGGCGGAGGCTCTTCTCGCGTCGCTGCTCGTGGTCTTGGTCGCCGCGGCGCTTGCCTACGTCGCTCATCGCGCTTCGCGGTCATCCGACAAAACGCCGGAGCGCCTCCGGTTCGGCGTCCTCGTGATCGTGACCGCGGCGGTGGCCCTCCTCGTCTTCGCACTCCGGGAGGCCCTGGACCAGAACTTCTGGACCTATCCGACCATCCTGGTGGCCGTCGCAATCGCCGGGATCCACCGCCCGCTGCGCCGTTGGCTCGATCGCGCGTATGCCGCGCGGGCCCCCACCGCGGCGGCCCTTGTGGCCTTGGTCTTCGTCGTGCTTGCGGTCCGGACGAGTGCCGCGTTTCCCCTCGCGGTCATCGGGGTCCTGCTCGCCATCGATGCCTACCTCGCTCGACGCCCCGGCACTTCATCGGAGGTCCTCCTCGGCTTCGCGTTCGGCACGGCAATCGGGTTCCTCGGTGGATTCGACCTGCCCACCTTCGCCGTCCTTTCCATTCTCCTCGTCCTGCCAACGTTGACCGTCAACGGTCCGCCCGTGGGTTCCACGCCGGGACGCGGGCCGAACGCCCTGATGCCCGGGTTCGTGCTCGCGCTCTCCCTCATGCCGCTCTCCATCGCCTATTACTATTCCTTAGCTCTCCGGCTCGAATTCCAGGGGAGTGCACTCCTCATCGCCGCCGGAGCACTCCTGGTCCTCGCGCCGACCCTCGCGCTCATCGCGCGGCGGACGCATGCCCGGATCGAACCGCGGGTCTCGGAGGTCGCGGCCCTCGCCCTTGCGGTCGTGTTCAGCGGTCTCGTCCTGCGCTCGCACGGAGCCGTCCCGACCCTCCTCCCGTTGTTCGGGCTATTCGCATCCCTCTCGTACGCCGGCATCGTGGCACTCGATCGCTTCGCCGCACACGGTGGCCAGCTGGGACGGGCGCTCGCGATCGCCATCTCGTTCCTGCCGTTGATCGTCCTCTTCATTCGGATGCCGCCGATCGTCATCTCGCTCACGATCCTCCGGTTGCCGGAGGTCGTGGAATCCGCCCTGTACGCGCCCACCGTGCTCCTTGCCGCGGCGGCGCTGCTCCTGGCGGCCGGGATCGCTCTACGGCATCGCTTCCGGGATGCACTGGGAAAGGATTATGACCGGGAGGCCCATGGTGGACCGGAAGGGCCATGAGGAAGCTCCCGAAGAAACGATTCCTCGAGGTCGCGGGCCGCATCCTTCGGAACAAGATGGCGAAGGAGGCGATCTACCCCTTCTACTGTTCCTTCAAGCTCACGCGCCGCTGCAACTTCACGTGCTCGTTCTGCAACTGTTGGCACGTCAAGAACCGCTGGACGGACATGCCGACGGAGGACGTGAAGGCGGTCCTTGACAACCTCGCCCGCTCCTCCGTGATCGTCTGCAGTTTCGAGGGCGGCGACCCGCTCGTGCGAGACGACATCGGGGAGCTCTTGAAGTACCAGTACCAGAAGCCGTGGTATCTCCTGTTCACGACGTCGGAGCGGGACATGCAGGCGCGCTACCCCATGCCGGAATACGGGAAGTACATCGACTTCCTGCACATCTCGATCGACGAAGGCCACAAGAACCTCGACATGTACGACGAGCTCGAGGAGTACACGAAGTGGGGGTCCATCGTCACCGTGCAGATCGTCGTCACGAAGAACGACATCGGCGCGCTCGAGACGAAGATCCGCCGATGCCAGGACGCCGGCGTCAAGGCGGTCGTCATGTGCGCCGTGCACCTGAAGAACACGAAGGACCACCTGCCGGACCTCTGGTCGATGTCGAAGGTCGGCCTCGAACTGAAGAAGAAGTATCCCGGGGTCATCATCTCGCCGGACAGCTACTTCAACCGGATCACCTGGGACCACGGCTGCGACACGTCCTCAATTATCGTCGACGCGGACGGTTTCTTGTGGTATCCATGCCGCGTCCTCGAGGAGAAGACGATCAACCTGATCGACTCCGACCTGATGACGTACCTCGAGTCTCCGGATGGCCACGAGCGACGGCTGCGGATGGCCGCGTGCGACATCCAGTGCGCGTGGTACCAGTATTACGCGACGCAGGCGTTCGTCAACCCGCGCGAGATCTTGTCCGCGTGGATGCCCTATTACCGCGACCTCCTGAATGGCGGGAGACAACCGATGGCGGTCGCCCCGGCCTTTGCGCCGAGGTCGATCGAAGACCTGGCGCACATGCAGATCCGGCAAGAAACCGCGTTGAAGGGCCTCGGAGCCGGCGACGACTCGCTGTTGGAACTGCCGACCATCCAGCCGCCTTTGGTCCGTCCTTGAGGCCTCTCTCGCTGATACGGTCGCCAGAAATCGTCGAATGGCGGTGCGGGTGCTGCGGCCTCAAGAGTGGGGGAGGTACCGGCGTTCGTCGACTACTCAGAATCCGCATCTGCGGGTCGTGCCATTGGATGGTCTGCGCCCGGTGTGCAACGGGTCATAGCCGAGAAGGATGCGACGCATGCCGTCACTCCTTCGATTGGTTTTCCCCCCGTGTTGAGAAAAACGAGAAATAGGCCCGGGCCGCATGCGGAGCCCGATGGGATGTACCGTCAGGACCGGGTTCGCGGGTGACAATCGACCCGGCTGAAAGCGTCTTCCGACTCCTGCTCGTCTTTGCGCTCGCGTTCGGGATCGGCCTGGAGCGACAGATTCGTCGTAAGCCGGTCGGCTTCGGGACGTTCATCTTCGTGTCCACCGGCGCGGCGGCCCTGGCGATCCTCGCGATCGACTTGGAGGCTGACAATCCCTTGACTCTCCTCGGCGGCGTCATCACCGGGATCGGCTTCCTCGGGGCCGGCGCACTGATCCGCGCCAACGATCGCGTGTTCGGCTTCACGACGGCCGCGCTCGTGTGGGCGATGGCGGCGCTCGGGGTGGCCGCGGGCGCAGGCCTGTACCTCATCGTCTTCGTCAACTACGGCGTCGTCTGGGCAGTCGTCATCACCGATCGGTTCTTGGAGGGACGGGGCTTCGGGTCCCACGCGAAGATCGTCCACCTGACGATCGCGAATCCGGTCAGCGCCGAGGATCTCGACGTAATCCTGCCGCCCTCGTTCTCGAAATTCGAGCGGGTCCACGTGGACAAAGAGGCGCACCAGGTGAGCGTTACAGCCCAGGTGCGTCTCAAGCCAAGCGCCGTCGCGGGGCTGCTCGAGGCCCTCCGCGCGAACGAGAAGATCCGGAAGTTCGAAATCGAGTGACGCCTACCCGGACTCGAGGAGGTCGCTGTACGACGAGGCCATCAGGTCCTCTTCGGGGATCTGGAAGTACCGGCGCAGGGCCTCGAGTTGCTTCCGCCCTTCCTCCCGATCCGATTCGTCCGCGAGGATCTTCTCGAATTCCAGGAATTTGCCCAAGCCGGTGACGACGTCGAGATGGACCTGGACGCCCTCGAGGCGATACACCTCACGCGTCTTGCGGACCTCCGCCTTGACCGGTAGGACCTGTCCGAGGATCTCGCGGACAGTCGCGGCATCGGGCAACGAGGCGAGAAGGACTCGGCTCTCTTTCACGGCACTCGTGTCTGGCCGTTCGTAATAGATGAGCTGCCCTTCCTTTGCGCCCTCGACGGCACGCAGCTTCAGCCTTCGCTCGCCGAGGGAGAAGTATGTATCGACCTGCAGGAACGACCCGAGGCGTTCTGCACCCGAGAGGAGCGCCCGCGCCTTGCCAAGGTCTTCGTACCGTGCCTTCAGCTCGACGAGATGCTTCGTGCCCGTGTCCACGCGGGGCGAGAACGCGAGTTGGACAAGAAGGTTGCTCTGGCTCCGAAGGAGACGAACCGCGGTGCCGTTGGGGTCAGAGGCGCCCCTCCGAAGTCTTAGTTCTAAACCCGAGGGGAGTCTACCTCCGGGTCCGATTGCCCTACCTGGCCCAAGTGTAGCCCGTGATCCGCCGCTGGCCTCTCAGGTACGCCCGGAGCACGCTCGATCGCCACCAGTTCTCCAACGGAAGGCGCAAACGCCGTCCCAATTCGACTTCGGCGTCGTCGAGGCTCGCGAAGCGTGCTGGTTTCGTTCGGAGAGCTGCGCGAGCCAGTTCGCGATACCGCCAGACGCCAAGGGGCACCCAATCGTCGTAGACCTCCATGAAGACGATGGCGCCCGCTTGACGGCGGCGGGACTCGAGATGCTCCAGCACCGTCAGGCGGGTCGCGTGGTACGCCCCTGCGATCTGGTCCGGATAGGTCGTCCGGCCTCCCGCGAACTCATGGTCGTGGGCCGGCGTCGGGTTCGCCTCCAGGTTCCACGCCTCGAGTCCCTCGAACATGAACGCCTGCGGGAACATCAGGACCGCGACGTTGTTCGCGAGTCCGCTCGCGCTCGTCACCTCGACGTCGGAGATCCACGGGAACGATCGGACCTCGCGGACGAGGCTCTTCGCCAGGATATCGTCGACCGCGGTGATCGACCACTCGGTCGGGACGAGCCGCCGCCGGTCCTTCGTCCCGAGCAAGCCGACGGAAAAGACGCGCGTGATGTGGCTCTGCGAAATCCCGTGATCGTAGAGATCGGTAACCGCCTCACCCGCTCGCAGGTCCGTATCGGAGACGAGGTCGTCCACTCGCCGCGGCACGGATGGATTCGCGGTGAGGTCCACCTTCGCGATGTCCGCACTCGGGCCGCTGGGGGGCGCTCGACTCGAGAACGGACTCACGAGCGTCGGCTTCTTCGTGAACCACATCTCCGTGTCGATCGGTTTTGAGGCCATGGCGGCCTCCTGAACCGTCGAAAGGATCGAGTCGGGCGCGCGGGCTTCCGCGACCCGGCGGGGGGCTTTCCCGCGGACCAGCGTGAGTCGGAATCGCAAGATCTCCGGAAGTTCGTACGAGAGCCACGATTCCGAGGCGTCGAGGATCGAGGTGTCCTCGTCTCGCACCGGCGGGACGAGCGGTCCCACGAGGACCTTCGGGTATCCCCAGGAACCGACGAACGCGCTCGGAGGGGATGCGCCGAACAGGTTCGTCGTCTGCAGATCCCGCCGCTCCTCGAACCAGTCGCGGACCCGGCCCAGATAAGGACATATGGCGAGGCGACAGCGCTTGATGTCCCCGCGGCAGACCCGACACGCGATCTCCCGGCGGACCTCGGCGAGCGTCGCCTGAATCCCATCCTCGGCCCGGGGCGATCCGGCGGAAGAGGGAACGGTCATGGTCAGGCTGCGGGAGTGGGCGCCACGGGTTTCGGGGGCGCCGGTGCCGGGGCCGGTTTCTCCTCGACGACCTCGTCCCAGCGCTCGTAGCCAATCGGACAAACGTGGATGATGCCGCCCGACGCATTGCACGGCTGGGCGCCGTGGACCGGGCAGTGATGCTCCTTCGCCATCTCAT
>WNGN01003214.1_pt1 | contig 11036 bp, 10 predicted proteins | sample 5400561 | NCBI WGS metagenome assembly WNGN01 (sample SAMN13153379, study PRJNA577476) | soil metagenome | isolation source: 115 cm soil or saprolite under Garry oak tree replicate 2 | place: USA:California | collected 2016-06-15 | reverse complement strand
CGCCCTCGAGCACGATGACCGGATTGTTGTCGCGGATCGCGGACTTCAGGAGCCCCTTGGCATCGGCCGGCGTCGCGGGCGCGACGACCTTGAGACCGGGGATATGGGCGAGCCAGCTCTCCCACGCTTGCGAGTGTTGCGAGGACAGCTGGAGTGCGGCACCGTTGGGGCCGCGGAACACGATCGGCAGGGGAATCTGCCCGCCCGACATGTACAGCATCTTGGCGGCGCAATTCACGATCTGATCGAGCGCCAGCACCGCGAAATTCCACGTCATGAACTCGATCACCGGGCGCAGCCCCGCCATCGCCGCCCCCACGCCGATCCCCGCAAATCCCAGCTCGGCGATCGGTGTGTCCACCACCCGCTGGGCGCCGAATTCCTCGAGCAGCCCGCGGCTCACCTTGTACGCGCCCTGGTAGACGCCGACCTCCTCGCCCATCAGGAAGACCGACGCGTCCCGCTGCATCTCCTCGCGCAGCGCCTGGTTCAGGGCATCGCGGTAGGTCAGGGTCGGCATCAGTCGGCCAGCACGTCGGTGTAGAGCTCGGCAAGATCGGGGTCCGGACTCTCGTCCGCGAACTTCACCGCCTCGTCCACCGCGGCGTGGATCTCCGCGTCGATCGCGTCGAGCGCGCTCTGATCGATCACTTTCTCTTCCTTCAACTTCTCGGCAAGCTGCGTGATCGGGTCCTTCTTCTTCTGCTCTTCCACCTCGTCCTTGGTCCGATACACGCCGTGCAGCGGATCGGACATCGAGTGGCCCATGTAGCGGTAGGTGCGCACCTCGAGCAGCGTCGGGTGGCCGCCCTTGCGTGCCCGCTCGACGGCCCGGCGCGTCGCGTCGTACACGGTGAGGACGTTCATGCCGTCCACCAGTTCCGCCGCCATGTCGTAGCTGCAGGCGTGCTCCACCACGTCGGTCACCGCGGCCACGCGCTCGAACGCGGTGCCCATGCCGTAGCGGTTGTTCTCACATAGGAAAATCACCGGCAGCTTCCACACCGACGCCATGTTCAGCGCTTCGTGGAAGGCCCCGATGTTCACGGCCGCCTCGCCGAAAAAGCAGACGCACACCTGGTCGCCGCCCTGATACTTGACCGCGAACGCGATCCCCGCGGCGAGCGGAATGTGGCCGCCCACGATGCCGTGGCCGCCCATGAACCGCCGGCCGGCATCGAACAGGTGCATCGACCCGCCCTTGCCCTTGGAGCACCCCGTCGCCTTGCCGAACAGCTCCGCCATCACGGTGCCCGGCGGAATGCCGCGTACCAACGCCTGACCGTGCTCGCGATACGAGGAGATGGCGTAGTCGTCCTGCCGCAGCGCGCTGAGGCTGCCGACGGCCACCGCCTCCTGTCCGATGTAGAGATGACAGAAGCCGCCGATCTTCCCGAGCGCGTACCCCTCCGCCGTCTTTTCCTCGAAGCGGCGGATGAGCAGCATGCGCCGCAACATCGTGACGTGAAGCTCGGACTGTGCGGTCACGCTCTGGCAGCCTCGACCTGCTCCCACGCGTGATAGCTTGAGCGGACCAGCGGACCCGATTCCACGTGCCGGTAGCCCAGCGCGAGACCGAATCGCTTCAGCTCGGCGAACTCTTCGGGGGTATACCAGCGCGCGATCGGGAGGTGTTGATCGGAAGGACGCAGGTACTGGCCCAGCGTGAGGATGTCCACGCCTTGGGCGCGCACGTCGCGCATCGCGCCGAGCAGCTCGTCCCAATCCTCGCCCAGCCCGCAGATGATCCCCGACTTGGTGAGCAGGCCGGCGTCGAGCTCCTTGGCGCGCCGCAGCAGCTCGAGCGCGCGTGGATAACGACCCCCGGGCCGCGCGATGCGGTAGAGGCGCTCGATCGTCTCGAGATTATGGTTCAGGATGTCGGGCTTGGCGTCGACTACGATGCGCAGCGCCGTGGGGTTGCCCTTGAAGTCGGGGATCAAGACCTCGATCGACGTCTCGGGGAGCCGGCGCCGGATCTCGACGATACAGGCGGCGAAGATCTCGGCGCCGCCGTTGGGCAGGTCATCCCGGTCCACGCTCGTGATCACCACGTGACGCAGCCCCATCTGCGCCACCGCCTCCGCGAGTCGGACGGGCTCACCCACGTCGAGCGCCACCGGCGTGCCATGCGCCACCGCGCAGTAGGCGCAGTTCCGCGTGCACACGTCGCCCAGGATCATGAAGGTCGCCGCCTTGTGCTCCCAGCATTCGCCGATGTTGGGGCAATGCGCCTCCTCGCACACCGTGTGCAGCTTGAGGTCGCGCATCATGTGCTTCACGGCGACGTACGTCGCGCCGCCGGGGGCTTTAACCTTGAGCCAGGACGGCTTCCGCTGAGGCTCGGACGCCGGGGGAGGGAGCGTGATCTGGACGAGGGGCGCGGCCATGGAGCATCGAAGATAGTGGCCGCCTGGAGGCTGGGGTAGGCCAAAATTCAACCGGACGGTTGATCTCCCAGGTTCCGTTTCAGACGACGCAGCTCCTCCTCGACCTGCTCCGACGTGCTCAGGGTTCCGTCGGCGATCTCCGCGATCTCCTCGGCCTCGCGCCACTGCCGCTCCAGCTCCTGGACCTCCGCGCGCTCGTCCACCGCCATCTCCAGGGCCAGACGGCGCTCCGGCTGCAGCGAACGCAGTGTGAGCTCGCGCCGGGCGACGTCGTGCACGAGGCGATCGGGGCCGCCGATCTGGTCGACGACGCGGGCCGCGTCTTCCGCCCGTCGCCGGCCACTGCGCGTGACGTTGAGGTAGGTGAGCCCCTGCCGGAGGACCTGCACCGCGTCGGGGCCTGTCAGCTGCGCGCCGTCGCGCCGGCACTTCGGGCAGCTCAGGACCACGGCGACGTCGGCGTGCGCGTCGGGAACGATGCGAGCGTGCTGCACGTGTCGGGCGCGCAACTCCATCAGGGAGCCACAATGGGCGCACACGGGCGGCTCGGTGAGCACGACTCTGCGCCTGCCGACGATGCCGATGTACGCCTGATCGACGAGGCGGTGCAGGTTCCACACGAACACGCCCAATCCCCCACCGGCCGCGACGTTGGCCGCGATGCCGAGGCCGACGGCTGCGATCGTGAGCGGAATCACGACCTTCATGCGCTCCCGCTGACGCGTGCGCAGCCGTTCGCCGTACCGCCAGGTCGCGAGCTCGACGCGCAACGGCTTGCCGACCCGCACGAAGTCGTAGCGCTGCCACCGGATCAGCGTCACCTGGTCGGTCGCCGCGACGACGCGACTTCCGCCCCGTTCGTCCCGCGCGGCGCGGGCGACGCTCTCGATCCGCTCGAGACGATCGTCGAGGGGCGTGAGGTTCCAGCGACTGCACTTCGAGCACACGACCCAGAGCCGTCCGCGCCATTCGTCGAACGCGAGCCGCCGCCCGACGCCGAGCCCGGAGGGGCCGCCGTCGCCGTCGAAGGGAGCGTTGCAGAAGGCGCAGGTTTTAAACATGGGCGCGCGCGGGGGAGAACGGAGCGGTGTCTACATCCGTCGCTTCGCCCGCGAGCAACGTCCCAATCACGTCACCGGTCAGCGCCGCGAGCAGGATCCCGTTGCGGCCGTGCCCCGTGGCGAACCACAGCCCGCGCGTTTCCGGATCGGCGCCGACAATCGGGCAGCCGTCGGGTGTCACGGGGCGCAGCCCCGCCCACGTCCGGGTGGGGCGCACGGCCGCGAGCGAGGGCAGGAGGCGCGCGGCCCCGCTGACGACCTGGGCGATCCCCTCGTCGGTGACACGGCCGTCGAAACCGACATGCTCCATCGTGCTGCCCATCAGCACTTCGCCACGCCGCGCCAGAACGTACGCGTGGTCGGCGTAGAGAATCGCGGGGGGCGTCGCTGGGGGCCAGGGGGCCGCGGCCATCTGCCCACGCACCGGCTCGACGGGCAGTCGCCGCGGCAGGCCCCCGATGCCGGGCGACCAGGCGCCCGCGGCGATCACGACGTGCTCGGCGCCGATCGTTCCGTCCGCCAGGGCGACTCCCGTCACGCGGTGCTGCTGCTCGGCTGTCACGACGCGTACGACGCGTTCGTTCACGACGGCGACGCCCAGGCGGCGGCAGTCGGCGAGCAGGGCACGGGTGAGCGCCGCCGGATCGACCGCGCCGTCCTCGGGCGCGAACAGCGCTCCGTGAGACCCCGGGGCCGCGCCGGGGAATCGCTCCTTCACCTCATCGGCCTCGAGCCAGTCGCACCGCAGCCCCGCCTGCCGCTGCTGGGCCACGGCGTCGCGCAGCCGGCCGGTGGCCGCGTCATCGAACGCGACGGAAGCGATCCCTGCGCGCCAGAACCCAATGTCGAGGCCGGTGGTCTCGCGCAGCGCGGGGGCCAGGGTTTCGTAAAGGTCGCGGCCCCGCACGCCCAGCGCGCGGAGCGCGTCGTCGGCGGACTCGATCTGGGCGGCGAGCATGCCGGCCGAGGCAGGGGAGGCGGCGGCGGAATCGGGGCCGGGCTCGCACAGGGCCACCCGTAGGCCCCGGAGGGCGGCAGCGCGGGCGCAGGCGGCGCCGATCACGCCGCCGCCCACCACGATCACTTCACAGGACGAAACTTTGTGCGACATTTAGGCGTACGCCGCAGGAGACGTACCGGACACCACGGAGGGTACCATGTTCCGGAGTATACTAGGCTTCGCGTTGCTGGCCGTCGTGGCGTGGTTCGCCCTGAACCTGGTCTTCGGGTTGTTCGGGTTCGTGGTCAGCTTAGCGATGAAGCTGTTGTGGCTCGCTGCGATCGGATTCCTCTTCTATCTCGCGCTGCGACTCGTTAGTCCGAGCACGGCCGACAAGCTGCGCGACATGATCAAAGGCCGTTCCGCCGCCTAACGCTACCGCGCATCGAGGCGCGAGAGCACGGCCCAGGTGATCAACGGAAACAAGATTTCGTGGTGCCCGGTCAGCTGGATGCCTCGCCCGCCCGCGAGCGTCGGTCGCTCGACCACGTTGACCCGGGGCCGGTAGTGCCGCTGCATGTCGCAGTCGCAGGCGGTGAAGTTCTTCGGTTTCCCGCCGTGCAGGTTGCGCGCGATCGTGAGGGCTTTCAAGAACACCTCCGGCATCACGACGGCGCTGCCGAGGTTCAGGACGACGCCGCCGTCATCGAGGCTGGGCAGGCTGCCGGCGAGCCGCTTGAAGTCGCGGTGGCTGGTCGCGCCGAGCGTGGCGCCGTCGGCGGTAGGGTGTTGGTGGATGATCTCGGCACCGACGGCGGCGTGCACCGTCACGGGGACGGCTAGTTGCGCGCAGGCGACGAGCACCGAGACATCGCGGCCGGGCAGCTCTTTACGCGCCCGTAAGTAATCCGCCAGCGCTTGTCCCGCGCCCTGGTTGCTCGCCGCGCCGCGCGCCAGGGCGGCGTTCATCTCTCGCCCCGTCTCCTCCGCCATCCCGAACGTCCCGTCGCCGAGGCCCGCGGCCACGTCTTCGCTCGTCCCCCCGAAGGCGGCCAGCTCGAAGTCGTGGATCGCCGCGCTGCCATTCATCGCGACGTGGGTCACCGCCTGGCGCCGCATCAGCTCGATGAGCAGCGGGCCCAGGCCGACCTTGATCACGTGCCCACCCAACATCGCGACCACGCCGCGTTTTCCCGCCGCCGCCGCGACGGCGTCCACGACGTAGCGCACGTCCTGCGCTGCGAGGATCGCCGGAAGCGCATTCCAGAAGGCGGCGAACGAGCGATCGGGGCCGGGAGGGTGAGCGAGCAGCGAGGGATCGACTTTGTTGGAGCGGCGGGCGATGGGGACGGTCTTCAGGCGGGCGAAGTCTGCTTCGCGGTAGTCCGTCATGGCTGCTCCGGAACGGAAAACTCCTTGAGCTTCAACGTGACCTGACCGAACGAGAAGTTGGACTGGATCGCCAGAACGATGCGGTGCGCGTCGTCGGACAGCCAGATGCGCGTTTCCGACCGCTCGGAGAAAATGCCGCGTCCCTGCGGAATCTTGGGCCGCACCACGATGGCGTTCCATTTCTTGCCCGCGACGCCCACGCGTTCACGCCCCAGGACCTCGATGATCACCGGATTGCGATCGGGCCGGAAGTAGCGCGCGTACTCGTACCGTTTGCCGATCTCGAGCGGTACCGTCCGGATCCAGTACAGGAATGCGGCGTCGTCGAGCGGCTGCGCCACCGTGGCGAACGTGGTGTCGCGTCCCGCCTCACGGTAAAACCCCGAGTCTGGATAGATCTCGTAGGTGCGCTCGCGATGCCGGTCCCGCTCGTCCTGCACAGAGCGAAACCGGCGCGACTGGAAGTCGCGGCGTCCGACCCACGACTCGAGCGTCTGGTCGAGGTGGTACCACAGCGCGCCGCCCGAGATGCGGAACTGCATGTGCACGGCTTCGATCCCGCGCACCGTGTCGATGCCCACCACTTCCATCACGGCCGTTCCGACGCTGAAGATGCCGTACTTGGCCCCGTAGGTCAGGCGCTCCCCGACCGGGAACGGCACGGCGACGACGGCCGCGACCGCGGGGAGGCTCGCGTGCGCCGAGTCTTGACCGTCGAGCGATGAGGGCGCGACGAAGGCGAGGGCCAGGGCGAGGCTGCGGGCCGCTCGGACCGCACCCCGCCCGCGCCACGCCGCCAGCAGCTGATGCCACGGCGTGACCCGGGAAGGACGTTGCTGCAGGTCGTAGCGCGCGGGCGTCGGAACCGCTTCGACGCGCCGCGCGTGCGGGGCAAGCCGCGCCAGCAGCTCGGCGTTGGCGCACCAGCCCTCGGTGGTGAGCAGCGCTGTCCCGCCCGCCACGCGCTGAGTCGCCTGGCGCAGCACGATGAGGCGCAGAGCGGTGAACCCCGACACGCTGTCGCGCAGGCCGGCGACCGGCAGCAAACGCGGCGCAAACCGGCGCACCCAACGCTCGCCCCACGACCGCCGACCGAGCGCGCGGGCCTCCTCAGCCACCACGAGGTCGGCGCCCGACTCGAGTCGTTTTACCATTTCTTCCATCGTCTCGGGAGCGTGCACGAAGTCGGCGTGGAGTGTGATGGCGCAGTCGCGCTTGGGCCGATCGGTGCGCTGCAGCGCGAGGCGCAGCAGCTCCTCGAGGCTGCGGGAATAGCCCTGGCGGGCCGGATGCGTCACGAGCGTCATCGGCAGCACGCGGCCGTAGGAAGCGAGGATCTCGCCCGTCCCGTCCGTCGACCCGTCGTCGCACGCGAGAATGTGGTATTCCCGCGCGAAGGCGGTGAACACCTGTCGCACCTTCCAGAGCACCAGCCCTGCGGTGCGTGCTTCGTTGTGGACCGGGACGCAGACGTAGATCATGGCTGTGCAATCTAGACGAGTGAGCGATAGACGGCCAAGACGCCTTGGGCCATGGCCCGAGCGGTGAACCGCTCGGGAAACGGGATGCGGGATGCGGGATGAGAAAGGGCGGCGACCACCTTGCCCGCCAGGCCCTCCGCGTCCCCCACTGGCACCAAGGCTTCGGGTGGCAGGATCTCCGGGATTCCACCGGCCGCGGTCGCGACGACCGGCTTGCCCAGCGCCAGAGCGTTGAGAATCACGCTGCCCAACCCTTCTTCCTTCGACGACATCACGAACACGTCGGCCTCCCGAATCAGCGCATCGGCTGGATCTACATACCCCAGCAGATGGACCCGATCGGCTAACCCGAGGCGCGCAATCTCGGCCGTAAGGGACCCGCGCAGCGCTCCCTCGCCCGCAATGACCCAATGCAGGTCGGGACGCGTGGCGCGCGCGTGTTGCGCCGCCCGAATGAGTGTGCGTTGGTCCTTATGATCCACGAGTGCCGCGACGTTGACGGCGAGCGGGGTCGCAGGCGGGAGGCCCAGTTGGGCGCGGACGTTGAGGGGCCGCGCGGCGGCGCGGCGTGTCTCGTCCGGATCGATGCCGTCGGGTACGACCGTAACCTCGGTCGTGGGCATGCCGTCGGCCGCGAGGACATTCTTGACCGCCCCGGAGATCGCGATGATGCGATCGGCGCGGCGCCAGGTGCTGAAGCGTCCGACATGGAAGTCGACGCGGCGGGTGGCCACGAGCCGTGTGTCGCGGACCGTATGACCGGCCATCCAGAGTGCGTGAGCGTCGTGCGCGTGCACGATGTCGGGCTTGAACTCGGAGGTCGCGAGGTTGCACCGGAACCATGCGCGTGGGTCCAGACCCCATCCCCACGGCGTTTCGGAGACCGTCGTGCCGTCGGCGGCGGCGCGTCGCGCCAGCTCGCTCCCCCGCTTCGTCACGAGGATCTGCTCGACGCCCGGCTCCCGCGCCAGCTCCCGGCACAACAGGCGCACCTGGTTTTGGCCGCCGCGCCACTCCCGGCCGGAATCGACCTGGAGAACTCGCAGCGTGTCAGGCAGGCGACTTCACGTCGGCGAGCACGCGCCGTAATTCGTCCAGCTTGAACGGCTTTTGGAGGAAGGGGCGTCCCAGGCGCTCCAAGAACTGCAGCGTGTCGCCGCGCACGGTGTCGCCGGTGGCGAACACCATCCGCCCGGCAACCGCGGGATGCATCTGCGCCAACGTTTGATACATCTCGCGCCCCCCGAGACGCGGCATCCGCAGGTCGCAGATGATCAAGTCGAAGGGCTGCGTCAGGGCCCGCTTCAATGCCTGGCTGCCGTCGGAGGCGAGGACGACGACGTGGCCCCAGCTCTCGAGGGTCGCCTGCATGTAGTGGAGGATGTGCGGCTCGTCGTCCACGACGAGGACGCGGAGTCGCTCGGACGTGGACGGCCCCGCGGCCGCCGGGGACGCAGCCTCCGTCACGAGCTCGGTCGCCGTCGCCAGGCGAGCCGCCGCGGCGCCCGGCAACTCGACGGTGAACGTCGCCCCGCTGCCGAGGCCCGGGTCCACGGTGATGCTGCCTCCGTGCTCCTTGACGATGCCCTGGCAGATCGACAGGCCGAGACCCGTCCCCTCGCCCTCGGACTTCGTGCTGAAGAACGGCTCGAAGACGTGCTGCGCGACGGACTCCGGCATGCCCGGTCCGTTGTCCGAGACGCTCACCGCCACGCCGTCGAGCCAACACTTGGCGAGGACGGTGATGCGGCCGCCGCTGACGTGCGCCCCGCGGATCGCCTGGGCGGCGTTGTTGATGATGTTCACGAACACCTGCTTGATCTGGTTGGCGTGCACCTCGACCTCGGGCAGGCCGGGCTCGGCGGTGAACGCCAGGTCGACCTGCTGTGCCATCAGCTGGTTCTTGAGCAACTGGATCGTCGATTCGAGGATCGGCCGGATGGACTGGAGCTGCCGCTCGCCTTCCTGGCGTCGCGCGAACGAGAGCAGGTTGCGCACGATGCCCGACGCGCGCTCGGCCTCCTGCCGGATGACGGCGAGGGGCTCCTCGAGGCGCTCCGGCACGTCCTCCGCCTCGCCGAGGAGGTCCGCGAAGCCCACTACGGACGCGAGGGGATTGTTCAGATCGTGCGCGACGCCCGCGATCAGTTGCCCGATCGCGGACATTTTCTCGGACTGAAGGAGCTGGTCCTGGAGCCGGCGCTTGTCGGTCTGGTCCTCGAACAGCAGCACGGCGGCGCCGGGCTCGCCGGTACCGATGGCGGTCACGATGAGCACGCGCTCGCCGGCCCGCACTTCGACGGGCGAGCCGTTGGGTGACGCGACCAGACGGCCCACCGCATCGATCCAGGCGGCGGGCAGCAGCGTGATCCAGGGACGTCCGGGGAGCGCCGTCACCGGGAGCTTGATCAGCTCGGCGAACACGCGGTTTGCGCGCCGCACCGCGCCGGACGGGTCGAGGAAGCAGATCGCCTGGTTGATCGCGTCCACGGTCTGCTCCCACTCGCGTTTGCCGCTCGAGAGCAGCTCCACCAGGCGCGCATTCTCGAGGGCGATCGCGGCCTGGGCGAGGACGGCACGCACGAACGCGAGCGCGGGGTCGCCCAAGGCGCCGGCGCGATCCCCCTCGAGCGCCACGGCGCCGATGGTGCGGCCCACCGCCGCGATCGGCGCGCCGAGCCAGCTGGCGGGTTCGGGGTTCGGCACCGTGACGCCGAGGTTAGCCGCGCTCGCCGTGACGTGCTCGGGTATGACGAGCGGACCCCGTCGCAGCGCGAGCTGCAGCAGCGGCTCGTCGGTGGTGGCGGGGCGGGGGCCGTCGTGGTAGGCGATGACGAGGCGGTTCGAGTCGACGTCGAGCAGCATGATGGACAGCCGCTCGGGGGCGAGCTGCTCGGTGATGGCACGCGCCACCAGCTCGATGATGGTGGCGGGCCGGAACGCCCCGGCGAGCTCCTGGGAGAGCCCGGTGAGGCGGTGCAGCACCTCCGTCACCGATGGGGTCTTGGTCATGTCCTTCAGAACGTACGCAGCCGACTCAGGGCGGCCAAGGTCCTGCGGTCACTCGTCCAGGAAATGCGTTGGTACCGTGGTCGCCGCTTCGACTAACGCCTCCGCCGACTTGATGAACCGCACGACGATCGGCAGGGAGCCCTGGAGTGCGACCTTGCGCTGCATGATCCCGGCGATCGGGCCAAGCTCCTTCCGGATGATCTGTTTCCAGTAGCGGTACTCCGACGTCAGCACGAACGCCGCCTTCTGCGCCGCATCGGCGGTGACGACCTTCGACTCGCGGCACGTGCCACGATCCAAGTCGAGCCAGATGCCCACCGCATTCGCGACGCCGATTTCCGGATGCGCCGACACGATCAGCGCGACCGGTCCGTGCGTCCATTGCAGCGACGCCGCGCGGTACCCTTCGCTGGCGTTGATGGCCGCGCCGTACGCGGCGACCCACTCGGGTGACGGAAACGGGTGCGGGCTCACGCGACGGCCCGCGCGAAGCCGTCGAACAGGGCGCGCTCCGTGAGATCCTCGGGGTGCCATTGCACCGCCAGGGTCCACGGCCCCCCCCCCTCGACGTCGGCCGGCTCGACGGCCTCGATTAGGCCGTCCTCCGCCCACGCGACCGCGCGAAGCCCGGGCGCGAGATTGCGGATCGCCTGGTGATGACGGCTGTTGACGGTCGCCGCCGTGGTGCCGAGCGTCCGCTCGAGCAACGATCCGGGCTCGACGCGCACGGCGTGCGTGCCGGCGTCGCCGCTGTGGGCGA
>WNGN01004599.1_pt1 | contig 11038 bp, 10 predicted proteins | sample 5400561 | NCBI WGS metagenome assembly WNGN01 (sample SAMN13153379, study PRJNA577476) | soil metagenome | isolation source: 115 cm soil or saprolite under Garry oak tree replicate 2 | place: USA:California | collected 2016-06-15 | reverse complement strand
CTTCGGGCTGCTGCTCTTCATCCTGAGGCGCAGCGCCTGGCCCGTGCTGCTCAACGCGGTGCGGGAGCGGGAGCGGCGCCTGGAACAGCAGATCGCTGAGGCGGAGAAGAACCGGGCGGAGGCTGCCGCGCTGCTCGAGCAGCATCGGAAGCTGCTCGCCGGAGCGAGGACCGAAACGCAGGAGATCCTCGCCAAGGCCAAGGCGGTGGCAGAGAAGGAGCGCGAGGCGCTGCTCGCCAAGGCGCGCCAGGAGTACGACGGGCTGCTTGCCCGCGCACGCAAGGAAATCGACGCCGAGAAGGAGAAGGCCGCGCGCGAGCTGCGGCGGGACGCGGTCGAGCTGTCGCTCGCGGCGGCCTCGAAGCTGATCGAGGAGACGCTCGACTCCGAGGCGAACCGCCGCCTCGTGATGACCTACCTCGAGACGATCGAGCAACGGCGGTGAAGAACACCACGATCGCGCGGAACTACGCCGAGGCGCTGTTCCTCGCGGCGCAGCAGGGCCCGGCGCTCGAGCAGTACGGCCAGCTGCTCGACGCCGTAACGGGGGCCGTCCAGGCCGACGAGCGCATCGCTGTCGCGCTCGAGTCGCCGCGAGTGGCGAAGGCGACCAAGGCTCGACTCCTGGCGGAGGCCCTCGGCGATCTCGCGCCGGCGGAAGTGGTCCGCTTCCTCCAGGCAGTGGTGCGCCGTGGCCGGCAGGGGCTGCTCGGTGACATCGCCCACGAGTACCAGGTGCTGCTCGACGTCAAGCTGAACCGGGTGCACGCCGGCGTGACGCTCGCCGCGGTGCCCGACGCCCGCCTCGAGAAACAGATCGTCGAGCGCCTGGGGAGGGCGCTCGGCCGCGAGGTGCGAGCGCACTTCCGCAGCGATCGCGGCATCCTCGGTGGGGTGGTGGTGCGCGTGGGGGACCGCGTGTTCGACGGGTCACTGCGGCGTCGCGTAGCGGCGCTGCGCCGGCAACTGCACGCGGGCGAGTAGGGGCCAAGCCGCGAGGGGGGACGAGCACCGCGACGCGGCCCGGGGCGACCCGGGCCGCTCGTTGTTTGCGACGTTAGATGCGGTACCGCAGGCCGAGCGAGACGCCGAAGCGGCGGGTGGCGTGGCGCTCGAAGTTGGTGCTTTGCTCGTCGGCGTTCATCATCGAGCCGGTCAGCGCGCCCCGGGCGCGGACGGTCCCCGTGAAGCGACTGCTGAGGGGCCACTCCAGGTCCAGCCCGGCGTGCGCGCCGACGCGCGTCCGGCTCGTTTCCCCGTCGACGTCCCACAGGTCCAGGACGGGGCCACCTTCGACGCGGACGACCGCGCCGGTCGCGAAGCGGGCGAAGCCGATCGACACTTCCGGTCCGACCTCGACCAGCGAAGTGCCGTCATAGAACACGACGGCGAGGTCCCGCTGCTGGCCGGCGAGCCCCGGGTGCGCGTACAGCAGCGAGATGCCGCCGCGCACCGCGCCGAATTGCCGATCGAGGCGGCAGGCGAACGTGGTGGGGCGGTACGGCCCCACGGTTGTCCCGGACGTGTCCCGCGCCGTGCCTCCAAAGCGCGCCACCCCGATCTCGGCCGAGACGCCCCACTGCGCCGCGAGTCGGGGAGACGACGCCGCGGCGAGGCCGAGCAGGACGAGTGTGCGTGTGAGTGCTCGCATGGTGGCTCCGAGGGTTGAGGTTCACTTCATCTCGAGCTTGATCCAGCCGTTGGTGACGTTGTCCTCGCCTTTGACGATCCAGTTGAATCCGGCATGGTACTCGCCGGTGATGACGTCTTGCACCGCGGTTCCCACGAGCTCGTCATTCGTATCGATGATCGAGGCGACTGCGCTCAGGAACTTCTGGAACGCCTTCGCGAACGTCCACAGCTTCTGCCCCAGACTCGACGTGGTGTCCTTGCCTGCGGTGTACATCTGATTCGCCGCATCCGCGGCTTCGATCGCCTTCTGCCACGCGTCGTTGCTCGTCTTGATCTGGCAAGCGGTGTCGTCGTCCTCGACGACGAACACCCGCACATTCTGGCCCGGGTGCTGCGTGTTGTAGTTCGCAACTTGCGTACCGCTGAACAGCAGGACCGACCCGCCCCAATCCAGGCTGTTCTGGTCGAAGTAGTACGGCGCGGGCTGTCTCTCCCCGGCACACTGATAGTCCACCAGCGAGTCGGTTTGACCCTTTTGGCCGAGCATGTGAACCTCAAACTCGGGGCTGCCCTTCAACCAGCCCTCAAAGGTCTGGGTGAAATGCGCTTGGGTCATATACAGCCCGGGCGGTGGCGACGGTGGGGGTGGCGGCGGGGGCGGCGGGGGCGGCGGGTCGCCGCCGCCACCGCAATCTAGGTAATAGCATATCAGCGTGCTGGGTGTGGGCGAGAAATCCGTTTCCACGGGGACGAGCGCCAAGACGGGGATCGCGGGCGGCGTCTCCGGGCTCAGCAAGTAGCGGTTCCCCGCCGTGTCGAACGCGACCGGGACGTCGTGGTCGCGCAGGGCGGTGGCGACGAGCACGCGGCCGTCGCCGCGCCAGGCTGCGCGGTGCGCGGGCACGGGGAGGTACAGCTCGAGGGCGATCGCTGCATCGGCCCGCCCCGCGAGGGCCGCATCGGTGAGGCCTGCCTCGCGGGCGATTGCCTGCCGGGTGCGCCCGCCGTCGGCCGCGAGGAAGCGCTGAAAGTGGAGCTTGTGCTCGCGATACGGCGACGCGTCGAGCTGCGCCTTGAGCCGCGTGCGCAGCGCGGGCGCGCGCAGGCCGCGGGCGAGTGAGCGAGCCAACTCCTCGAGGGGCCCCGCCGCGGTGGACACCGCCGCGGCACGGGCTACGGGGCCGTCGGGCAGGGGCGCCGCCGGCCGGTCGGTGCACCCGGCGGCGGCGAGCGCGGCCAGGGCCGCGAGCCGGGGGACTGTATGACGACACATGGCATCTCCTTGGTCGAGGTTGAGCCGGCGCGTGCTGCCACGCCGGCGCCGCAACATGGGGAGTGCCCCGCGGGCGACCGAGAGCGGAATCGCGCGCGCGGCACCGAAACGCCGCCGCGACTCCCCGCCTCCGCCGCCCCGTGGTAGTTTCCCAGACCCAATGCTTCCCCTCCTGTTTCAGCTGCTCGCCCGCGACACCAGCGGGTACTGGCAGCAGCAGGTGACCTACCGGATCACCGCACAGCTTGACGAATCGTCCGCGGTGCTCACCGGCCGCGCACGCATCGGCTACGTGAACCACTCGCCGGACACACTACGCGACTTCTCCGTGCATCAGTACTTGAACGCCTTCCGGCCCGGGTCGCGGTGGGCGCAGGCCGACAGCGCGGAGCGGCAGGACCGCTTCCAGCATCTGAAGGATCCCGAATACGCCTTCGAGCGGATCACGGCGGCTCGGGTGATGGGCGCGGAGCAGCGACCCGACTACCCTTACGCGCCCGACTCGACGATCGCCCACTGGGGGCTCCCGCGGCCGCTCGCGCCGGGAGACTCGCTCGTCGCCGAGATCGCGTGGCAGGCCCGCCTCTCCGCGCTGCCGCGCCGCCAGGGGCGGCAGGGGCGGCGCTTCGATTTCGCCCAGTGGTATCCCAAGGTCGTGGTCTACGACCGCTATGGCTGGGAGGACCACCCCCTCTACCCGGCGGGTGAGTTCTATGGCGAATTCGCCACGTTCGACGTCACCCTCGACCTCCCCGAGGACCAGGTGATTGGCGCTACGGGCGTTCCGGTCGAGGGGGATCCGGGGTGGGAGCGGGCAAAGGCAGACCCGGGTCAGCAGATCGATTATCAGCGTGACTACTACGCCCCGCGCCCCACGCCCACGTGCCCGGCGATGCCCCTCTCCCCGGGCCGCAAGTGTGTGCACTTCCACGCGGAGCAGGTCCACCATTTCGCCTTTTCCCTCAACCCCCGGTACGTCTACGAGCAGGGCCGCTACGGCGGCGCCGTGGTGCACGTGCTGTATCTGCCGGAAGATCGGGCCACGTGGGGGCACGGGATCGCGGCGGGACGCACAGCGGCCGCGCTCGAATGGCTCGACACGCTGTTCGGGACGTACCAGTGGCCGCAGCTCACCAACGTCCACCGGATCGAAGGCGGTGGCACGGAGTTCCCGATGATGGTGATGAACGGCGGCGCCTCCCTCGGGCTCATCGTCCACGAGACGGGGCACCAGTACACCATGGGCCAGCTCGCGAACAACGAGTGGCGCGAGGGGTGGCTCGACGAGGGCTTCACGAGCTTCCAGACCGGCTGGTTCTTCGAGACGCACGGCCGTGGCGCGGCCTACGAGGTCGTCGAGCCCCAGGTGCTGTGGCTCGATCTCCAGGGCTGGAGCGAGCCGGTCTCGCTAGTGAGCGAACGATTTCGTGACTTCGTGATCTACAACGAGATGATTTATGCCAAGGCGCAGCTGTTCTACGAGGAGCTGCGCTACGTGGTGGGCGATGCCGTGATGCGCCGCATCCTGCGGACGTATTTCGCCCGCTGGAAGCTGAAGCACGTGGACGAAGCGGCGTTTCGCGCGGTGTGCGAGGAGGTGTCCCGGCGCGATCTCGGCTGGCTCTTTGGCCAATGGCTGCATGCGACGCCGCTGATCGACTACCGGTTGCAGCGAGTCGAGCGCCGCAGGCTGCAGGGGGGCGGGTGGCGCACCACGGTCACCATCGAGCGGCTGGGCGATGGCTGGATGCCGGTCGAGATCGGCGACCGCGACACGATCTACGCCGTGGCGACCGGTCAAGCCGCCGTCGAGCGCGTCGGGTTCACCAGCGCTCGTCGGCCGGGCCGCTTGATGCTCGATCCGCGCGGCCGGACGCACGACTGGAACATGCTGAACAACCGGGAGCAGCGGTGGGGCGTGGGGCGCGGGGCGTGGGAGGTGCGACTCGACGATCCCACGAACGAAACGGTGCGACGCGACCGGCTGGTGAGCGCTTGGTTGCCGGTGGCCTGGTCGAACGACTTCGGCGGCGTGACCGTCGGCCTGCGCGAGCGCGCCAACTACTTCGGGAGCTACGATCGCGGCGTGCTCTTCGCGACGGCGGCGACGCGTCCCGGCGCGGCCCAGCGGTTCGGGGGCTACCTGCGCGTTACGAACCCGCTGGGCCGTCCCCCCCCCACGCCGCACGTGAGCACCACGCTCGCATTGTGGGACGTGGAGGGTCGGGCGGGCGCGGCGCTCGACGTCGCCCGCTCGCTGCGCCAGCACCTCACCTTCGGCCCAGACCCCCGCGTCGGGTTCGGGGCCGTGTGGATGGCGACGACGAAGCTCGCCTACCTCGACCGCCGCCTGTGGGATGATGGGGGCACCGTGGAGGGGGGGCCGTGGGCGGAGGTGACGAGCGAACGCGGTGCCAGGGTGTTTCGCGCACGCGCAGGGGTCCATGGCGGCGTGGCGTATTGGAATCCCGGTCCGGGTGTCGCCTCCCCAGATCGCTATGACTTCGCCGCATTCGCCCGCGCGACGGGAGAGGCGAGTGTGCGCACGCCGTTTTGGCTCGGTGCGCGCCTGGGGCTCCGGTTGTTCGCGGGCGGGTACTGGAGCGGCTCGGATCCGCTGAAGCAGCGGCGGATCATGGTGGCTGGCGCGGACTCATACGAAACGTTTACGAACCCCTTGCTCCGGAGCGCGGGGGCGCTGCTGGTGCGGCCCGCGCTGTATTACCATGCGCCGGGAGACGCCAACGTGCGCGCCTTCCGGCCCGATCTCGGCGGGCGCTGGGCGGTGGCGCTCACGGCGGAGCTGACGCGCTCGCTATACAAACGCGAGCGGGGATTGGTGCGCGACGTGGCGATCGCGGGGTTCCTGGACGTGGCTCTGGTTGACTCCCTCGCCACTTCGCCTCAGCCCACGACGGCCTGGTACTCCGACCTGCACGACGCAGGCGTCGGGATCGTCTCGCGGCAGCATTGGGGGGAGCTCGACTGGACCGTGCGCGTGGAGTTTCCGATCGAGATGAACGCCTGGAACTATGCCGCCGACGTGCGGCCGCCCGGCTCGCACGTGGCGTTCCGCTGGCTCGTGGGCCTGAGCCCGACGTTCTGATGGATCGTTCCGCGAGCGACCGCCGCAGCTTCTTCCGCCGGGCCTTGGGGTCGCTGGCGCGGGAAGCGACCGCGCGCACCGCGCAGCGGGTGGCGCCGCGCCGCTACTTCCGCCCGCCGGGCGCCGTGGAGGAGATCGCCTTCCTCGCCGCGTGCACCCGCTGCGGCGATTGCATTGACGTGTGCCCGGTGCAGGCCATTATCAAGGCTCCGCCGGAGGCGGGTCTCGCCGCGGCGACCCCGATGATCGATCCCGGCGTGCGGGCGTGCGTAGTGTGCGCCGACATGCCGTGCGCCCGCGCGTGCGAGACCGGCGCCCTCGTCGCTCCCGCGGATGGCTGGGCCGCCATTCATATGGGCGCGCTCACACTCGACCCGGAACGCTGCATCGCGTTCCACGGGGTGCCGTGCGGCGTGTGCGCCCGGGTCTGCCCCGTGGGGGAGCGGGCGCTCGCGCTCGACCACGGAGGGCGGCCGGTGATCCATCCCGAGGGGTGCGTGGGGTGCGGGGTGTGCGTGACTGCGTGCGTGACAAGCCCGGCGTCGCTCGAACTGAGGCTCATAGCGTGAGCGAGCTCCCGTACCGCGTAGAAAAGCCCTGGGGCTACGAGCTCATCTGGGCGCGGACCGATCGTTACGTGGGAAAGATCCTGCACATCGAGCCTGGCCACGTCCTCAGCCTCCAATACCACAATAAGAAGGACGAATCGATCTACGTCCTGCGGGGCGAGATTATCCTGCGGCTTCAGCAGGGGGAGACTTTGATCGAACGCCCGCTCGTTGAGGGCGAGTCGTTCCACATCCACGCCAAGCAGATCCATCAGTTCGAGGCGGTCGTGGCGAGCGACCTGCTCGAGGCGTCGACCCCGGAGATCGACGATGTCGTACGGCTCAAGGACCGCTACGGGAGGGTGTAGGTGAAGGTCATCCTCCCCCTGGCGGGGAAGGGGACCCGGCTCCTGCCCCTTACCAAGCGCGTTCCCAAGCCGCTCGTCCGCGTCGCGGGCCGGCCCGTGATGGACTACGTGATGGAGACGCTTGGCGGGCTCGACCTCGACGAGCTGATCGTGATCACCGGACACCTGAAGGACGTCGTGGAGAAGTACATCGTCGAGCAATACGACGTGGCGGCGAGATTCGTCGAGCAGAAGACGTTGGACGGCACCGCCGGGGCGGTCAACCTCGCGCGGCCGTACGTTGACGGCCCGGTACTCATCGTGTTCGTGGACACCCTGATCGAGGCTGATCTGTCGCTCATCCGCACGAGCAAAGCCGACGGCGTGATCTGGGCAAAGGAGGTCGACGACTACCGCCGCTTCGGGGTGATCGTCACGGATCCGCAGGGCTACATGACGCGGATCGTCGAGAAGCCCGACACGCCCATCTCCCGGCTTGCGAATGTTGGATTCTATTTCATCCGCGACTGGCGTGTGCTGTTCGAAGGGATCGCAGAGGTCATGCGGCGGCCTCCAGGCAAAGGCGGCGAGTTCTATCTCACGGACGCGTTCCAATACATGGTGGATCAGGGGCGCAAGCTGCGCGTGGCGGAAGCGACGGGCTGGTATGATTGCGGCAAGGTGGACACGCTGCTCGAGACCAACCGCCACCTGCTGGAAAACGGCCGTGCCCGGGTCCCCGCTCCCGGGCCCGGGTGCACGATTCGTCCTCCCGTGTACGTCGCCGACGGTGTTACGCTGCTCGATGCGACGATCGGGCCGAATGTGACGGTCGAGGCGGGCAGCACGGTGCGGGGGAGTACGATCATGAACAGTATCCTGGGCAGGAATGTCCGGGTCGAGCGGAGTACGGTCCGCGACTCGCTCGTGGGTGACGACCAGGTGATCGTCGACCGATCCCTGGCGCGCAGTGTGCTCGACGCCGGGGAGCTGGCGCCCGCGAGTTAGCCGGCAATGAACCTACGTGATCCTCGGGCTTGGGAGGGCGCATGAACGTCGCAGAGGTGCGAGAGCTCTTCAGCTACAACGCCTGGGCCAACCGGCGCATGTTCGGCGCACTCGCCGAGCTGTCCGTGGAGCAGTACCAGCGCGACGTGAAGTGCAGCTTCGGGAGCATCCACGGGACCATCGCGCACATCGTCGGCGCCGAACAGCTGTGGCTGGCGCGGTGGCGGGGACGCCAGCCGGGTTCGGTGCTCAAGGGGAGCGACGTCGGCTCGCTCGCCGAGCTGCGGACGATCTGGGAAGGCGTCGAGGCGGACCGGGCGGAGTTTCTGGGTGATCTGACCGACGCCATGCTGCCGTCGCGCATCGTGGTCAAGCCGACCGGCGGCGGCGAGTTCGTGCACACGCTGCAGCAGACGGTGCAACATGCCGTGGACCATTCCTCGTATCATCGCGGTCAGCTCGTCACCCTGCTGCGCCAGCTCGGCGTGAAGCCTCCCAGCACGGGACTGATCGTGTTCTATCGGGACCCAGCCGCGCGCTCGTAAGCCAATCCGTTGTCGTCTAACGACTTATAGATTGCTTGACCGGCGCGGGAACCCAGGTAAGTTACTGCCCGTTCAGTAACTAATTACCGAGGTCCGTGATGAGTCACGCCGTATCCCCGAAGCGCGCGGCCAAGCCGCGCTGGCAGCGTCGCAAGGCAGCGCGACCCGCCGAGATCGTAGCCGCCGCCCTCCACGTGTTCGTGGAGCGCGGCTTCGCCGCTACGAAGCTCGACGACGTGGCCCGCAAAGCCGGCGTGACCAAGGGGACGGTGTATCTGTACTTCGAGAGCAAGGAAGCGCTCTTCAAGGCCATCGTCCGCGAAACCATCGTACCGGCCCTCGCGACGGGCGAGCGGCTGGTCGCCGAGCATCGCGGCAGCGCGGCCGACCTGCTGCGCCGGCTGATCCGCGGCTGGTGGGAGGCGATCGGCGAGACGCAAGCGTCCGGGATTCCCAAGTTGATGATGGCCGAGGCCGGAAACTTCCCGGAGCTGGCGCGGTTTTACTACGACGAAGTGATCAGCCGCGGGCACCGGCTCCTGGCGAGCGCGCTCGAGCGCGGGATCACGAGTGGCGAGTTCCGGCCGGTGGACGTGATGAGCGCCGTGCGGCTCGCGATCGCGCCCGTGCTACACGCGGCCAACTGGCGGCACTCCTTCGCGCTGTGCACGCGCGAAGGGTTCGACGTCCCCAAGTATCTCGACAACCACGTCGGCATCTTCCTTCGCGGTATCGCGAAACATCCAGACAGGATCAACTGATGCCCGTGGCCGCGCACCTTCCGGCGCAGGCGCCCCCCCCTCCCGCGTTGCGTCTGTCCTTCGCGGAGGCGGTGCGCCGTGCGGCAGGGACCGCTCCCGCTGTGGAGCTCGCCGCGCTGCGCACGACGGAGGCCGACGCCCGGGTGCGACAGGCGCGCGCGGCGCTGCTGCCGACGCTCGCGATCTCCGGGGCGTGGGTCAACCGGGACTTCAACACCGAGGCGCTCGGCATTCCCTTTCCCCCGCAGTTTGGGCTGCCGAACCCGGTTCCTTCCTTTAATAACTACGACGCTCGTTTGACGGCGACGCAGACGCTGTTCGACTGGTCCAGCGCGGCGCGGGTGCGGGCCGCCCGGGCGCAGGCGAACGGCACCGGCGCCGAGCGCAGCGCGGTGGTCGAAGGCGCGGCCCAGGTCGCGGCGCTCGCCTACCTGCGCGCGGCGCGGGCCGCGGCTGCGGCGGCGGCGCGACGCGCCGACTCGAGCATCGCGGCGGAGCTGGTCCGGCTGGCCGAGGCCCAGAAGGCGGCTGGGGTGAGCGCGGCGATCGACGTGACCCGCGCGCGCACACAGCTCGTGGTCGCGGAGGGCCTCTTGGTCGTCACCCAGAACGAGAGCGACCGTGCGCGCATCGACCTCGCCCGGGCGCGCGGTATCGATCCGGCGACGCCCTTGGCGCTGAGCGATACGCTCGCGAGCTCGCTCGGTGCGGCCGACGTCCCGGTCGACCGGAATGCCGCGGTGACTCAGGCGGTCGCGGCGCGTCCGGAGCTGCTGGCTGAGGTCGCCCGCGGCGTGACGGCCCGGCGGACGGGCTCGGCGATCGCGGCCGAGCGGCTCCCGCGAATCAGTCTCGAGGGCGACTACGGCGTCAACGGCCTCACGGTGCCGAGCGCGATTTCGACGCGGCAGATCGCGCTCCAGGTGAGCATCCCGCTGCTCGACGGCTTGCGCCGCGAGGGGCGGCTCGCCGAGCAGGACGCGATCGCGCAGGAGTCGACGGTGCGCGAGCGCGACCTGCGGCAGCAGATCGCGGGAGAGGTGGATGCGGCCCTGCTCGACTTGCGGTCCGCGTCGGCCCAACAGACGATCGCGGCCGAACGGCTGCGGCTCGCGGCAGACGAGCTGGCGCAATCGCGGGAGCGGTTCGCCGCCGGCGTGGCGGGCAACATCGAAGTCATCAACGCGCAGTCGTCGCTGATCCGGGCGCGCGACGCCGACATCGACGCGCGGTTCGGAGCGGCCGTGGCGCGAGTGGCACTGGCGCGCGCGGTCGGCGTGGCCCGGAATCTCCACTAACCGGTGACATCTTCAACCAGGAACTGAGCGACAACCATGGCGACGATCACCAAACCCGAAGCACAGACCAAGACGGACCCCGGATTCCGGCGCGAGGCAGCCGCCGCACCCGATGCCCTGACCGCCGCGGCACCGCGGCCGGGGGGCCGCCGGCGCATCGCGTTCGCCGTCATGGGGGTCGCCCTGGTGAGCCTGCTCGCGGTGGGCGCGCGGCGCTGGCTGTTCAGCCGGACCCACGTCTCGACCGACGACGCCCAGGTGGACGGCCACATCATTCCGATCCTCCCCAAGGTGGGGGGGTTCGTCACCGCGGTGCGCGTCGACGAGAACCAGCGCGTGAAGGACGGGGACACGCTCGTCGCGCTCGACGACCGGGATTATAGGGTGCGACTGGCCCAGGCGGAGGCCGATCTGGCGGTGGCGCTCGCGGGCGTGAGCAACAAGGCCCGCGTTGGCCAGGCCGAGGCGCAGGTGGAGCAGGCCCAGGCGAACGCGCTCAAGGCGCGCGCCGACCTCGACC
>WNGN01003210.1_pt1 | contig 11041 bp, 8 predicted proteins | sample 5400561 | NCBI WGS metagenome assembly WNGN01 (sample SAMN13153379, study PRJNA577476) | soil metagenome | isolation source: 115 cm soil or saprolite under Garry oak tree replicate 2 | place: USA:California | collected 2016-06-15 | reverse complement strand
CAGGGTGAGCTCTGTCATGTCGTGTCCGCCATGAATGGTGTACATGGTCTGCAGCGAGCCATCCTCCCCCAACTCATGCATCCGAGCCAGAAGCCAGCCCACAAACGCCTCTGCCTCCTCGTGGAAGCCAAGGGTGAGCAGACTGTGGATGGTTAAAGAGGAATCCCGCAGCCAGGTATAACGATAATCCCAGTTGCGTTCGCCCCCCATACTCTCTGGCAAACTCGTAGTGGGAGCGGCCACAATCGCTCCTGTTGGTGCATAGGTCAAAAGTTTTAAGGCCAGGGCTGATCGCTGCACTATTTCTCGCCAGCGGCCCTGATAGCGGCACTGCGCGAGCCAGGTGCGCCAATAGTTTTTCGTATCGTGCAATAGCTTTTGATACTGCGCAGGCGAGAGATGCGGCGGTTCACTTTCTTGCTCGCCTGTGCTTTCTAAGAGAAAATAGGCCCATTGATCTTGCTGCAATGTAAACGTGCTGGCAATACCACCGTGACCATCTTCCTCTAAGGGAACTGAAGAGAAGAGCCCCAAGCTCAACTCTTTATTCTGAAAGACCGCTCCATGCTCTGAGAGATGAACGGTATGCGTATCGCGTGCGTAGTTGAAGGCGGGGCGACAGCGCAGCTCGAAGGTCAATGAGCCTCTCACGACGCGCACAGCGCGTAGAATGCGATGGTGTTTTGTATGTTCCTTTGCAGGTTGGATTGGCATGAAATCAGTGATCTCACCGACACCCTCAGTTGTGAAAAAGCGGGTGATCAGGATATTGGTCTCTGGAAGATAGTACTGATTTTGCCTCATCTCGGGCGTAGCGTGTGGCGCAATGCTGAAGAAGCCGCCTTTTTCAGCATCCAATAACGCTCCAAAGACGCTGGGTGCATCAAAAGCGGGCATGCAGCACCAGTCAATCGTGCCGTTTTTGCCGACTAGAGCAACCGTATGCAGATCACCGATGATCCCATGGTCCTCAATAGGCAGGTAGCTTCCTGCCTGGGGTAGAGACTGTACTATGCTTGCCATTCCTAGAATCCTTTCGAAGTCGAATATGCTGTCTAGTCATATTTTGTGGCCTTACGTTTACAGTATCTCGCTGGAAAAACAACATCATCTCTCGTTTAGAGTATGCTGATCTGGGGAGCTAAACACAGTCTTCAAACAGAACGTTATTGAGAGTCTTATGATTCTTCCTATCCATGTTATGGTCGACCTTTTAGAGAATTTACATTACCTCTACCTATTGTTCTATTAAGGCAGCGCGCAAGTATGGTTTGGCCCGCTGGAAACGGGCCTTGACTGTTGAAACTGGCAATTTGAGTACTCCCCCAATCTCAGCATAATTCATGTGCTCTATATAGTAGAGTAAGATGACCGAGCGGTACGTGCGAGGTAACGCTTGAATAGCACATTGTATGGTTTGCTTGAGGTCGCGCTGCTCTATCAGTTCTTCCAGCGTAGGACTCGTATCAGGTATGGCGTCCAGGAATGCCACCTCATCCTCCCCATTTCCCGTTTCTATCTCGGAAAAACAGAGAAGCCGCTTGCGACGGAGGACGTCCAGGCTGCGATTGCGCGCCACTGTGAAGAGCCATGGTTTCACATGCACATTTGGGTAGAGCTTGGGTAAAGACAGGTAAAGTTGGAGCCATACCTGTTGCAGGACATCATGGGCTTCGTTATACTCACCTACGTACCGGTAGATATGGCGAAAAAGCGAGTGCTGATATCGGCTTATCAGCGCTTCAAAAGCTTCCTGATCACCAGCAAGGGCTTGCTGAAACAGGACGTTGTCTAACGTATCAGAGTCTCTTGTATTCCTAAATCCCTGTCTTTCCATCGAAACGATTCCTTATGTACTTAGATTTGACATTGGAAACTCAACAGGTCGATGCAATCTCTCCAATAAGCGAGAGCAATATGTTTGAGGATGTGAGAGAATAGTTTGTAGTTGGATGTTTTCAACTCATTTCCCGTCCTCCTATCACATACAATACTTTCACCAATATCGTTCAATAGAACTAGCAAGAATCGCATTACCCTGCTTCCAGATATTCGACCGAAAGAATTGGATACCCGATGTCAAACAAAGCATTGAGCACACCGAACAAAGCGGATTGATCTGCCAATTTACCCATCAAGCTCGTCATCGCAGATTGCTTTGAATCGCCTTCGTGCTCAATCGTCATCCCACAGTAGTAATCAGACAAATTCTTGTCCAGGATACCCTGAATCCTGATCCGATACACCGCAGGCTCTAATCGATTGATGCTCTGCTGGTATTTTTCCATCGTCCCTTTCCTTGGATAACTGGCACACCTCCTTGCACTGGGAGAGATCGCAAACATCAACATACTGCTGATAGCAGCAGTACCACGCATTGGGTGGGCTTTTCTGGGGGCAGCCTCCTTACGATAGCAGAGCGAGTAGGACCCTCAGAACAAAACTCAACTGGTCACGCCGACTGGGAAATGCTCCTGGAATGACTATAGTCGAAAATACATAAGAAAGCCATTCCCCTCTGGGGATAGAATGGGGTAGTTTTCTCACGGTGTATGTACCGAAACCGCCACAGGAAGCCCCGTCATTTCAAGACCTGTTTATTCCCACATATTACCAATGAAGATGAAAAGCAGGGTGAATGCCGTCAACGAAGAGGTGATCTCTGTTTCGTCATTGGTGTTCAAACGGAGAGACGTGTGCCTTTCGTGTATCTTCAGCATTCTGTGTCGAGGCTGCCACCGAGATCAACCAGCACATCTCGATTCTGCTTTCCCCTCTGGCCCCAGATATACAGCACGATAGTCAGCACTATGATGCAAGCCAGTGGTACAAAATGCGTGAGCTCAAACGTCAGCCGATCCAGGTAGTTGTTCTGGAGATACACATCGCTCGGGATCAGCAAGAAGTAGCAGGCAATGCCCACATACGCCATCGGCAAGAGGGTCACAATCCAGGCTCCCACCAGTCCTCCTGGCACCCGGTACTTGCGAGGTATCGCCGGATATTTGTACCGCAGGATCAAGAACGTGGGAAACATCAGCAAATATGCGAGTAAAGCAGTCAAGATAGCGACGCCCAGTACCTGAACAAAGAGCGTCCCGATACTCTCAGAGCCAAATGCGGAAAGCCCAATGGATGCGACCACTGTAATCGTTGCCACCATGCCGGAGAGGAGCGTTGCTGTGATGGGAGTTCCGAAGGCCCGACTGAAGCGGCCTAAGCGCAGTGGTGCTGCGCGATCGAGTGCGGCAATGGCATATGTCCGGCTTACCGCGATGAGTAACGTTGCGCTAGAGGCAAAGAGCGAAGTCGTAAAACCCAGCGCCACCAGCCATCCCAGCCCGATCGAAAGATTCGGGGGCAGGACACTATTGACGGTTTGAAAGGCAGTGAGAAAGCTCCCGACGGCGCTCAGTTGATTCGTTGGCAAGGCGATCAGGATGGCCAGCAGAAAGAGGCTGTAGAGTATGACCACGATGATGCCTGCACGCAGAATGGTGAGGGGCACATCACGTTGTGCATTGGCCATCTCTTCCGCAGCACTGCTCTGCATTTCCGCTCCCAACCAGAGGACCACCACTATCGGCAGGACCGAGCTAGCAGTCAGTCCCCAATTGGTGGGGACCAGGTCAGCGACAGCAACATGCGCACCGTTGCCGGAACCACTCACCACGAAAATGCCTGCCAGTACCAGGAAGATGCTGAGCAAGGCCAGTTTGACAAAGAAGCCAACAGTAGAGATCCATTTGCCATGGCGCAGCGAAATGATCGCACCAAAGGTGATGCCCCAGATGAAGAGCAAGGCAAATGCCAGTTCGACAAGCACATCAGTCACCACGTTGCTACCAAATAGAAAGTTGGCATCGCCAAACCAGAAGATCTTGAGCGCTGCGATCATAATCACCGCAGCCGAACCACCTATTAAAAGCGGGACGGTGATCCAGTAGAGTGTGGCTGCAAAGGCTGCATAGAGGCGCCCTCCTGCCAATTTGCACCACACGTAGATGCCTCCCTCCTGAGGGAAGGTGCTACCAAGTTCCGCTACCAGCAGTCCATAGGGAAGGAAGAAGGTGACTGCTGAGAGCACCAGCCAGGTGAACGATTGCGCTCCGTTGGAAGCAAAAGCACCAAGAGCATTGAGACCGATGACGGCGACCACAGTATAGCAGATCATATCAAAGCGCCTGAACCCTTTGCGCAGTTTCTTTTTCTCCGCAAGCGCTGCTGTGGTGGTGACTTCACTCAGATGCGTTTCCACGAGAGATGCTCCTCATAGCTTGATCTACCTCGTTGTTGATATAGGTGATTTCCAACGAGCGGAATCCTTTAAAGACGACTTCTACAATATTGGTTGAGCTTACTGTATTCGTTACTATGCATGGTTTTACCAGTTCTAACTAGCAACCAACAAACCGAGCGCTCTGGCGAGTGTGACGGCTGCGCGACGATTATTCACACTGAGCTTGCGGTAGACATGTTTCGTATGCAACTTGACCGTTTCGGTCGTGACCACCAGTTCGCGCGCAATCTCCTTGTTCGTGAGATCTGTGTCGAGCAGGTTCACAATTTGTAGCTCGCGCCTGGTCAACGGTTCCAGGCCCACTCGCACCAGCAGGTCTTCCTTAGAACTGGATTGAGCCGGTAGCTGGTCCATCGCTGCCAGGATGTCTTGCAGGTAGGCATCCAGAGTCTTGTCAACTGCGTGGTGTGTTTTTCTGTGCTTACGCAATTCGTGAAGCAATTTAGCCAGCGGAGCAAGATCGGAGAAGGAACGCATGAATCCTCCGGGATGTGCCAAAGTAAGCGCTCGTTCCAGCACATCGAGGGCTTCGGCGATACTCACTTCGTCACCTTTGGCAAGCAACAGGAGGACTTTGGTCGTGGGTGGATCCTCCAGGAAGAACATCGGACCTCGCACTTCTTGCTCTCCTGCCATCTCGAGCCACTGCGAGGCCACCTCCCCTTCGTTCTGTAACAACGCCAATCGCCCACGGAAAGCAAAAGCTACCTTCAGCTCGGATATAGAGTGCTGCTCCTGCGCCAATTCGAGCAAGGTACGAGCCGTCTCTTGTGCCTGGGTACCCAACCCTTGCGCCCGGTAGGTCAAGGTTAAGCCACAGAGAGCATCCCGCACCACCCAAAAGTGTGCCCGGTACTGGTCGGCAATGACCGCCGAGAAGTGATAGGCCGCTTGATCTAACTGGTTCTGTTCGTAATGAGCCAGCCCAAGCAACCAGTGGGCATAATTTTGGCTGATCCCGAGCTCGGCCTCACGCGCAATGTGCAACAAATAGCGTGCGGTGTGCTCCACCAGTGGAAATTTGCCCATTGCCAGATAAACATACGCCTGCGCGAAGAGCAGTCGAGCGGTGCTGCTAAGTCCCGTCGATTGCTCTTGTAGCGCTTGCAGCATTGCAGCAAGCGCTACCTCTTCTTGTCCGGCCGCCTGGTTTGAGAGTGCAAAGTAAAAGTTGGCATGGCTGACCATATGATCCTCACCCGGTGGGATCCATGCCAACGCGGAACGAGCGTATTCCAGACTCGCCTGTGCCTGTCCGGTAAAGAAGTAGTACAGGCTCCACAAGGTCGCTATCAATCCTCGTAGAAGTCTGAAAGGTGTGTCCTCCGCATCACTCGACTCCCGGTCACTGCTTGCTAAAAGTTGCTCGGCTGCAGTCAGCAAGCTTGGCAGCTCTTTAAGATGCCCGCGGGCCTGGGATATCCACGCTCGCGCGGCCAAGAGGTATGGGCTTCCCTGGATCTGTTCCTCCGGCAGCACGCGTAGCCAGTGTTCTACTAGCGCCAACTGCTCCTGCTCGAATGCTTGAAAAAAGTGCGCTTCCACCAGTTGCGTCGCCCTCGATGGGTCTTTCGCCAAGAGGGCATGACGGATCGCCTCCTCAATAAGATCGTGCCTGACATACCATGCGCTCGCGCGCAGGTGTAAGGTGGCCAGTTCATCCTGGCTTCTGTGTGTTTGCAAACGTTGCTGGAACAACTACTGGAACAGGTGATGATAACGATACCACCTCTGGCGCGTATCGAGGGGGATCAGAAAGAGATTCGTGCGCTCCAACCAGTCCAGAGTGGACTGCACCTGTTCGTGCGAGAAATCGCTTCCCATGACCTCGGCACACAATTCTGTGCAGAACTGATCGAGAATCGACGTTTGTTCGAGAAACTCCTGTACCTCATGCGTTTGCTGAGTGAGAATTTCCCCGACCAGGTAACTGTTAATAGAACGAGCAGTGTAGTTGTCGAGATGTTCCATGAATGATGCACGGTCAAAAGTATCACGTAGCGAGAGCGCTGCTAGACGCAGTGCCGCAACCCAGCCTTCCGTTCGTTCATTGAGTGCACCTGCTGTTTCGCGTGCCGCTTCGCTTCCCAGCATGTTCGTGAGAAAGGCTTCCGTTTCTTCCGGCATAAAGCGCAGGTCTATACCACGTAGTTCATACAGGCGTCCCTTAGCCAACCATCTGGCAACAGGCAGAGGTGGATCTGATCGACAGATGAGTACCATGTGCAGTTGGAGAGGCAGATGCTCTACTAGCAACTCAAGCAAAGTATGTACCTCGCGATCGTGAATACGGTGATAATCATCCAGCACCAGGATGACATCATGGGGCACATCAGCCAGATCATTGATGAGCAAGGGAGCGATTTGATCAGGCGGCAGGATCCGCGGTGCCTTGAGGAGGACGGTAGTGGCCTCAAACGCGTCCGGAAAGGCCGTTTGCAGGGAGGCGACAAGCGATTGCACGAAGACAGGCAGCTCGTTGTCGTGTTCATCCAGGGAAAGCCAGGCATTCGGGCGATCAATCGTCTGCACCCACTGGGTTAGCAAAGTTGTCTTGCCAAAGCCAGCAGGGGCGCATACCAGGGTAATCTCTCCTTCGAGTGCCACGTTCAAGCGCTCGATAAGACGGGTCCTGGTTATGACGTCAGTGGCGCTACGTGGGCAGAAGAGTTTCGTGCGCATCAAGGAGCGAAGAGAGCCAGTAGTGGATACAGGCTCATATGCAGGGAGTCTAGATGCAGCGGGCATGTCTGAGGATTCTGTGGCCCGTCCGATGTTTGAGTGCTTGCCTGCGAGTCTTCTAGCCGCAGCCTGCAAGCTTGAGATATTAACTGCGTTCGAGGGCCCTAAGTAGACGGTGAAGACCTTCCCCATGCGTGTGCGTGACGCTTCCCATTCCGACTCACCATGATCGGTCTCGATTTTGCGTACAGTCACGGCACTCTCATGATCGACAAAGAGAAACGATGTATGCTCCTCGAGCCAGTCGTACCAGGAGGAGGACCCAACGTCGATCGGAACGCCCTCTCTCCCCATCTGGTATAGTCGTCCGCTTTTCACGGTTGGCCTTGTTCGCTGCACTAGAGTATTCCCCATTGTATATGCCGGTATCGTCCTACCCGTCTTCTTTCATGAGAGACATAGTCCCGTGATGCGAGCAGGAGTTCTGGATAGTCGGCACAATCACCTTGATGTGATTAAATCGAAATGAAATCTAGCATATCACAATTATATCACAACATTTGCCTATGCCCTTATTGAAAAGTCACACTGCTCTGGCGCGTTCACATGAGTTTAGGGATTCCTCTCCGTATCAAGGAGTCGGAGAAAAAGGGCGTGCTATACATGGTATTGGCATAGTCTCTCCACCATGGGACCAGTTTACCCACGATCATATCCAGAACTACCCTTTTCTAACCCCGAAGGGGAATAGCTTTTGCATACAACTTCGACTACAGTGTTTATCAGAGGAGTAAGCTACCTGGCTATTTAGATGGAGCCATCATGAGTGTTGGTGTTGCAATGTTTGTACCCGTATCTAACACGCTGTGATCACTTTGTGAACTTTGTGTCTTGCTTCATGATCGTTTTTTGATACGAGATGCACATAGTTCATATCAGCAAGAGGGTCAGCCATCGAGCAATACAAGTTGCAATAATGTCTAAGGAAGTGCATCCCGCTATCTACTAGTAGCACATTCTATGAAGGAGAAAAGTATGACTACCTCAACACCGCCCGCCACCATCCCACCCGGGCAAGGGCCTGTCTGGCATACCCTCAGTATCGAGGAGGCTCTGCGGGAGCAAGGTGTCGATGCAGCGACCGGGCTAAGCCAGGAAGAAGTGCAGAGCCGTATGAAGAAATACGGTCCTAACAAGTTCGCAGAAGCCAAGAAGATACCTGGCTACATTGCCTTCTTGAACCAGTATAAGGACCCAATGCAGATCGTCCTGCTGGTGGCTGCTGTCGTCAGCATCATTATCCAGCAATGGAGCACGGCCCTCATCCTGATCATCCTGACGCTGTTCAACGCGATGTTGGCACTCCGCCAGGAAGGGAAGGCAGAGGCGAGCGTTGCCGCCTTACAGAAGATGCTGATCGTGAAGTCGAAAGTACGCCGGGGTGGCCAGATCATGGAGCTTGCAGCAGCGCAACTTGTCCCGGGCGACATCGTTGTGCTGGAGGCAGGAGATCGCGTGCCAGCAGATGGCAAGATCATTCGGGCGGCGACCCTGGAGATCGACGAGTCCGCCCTCACCGGTGAGAGCGCTCCAGTCCCTAAACAGATCGAGCCAGTTGAACAGGTTGATACACCGCTGGGTGACCGGGTGGACATGGCGTATATGAATACAGAAGTGACCCGTGGGGCTGCGGACATCCTGGTCATAGCCACTGGCATGTCGACCGAAGTCGGACACATCTCAGGTATGTTGCAGACCACAGCCACCCTTGAGACCCCACTCACCAAACAACTCAACATATTGACGCGCCAGATTGTAGCAATCGCCCTTGTGGCGCTGGTCTTTTATATCGCCATTGGCTATTTTCGCAATGGCCAGACGGTGAACGAGCTCTTACTGGCAGGCATCGCGTTCGCCATCGCGTCGATCCCTACTGCCCTGCCAGCTGTGGTCACCTACTTGCTGGCTCAGGGGACAACGGCCCTGGCAACAGTAGGAGCGATTGTCAAGCGACTGCGCTCAGTCGAAACGTTAGGCGCGACCTCGGCCATCAACTCGGACAAGACCGGCACGCTCACCCTCAACAAGATGACGGCCGTTGAGCTGGTGATCCCCGGCCAGCGGTATACCATCTCAGGTGGTGGGTATTCCATTGACGGCAAGATCAACCGTGTGGGTGGCAAGCCCAACATCGATCTCGAACCGTACTTTTTGCCAATGGCGCTCGCTTCTGATGCAGTGGCAAGAGATGGCGACCTGGTAGGTGATCCCACCGAGGGAGCGCTGGTGGTGCTGGCTGGCAAGGGTGGCATCGATGCCGTCACCACCCGAGAGGCCTATCCGCGCGTAGCTGAACTGCCGTTTGACGCAGCCTACAAATTGATGGCAACCTTTCACCATATGCAAGGCGATGACGGGCGCGAGGTGATCCGCTGTTTTGTCAAAGGCGCCCCTGACCAGTTGCTGGCTCGCTCAAAATATAGCCTGGATGCTCACCAGCAGACCGTGTCGATTGATGCGATGCGCAGCGAGTACACGGAGAACAATGAGCGACTGGGCAAACAGGGCCTGCGTGTGATGGCGGTGGCGCGTCGCGACTTCGACCCTGCTCGCTTTGATCCCTCTGGCGATCTGCTCTCGCAGGTAAGTGGTCTGACTATGCTCGCGTTGATCGGCATTGTGGATCCTCCACGGCCCGAAGTCAAAGCCTCGATTGCCAAAGCGCACTCGGCTGGCATCCAAATACGCATGATCACTGGTGACCATGCTGTCACGGCAGCCGCCATCGCAGGGAAGTTGGGCATCCCAGGTCGCGCCATGACCGGCGCGGAGTTTGCAGCACTCAGCGACGAGGAAGCCTTGCGTCAGATCGACGATATTGGCGTCATTGCGCGTGTCACTCCCGAGCACAAAGTACGGCTCGTAGACGTTTTGAAGAAGGCGGGCAAGATCGTAGCTATGACGGGTGATGGCGTCAATGACGCGCCAGCCCTCAAAAAGGCTGATATCGGCGTAGCTATGGGTATCACCGGCACCGACGTGTCCAAAGAGGCGGCCGTGATGATTCTGACCGACGATAACTTTGCCACCATTATTCGGGCTGTCGAGAATGGGCGTGCCCTCTACGACAACCTCATGAAATACATTCGCTTCCAGATGTGTACCTTGTTCGCCTGGATCCTGATGTTTCTGGGTGCTGCGCTCTTCAACATCCTGGCAGGCGTTCCATTACAGCCGTTGCAGGTGCTCTTAGTCAAATTTTCGATCGTCATCTTCCTGGCTGTCGGTCTTGGCCTGGGCAATCCGACCCCTGGCCTGATGCAGCGATCTCCGCGTAAAGCGAACGAACCGGTCCTGCCCATGGGGCTGGCATTGCGTCTCGGTGTGCAGGGATTGGTCAGGGCAGCCAGTACCCTGGTAGTGATCGTGCTTGCCACGAGCGTCTGGTCCTTGAGCGATACAGTCGCCCAGACGATGGCCTTCGCCACCTTCTGCTTCGCCTGTATCTTCTATGCGTTCGAGAGCAACGACGAGCTGCGCTCAGTGTTCAGCTGGGAGACGCTCGAGAGTGACCGCTTAATCAAGATGAGCGCATGGTCGGTGCTGCTGGTGTTGGCAATCACGTGGCTGGACTTCGCGAACCGCCTCTTCGCAACGACCAGCTTGACTGTCTGGCAATGGGTGATCTGCATCGTGTTCGCCTCGGCGGTATTGTGGACCACTGAGATCGAGAAGTTCTTCCTGCGACGAGCTGCAGCTGCAGCAGCTTCCTCGGAGCTTGAAACGGTACCCATCCAGGCCACAGCTTAAGCACAAGCGGACAGTACGCATGGCAGCGCCTCTACCCAATAATGCTGCCATGATGCTGACCATCTCATAGGTGATCGGCCTTTGTAGTACTTTTATCAGTCAGAGATGCAGGGGCACAGCATAGAAATCAAAATAGGATTCCTTAGAAAGGTAGAAAAAAATGTCCAAGGACAACGACAAGAACCAGGAAGAGCAGTCAGGTAAAATGAAACGTAAGGAGTTTGAGAAAGAGTTGGAGAAACTGCAGGT
>WNGN01012384.1_pt1 | contig 11042 bp, 10 predicted proteins | sample 5400561 | NCBI WGS metagenome assembly WNGN01 (sample SAMN13153379, study PRJNA577476) | soil metagenome | isolation source: 115 cm soil or saprolite under Garry oak tree replicate 2 | place: USA:California | collected 2016-06-15 | reverse complement strand
GGAGCTGGACAGCGATCGGGTGCCGCGTGAGGACCTCAGCGGCCTCCGAAAGCTTCGCCGCCGCCTGGAACTCGCCGTCGGCGTTGATGACCTTGGCTCGGCGCTCGCGCTCGGCTTCGGCCTGCTTGGCCATGGCGCGCTGCATGTCCTGGGGCAGGTCGATCTGCTTGACCTCGACGGTCGCGACCTTGATGCCCCACGGCTCGGTGTGCTCGTCGATGATTCGCTGGAGCTGCTGGTTGATCTTGTCGCGCGCCGACAGGAGATCGTCGAGCTCCACCTGGCCGAGCACGCTGCGCAGCGTGGTCTGCGCGATCTGCGAGGTCGCGTAGAGATAATCCTGGACGGCGATGACCGCGCGCTCCGGGTCGACCACCCGGAAGTAGATGACGGCGCTCACCTTCAGGGACACGTTGTCGCGGGTGATCACGTCCTGCGGCGCCACGTCGAGCGCGACGGTCTGCATGCTCACCTTCACCATCTTGTCGATGAGGGGCACCAGTAGCACCAGCCCGGGCCCGTTCCCCAGGCCACCCGGATTGAGGATCGCCTTGGTGCTGCGGCCCAGACGGAAGATGACCGCGCGCTCGTACTCGCGCAGGATGCGCGCGAAGGAGCCGATGAAGAAGAGCCCGACGATGATGACGACGACGATCAGCAGTGATTCCACGTTGGTGATCATGCCACCCCTCCCTTGACCTGCGCCTTCGCCGCCTCCGCTTCCGTCTTCGCGACCCGCAGCGTCAGTCCGTCCACGGCGACGATGCGCACCTGCACGCCGGGCTCCAGCGGCTCGCCGTCGACGACGGCCCGCCAGATCTCGCCGGCGACCAGCACCTGGCCCTCCGGCCCCAGGCGCTCACGGACGGTCGCGAGCTTGCCCACGAGCCCTTCGGCGCCCGTCGCCGGCGGGCGGCCGAGTGCCCGCACCCCCGCGGCGATCACGAACAGGAAGAGCCCGGCGGTCCCCGCGACCGTCGGGCCGATCACCCACCAGGAAACGCGGAAGCCGACCTCCGGCGCGTCGAACAGCATGAGCGAGCCGAGCGCCATCGAGATCATGCCGCCGATCGCCAGCACGCCGTGGCTCACGATCTTGATCTCGGCCACCAGGAGCACGATGCCGAAGAGGATCAGGAGCAGCCCCGCGTAGTTGATCGGCAGGCTCTGGAAGGCGAAGAACGACAGGATCAGCGAGATGCCGCCGATGACACCGGGCAGGATCACACCCGGGTTCGACAGCTCGAAGAAGAGGCCGAGCATGCCGAGCATCATGAGCACGTACGCCACGTTGGGGTCCGTGATCACGTTCAGGAACCGGTCGCGGAAGCCGATCTCGATCGGCCGGAGCGGAGCGCCCTTGGTGGCGAGCGTCACCGTGCTCTTCGGCAGCTTGATCGTCCGCCCATCGACCTTGTCGAGCAGGTCGGGCAGCGAATCGGCCACCAGATCGATCACCTTCAGCTTCAGGGCCTCGCGCTCGGTGATGGCGACGGCCTGGCGCACGGCCTTCTCGGCCCACTCCGCGTTGCGGCCGCGCTCCAGCGCCACCGTGCGAATGAACGCGGCCGAGTCGTTCTCCACCTTCTTCATCATCGTCTTGTCGGCGGTGCCGCCCATCGCCACGGGCGTCGCCGCGCCGATGTTGGTGGCGGGCGACATCGCCGCGACGTGGGCCGCCATGGTGATGAAGACGCCGGCCGACGCCGCGCGCGCGCCGGTGGGCGAGACGAACACGATGACGGGCACCTCGGCGTTCATCATGCGCTGCACGATCGCGCGCATCGAGCGCTCGAGCCCGCCGGGCGTGTCGAGCAGGACGACGAGCGCCTGCGCGCGCTCGGCCTGAGCACGGTCGATGGCGATACCGATGAGACGCAGCGTGACCGGGCTGATCACGCCCTCGAGCTCGATCGTGGCCACCGGCGCGGGCGCAGCCGAGGCGAGCCCGGCGAAGCCCAGGAGAGCGGCGAGCGCGACGAAGCCCGCCCGTCGGATCATTTCTGAAGCGCCAGGAGGCTCACGATCTCGAAGAGGAGGTTCGCGGCGAGCAGCGCGGTGATCTGCCCCGGGCCGTCGTACGGGGGCGAGACTTCGACGACGTCGGCGCCGACGAGGTTCAGGCCGGCGAGCGCTCGCACCAGCACGAGCGCCTCGTAGGACGTGAGCCCGCCCACTTCGGGCGTGCCGGTCGCGGGAGCGAACGCCGGATCGACCGCGTCGATGTCGAACGAAAGATAGACCGGGCCGCCGCGCAGGCGGTTGAGGCGCTCCGTCACCCAGGCGGTGCCGTGCTCCTTCACCGCTTCGATGCGGACGACCTCGATCCCGTGCTGATCGTGGAACGCGAAGTCCTCGTCGCCGTAGAGCGGCCCGCGGATCCCCACCTGGATCATGCGCTTGGGCTCGATGAGCCCCTCTTCCACGGCGCGGCGGAACGGCGTTCCGTGGAAGAACTTCGAGCCGAAGTACTCGTCCCAGGTGTCGGGGTGGGCGTCGAAGTGCACGACGCCAACGGGGCCGTGCCGGCGCGCGACCGCTCGCAAGATCCCGAGCGTCACGGAGTGGTCGCCGCCCACGCACACGGGCATCGCGCCGTCGGCCATGACCTCACCGACCCGCGCCTGGATGGCGGCCAGCGTCCGCTCGATCGAGATCGGCACCACGTCCACGTCACCGCAGTCGGCGACGCGCAGCCGCTCGAAGGGGTGAACCTTGAGGACGGGGTTCCACGGGCGGATCAGCGATGACTGCTCGCGCACGGCCCTGGGACCGAAGCGGGCGCCCGTGCGGTACGACGTTCCGCCGTCGTAGGGAATGCCGAGCAGCGCGACGTCCAGCCCCTTGGCCGACGCCACGGCGGGCAGAAGCATCAACGTCGCCACCTGCCCGAATCGCGGGGAGACGAATGCGTCCCGGGGACCCGTCGTGCTCACCTCGGCCCTCCTACAGCGCCGAACGCAGCCCGGCGACCGCCGCCAGGAGCAGCGACACCTCGTCCGGCGAGTTGAACACCGAGAACGTCGCGCGCGAGGTGCCGACGACGCCGAGCCGGCGCATCAGCGGCATCGCGCAATGATGGCCGGCCCGGACGGCGATGCCTTCGGCGTCGAGCAGCGCGGCGACGTCGTGCGGGTGGAGCCCTTCGACAGCGAACGCGACCACGGCCCCGCGGTCGACGGACACCGGCGGGCCGTAGGCCGTGACTCCTGGAGTTCGAGCGAAGCCCTCGAGCGTCTGGCGGGTGAGCGCCCGCTCGTGCTCGCCGACTCGTTCCATGCCGACCTTCTCCAGATATTCGATCGCCGCGGTAAGCCCTACCGCCTCGGCGATCGGTGGCGTGCCCGGCTCGAAGCGCCACGGAAGGTCGTTCCACTGGGCGCGATCGATCCAAACCTCCTTGATCATCTCGCTACCGCCGCGCCCGGGCTCCAGACTATCGAGCACCGCTCGCCGGCCGTACATGACGCCGATCCCGGTGGGCCCGAGCATCTTGTGGGCCGAGAACACGTAAAAGTCACATCCCAGCGAGGGCATGTCGAGCCTCAGGTGAGGCGCAGCCTGAGCCCCGTCGACGACGGTGATCGCGTCGACCGCCCGGGCCCGCCGGACGATCTCGGCGACCGGCGTGATCGTCCCGAGCACGTTGGAGACGTGGGCGAACGCGACCACGCGCGTCCGGCGCGTGATCAGGCGATCCAGCGCCGCCATGTCCAGTGTGCCGTCGGCGAGAACCGGGACGGCTTTGAGATGCGCGCCGCGGTCGCGGGCCACGAGCTGCCAGGGGATGAGGTTCGAGTGGTGCTCCAGCTCCGTGACGACGATCTCGTCGTCCTTCGCGAGGGTCCGCCCGATGGTCTCCGCGATGAGGCCGAGACCATCGGTGGTGCCCCGGGTGAAGACGACTTCCTCCCGGCTCGCGGCGCCGATGAAACGCTGGACGGAGTCGCGCGCCAGCTCGTAGAGCTCGGTCGCCTCCTCACCCAGGGTGTGGATCGACCGGTGGACGTTGGCGTGGCTCCGCTCGTAGTAGCGGTTCATCGCCTCGATCACGGAGCGGGGCTTCTGGCTCGATGCGCCCGAGTCGAGATAGACGAGCGGATGGCCGTTGACGATCCGCTGGAGGATCGGGAAGTCCGGGCGGGTCTCCTCGTCGAGCCTCATGCGCGCTTGCTGCCGTTGAGCGCCTGGCCCAGCACGGACACCGGCAGGGTCACGCAGCGCATCCGCGTGGGGCGGATCTCCGACTGGAGCACGTTGAGCACGTCGGCAACCTCGAGAGCCGCGGCGTCCGCCCGCGACCGGCCGGTGACCAGGTCGGCGACGACGTCGGCCGACGCCGTGCAGATGGCGCACGAGTCGCCGATGAACCCGGCCGCCTCGATGCGCCCGTCGGGAGCGACCGTCAGCATCATGCGCACGCGATCGCCGCAGAGGGGGTTGACGTCCTCCGCGACGGCGTTGGCGCCGGGCACCTCGCCGCGATGCCGCGGCTTGCGCCACCGCTCGCGGATGACGTCGCTGTAGACACCGTGCGCCGCAGCGGTCACTCGAGCTCGCCCCGGGCCGCGTTCGTCTTGTACGGCGGGAAGCGATAGGCCATGTCGCGCGACAGGAGCCCGCCGTGGCCCAGCTCGGCCAGCGCGCGGTTGTCCATGTGCTCACCGGCGAGAATCTGGGGCAGCGCCAGGTCGAACGTCGTGGCCTGCGAGAACATGCCGCAGGTCGGCATCCCGAGCACGGCCTTTCCGTCCCAGATCGCGAGCCACAGCAGGCTGCCGGGATGGGCCGGAGCGCCGTGCCGCTCCATGCGGGCCCCCAGCAGGGTGAGCCCGCCGAAGACCGGATCGAGCGGATCGAGCGCGCTCGCGCCGGCCACGATCAGCACCTCGGCGCCGTCGCGCCGGAGCGCGGTGAGCGTGTCGGCCACGACGCGCGGCGAGCCGCCCGCGTACTGGATCGGCAACAGGCGCCCGCCGAACCACGCGATCTTCTGCGTCAGGGCCGCCTCGAAGCGCGCGCGCTGTTTGGGGTCGAGGCGCTCCTGCGCCACCACGCCGATCGTCGTCGGCTTGAAGCCGTGCACGGCGACGAGCCCGTGCGCCGCGCGGGCGGTCTTCTCGACGGCGGCAAGCGTCTCGGCAGGGATGAATGCCTTCCAGCGCGTTGACGTCGGCCAGCGCCTGGCGGCGCACCCGCAGGAGGCCCCGGCGCGCCGCGGCGAGCGTCCACTGCCCTCCGGTGTAGCCCTTCACTTCCACGCCGTCGCCCACGACCACGGCGGCCAGACGCTTGCCGGCTTCCTCCTCGTGCAGGTCGGAGGGCTCGACGACCAGCAGGTGAATCTCTTCCCAGGGCGTCTCGAGCAGGACCTTCGCGCTGGTCGGTGTAAGCCGGGCGCCCTTCTCGACCGCGATCTTCCCCGCCCCGTCGCGCACGTCGTGGCAGAGCACCTTGTCGACCAGCCCCTCGACGGTGGCCGCCTCGCGCCGCTGCGCGATTGCCTTCACTGTAACGGGGTCCGTGAGTCCGGCTCGGACCGAGGGTGGCCTGAGACAGGCGCGGCCTGGCTCCGCACGCCCGGCTCGGACTGAGGGTGGCCTGATCCAGGCGCGGCCTGGCTCCGCAGCTTGCTACTCATGGGCTGGCCGGTAACTCCTCCGCGAGCCGCCTGGATATCGGCCATGACCGCCAGGGCGATCTCGGGCGCCGATTTGGCGCCGATGTCCAGTCCGATCGGCACGCGGATGCGCTTGAGCGAGGCCTCGTTCTCACCTTCCTCGACGAGGAGCTTCAAGATGGCGGCGCCGCGGCGCGCGGAGCCCAGCATGCCGATGTAGCCGACCTCGGTGGCGAGTGCTTTGTGCAGCACCGGTAGATCGTACTTGTAGTCGTGGGCCATCAGCACGAGCGCGGTCGACGGGACGAGCGGATACTCGCCGACCAGCTCGGACGGGATTCCGATGCGGAGCTCGTCGACCGCCGGGAATCGCTCGCGGGTCGCGAACCGCGGCCGCCCGTCGATCACGACCGAGCGGTAGCCGAGCACCCGGGCGAGCTCGGTCATCGGCATCGAGACGTGGCTGGCGCCGACCACGAGCAGCAGGGACGCCGGCGCGAAGACCTCGACGAAGGCGCGCGTGTTCTCGAGAAAGAGCGTGCGCGAAGTCCCTTCCGTCATGGCCGTGCGCGCCTCGCGCGTGAACGCGGCGTCCAGGGCGGCGTCACCGAGCGTGCCCGTCGCCGAGCCGTCGTCCAGCACGAGCAGCTTCGTGCCGACCGGGCCGTCGAGCCGCGTGACGATGGCCGCCCGCCCGCCCCGATTGTTGTGCGCGCGCACGCGCTCCAGCAGGTCGGCCGTCAGCGGCTCGACGAACACCTCGATGGTGCCGCCGCACGTGAGACCGATCTCCCACGCCTCCTCGTCGCCGAGGTTCAGCTCGAGGAGCTGGGGCTTCATGGTGGTCAGCACGTTCTCGGTTTGCTCGATCACCTGCGCGTCGACGCATCCGCCGATCGTGACGGAGCCGAGCACGGCGCCGCCCTCGCCGACGAGCATCTTCGCGCCTTCTTTTCGCGGCGTCGTGCCCCGCGTGTTGACCAGCGTGGCGACCGCGACCTTGCCCCGGGACCGCCGAAGTTCGTCAATCTGATCGAAGAGTTCCGCCATGGCTCCTCATGATACGCCGACCTCGGCCGGGACGCATCCCTGTCCCTTGTGCGCGACCGGCGCCGGGCGAGCCGACTAGATGTGAAGCTTGCCGGCGAGATCGCGGAGGGCGGCGAGATTGTGGCCGGCGGCGAAGTCGTCGATCAGCGGCAGGGCCGCGGCCATGCCGCGCGTGAGGGGCTCGTACGAGGGATTGCCGAGGAGCGGGTTGAGCCAGATGACGCGCGCGGCGCGACGCTTGATGCGCATGAGCTCGGTGGCCAGCACGTCGGGCTCGCCCGTGTCCCACCCATCGGAGAGGACGATCACGATCGTGCGCCGGTCCACCAGGTGCGGCCATTCGCGGTTGAACTGGGCGAGCGACTCGCCGATGCGGGTCCCGCCCGACCAGTCGCGCACGTCGGTGAGCCGCCGGAGCACCTGCCGGTAGGAGCGCCCGCGGAGATATTCGCTGACCCGCGTCAGGCGCGTCGAGAAGATGAACGTCTCGACCCGGCCGAAGACGTTCTGCAAGGCGAACAGGAACTGGAGCAGGAAGCGGCTGTATAGATCCATCGAGCCCGAGACGTCGCAGAGCAGGACGAGCCGGACCTTCTTGCGCTTCCGCTCGCGGAACCGAAGCTCGATCAGGTCGCCGCGCGTGAGGTTCGCGCGGAGGGTCCGGCGCAGGTCGACCCGCCCCCGCCGCTTCACGGGGCGACGCCGGCGGCTCATGCGATGCGCGAGGCGGCGCGCGATCTTCACGGTGAGCTTCAGCAGATCGTCGAGCTGGTCGGCGCCAAAGGTGGAGAAATCCTGGTGCACGAGGGCCTCCGCCTCGGAGGCCAGTGGCACGCTGAGAGGGTCGCCCGACTCGCTCGCTTCCTCCTCGCCCCACGAGTCGAGGGCCAGCGCCTCGCGCTTCTGGTCGGATTTGACCACGCCGGCGCCCATCGGGTCCTCGATCGCCGGCGCCGGAATGAACCCGGACGAGTCGTCCCCGTCGGGCGCGATGCGCCAGAAGGCATCGAAGCACCGATCGAACGGGGGTACCTCTTCCGGTCGCGTGACGAAGGTGGCGCGGAGACCGAGGTAGAGCTCGTGCCGGTCGCCGAGGTCGAGATGGTCGAGCGCCCGGACCGCGTCGGTGACCTCGACCAGCGTCACCGGCAGCCCGGATCGTCTGAGCAGCGCCGCGAAGCGCGCGACCGCGGCCGCCAGGTCGCGCGGCACGGCCTAGCTCGCGGCGGGCAGGAACGTGGCGAGCCCCGCCTTCGCCACCTCGGCGCGGAAGCGCTTCATGTCGTCGACGTCTTTCAGCACGCAGCCGAGCGTCTCGGCCACGAGCATCTCATCGATGTGGTCGGCGTGGAGCGACGCGAGCGCCTGGGCCCAGTCGAGCGTTTCGGCCACGCCCGGCACCTTGGCCAGCCGCACCTGGCGCAGCGTCTCCATGAACTTCGCGATCTCGCGGGCGAGCCGCTGGTTGATCCCCGGCACCTTGCGCGCGATGATCCGCAGCTCCTTGTCCGGCGACGGATAGTCGATCCAGAGATAGAGGCACCGCCGCCGGAGCGCGTCCGACAGCTCGCGCGTACGGTTCGAGGTCAGGATGACGTGCGGCGGGTGCGTCGCCTTGATGGTGCCGATCTCGGGGATCGTCACCTGCCAGTCGGAGAAGACCTCGAGCATGAATGCCTCGAATTCTTCGTCGGTGCGATCGCACTCGTCGACCAGGAGCACCGGTGCCTGCGAGTCCTGCGTGATCGCCTGCAGCAGCGGACGGCGCAGCAGGAAGGGCTCCGAGAAGATCTCGTGCTCCTTGTCGGACATCGCCCGGTTGTTGTGGCCCGCCTCCTCCAGCTTGATGTGCAGAAGCTGCTTCTGGTAGTTCCACTCGTAGAGCGCGGTGGAGACGTCGAGCCCTTCGTAGCACTGCAGACGGATGAGGTTCGTCCCGAGCATGCGCGCCATCACCTTGGCGACTTCGGTCTTCCCGACGCCGGCCGGGCCCTCGATGAGCAGCGGCTTGTGCAGCCGCATCGCGAGGTGAACGGACGTTGCGACCGGCGCGTCCGTGACGTATTCCGCCGCTTCCATCATCTCCTGAATCTTCCGGATGTCTTCGCGCATGGCTAGCTATTGTACATGAAGCTTCGCGTAGTCTTCCGGCGTGTCGACGTCGGGCGGCATGGCGGAATCGATGGCGACGAGCTCGACGCGCTCGGGACGCGCGGCCACCACCGCGCGCGCGCCGCGGTCGCCGCCGAGCGCGCGCAGCTCGGCAAAGACCTCCGAGGAAAAGACGACCGGCGTGCCCTGGACGCCGCGATAGGCCGGCGCGGCGATCGGTTTGCCGGCGCGCTGGAAGGCCTCGAGCAGCGCGCGCACGACGGCGTCGGGGATTCGCGGCTGGTCGCCGAGCGCGATCATCGCGGCCCGCGTCCACGGCTTCAGGGCGCCGACGCCGACGGCGATCGAGGTGCCCTGGCCGTCCTGCGGGCGCGGATTCACGGCGAAGCGGACCTGCAGATCCGACAGCGCCTGACGGATCGCCGCGTCGTCGGCGCCGGTGACGACCACGACATCCTCGACGTGCGGGATGATCCGCTCGACGGCCCAGCGCACGACCGGCTTGCCCTGGAGCTGGAGCAGGAGCTTCTGCCGGCCCATGCGCCGCGCCAGTCCAGCCGCCAGCACGACGGCCGCGATCACCGGCGCCTCATGCTGGCGCCCTCACGCCCACAGAGCCTCGAGCTCCTTGGCCACCTCGTCCGCCCGCTGCAGCTGCCACCAGTGCGAGCATCCGGCGTACGCGACGAACCGCGCGCCGGTGCGGCTCGCCAGCCGGCTGCCGAACACGGGCGCCGCGTACGGATCGTCGGCGCCCCACAGGACGAGCCCGCGCGCGCCGACGCGGGCCAGGCCGTGCTCCCATTCCGCGCCCACGCGCACGCCCGAGCGATAGAGCGCGAGAATGCTCCGCTTCATCGTCGCGTCGACGTGACGCGCCGCCTCCGTCGCATCTGCGGCCGGAACGCCCGCCGCGACGAGGCCGGGCGCCAGCGTCTCCGGCGTGACCTTCTCCATCACCTGCTCGCCGACTTCCGGCGTCTGCCAGAGCTTCGCCACCTTGTGCCATTCGTACTCGGGATCGAGCGGCGCCCCACCCACGGCCCAGGTCCGTAGCAGCGTGGGCTCGAGCGAGGCGACCCGCAGCGCCAGGATGGCGCCCCAGTCATGCGCGACGAGGTCGACGGGCCCGTCCACGTTGTCCACCTCGCGCATCAACCAGTCACAGTACGCCTCCTTGCTGCAGTCGAACCCGGCCGGAACTTCGCACCCAAAGCCCGGCAAGGACAGCGTGACGACATCAGCGCGATGCAGTCGGCCGATCAACGCCCGCCACACCCGCCACGTATCGGGCACCCCATGCACGAACACCACCGGCATCAGCCGCCCCCGTCCTCACGCCGTGGAAGAAACCGACCGAAGCGTGCAGAGAAGCCGCTCAACGCAGAAGTCAAGCGCAACCGGCGTACCGGGAAGAGAAGCAACTCGACGAGCCTGGCACGGGAAGAGCCGACGACGACGAGCGGACTCGAGCGGTGCCGGGTGGGCGGCGGGGGAGCGAGGGAGAGGGGTCGACGAGACCCGTTCCCTCCGAGTGTCGGCGGGCGCATCCGCGGGAGATGGAGCCCAGCCGCAATGGGTATGCGAGCGCGTGCCGCGTGGTCGCGCGACCCCTCTCCCTCGCTCCCCCGCCGCCTACCCGCCAGCGCGCTTCACAGCCTCCGTGATCGCTCGCTTGGCGAAGACGCGGCAGAGGTGAGATTTGTACTCCACCGACCCCTGAAGGTCAGCTTGAACGTCCACACCTTCAGCCGCTTTCGACGCAGCCGCCTCGATCGCCGCGGCATCGAGCTTCTTGCCGCTGCATCCGGCCTCGACACCCTTGGCGCGAACGGCCTTGGTGCCGGCCCCGGTGACGCCCACCGAAGCCTTCGAGCACACGCCCTTGCTGTCGAGCGTGACCGCGGCGGCCACGCCGACGACCGCGAAGCGCGAGGCCGGATGGGGGAACTTTAGATAAGCCGCGCCGGTGCTCGCCGGCAGGACCGGCACACGGACCTCGACGAGGATCTCGTCCTCGCCGACCGCGGTCGCCATGAGCCCCTTGAACCAGTCGTCCACCTTCACGGTGCGCCGTCCCTTCGCTCCCTCGCAGACCATCTCGGCGCCGAGAGCGATCATCGCCGCCGGGTAGTCCGCCGCGGGGTCGGCGTGGGCGAGCGAGCCGCCGATCGTCCCGCGGTTCCTCACCGCCGGGTCGCCGATGATCGAGGCGACCTCAGAGAGCACCGCCAGCTTCGACTTCACGAGCGCCGAGGAC